>ERZ1292630.4975-Hain-H41-02um-R3-4975-length-11096-cov-5_pt1 | contig 11096 bp, 10 predicted proteins | sample MGYA00564408_ERZ1292630 | MGnify/ENA primary metagenome ERZ1292630 (study PRJEB36523, sample SAMEA6512641) | groundwater metagenome | collected 2019-01-08 | study: AquaDiva: Metagenomics assemblies of 32 groundwater samples | reverse complement strand
GAGCAAAAAAAGTAAAAGAATTTCCATGAGAATAAAAAAAGGCTTTTTCTTCCATATAATCTGTAGTTGCTTTAAGTCCATTATCTACAACAATTGGATTTTCCCCAGAAATAACCGCCAAAACTTCACCTGAAATAGGACCTGAGGCATATCTAAAACCGCCATAAAGACCTGTCTTAAATATTACCGTAACATCTGAGTCTTTTGTTGCCTTATCAAGAGAAACAAAAAGAGAATGTTTTGAATTCGAGGTGATTAAGGCAATTGAGTCATGATAATCTGGAATCCCATATTCTTTTGCAATAAATTTATTAACAAACGGGATTTTTTTCATACTCAATATGCTTGGTTTTACTAATATGAAATTTTCCAAATTTTTTCCTTAAAAACATAAATTATTTTAAAACATATTAATTCTAACATAATTAAAATTTTGTTTGAAGAATTTTTACTCAAAAAACTATTATTTAATTTTAGCTAAGTTCTTTTTTTTCGATTTTATGGTTAGATCTTCCTGCCAAATAATGTTTTATAAAAGTACAAAAATAATCATATAATTGTTCACTTTGCTTACTTTCACCAGCTATTTTTAATAATTCTATTCCTACTTCAACAGTGCATAAATGATGTGCGTCAGAAGCCCTTCTTAATTGGTATTCAGAGGTTTTATCTATTTTTATAGATAAGATTGGTAATTTTTTTAAATATTCACTTTTATTAAAAATACGTCTTGCTTGTTTCCAAGTTCCATCTAAAATTATGAAAAGAGGTTCTTTTTTTTCTTTTTTTTGAAAATCAACTACTTTACTCTTTAATTCTTCTGTATCATCAGGAAAAATTACATAAGGATCATACAAATCATTATTTATTAAATCAATTAGTTCTTTATTTTCATTTACTCTACTCCAAATAAAAACTTTAGTTTTTTTCATTGTATCTTCAATCAATCGTCCTGTATTAGTTGGTTTTTTAGGCTCTCTTTCATTCATAATAATACAAAAAGTAACATTGGATATTATTTCAGGTTCTCTTCCGCAAATACAGGTTATTTCAGGTAATTGACATTCTTCACATCTTATAACTTTATATCCACGCCAAGCTTTAGTTGAGTCTTTTTTATTTAATTTATTTTGATTTCTTTTCTCAAAAAGCTCTTTTTCTGTTTCATTCATAATAATTTAGCTATTCTTTCAATTTGATTACAGCTTATATTTTTACATATTTTTGAATTTAAATAATGAAGAATTAAGCATTTTTCTAAAAATCTTTAATATTTTTTATAAATGTAGGCATTAAAAAATTACAGGTTATTATATTTTTTATTATATAAAAATTCAATGCCACTTTATAAATTGAATTTTTCCAATTAGAGTAGTATAATTATATAAATCACAAGCTTATAATTTAGGAGTTTTTTATGTCAGGTATATCAGTTTCAAATAAAATAACAACAACTACATTAAACAATGCACCTGCAACATCTTCACCAGAAAATAAAGTTGTTGAAAATAATACTAAAAATACTCTTAAAAATGATAGTATAAATGTTGCCTCTAAAACACCAGCAGTAAATAGTGAAAATCCTTTTGATAAATCAAATGAAGGAAGAAAAGTTTTACAACCTACAGGAAAATCAAATGGTCAAAATTTTTATTTTATGTATGGTTTAGAAGGAACAATGAATAAAGTTGTTATGAGAACTCCAAATAAACTAGCTGTTATGGATGATATTTCTAGACTTAGAGCAAAAGGTTATACCGTTATTGTAGATGATAAAATGACTACAGCAGATTTTAAAAATGCTCTTTATGATCAAAAAGCAGTTGGCGTAGTTACATTAAGTCATGGTGGCGATGGTTACATAGTAACTTCAGAAACAAAAGATAGTGATGAAGGATTTGTTGGCTATAGAGATATAGAAACAAGTAAAGTTAGTAAAAACTTAAAATTAGCTTTTTTTCAAGCGTGTCAAGTTGGAACAGAACAAAGTAATTGGAATAAAGCAGTTGGAAAAGAAGTAATTGCTTGGGATTATTCTGTATCAAATATTGAAGTTATTGCAGCAAATAGTCATATTGGATCAGCTGGTATATTTCCAGTAGTTGGTTCTGTTTTTTCAATAAAAAACCAAACTCATGGAAAAGCTTTAGGAAAAATAATCGGCGAAAGATTTTAATTTTTCAAAAAATTATTATATTTATCTAATAATTTTTCTTCTTTTTCATAATCTATTTTAGGCAAAATATCAATATTTTTACTTGCATAATCAAAGGTTCTTTTTATACCTTCTTCGATTGATATTTTTTCTATATATCCTGTATCTTTATGAAATAATTCAGCAGAACTAATAACATGATATGGTTCATTATTATCTAATTCTTTTTTTTCTGATAAAATTTCATCAGGTAAAATTTGACATTTTAAATCAAAATTAGCTATTTTTGAATATAAATCAATCCATAATTTCCAACTTCTAACTTTAGTTTCACCCAAATTATATATTTTACCATTTGTTATATCTTTATCAATTGAAAATAGTATTGCATCAGCAATATTTTCAACATATAAAAAAGTCCAAATAGAATGATATTTACTAGCTGAAATTATATAATTTTCTTTTTTATCTATTATTCTTTTTATAATTTCACCATGTCTTCCTGCAAATTGATAATCATAAGGCCCATAAACCATGGGAAGCCTAAAAATAGTTAAATTTATTTCGTTTCTATTATAAGAATCAATCAAAATATTTGTCATCAAATTTTTATCATATTTATCTCTAGCACTGTTAATATGACTATAATAGTATTTTATATCTGTTAAAGCTGATTTTTCATCTATAGGATAATCAGATGAGTTTTTACCTCTTACTAATTCTTGAAAAGCATGATAACAGTCTTGAGAACTAAGAATAATCAACTTAGTCTTAGTATTTTTAAAAATTTCTACCAAATCAGTCGCATTTTTTTCGGTATTACAAATACAATGAACTACAATATCAAAATTATGAGAAAGAATTAAATCTTTTTTTTCAACTATTTTTTCAATATCGCAAATTATGGTATTTTCATTTTTTGATGTTATACCTCTATTCAAAAAAAAGACTTCATCATTATTTTTTTCAAATTCTTCAGAAATATATTTCCCAATAAATTTTGTTCCACCAACTAGAAGTACTTTCATGTTATTTTCCTTTAGTATAAAAATTAATATAAAATTGGATCTTTAATATTTGCCAATTCAAAACCACGTAATCTTCTTACACAACTATCACACACACCGCAAGATTTTTCATTGCTAGAATAACAAGACCATGTCAGATTTAATGGAACATTTAATTCATCAGCTTTTTTAACAATAAGTTCTTTATTTAACTCAATAAGAGGAGTAATTATTTTAATTATAGTTTCTGGTTTTGTACCAGTTTCAATAACTTTTTCAAAAGCACGATAAAATTCTGGACGACAATCTGGATATCCAGCACTATCTTCTGCTACTGCTCCTACATAAAGAGAGTTAAATCCTAAAACTTCTGCCCAACTTACAGCAATAGAAAGAATATTTGCATTTCTAAAAGGTACATAGGTTTGAGGAATATCAGTGCTTTCAAGGTCTGATTTTTCTACTTCAATATTATAATCAGTTAAACTACTTCCACCTATTTTTGTAAGATGAGTTATATCAACAACTAATCTTTTTTTTATATCATAAAAATCAGATAAATCATTATAAGCTTGTAATTCTCTTTTTTCTGTTCTTTGACCATAATTAAGATGTAAAGTAGCAACTTCATCACTTTCATTTTTAGCAATTGCCAAACAAGTTGCAGAATCCATTCCGCCTGATAAAAGAACGATTGATTTTTTTTTCATATCTAATTAATTTCTTACAAATAAGGTTTGAATAAATTCTACTTTAACTGGTTCTATTTCTGCAAATTCTTCACCTTTTTGAAAAACATAGTTATAGTCTTCTTTATATAATTTATCGCAACCTATAATGGTTATTTCTTTTTCTTTTTTATTATATTCAACATCAAATGATTTAGGAATGCTATTAAAAAACTTTTCAGCATCAGACTCTTTTTTTAGATAAACCGAATATCCCAAAACTTCTCTTGTATTCATTTTCTTTAAATTTTTTTTATTATAATCAAAGTATATTTTATATCAAAAAATAATTATTTATATGTTTTTGATATTAAAATTCAAATTATATAGTGAAAAGTTAAAAGTGATGAGTGATAAGAAAAAGTCACATATTCTTAATCTGTTTATTTTTAACTTTTTACTTATTACTTAATAAGAATATCTTATAAAAAGCCTTGATTTATATATGTCTATTAGTTTATATTTTATATTATGTTCTACTTTACTAATTTCTTCTTTTATTTTTTCTAACATTTTTATAAAGATATTATTGACATTCAAGTTGTTGATTAATTGATACTTGTAAATCTAAAAAAGCTTTTTTATATTTTTCTGATACTTTATCCCAATTAGAATCTGATATTAAGTTAACTTCCTTTACAAGTGATTGCATTTCTTTTTTAAAAATTGGATCTTTAGCAATATAACATTGTACAATAGAAAGATAAGCTTTCTTAGTTATTTTTCTAGAAAAAGGTTGTGGTTCTAATTTTGTCTCAGGTTCAGAATTATAAACATTTGAATCTGAATATGTGTGTTTACATGAATTTATAAATACAGAAAATATTATTATTGTAAATACTAGAAAAAATCTCATTTTTAACCTTAATTTAAATATACGAGAGATAATAGTAACATATAAGGTAAACAACAAGATAAAAAAAATAAATAATATTTATTAATATTATTTATTTTTAAAATTTAGGAAATAATTTAAATATTTTATTACTACTCAGCACTAAAAAAATGTATATGACATACTGTCGATGAAAAAAGGTCGTTACATAAAACGCCACTACATTTAATCATATTATTTTTAATATCAAAAAAATGATTATTTATATGTTTTTGATATTAAAATTCAAATTATATAGTAAAAAGTTAAAAGTGATAAGAAAAAGCCACATATTCTTAATCTGTTTATTTTTAACTTTTTACTTATTATTTAATAAGAATATCTTATAAAAAGCCTTGATTTATATATGTCTATTAGTTTATATTTTATATTATGCTCTATTTTACTAATTTCTTCTTTTATTTTTTCAAAATCAACTTTTTCTTTATTAAAATTACCTGTTTCAAATCCTTTTTTTTCTAACATTTTTATTCTATAAATTGTAGGTGGATGAGTTGCATCTAATCTATGGTTTTCAAATTTTGATAACCTTTTTAAACGTTCTGTTTCATGAAAAGGTAAATTTGAAACTTTATCATTTAAAATAGTAAAAAAATCTATATTTTCTAATTCTTTATTGTTTTTTAAAGCTAATTTACTCAATTCAAAATCAATTATTTCATACAAAAATGACTTCTCCATGCCACTAATTGCACTTTTTTTTCCCATAATTTTTGTTGCATTTAAATCTGCTAAATATTCAGCTCTTTGAGAATCAACCCATATCATTTGACATAAAGAACGTGCAAAAAAATAAAGAATATGAGAAATTAATCTTAATAATAAATTGATAGGAATTGCAACATATTTACCTAATTCCATTGGAATATATCCCCATGTATCTGATGAAATATCATTAGAAAGTAATTTATCTGGATAAATAGCATGTCCTGTATCAATTAATATATCGATTGCAGTTCCTATAACTATTCTTCTTGATGGATCTTTATTTGTACAATGAGATATTTCATGTCCCAATAAATCAAGCTTTTCTTCTTCATTTAAAACATTCCATAATGGTAATCCAATTCTAAGAACTTTTTTTCTTGAAAAACCATATTCTGATATTGAAGCATTAAAATCTTCATTTAATATTATTCCTTCAACATTTGTTGTTTTTAGTTCATTACAAACTTGATTCACTAAATTATATAATTCTGGAAAGTTATCTTTAGAAAGGAAATCATCTTTAGGTATTTTTCTTAGACTAGGTTTTGAAAGCCAAAATATAGCTAAAAAAACAAATGAAAGTAAATAGTTACTAATTCCACCCCAATTTAAAAAAAGTAAATAGATGCCTATTATAAGAAAAGAAAAATTCAATATTATAATAAAAAAAGAAGCTATATAAGCAATTATTCTTAGTTTAGATATTTTTAGGTTAAATAAATCTTCATTAATAACTTTTTCAAATAAATACTTACTTTGAATTTTACTAATTTTTAAATAAAATTCTTCAAATTTAGATTTAGATTTTATTTTATCTTCAAATTTTAAATTCCATTCGCATTCTTGGCACCATTCAGCATAATTAGGATTATAAGTTATAGTAACTTTACATGAAGGACATTCTATTGATTTTTCTATTACTTCTTCCATAAATTATTTAAACAAACACTTTAATTTTCACTTTTAATTTCTTGATTAGAATCAAATTCTTCTTTTTCTATATCATTTTTTTCTACATCATTATTTTTAGAAGGTGTAACTTCTGCTTCATTATTGTTATTTTTACCAATAACACCCATTAATTTTGCTGCAAGTCCTTCAAGAATTCCAGAACCATTACCGCCAGAAACAAAGATATCAGGAACAAAACGGGTTTTACTTTCAGAAAGAGCTGTAGCAATATTAACAAATGCCGTTGCATTCATACCAACAGCTTCTACTTGAGCTTTAAACCCTTTTGCTTTTGCCAATCCTATTGCCTCTACTTCTGCACCTCTAGCAGCACCAGTTTGTTTAATAAATGTAGCTTCACCTTCAGCCTCAGCTTTACGAGCATTTGCGGAGTTTGTTTTAATATCAACATCAACTTTAGATTTTGCAAGTGCAGATTGCATATCAGCTGTACCTTTTGCATGTTCCATATCAATTCTTTGATCTTGAGATTCTTTTTGACGTTTATATGTTTCTATTTGCTGATTTGCTATTTCTCTTTCAGTAAGTACTGTAACTAATCCTTCTGGTAAAACAACATCTTGAATATAAATACCTTTAGTTTCTACTTGATATTGTTCAATATGCTTACTTATATGTTCAAGTGCATCTTCTTGAACATTCTGACGAGTTTCAATAAATCTTATTGCAGGCATACTTTGAATAGTATTTCTAAAATGGTTACCTACAGCAGCTTGTAAGACTTCATTTACTAAGTTTTGAATTGTACCAACCATAGAAATAACTCTTGGTGCTTTAGTATCAGCAACATGGATTTGTACTTGTAAATCTATACTAAAAATAAATCCTTCTTTACTTTTTGCAGTAATTTGTTTTAGTTGTTTATCAAGGTTATGGGCTTGTGATACTGTTTCTGCCCAATTAAGAGTTAATATTGCTGTAGGAACAAGTTCAGCTCTGTAACAATGAGGGTTAATTGCATATTTCCCTGTTCTTAATGGCTCTTGCCATATACCTCTATGACCTGGTTTAACCAAAGAACCATATTTAAAATCCGAACCTGAAGTATCTTGGGTTGGTAAACCAACATAAGCTTTAATTACAGCAACTTGTCCTTGATTTATTATTAACATTGGAACTAATTCAACTTGTATAAGAAAAGGATTAAGAGCATAAGCTCCATATAGTAATGGATCATGTTGTAAACCTAGCTTTCCACCTTTATCAATAAACTCTTGAAAATCTTGATAATTATTATGTAAAAGGTTTTTACTTCCTAAAATAGTTTCAATAATTTTTGCATCTTCAGCTCCAGATTTTTCCATTTGCTCAAGATCTTCAAAACCACCTAAACGACTACATAAATCACCTGAAGGTAAAGGGCTTCCTTCAAAAGTAGTTACAATACCAATCATATCAGAACCTTTTCCATCAGGATCATGAGAGGGTTCAATTTTAATAATTTCAAGTTGATTTGGTTTAAGTCCAAATGCTTCTGGTTTTAATCCTTCTTTTGCAACTCGTGTTTGATGTTCTGGTGAAACTGGCAATCCATAGACTTTATTTTTAGTAATAACAAGAAATCCTACAGGATGAATTGGAACTAATGAACCAGGCGGTAAAATAGTTCTTTGTACCCCTTTTTCTCCTCCATTTTTTACAAAACCAGTTAAATCAGTAAAATTACCAAATTCTTTTTTATAAACACCTGATTTTGAACCTATAGGAAGAGGTTTTCCTACTTGCGAAATAACAACTCCAATCTGACCAGCAGGAATTTGTACCCAAGGAAACTTATCTACTCTATATAATAAGGCAGATTTCCATCTTAATCCTGGCATCAACATTTCTGATTGATAACCTGGTTCCCCATTAAAAGCAACTGGATTATCATTAACTAATTTTTTTAAAGAGAATCTTTTTGTAACAAGACCGACTTCAGTTGGTCCAATTCTACGAAATGAGCCTAGACAAATTGCAATAATTACAATAATTATTGGAGATAGAATTATTAAAAATAAAATACTAGAGTCGTTCATAATTAATCCTTTATTAAAATAGAGTGAGAAGTGAAAAGTAATGAGTGATGAGACAAAGGCATATATTCTTAATCTGTTTACTTTTCACTTTTTACTTCTTACTTTTTTTATTCAACACTAAAAATCTGAAATTGCTCTTCTTTACCTTTTAAAGTAAAAAAGCCCTGATCTTTTATTATAAATTGACTTTTAAGATGTTTTTTAGATTCTGTCGATATAAAAATCTCACCTTTTCTTGCAGCAGTACAAAGTCTTTCAGCTGTATTAACAGTATCACCCAAAATTGTAACTTCAGGTCTTTCCATAGATGCAATATTTCCATATACAAATTTACCTGTATTTATTCCTATACCTATTTTTAATTCTAATCCAAATTGAACAATAATTTGCTTATTCAATATTTCTAATTCTTTTTTCATTTCTATTGCAGATCTTACAGCTCTTTCGGCATGATCTTCACCAAATAAAGGGATTCCAAAAATACAAAAAATAGCATCCCCCATAAATTTATCAATAAAACCATCATATTTAAAAATTATTTCAGTCATTTTACTAAAATATAATGTTAATAACTCAATTATTTGAGTAGGTTCTAATTTTTCTGATAAAGATGTAAAACCTCTAATGTCTGAAAAAAGAACAGTTCCAAATCTCTCTTCACCTTTTTGATCTAAATTAATTTTATTATCTATTAAGTGAGTTACCATTTTAGGTCCTAAATATCTTGCCAAAGAACTTTTTACTTTCTCTTGTTTTTGCATTTCATCAATAAGCATTTTATTTTTTATATTTACTGCAATTTGATTACTTATTCCAGATAACATTGTAAGATCTTCTTGATCAAAAGCGGTTATTTTTTTTGTAGAATCTAATTGAAAAAGTCCATAAACTTGATTATCTACTATAAAAGGAACTATCATAGTACATTGCAAATTAAGAGCTAACATTGATTTACTAGTATCTATATCCTGTCCACTACTTAAATCAGAAGCAATAAAACTATTTTTCTCTTCTATTGCCATTTCAACAATAGATTTTGAATATTTTGCTTCACTAATTGGTGTTTCGATTCCGTTTTTAAGAAAAATAGTTGGTTTATAATCATCTCCATAAACAGTAAAAACTAACGCTCTATCTGCTTCAGTAAAAATAGAAGAAATTTCTTTTATTACGTACTCAAACATATCATTTAGTTCTAATATATTACCTATTTTTTGCCCAAAAGAATATAAAAAAGTTAGTCTTTTGGTAGCTTTTTCCATTTCTAAGGCTGTTTTTGATTCATTTATTAAATTCATAAATTCTTTTGGATCAAATTTTGCCATTACAGTAACATCTTTTCTTATAGAAGAATTATTTATCAAAGATGGTGGTGTAACTGGTTTAGGTGAATTATTTTGTAATTCTGCGTATAAAGATTTATATGAAAGATTATATCTACCTAATGTTAAATTATCGCCATTAGTAAGTTTTTTAGGATAAAAAGGAGATAATCTAGTTCCATTTAAAAAAGTCCCGTTACTGCTATTTAAGTCGGTTATTTCGACATGATTAACAAAATTTGAAATTAGTACATGCTTAGAAGAAATAGAAGCTTCTTGTATTGAAATATTATTATCAATACTTCTTCCAATTGTTGAATTTCCTTCTTTTAATTCTTTTTCATTAGAATCTATTACAAAAAAATGTTTCATAAAATTATTTTATTTCTCTTAATATATTCAAAAAATCATATAGTATTTTACCAGTTGCACCCCAAATTGTATGCTCTTTATAAGAAAAAAAATGTACTTTTAATTTTTCGCCTAAAATAACTTTTTCTTCTATCCTTAAAACTGAATCATCTAAAAAATGTTTTAGTGGTGCATGGATTATAAGATCTATCTCATCTTCGCTTATTTTAAAATCATAAGGATATTTAAAAATACCAATATAAGGAGTAACAATAAAATTTGTAATGGTTACCATATCTTCCATTTTTCCTATTAATTTCAGATCTTCTTTTTTGATTCCTAATTCTTCGTAAGTTTCTCTTAATGCTGTTATTTCTAAATTTTCATCTTCTTTATCAAATTTTCCACCAGGAAAAGATATTTGACCTTTATGATGTCTCACTTTATAAGATCTTTTGGTAAAAACTATATGAGTTTCATTGTTGTATTGATATAAAGGTATAACAACTGAAGCAGGAGTATAATTTCCTGCTTTATCAGTATTTTGAGGTAAATAGCTACTAAATTTATTTATTATCTGTTCAATCACAAAAATTATTTAGGTTGTTCTATAGGTAGAGAGCTTGGAATAGTAACAGGAGCTGGAGTTTGAGGTGGTAAGCCAATTTCATCATGATGATCATAATGACTAACATTAGAATATTTATCTCTTACAGAGATATCTATTGTTACTTGTCCAGAAGGTAATTGTTGACTTTTTGCATCAACCCTATAATTTCCTTCTTCAAAAATAGTATTTTGTAATGGTCTTTGAGCTTGATAAGCTCCAACTAAGGCTTTTTTATATCCTAAGGCAATTCCTTCGGCTTTAGTTTTAAATAAAATATATTGAAAATATAACAAACCTGCAATTAAAATAAATATCAAAAAAACAATAAGA
>ERZ1292630.4974-Hain-H41-02um-R3-4974-length-11096-cov-8_pt1 | contig 11096 bp, 6 predicted proteins | sample MGYA00564408_ERZ1292630 | MGnify/ENA primary metagenome ERZ1292630 (study PRJEB36523, sample SAMEA6512641) | groundwater metagenome | collected 2019-01-08 | study: AquaDiva: Metagenomics assemblies of 32 groundwater samples | reverse complement strand
TTTTTTGTCGTCTGCCACTCTAACTCGTGTCGCGCCTGGGGTGCGCGACTCAGCGCGCCCTCACGCACCGCGTCATCGGCTGTTCATTACCGATTCCCCAACTCGTCCGAGCGGCGGGGGGAACTGGCTATGCCACCTTCCTTTCCACCCACCACCTCCCAGGACTTCCCGCGTGCATTGCCTCTCGCTCCTCGTATTCACTGCCTCATGACCACCTTCCTTTCCCTTCCTCCCCCTTTCCCCCACTTCGCTCCCGTCCTTCTCTCCACTCGCAGCGCGGATGCATTGCCGTCCGTCACAAAACCCTCACACGGCAAAGGAGAAGAGACTTTCATGAACCGTTGCTTGATGTCAGACTCTGTTGTTTTAATTTTTATGGTCATTACTATCAATGTGCGCAGAAGACGGGACTCAGCAGCCCTTCTTTCATTTTTCGTTTTTCTGATCAACGTTGCCGCTTTCTCTGATTTGTTTTCCGTTTACTTCTCCGAATCTTGGAGGATTGTATTTTCGGTCGTCTAGAACGACTGGCCCTTCTTCCTTGCCCGTTGCGCTTTTGCGGATCAGCAAGCCCAATGCGACGCATTCCACTTCGGCTGGGTGCGCTTCGTTTCCAGTGTCGCCGTCCTGCGGCTTGTGTCTGGCATACATCCACGACGTCGAAGGGCATACCAAGGTGGCCCGCCTGATGGTGCGGTCGCGGCGGAAAACGCACAAGTCTGTTCCGTTTTTGCCGCCGTAGTTTCCATGCTCTTGCGTGTACTTCGTACACAATGTCTTCGTTATCGCGCTCACCACGTTGATGGTCACGGTGACGTCGTGCGCCTGGCGGAGCAAGTGGAGCAGCAACGCGTCCACGCCGTTCAACGGGTAGTCATCCGGCAATTCTCCCTGGTTGATCGGCGCCACGGGGTACTCATGCTCCAGTGGCAACACCACGGCACCGGCCGAAGCGACTAGTTTCCGCACCTTCGCTAACAAGGGGTCCGCAAGATGCTTCAGCCCACAGTTCCGGCGGACGAACTCTTGTGCGGCGGCGGATCCCGCCGAACAGAACCCAAGGTCGAGGTATCGCGCCTTGTCCTCCATCTCGTCCTCCGTCTCGGAGCGAGTCTCATCCTCCGCCTCGGAACGCGTCTCGTCCTCCGTCTCCGAGCATGTTTCATCCTCCTCCGCCTCGAAGCGCGTCTCGTCGTCGGGAAGGACGTCGAGAGACGCCTCCAGTGACGGTACCTTCGCCACCATGCCGTTGTACTGGAACGCGAGACGGACCCCCTTCGTCACGGGCTCGACGCGGTGAAGCAGGTCGCGCTGGAACAAAATCGTCGGCAACGCGGCCGAACTAGCCTTGGCGACTGACGCTGCCGGCGCTGAGGTGGTTGTGGTGCTGGTGCGCAGATCGTTCGAGCCCAACCGCTGCTCTCCGTGGACGCCCTCGACCACAAGGTCACCGCCTTCAAATTCAGTCGGCAGCAACATCACCGCCGACATGACGTGGTTCGTGGTGTACGCCGTGTCGCGGTGCGATTTGAAATGCCCGCCTACCTGATAGATCTGAAGTTTGTGCGGTGTGAATGTAATATTCCGCACGAAGTTGCATCGCGGCACGCGTTTGATGCGGTCCGCCGCGATTTCCATCGCGTCCCTCACGGTCTTATCGTAAATCGTCTGACGTCCGCGGCCAAAGGGCGACGGCTTCGCCAGGGAGAGTAGCTTGGCCACATCGGGTTGCGTCCACGAGCCACAGTGGACCATTTTTCCCGCGCTGTCCGCGACAAGGAGCGGCAGCGTGGAATTCGCGACCGCCTTCGCGCACACCTCGAGCTTCCGCAATGCCTGCAAGATGGACCAGATGGCTTCGTTTTTTGCGATGCTGAGGTGAATGCGCCCATCGGGTTCGAACTTATCAACGTCGCGAAAGAAGTCCAGTTTGGCGGAACAGACGGGAATCTGCTTAGACACCGCGTTCATTAGGACCATTTGCTCCGCCACGCTGAGTGCAGCGACCTGGTTCACGATCTGGCTGATCGCGGTGCCGGTCGAACCTTGCTTTGGACCATTTGCCTGCCCCAAGTCAGCTGGTTCGTCATTGTCAGCGGCCGCCGGGGGCGCGGCTGATGGAGGGCGACGCTCGCAATTTCCTTTCTTCTTGCAAGTGTTCGGAGACGCGCTCGAGAAAATGACTACTTCCTGTGATCGCGGTGGACGCGTGGTCAGATTCAATTTCGAGAGTGAGAACGCCCACGAGAACGATATCGAGGTCCTTGTGAAGGCTGATTTCATGAAAACGAAAGTCGAAACTGAAACTGTCATCGTGAACCTCATCGTGAACGGAAAGAAAAGTCAAACCCAAAGATCAATTGAGAACGGAGCTTAATGGCCGTTCAGATTCGGTCGGGGGCCGCAAGTGGTCTCACCTCGCGTGTTGGAACTCGATTTTTCCTCCATCCCATCAAATAGGTACATCGACTTGATGTTCAGCCCTCGTAGGGCCGGGACGAGCGAGAGTTCCAAAACTGTGGGCGGCGGTGAACCGGTCCGGCTGTCGCGGGTCGCGCGAGCAGCAATCCGCGTAGCTTGTGGTGGAGTCCGAACATGCCGGCCCAGCACGTGCGTTGGCGGGTCCGCTTTCGAACAGGGCGGGTCCGCTTTTCGAGCAGGTTGCTCCAGCACGCCCTGTAGAGCGCCAGCCGAGGCATGGCGAACGAGCCCGGTGCGTAGGGTCGTCATCGGCTACTATTTGCAGTCAGTCGTCAATGTCGGCGGATAAGAACCCCGTATTGCGCCCTCTCAGAGCATTGTCAATAACGGGTGAACGAGTCCTTGCCGTCGTCAATGGTAGGACTGGACGGTGCCGTGGGCGGCATCTGACAGAACAGAAAAATGGAAACTCATCCCCCGGAAAAGCTAGGCTGCTTGTTGTCGGCGTCGTCAACAATGTGACCAAACGTTTGCGAATATTTGCAACAGCAACGAGGTCGCTCTTTCCCGACTACAATTTGTGACAGAATAGCAAAAAAAAAGCACAGCACAAAATCACAATAGGGAGGAGGGGACGGAGAGTCGCGTCACAAAATAACAAAGGGAAAATGGAAGGGGGAAGTGGCATTCGCCCTAGCCCGGTGAGAGCACACCCTCACGTCGTAGCGCTCTCCCGCACTGCTTGCGGTCTTGCGGTACCGGAAGGGCGAAAACGAAACCAAAAGGAACCGAAGAGGAAGGGAAAAAATCATCGACTCTTACGACTTCGAATCGAAGTTTGCGTTCAGGGTCAGACTTTCAGTTGTGGGCGTTGCAGGTGCAGGGAGGCGAAGGGCGATCAGAAGCGGCCGCGCTCGGAAAACGGCTAGCTTGAGCCATCGAGCGGCGACGATCAGCCACCGGGAAAAGCTCGAGTTCGGGCGAGCGGCGATTCGCGCGAGACTGCCCACGGGGAGCGCCGCGGCACCGACGCAGATGCAGAACGCCCACTGCGCGGCGTTAAGAGGTGTCGTGGACATGAAGCGCCCTCCTTGCTCGACGATGACCACCTGGAGCAGCACGATGATCAAGAGAATGTAGAGCAATCCGCGACTCTGTTGAAGGTTGGAAAAGGGTCCGGCGGTGGCAGCCGCCGCCGATCCCCCTCCTCCTCCTCCTCCTCGGTCGTTCATCGCTACGGAGGATGCGTACGCCGACGATGGCATCATGACGGAAGGGGATGATGATGAGGATGAGCTCATTCCATCGTTGGCACCGACACTCATTGCCACGCCGAGGCGATCGGGTGGCGGTCTCGCGACCACGTTGGTCGTCGCGGCGAGCACCCGCGCGTTGAAGAAGTTAAATACTTGCAGCCACACAAAGGCGTTGAAGACCAAAGTCAGATGAACGTCGTCAAAGAACTTTCTGCCAAAATATCGATGTGCGGTGACCAAGAGAAACACCTGAACCAGCAGCTGAAAGCAGGTCATGACGGTCACAACCACGACCATCGGCCATGTGATGATGCCCGCCGACCGCTTTTCGGGCTCCCGGGACAAGAGTTGCGGGCCGCAGGGCGCCTCGGTCGCCAGCGCCAGCGCCGCGAACGTATCCATGATGAGATTCAGCCAAAGAAGTTGAACGGGTTTCAACGGCGACAAGTTTTGCGCGCTGATGACGGCGCCGAAGAAGGCAATGATGCACGCGGTGATGTTCACGGTCAGCTGAAACTGCAAGAACTTTCGAATGTTGGCCCGGACGTTGCGTCCCCACATGACCGCCTTCACGACGCCGGTGAAGCGGTCGTCCAGGAGGATAATATCGCTCGCCTGCTTCGCGATGTCGGACCCGGAATTCATGGAGAAGCCAACATCGGCGGCCTTCAGGGCGGGGGCGTCGTTCGTTCCGTCGCCGGTGACCGCCACGAGCTGGTGTTCGTCCTCCTTGATGAGATTCACGAGGCGCAGCTTATCGAGCGGGGTGGCTCGTGCGAGGACGACGAGCACGGGGAGCACGCGCTGGCGGACTTCATCGTCCGTCATTTCGCGGAAGCTGGCGCCGTCGAGCACCGCGTACGGCCCCAGGCGGCCCCGGATGCGTTCCACAAGGGTGGCCCCCGAGGGCGAAGGCAAAGCCGGGGTGGCGGTCGTCGCCGATGATGGCGACGACTCCATCGCGTTGCGCTCGCTCAGCCACGCCACGTCACTTTCAAGGCTCACGGACCCCGTCGCGCCGAGCATGCCGCTGTACAGTGCCACATTGGCGGCCGTCGCGACGCTGTCGCCCGTCACCATGCGCACGCGAATGCCAGCGCCACGGCACATCGCGATCGATGAGCGGATGTCCGGTCGGATGGGCTCCTCGAGCCCCACGAGGCCGAGAAACGTCAGCGGGTCCTCCGGTGCCGCGGTGGGCAGCTCACCGTGAAAGGACGTGCGTTCCGAGTACGCGAACGACAGCACACGATAACCCGAGGTCCCGGCTTGATTAAGAATTTGACGTTCAAACGCACTGCGGATGTCGGGCGTCAGTGGCCTTCGCTGCGCATCACTGGCGGACACAAACGTCGTGCATTGCTCCAAGACGAGTTCCGCGGCGCCAATGACATAGTGAGTTACGATGTACTCTCCGGCGGGGCTGATCCCACCGCCTCCGCTGGACGTGGGCGTCGTGGTCGAGGAAACGCGCTGGTGGTGCTGTCGGACCACGACCGAGCCCCGCTTGCGCATCGAGCTGAATGCGAACCGCTTCACGCACGCCCGATCGACGCTATCCGCGGCGGCGAGCGCGTCCGTCGCGCCGGGAATCTCCGCAACCGCCATCGATTTGCACATGTCGAGGAGCGCGCTGGACGTCTTGTTGCCTCCGCCTCCCACTGCGAAGTGGCCCGCATAATTAAAGGAGACGCAATCGGCAATGCGTCGGGCGATGAATGCTTGATGGACCGTCATCTGCGATAGGGATAGCAAATTGGACGACGCGTGACCTGCTGCCCCGCCGCGGGCGGCACCAACGCGAGCATCGAACCCGACGCCGTCGATGGTGAGCACCGCGGGCGTCAAGTGGCTGCTCGTGAGCGTCCCGGTTTTATCCGAGCAGATCTCGGTTGCGCCACCCATGGTCTCGCACGCGGCCAGATGCCGCACGAGATTCTGATCGGCGAGCATTTGCTGCATGGAGTAGGCCAATGAGAGGGTCACCGACAAGGGCAACCCCTCTGGCACGGCCACGACCACAATGGCGACGGCAGTGGTCAGATTTTCAAAAAACCGCATCGCAAAGAATCGTTCGCCAGACCACAACACGATCCATAATTCCTTCATGGTCAACACGGCGAACGTGAAGATGGCCGCGTAGAGACCAAACTTGCCAATCACGTCGGCCATTTCCTCTAGTTGCTCTTGAAGGGGAGTGTCCTTCTTCTCCTGCTGCGTTGCCTCGGCGATCGCGCCCGAAAACGACTTAACGCCGACCGCAACGACGAGGGCGAACCCATCGCACCCGTCGACAATGTGCGTCCCCGAGATGAGGAAGCAGTCCCCTTGGGTCGACTTGTGAACGTCGTCCGACTCGCCCGTGACCGTCGCCTCGGACGTCGTGAAGCCCTCGCCGTCATATAGGATGGCATCGACGCTCAGCGGCAGCCCAGGAAACAGCACCAACACGTCGCCGACGACGATGGAATCTGGCGAGGTTTCCATCACGGAGCCATCTCGGACGACGCAGTACGGGCTCGAGGTCTCCGCCTTGGTCACGATGGCGAATTGCGCCTGCTTGGCGAAATTGTTCCAGGCCGTGACGATGGTGACGACCGCAACCGAAGCAAGGATCGCGACCCCCTCAATCCACCCCGTGGAGAGGTCCACAACGCCCGTTCGTGGGTCTGGCGTCGTGCAGCCGATAATAATACTGAAGACGGCGGCGCCGATCAGGATGCGCAGCGTCTTGTCCTCTAGGCTTTCCTTCACAAAGTCCATGAAGGTCAGCATCGCCGGCTCCGGCAGCGCGTTCCTACCGTACCGAGACTGACGTTGGGCGACGCTGGAGGCAGAAATGCCGCGCGCGAGATCGCTGTCGCACGCGGCCGCGAGGCCTTGGACGCCGCCCCGCTTGCGCAGCTCTTCGGTATCTTTGCAGCCAACCATGTGGCCCAGAGCGGCGGTCCATTCGCCGTCGGCCCCCGCGGCGCCATTCGATGTCCGGCTGCCGTTGGATGGTCCCGTCGTCGTGGCCATGAACCAAATCCACAGCTGTCTGTGAGCTATTTTCCCCTCTCTTTTGCAGAAAAATGGAGTTTTTATTTCTTCCCTGGCAGTGAAGGTGAGCAAGAACCATCCAACGAGATTGCCGTTGATAGTGCCGTCGACCTTACCAGGCCGCCAGCGTGTTGTGATAGCGGGGGGATCGCAAGTCCGGTCGGACCAACGTCGTTTCGCGCGCGCCACAGCACCCGTTAAGCGCCCATCCTCCCCCTACCTTTTTGATTCAGTTGAACGCCACGCCTCTCACCTCGACACACCTCTCTCTACGAGGGCGATGCCTGAAACATGGACGGTCCCGCTCTCTCTCCGTCCTTCTTCCTTTCTCTCCTTCGACGTCTCTTGGTGCATTTTTTTTTCCACTCGCGGCGACGACGTTGCCCAAAGGGGGCGATCGTCAAATGCGGTTGGGTCCGGCCCCATCGGTGAGGTGCTGCTTCTCCTTGGGCTCTTCCATATCGCTGTACTCCTTTCGGCAGCACAGCGTCAGCCAATTGAAAAACGCCACGAAGAGGTGATACAATGCCATGACGAACGGGGCGATGATCGAGCCCCTTGACTCTCCGGCCCTCGGAATGCCCCAACTGAGCGCGAGCGTGCCGGAAAAGAAGAAGACACCGCCTTTGCCGCCCAGCGTTCCGAGAAACGGAAATCCTTTGCGGGCGTGCTTTTGGCCGATTTCGTAGAGAATACCAACCACACCGAAGATGACCAAATAGATGCCCACCACGATCTTGGTTGCCTGATCGCCGAGGTTGCTGCTGTTGAAGTTCACGAAGACGTCGATGACGAGGTACGCGCAGATGCCGATCATGGCAATCCAGCCTAGCCACGTGATCACGTTGCGCGCTTGCTCAATTCCAGAACCGTTGGCCATTCGGTAGACTAGTACGGAGGAAGAAAAAGAAAATATTGAGGTCGGTCCTGTGTGTGCGGTGAGGTCACTCGCCAAACAAACGTAATGTGCATTCGGAGCGGCGGAGTAACATGCGAGTGTGTAAGGGCCATGACGAGGCGAAACGTGAGCGCGCCATGGCCGTGGCGGTCAGCGTGAGCAACACCATTCCACCGTTTGCAAGGAGGCGTATGACGGGGGGAGGGAAAGAGGTGGGGAAAATCCAAACGGTTGAGAGAGAGAGAGATGGAGAGGTTTTTTGAGCGCGTTTGTTCACTAAAACAGGACGAACGCCCAGTTCCAGCCCTGGGGATAAGCGAATCACGACAAAAACAAAAAAAGTCACAAAAAAAGAGAAGAAAAAGCGTCAAAAAACAATTGAAACGGAACAAGAGATTCCGGCGACACCACCCAAACACAATCGCCGATACCGCTCTTTCCGATCCTGTTTCTTCTGGGTCACAAGGGGCTTCCGGGTGGCGGCAGCACCCCCTTCCAAAACGCTTGATCGAACTCAACTGTGACCAGGTCATTCTCGCCATACTGCGGCAACCACAGAAACAATCCGCCAAGCAGAATGGTCACCTGCGACACCGTTCCGTTGGCACAAAGCGCCGATCCGTCTCGATACGATAGCGCCGCCTCTTCGTCGAGGTCAGGGGACCGTAGGGACACAAACACCACGGTGATCGGCGGCGGGGGGCGAACGGCGGAGGATTCTCCAGTGTCTCCCTTTGCGCGAATTTTTTCCAGGTCCGCCGTCACCTTGGCGTCCACGGCAGTCACGACGCATTGGGGATTGTCATCCAGGCTGGGTACGCTGATCGAGCCGCGAATGTGCCCCTTGTGAAACTCGGTGTTGGATCGAACGTCGACGACAATGTAGTGCTGTTGGGGATGGGAAGTCGCACCCTCGGCAGCAGGGGGCGATAGTGCCAGCACAAGTGCTTCCGGGAATGTTTGCGAGATGGGCTGCACAGGCTCCAGTGCCTCCAGCTGCGGTCGGCTACGCTCAGCCACCAGCGGTGGCGCGGATGCAGCGGCCATATGATGATTGTGTTTATGGGAGGCGCAAACAACACCTTTTTCGCTTGTGTCAGAAATCAGCAGTGGTTTTTTCCCCCCGGGAGAGAGGGAAACACGCATGAACATGACCACCATTTCTCCACTGAATGCCGTGTACACCCATGATGCTCTCGACCCTGTTTCGAGTCTGCTTTAAAGACGACCGTTTTTTAACCGGATTTCACGGATTACGAGAGAGCCCACCGTCGCTCAAAAATAGGGCCCAGTTTGAGTATTCCCTGGGGCACGACCACCATCGACGTCGCCGTGTTGCCACCGGAGGCGAACAGCCGCCGCTCGGTGGTTGAGCGCTTCACGCTAACCGAAAGGTATCCTGGTGTCCCTTCCAAACGGACAGTCACGCCAGGTCCAAACCGTTCCAACACGGCCTCGCAGGAGGCCGCGTGATCGAACTGGATTAGCGCACGAGTGCTGTTCCCCGCAGACACATTGGCGGCGCCACCTGCGGCAGGGGCGCCGTGGTTCGTGAGCAGAATAATTTTCACTGGGAAGCCATCGCCGCGCAATATTTGATAAAGAAGATACGGCGTCACGGAAATCCCCTCGGAGTCGAAGTCTGTTGAAGGCGTGACCAAGCCGAGCACGACGAGGGCCGCTGCGGCTGTCGAAGCTGCGCCCGCATCCGCATCCGCATCGGTCGGTCGTCGTCGCATTTTGGGCAGCTCGATGTCTTGGAACTCAGCGAAGGACATCGCGGACTCAGACACCCATTTGCTCGCGGCCGAGTAGCCATCGTCGCCGCCCTGAGCGCGGTAGTCTCTTTGCCAGCGACCGTTGCGCATTGGAATCGGGTACTCCCGCCACAATTTCGACCCCTTGGACAGCTCGAGCCGGGCAGTGCCGCAGGAAAGCCCCGTGGACGAGGTCAGATGCACACAGGCCGCGGCATTCGCGGGGTCCGCGTAGGTCACCTCCACCCAATGAGTCGTCGTCACAATCGGCGGGGGTAGCGGCTGCCCTGGCGTCGCGAGACTAAGGGGTGCCGCGGCGACGTGCTTCGCGGTGTAGAGGAAGATGTCCACCACTGTTCCGTAGCTCGACAGTAAGGCTCGAAGCCTGGTGGACGCACCACCGTCACCACCGCCACGCGTGTGTGACAAGTCGCCGCCGCCGGGCTCTTCCTCCCCGTCCCGTCCGGCGCCGTTTGCCGCCATCGTTGCACACCGGCGTTCCGCCTGCATGAGCGCTAACGGAACGTCAACGACAGAAACCGTCGCCGCATCGTCATCGTCGAACATCGAAGCGTCGAATTGTGTGGGTTCGGTGCCGTTGTCGTCGTCACTCTCAAGCTGGGGCGGTGGTGGTGGTGGTTCGTAGGAACGGCTGTCACGGCTGCCATCGTTGTCACCTCCTCGTTCCCGTTTCCGGTTCGCGGCGTCCATCACTGCGGGGGTGGCCCAAATCCAAGACCTGACCTGCCGGCCTTTGAGTGATTTTTGCCTACCAAAACCGGTGGACAAAAAAAAACCCGCACAAAAAATGCTTGCGAAAATAAACGCCAGCAAACAAAATACGGCGCCCTGATACTTCTCCAGCGGAACTTGAGTCACTCTCCGCCGTTTTCATCGCAGACACTCCTTTTTTTTCCCCACGTCCCATTGGGGAAGTACACTTCCGTCTCGTGAGATTTTCTCTTTTTGGCTAGAAACTACCGGTACATCAAAACTGTCACTCGACAATTTTTCTTCGCATCAAGGGCGTCAAAGAGATGACCCGACTGTCCCGCCGCGATTGTCAACTCATCGTTCGGGCCACGCCGATGCCGCCAGCCGCCGCCGCCGTCGAGGTCTTCAGCTGTCCAAAAATGGAGCTGTTTCTCGCCGTGTGCGCCGTCGCGCGTGCCCGGTTGGTGTCCGACAAGTTCTTCAACAGCATGTCCGCTCCACCATATGGGGTCAGTGTTTGCGTCGGCAACGACCCCATGTAGGACACGCGGACGGGATGGTTGCCGCCTTTGGAGCTGCTAATGAGGCCGGAAGTGAACGAGTCGTCATCATCCAGGACCGTGGCCCGGCTGGATGGCTTTGGCTGCAGCCCTGTTGCGCGCAACGCGACAGCCGCCAGTCGGTCTGTGACGGTCTTGGGCCGAGAGATTGCCATTTCAGCGTAGGTCTGCACTGAGGCGAAGAGCGACGCCGGAATGCGCTGTGGCGAGGAAGTACCCGGCGGCGGTGATCGGTCGCGAACAGACACGGGCGTCGTGGTGCGGTGCGGTCCCTGGTGCGGTGGACGCGCCCCCTCCGCCCCGGAAGCGGAGAGGTCCACCGTTGTCACCTCTTGCGGATCATCTCCACGGACACCAGCATCGCCTCGCTTTGCTTGGGGATGGGCGGCGTCGTCCTCGTCGTGGGCGGGCGGAACGCTGATGGGCGCCTCGATCGCCGACGGGGGCG
>ERZ1292630.4972-Hain-H41-02um-R3-4972-length-11097-cov-4_pt1 | contig 11097 bp, 10 predicted proteins | sample MGYA00564408_ERZ1292630 | MGnify/ENA primary metagenome ERZ1292630 (study PRJEB36523, sample SAMEA6512641) | groundwater metagenome | collected 2019-01-08 | study: AquaDiva: Metagenomics assemblies of 32 groundwater samples | reverse complement strand
CTGCTGCGTGGAATTCCTTTCGCGCAAATCTTTATGATCGCCATCAGCCAAATGGTGTCTTTGGTTCCCGAAGGCCTACCCGTAGCCATGACTATAGCACTTGCTGTTGGAGTTCAAAGAATGGCAAAAAGAGGTACAGTTGTAAGGCGTCTTGCAGCCGTTGAAACTCTTGGATCAACAACAGTCATATGTACGGATAAAACCGGCACGTTGACGCGAAATGAAATGGCCGTTACTGCCATCTATTTGCCAGCTGAGCAAAGAGAAATCACCGTGACGGGTGTTGGCTATGCGCCCGAAGGTTATTTCATCGAGCACGGGTATAAGCTGACACCGAATGTAGATCAAACCTTACAGAAGTTGTTTGTGGCGAGTGCTTTGTGCAATGACTCTCAACTGCTTGGCCCTGAAGATACAAGCTCCCAGTGGAAGATGATCGGCGATCCGACGGAAGGCGCGCTTCTCACTCTCGTAGCCAAGGGTGGATCAGACCCAGTATCCATTCGAAATAAATATCCTAGAACAGCTGAGCTTCCTTTCAACTCAGATAGTAAAATGATGGCCACTCAGCACTCAGTCGAGGGCAAGAGCATCGTTTATATAAAAGGTGCGCCCGAAGTTTTGTTACAGATATGTGACTCCGTTTATCACGATGATAAAATAGAGGTGCTAGACGAAAACCTACGCAGCGAAGTGCAAGAGGCTTCAAAAAAAATGGCGGATTCGGCTCTGCGCCTTTTAGCAATTGGATTTGTTCGTGATGCATACATCGATGGATCAAAGGGCTTTACAGCGTTTTCTGGAAAAGTAACACTGGTAGGTCTCATTGGGGAACTCGATCCTCCCCGAGAAGAAGTGGCCGCCTCTGTTCGTGAATGTCAGCGCGCTGGAATCAAGCCTGTCATGGTGACTGGTGACCACAAGGCCACAGGTCTTGCCATCGCAAAAGCGCTTGGAATCAGTCAAAATGGAGACCTAGCCATCGATGGCCAAGAACTTGATCTTCTTTCTGACGAAGCTCTTGCAGAGAAAATTGATCACATCAGCGTTTTTGCAAGGGTTCATCCAGCGCAAAAGCTGCGAATTGTCGAAGCCTTTCAAAGAAAGGGTAATGTTGTTGCTATGACTGGAGATGGCGTCAACGATGCACCGGCTTTGGTTCGCGCCAATGTTGGTGTCGCCATGGGGATCACGGGGACTGAAGTTGCAAAAGAAGCCGCCAAAATTGTGATTACGGATGATAATTTTGCGACCATCGTTGCCGCCGTATCTGAAGGGCGTCTTGTATATCAAAATATCAAGAAGCTGATTTTATTTTTATTTGTGACTTCAATTGACGAAGTCATTGTACTTTTCCTAGCCCTGATTTTTGGCTACCCAATACCACTGGCCGCTGTGCAAATTCTCTGGATCAATCTAGTCACCGAAGGAACTTTAACAGTGAATCTAATTATGGAGCCCGCTGAAGGCGATGAGATGGAGCGCCCACCAATCCCAGTTAATCAGCCACTCTTGGATCGCGCTCTTTTGTCACGGATACCGCTAATGGTGCTGGCTTCTGTTGTTTCAAGCTTTGGTTGGTTTGTATATCGAAGCTCCCAGGGTCTTCCAGTCGCGCAAGTGCAGACTGAAACATTCACAGTATTGGCCGTCTGTCAGTGGTTTAATGTGCTCAATTGTCGTTCGGCACTTCACTCGGCCTTTTCTTGGGACGTGCTCAAGAACCCTTGGCTTGTTGGCGGCATCGTCATCGGAAATCTGCTTCATGTCGCCGTGATTTATTGGGCACCTCTAAGCCAATTCTTTCATACCGTACCAATCGATTCTGAACAGTTTTTTGCTATAGGAGTTGTGGCTAGCTTGGTCCTTTGGGCAGAGGAAGTTCGAAAATTTGTCGCTAGAAAATTAAGTGTCAGAAGTTAAATGTGTATAGAGTAAGGAGAAGTATATGAAAATCAGATTTGAGGGCGCTGCCCAGACAGTTACCGGAAGTCAAACAGTTGTCAGTCACCGAGGATACACGTCCCTGGTCGATTGCGGTCTTTACCAAGCACCAAAGCCACTGCGTCTGTTGAATTTGGAAAAGCCCACCTACTTTAGCGACATCAACTCAATTGTTCTAACCCATGCGCACATTGATCACTCTGGGCTTCTTCCGCGTTGGTCTTACTGGGGCTGGAAAGGACCAGTTTATTGTACTCATTCAACAGCTGATCTTTTGTCAATTATGCTTCTCGACGCTGCGAAGTTGCAGGAAGAAGACGCCCTTTTTGCCAACAAAACAAGACACTCTCGCCATGATCCAGCCCTGCCGCTTTATACTACAGAAGATGCCAGGGCCGCGCTAAAATTACTCCGTCCCTTGCCCTTTGATCAGTGGCAGACACTCTCATCTTTTATGAGTTTTAGATTTCTGCGCGCCGGGCATATTTTAGGAAGTGCGATTGTACAATTCGCATATACGGACGAACAGCGTTCAAAAATTCTTACTTTCAGCGGAGATTTAGGTGGTGGCCACTCTGATTTGTTAAATGATCCGACAAAGGGACTTGAGTCCGACGAGCTCGTACTTGAATCAACTTATGGAGACAGACAAGTGAATGCCGAGGGGCGAGAAAGTCGACTCGCGGACGTCGTCAACAAAGTGATTGGTCGCAACGGCACTCTTGTTATTCCAGCTTTTGCCCTCGGAAGAACTCAAGACCTGCTCTTTTCGCTCTATCGTCTCATTCAAAAAAACTTAATTCCAGATGTGCCTGTCTATCTGGATAGCCCGATGGCGAATGCGGTGACTAAGGTTTATCAAAAACATCTTGAAGAACTAAGTTTCGATCCATCCAACAATCATATCGTAGAAGCTCTGTCGACCCGCAACTTTCATGCGGTCGAAAGTCCCGACGAGTCCATGCTTCTGCGCACTTCTGACGAACCTAAAATAGTGTTGTCGGCATCTGGCATGCTTCAAGGCGGTAGGGTCTTACATCATCTAAAGCAAAAGCTTCCCGACGCAAAAAATGGCGTTTTATTTGTTGGCTTTCAAGGTAAAGGAACAAAAGGGCGTTTGCTACAGGAAAAAATCCCTAGCATTCGTATTCACCACCAAGAAATTCCTGTCGCAGCTGAGATATTCTCGTTGGAGGGATATTCAGCACATGGCGACGCGAATGATTTAATGAACTGGCTCAAATCATTCAGAAAACAACCTGAACGCATTTTTCTAAACCATGGGGAAATAGAAGCTCAAACCATTTTTGCGGAAAGAATTCGTAAAGAGTTTGGCATTAATGTTGCGATTCCTCAGTTGCATGAGGAGTTTAACTTGTCTTGCAACTGACCTAGGCAGTTCGTGTACTTTCAGTAGTAGTTGCTGTTCGAGCAATTGCGGTAGGGGAGTATTTTCTCCGGGTTCTGGCCAATCCTCTCGATGACTTGACCGACATTTGGAAATACTGGTTTAATATTCATTCATCTCTAAAATGCCTTATTTAGGAGACAAATGAAAAAACCTATTAATTTGAAATTTTTATTGCCCCTACTGCTGGTGGCTGTATTCATATTTATTTACGTAAAATTTAATTTGAGTTCTTATTTAAGTTTAGAGAGTTTGAAGCAAAATAAAGAGACTTTGGTCGCCGTGCTAAATGAAAGCCCTGTTGGGTTTAGTCTTGGCTTTGGTTTGCTTTATGTCATGGTGACAGCGTTATCTATTCCGGGAGCGAGTGTTTTGACTTTAGCTGCGGGGGCCTTATTTGGGCTTTACAGAGGCACTATCATTGTTTCATTTGCAAGCTCTATTGGTGCCACGCTAGCTTTCTTGGCGAGTCGCTATTTATTTAAAGCTTCAGTTGAAAAAAAGTTTAAAGAAAAAATTGATTCTATTAATAAAGGCATCGAAAAAGATGGGGTATTTTATTTATTTACTTTAAGACTGATTCCGGCCATTCCATTTTTTTTAATTAATATACTCATGGGATTAACTAACATTCGAGTTTTTACATTTTATATTGTGAGTCAGGTAGGAATGTTGGCCGGGACGCTTGTTTATGTGAATGCAGGTACTGAGTTAGCTAAAATTGATAGTCTAAGCGGGATATTATCATTTAATTTAATCGTTTCATTTACTTTGCTTGGGTTATTGCCCTTAATATCCAAACGTATTGTGGATTTTATTAAATCTGGAAAATACATTTCGCGTTATAAAAAGCCATCAACTTTTGATTACAATATGGTGGTCATTGGTGGAGGTTCAGCGGGGCTTGTTTCGGCCTATATTGCATCTGCGGTAAATGCCAAAGTCGCTTTAATTGAAAAACATAAAATGGGAGGCGATTGTCTTAATACCGGCTGCGTACCAAGTAAAGCCCTCATCCGCTCTTCGAAAATATTTAATTATTTTAGGCGAGCCAGCGAATTCGGTTTAGAGCCTGTGGTTCCGAAACTTCAATTTTCAAAAGTTATGGAGCGAGTTCAAAAAGTGATTCAAGAAATCGAACCTCACGATTCGATTCAAAGATACTCGGGCCTGGGTGTTGACTGTATCACAGGTGAAGCGCAAATTATTTCGCCCTATGAAGTGAAGGTGAACGGAAAAGTTTTGACGACCAAAAATATTGTGGTTGCGACGGGTGCACGCCCACTGGTTCCAAAAATTCCCGGGCTTGAGCTGGTTAAAGCCTTAACTTCAGATAATATTTGGAATCTTCGCGAACAGCCAAAGAAGCTTGTTGTTTTGGGTGGCGGACCTATTGGCTGTGAGTTAGCTCAGTCTTTTGCTCGACTTGGAACGAATGTCACATTAGTTGAAATGTCGGATCGAATTATGCTTCGGGAAGATGTAGATGTGTCTGAGGTGGTGACGCAAACATTTCGAAATGAAGGAGTTCAGATCTTAACATCTCACAAGGCACTGCGAATTGAAAATACTGCGGGAGTTGCAAAATTAATTTGTGAAAATAAAGGAAAAGAAGTTGAGCTTGAGTTTGATCAAATTCTGTTAGCCCTGGGGCGGCAAGCTAGTGTGACTGGATTTGGCCTAGAAGAACTTGGTGTCGAAATTTCTGGACGTGGCACTATTGTAGCCGATGAGTTTATGCGGACGACCAATTTTCCTAATATTTATGTTTGTGGCGATGTAACAGGGCCCTACCAATTTACTCATGTAGCGGCCCATCAGGCTTGGTATGTGGCGGTCAATGCCCTGTTCAGTCCATTTAAGACTTTCAAAGTGGATTACCGTGTTATTCCTTGGTGCACATTTAGCGATCCAGAAGTTGCACGTGTAGGACTCAATGAAATTGAAGCCAAAGAAAAAGCTATTGAGTATGAAGTGACAAGATATGGAATTGATGATCTAGATCGGGCCATTACGGACAGTGAGGCTCATGGGTTTGTGAAAGTATTGACTGTGCCCGGAAGTGATAAAATTCTTGGTGTCACAATAGTTGGTCATCACGCAGGCGACATCATTGCTGAGTATGTCACGGCCATGAAGTACGGACTTGGACTTAATAAAATACTGGGGACAATTCATATTTATCCTACACTCAGTGAAGCTAATAAATACGCCGCCGGCGTTTGGAAAAAACAAAACGCGCCACAATTTGCGCTTAAGATTTTAAGTAAATTTCATGCATGGCGAAGAAATTAGGCAAACCCCTACATCTTTATTTTTTCAGGATTCCAGCCGTGTCTTTCATTGACCATTGTTTTGCACCAGGAATACAGCGCATCGTAAATTGTCATACCGACTTTAAGCATTTCATGGTCATCGGCGATGTTGTGCGATAGTCCAAGCGTAATAGCTAGCAACCCAGAGGCCTGTGCTGAATTTTCTAAGGTGTCGGTGTCAGCAGCTCGAACAATTTCAGCCAAATGTTCAAGTGCGGGGTCTTTTAATTTATATTTTTTTATGAATGCATCGAAACTGCAAAGGGGACCCTCGTGTGTGAGCTCAACTTTGGGTACATCATAGGGGATCGCATTGGCCTCTTTGGCTGTTCGCATAACCTCTTGAGAGGGGACATAAAGAAACTCGGCTTCTTTGTCGATAAACCTTTGGATGAGCCAAGGGCAGGCGACACGATCAATCTTAGGTCTTTCTCTAGTTACCCATTTCATTTAAATCTCCTCGCACTCAAGTCTTGCAATAGACTATTACTTAAGTTCTTTGATTCTATTACCCTTATCTTCACTTACCAAGAGTTTTGTGCCGCATGAATCAAAGATAAGACCTAGTGGCTGCCGAAACTCAGTAATAGAAAGACGGCCCTCTTTATCGCCCGCAATGCCAGTTCCTGCGACAGTCGTAACTACTGATTCTGAATTTATTTTTCGAATACGCTCATTGTTGCGATCTGCTACAAAAAGATCTCCATTTTCAGCAATTTCCACACCTGTGGGGTTATTAAATTGTGCTTCAAGGCCTTTAGCATCTTTAAAGCCAGCTGTTCCATTTCCAGCGATAGTTGTGACCTCGCCAGCTAGGGTGATTTTTCGTATTGAATGATTAAGTTGATCAGGAACAAAAAAAGCATCGTGACCGTTAAATTTTATGCTGTAGGGTTGGTTGAACCTTGCTTCCGCGGTGGCTCCATTTACAAATCCTGCAGTTCCATTTCCCGCTAGCGTAGTAACTTGTTTTGAAACAAGGCCAATGACTCGAATTGAATGATTTTTATAATCAGCCACATAAAGTTTGGTTTCATCAGCGTTGAGGGCTACTCCGTAAGGTTCATTGAATTGAGCGGCATCTGCGGCTCCATCTTTAAAGCCAACAGTGCTGTTACCCGCAAGAGTTGAAACAAATCCATCGGAGGTCACTTGTCTTACTTTATGATTCTTTTTGTCCGCAACAAATATCAATCCTGATTTCGAAACGGCGACGGCTATTGGTTCATTAAACTGTGCTGTGGCTAAATCTCCATCTAAAGAGCCAGCTTGTCCGTTTCCAGAAAGTGTTTTGACTTCCCCGGTTTCAGAATTTAATGATTTGATCTGATGATTTCCACGATCGGCAAAGTAAATGACTCCGGTAACACTTTTTGCTAATCCATGCGGTCGGTTGAGCCTTGCGGCTGCTCCAACGCCGTCGATAGAACCCGCTTCACCATTACCGGCTAGTGCTCGGCTTTGTGACAATTGCACTGCTGCCTGCAGTGTTTCTGCTAAAATTGGTTTAGACCCAAGTATTAAAAAACTGATGACCGATATTAACCTAAATACATTACCCATTAAGAAACTCCTTTGCTTACTTATTAGAGATGACTGCTGTCAAAGAGGATTAGTACATAATTAATAACAAAAAAATAGATAAGTTATTATATTTATTATAATGTATGTTATATGAATATTCCTCAGCCAGAGTTATTACAGGTGCTAATTGCTTTTCATGAAGCTAAGAATCTTATTCAAGCTGCTGAAAGGCTTGGGGTTTCTCAGCCCGCCGTAACTCAAAGATTACAACATTTGCAGGAGCAAGTAGAGCATCCTCTGTATGCCTTTGAAGGACGCAAAAAGGTTCTCACGCACTATGGTAAGGCACTATATGATTTAGCCAAGCTGAATTTTTTACAACTCGAGACAGACTTTCAAAACTTGAATCGCAGATACGCTTCTCCCGAGCAACTCGTGTTGAGAGTTGCAGGAGCAAAAGAGCTCATGGGTATATTTTCTGAGGCCATAGAGTTTGCTGGACGCATGGACCACCGAATGATGCCCGAAGATCAAGCCATTGCGGCGGTGGAATCAGAAGTGGCAGATATAGCAATAAGCGAAACACTTGTTGATAACGCCGAACTGATGTCTCGAAAATTTTTTGAAGGCGCAAGTCGGATTATTTTTCACCGCAAGGCATTTCCTTCGATAGTGAGCTTTCGTGATGTTCAAGATAACTCTGAGCTGATAGCTCAAGGCCCATGCGTGATACACCGCTTACAAACTAAATACGTAGAAAAGTTTTATAAAAGCATTAAGCGCGATGTTTCTAAGCTTAATGCAAAGGCTATTTTTGAAGATTGGTCTTCGATTCTAAATTTCGTTGAAGGTGGCGGCGGTTATGCTGTTGTGCCGGCCTATGTTCAGCCACATGCTAAAGATGTAAGAGTTATTGAAGTGCCTCATGCGATAATTCCAAGATCAACTTACTATGTTGTTTTTAAAAGAAAATTAAAGAAGATCGACTCTTTTAAAAAAGTACTCAATTTTGTAGTGAGTAGCTCGTAGCAAAAAATTTTCTCATCACCATAAAATTGGTGCAATATAAGCAAAAAAGAATCCAACCAAAAAAATGCTTAAACTGATAAAATAGATATTACCGCTAGTTTTACGACCCGTAATACAGGCATCGCGAAGTTTGGGGTCTATCGGGCAAGGTGCATCTTTATTTTTCCAAAGTATAAAGCCGGTCAGCGATAGCATTGCTGCCGAAAATGAAAACACCTGTATTTTATATTCTGATACCCAAATAAGTGCGGGCACATTTGAAGCAACACCTGCAAGCACAGCCCCTAAACCAAGGCTAACAAGTAGGGCCGGCAAAGCACAGCAGATCAAAGTGCTCATCGAACCAAATAGTGTAAAATAGTTTATAAAACCATTCCTAATACGAGTCCTATTATTCATCAAACACACTTTCATAGCCAGCTTCTTTTAAAATCAAAGCTATTTTTTCTTTAGCCAAAGATTTACCTTCTTTAAATTTAAGTTTTACATATTTATTTTCTAGGCTAATTTCGACATTTGAAACCTCTGGTTGCTTTAAAAAGTTTTTCTCAATGCCTTGAGCACAAAAAGCGCAAACCATGCCTTTAATACCAACTTTAAGTTCTTGGTGCTGCACAGCTGCATTTTTCGCTACAGTGGCGTGGGGTTGCATTTTAGCCTCTAGGTTTGCGGCTTTAGCAAATACACTTGTTGTTGACATCATCATAATTAAAATTACTATTTTCATAAGTCCTCCGTTAAATTAAATGTGAATCATAAAGTTAAAAGCAAAGCCACCCTTGAAGTCTGCGCCGACCTCCCATAAGACATTTTTTATATAAAATCTCATGAATTGAGCAGCTTCTACATTTTCAGTATTGTGCTTTGTCCATTGCGTGATAAACCAGACGTTAAGGTCGCTGTAATCAGCTAAGAAAGGCGCAAAACCCAGCCGCATTTTAGCGTGGTTGTCGTCCCTTTGCTGCCAAAGTGGATTATCTTTGTTGTCTCGAAGCATGTACAGGTGTTCAAGATAAGTATAATACTTACGGCTTTCCCAGTCGGCCACAACTTCGACAAGTCTTACATTTGATGTTGTATTGTTGTATTTTTCAACGCCTGATCCAGCACTCAAATAAAGGTTTCCTTGCGAGTTCTCGTTGTTCCAGCGTTTTGTAAGCCAATTAACTCTAGGAATATAAAACTCAGAGTTCTTTTCTCTTATATAAGTGTGACCTACGGCATAGTTATAATTGAGAGAATAGGTCAGTAAGATTTCATTCATTTGGGCGCTGTTGTAAGACATAATGCCAAATGCATCTTTATAAGACACAGGGTGTGCCAGTGCCGTAAGGCTAGTTAATAGGAGCAATAGTGAGGGTATCAAACGCATAAAGAACTTCCTTTACCTGTTAATACGCTTTGAACTAAAACTTTGTGACAGTTTTAAGAAAATAAATTTAAATAGTAACTGTTGTCACAAAATGCCAATAGCTAACGTAATACCCATCAAGGAGCAAGGTGCTTGTAAATAAAGATAACCTATTAGACGAGCAGCTCATGAAGCTGTATCAGAACGGCGACGAAGAGGCCTTTAATGTTCTTTATGATCGTCATTCGTCTAAAATTTATGGTTTTCTTAAAAAGCGTCTTAATAGTAGCGAAAAAGTGGCTGAAGTTTACCAAGAAGTTTTTATTAAGATTCATAAATCAAAGCATCTTTACAATGCCGGCTTACCACTACTTGCTTGGATTTTTACGGTAACTCGAACCGTAATGATTGATGAGATTAGAAAAGATAATAAAATTAAAGTTACTGATAATTATGATTTAGCACAGATACCAGAAGAACTTGAAAAAACTGCTCCACAATTTGAAGAGGCACTCGATAGTTTACAGCAATTACCTGAGCAACAAAAAGTTGCAATCGAAATGCGGTATTTAAACGATCAAACTTTTGAACAAATTGCGGACAGCTTAAAAGTGTCACCTAGCAATGCTAGGCAAATTATTAGTCGTGGTATTAAACGACTTCGAGAGCTTGTTAGCGAGGGAGGTAAATCATGAGCAAAAATAACAATGAGTGGCTGAATGACTACCAAGATTTTTTAAACACTGAAAATATCCAAGTACCTAAAGAATTGAACAGTAGTTTGCTGTTAAAAATGCACACATTAATAAATCCCAGCGCATGGGTTGTATTCCTTAAAATTTTAGCTATCCATTTAGTAACTGGTTTTTTATCTCTGTCAGTGTGTCATCAGTTTGGCCTGAATCCATTTAATACAAATTACTCACTGGTTGATTGGTTTATGAATATTGGCGGTCACAGTGTTTGCATGATCGGTTGCGGAGTAACTTTTGTGAGTATCAGCTTATTTGCGGCAGGTTATTTTTTAACAATTGAAGAAATTAAAGCCTTAAAGCGCACAGAATTTTTACAAAATTTAGCGCTGGGCTTGATTTCTTTGGGACTATTTGCAGCTATTGGTGCAGAGCTTGCCTTAGGTGCGGCTGGGTTGTGGTTGCTTGGTAGTTTGCTTGGTGGATTCTTTGCCACACAAGCCATATGTTTTCTCACGGACTTTCCTTAATCTGATGAAGAGCTTTTATAATTTCGGCAATTGTTGGCATATCTTTGGGCTTATAGACAAGAGTTGAAAACTGTCCTTCGTATGTTAAGCGTAAGGATTCCATGGTTTCTTTTGATTTTTTATAAATTGGTGCATCCCTAAATTCTTTTTCAGCATGCTTGGCCTGGGCCTCTGGTACAGCTAAATCATCTTTTTGGACTTGAGCATGAATATTTTTGAATTCACCATTGGTTAAAAATTTTTTCATATGCGGTAGTCTTAATAGCATAGTTAAGTCGTACAAATGACGTATTTTATTTTTCAG
>ERZ1292630.1054-Hain-H41-02um-R3-1054-length-27806-cov-14_pt4 | contig 11098 bp, 8 predicted proteins | sample MGYA00564408_ERZ1292630 | MGnify/ENA primary metagenome ERZ1292630 (study PRJEB36523, sample SAMEA6512641) | groundwater metagenome | collected 2019-01-08 | study: AquaDiva: Metagenomics assemblies of 32 groundwater samples | reverse complement strand
CCCGATAAAATTTATGGCTCAATGGGGATTTATGTTTTTAATCAGTCTGTGCTGATGCAGGCATTATTGGAAGATGCTAAAGACCATAAATCATCGCATGATTTCGGCAAAGATATTATTCCTCAAATGGTAAAAAAAGGGATGAAAATTATTGCCTATGACTTTCGTAAGGCTAATAAAGAGGAGGAATATTGGCGGGATATCGGAACTATTGATGCCTATTATGAGGCGAACATGGAGTTGATCCAGGCTAACCCTACATTTAATCTTTATGACCAGGAATGGCTCATTAGGACTTTTCAGGAGCAGTATCCTCCGGTTAAAACCGTGCATTCCGGAGATAAAGAAGAGGGCCGAGTGGGGTTGATTCTGGATTCGATAGTTTCGGAAGGCTGCGTAGTCAGCGGCGGACGGGTCCAGCGCTCGATACTTTCACCGAATGTGCGCATCAATAGTTTCTCGGAGATATATGATTCCATTCTTATGGAAAGCGTTAATGTCGGTCGCTACGCAAAAATTAAGCGGGCAATTATTGATAAAGACGTAAATATTCCTCAAGGGACAATTATTGGATTTAATTTAGAAGAAGACAAAAAAAGATTTTTTGTCAGTGAATCGGGAATTGTTGTGGTGGCTAAGGGTACTGAGATCAAATGATCAGAAAAGCGAAAATAAAGGATATCAAACAAATTCAGGCTTTAATATCTTGTTTTGCCAAACAGGATGTGATGTTGCCGCGTTCTTTAAATGAGCTTTATGAAAATATCCGGGATTTTTGGGTTGTTGAAGATCAGGGTAAAATATCTGGCTGCGCTGCGTTGCATATTTCCTGGGATGACCTGGCGGAGATTAAATCTTTGGCGGTTGCCAAAAATAAACAAAGGCAAGGTTTAGGCCAGGATTTGGTTTTGGCTTGCTTGGCCGAAGCCAAGGTAATGGGGGCCAAGAAAGTTTTCGCGTTGACTTATCAGCCGAATTTTTTTAAAAAGCTAGGGTTTAAAAAGATCAAGCACGAAGCTCTTCCCCATAAGATTTGGGCGGAATGCATTAACTGCTGTAAATTCCCCAACTGCCAGGAGATTGCCCTGTTGAAACTCTTGTAAAATAATCATTTTATGTTACAATTTCACAATCCCCTCGCGGGGCTCGGGGTCATTTTTCCCCAAGCGCCGGAGGCAGGGGAAAAATGAGGAGGAACGCATGGATTATTTATTGACTGAAGAACAGAAGATGATCAAGGATTTAGCGCATAAGATTGCCGAGGAGAAGATCCGTCCGGTTGCGGCTAAATATGATATTAGCGAAGAGTATCCCTGGGAGATTATGAAGGTAATGGGCGAGAGCGATATGTTCGGCCTGTTTATCCCTGAAGAGTACGGCGGATTTGCCAACAGCACAATGAATCTGTGCTTGGCAACGGAAGAGTTTTCCCGCGCCTGCGGAGGAATCGCGGTTTGCTATGCGGCCAGCGCTTTGGGGACAATTCCGATTGTTTTATTCGGTACGGATGAACAGAAGAAAAAATACTTACCGGATCTAGCTAAAGGTAAAAAAGTAGCCGCTTTTGGCATTACGGAGCCGGAAGCCGGCTCGGATGCCTCGGGGATTAAGACAACCGCTAAAAAAGAAGGTAACCATTATATTTTAAACGGCCTGAAGCATTTTATTACTAACGGCGGAGACGCTGAGACTTATGTGGTAATCGCGATGACGGATAAAACTAAAGGCGCGCGTGGCGCCTCGGCTTTTATTGTTGAAAAAGGCACTCCGGGTTTTACCTTTGGCAAAAAAGAGGATAAATTCGGAATCCGCGCCTCCAGCACTCGGGAACTTATTTTTACGGATTGTAAGATTCCGGCGGAAAATTTATTGGCCAAAGAAGGCATGGGTTTTATTGTTACCATGAGGACCTTTGATATGTCTAGGCCTGGAGTTGCGGCGCAAGCATTAGGTATTGCCCAGGGAGCGCTGGAATTGGCAGTAAAATATGTGCGTGAAAGAGTGCAGTTTGGCAAACCGATATCTAGTTTCCAGGGTATCCAGTGGATGCTGGCGGATATGGCGACCGAAATTGAAGCCGCTCGCGGTTTAATTTATTCTACCGCTAGAATGGTGGATGCCGGAATTAAGGATGTATCCAAAGAATCAGCCATGGCCAAGATGTATGCCTCGGATGTAGCGATGAAGGTTACGATTGATGCTTTGCAGTTATTCGGCGGATACGGATACATGAAAGATTATCCGATTGAAAAATATGTGCGCGATGCCAAGATCACCCAGATCTATGAGGGCACCAACCAGGTGCAGCGCGGGATTATTGGTTTGAAAGTAATCAAGGAGATGGCTAAATAAATGCATATTATTATTTGTATAAAACAGGTTCCTGAAACTACGGAAGTAAGGATTAATCCGGAAACCAATACGCTGATGCGTGAAGGTGTCAAGGCAATCGTTAATCCTTTTGATATGTATGCTATTGAAGAAGCCGTGCGGCTTAAGGAAAGATTCGGCGGCAAAATTAGCGTGGTGACGATGGGCCCTCCGCAGGCAGATCAAGCTTTGCGTGAAGCAATTTCCCTGGGGGCGGATGAAGGGTTTTTAGTTTGCGACCGGGCATTTGCCGGAAGCGATACCTGGGCAACCAGCTATACTTTAGCCGGAGCAATTAAGAGGCTGGGGGCATTTGATTTAATTATTTGCGGCAAGCAGGCTTCAGACGGAGATACGGCCCAAGTCGGGCCGGGCATATCCACGCATTTAAATATTCCTCAGGTTACTTATGTTAAAAAAGTTGAAGAGGCCACCGATAAATCGATGCGCTTGGAAAGAATGCTGGAGGAGGGTTATGAAATTATTGAAACTCCGCTCCCGGCGCTTTTAACCGTGGTTAAAGAGATTAATGAGCCTCGGATTCCTTCTTTAAAAGGATTGATGCGCGCAAAATCCGCCAAAATTACTATTTTTACCCAGAAAGAATTGAATTTGGATCCGCAGCAAATCGGTTTATGCGGTTCTCCGACTCAAGTGGTCAAAATATTTACTCCTACGCCTAGAGTCGGAGGACAAATACTTAAAGGCGAGATCCCTGAGATTGCTAAAACTCTAGTGGATTTAATTAAAGACGAGGTTAATTAAAGATGTCGATTGCTATTATTATTGAAAAATGTACCGGTTGCTCCTTATGTATTAAGGCTTGTCCGTTTGATGCTATTCGCATTATGGATAAAAAGGCAGTAATTGATTTACATAAATGTACGCTTTGCGGCGCTTGTCTTGATGCCTGTAAGTTTAAGGCAATATTATTAGAGAAAACTTCGGCGCAATGCGCGTTGCCGAATATCAAAGATTATAAGGGGATTTGGGTTTTTATCGAGCAAAAGAACGGCCGGGTGCAGTCGGTTTCTTATGAATTATTAGGTAAGTCGCAAGAATTAGCGAAAAAATTAAATTGCCAGGTGAGCGGGGTATTAATCGGCAATAAATTAGAGGATCAGCTGGATGAGCTGATCTTTTGCGGAGCGGATAATATTTATTTAGTTGAGGCTCCGGAATTAGCTAATTTTCAGGATGAGCCTTACACTAATATTTTAGTTGAGCTGGTTAAAAAACATAAGCCGGAGATACTTTTATGCGGGGCGACTAATATTGGCAGGAGCCTGATTTCACGAGTGGCGATAAATATTAAAGCCGGCTTAACCGCTGACTGCACGGGTTTAGATATCGATCCGGATAAAAAAATCTTATTACAGACGCGCCCGGCTTTCGGCGGAAATATTATGGCGACAATTATCTCTCCGAATTATCGTCCGCAGATGGCCACTGTCAGGCATAAAGTCTTTGCTCCTCTGCCGGCAGATAAAAAACGCAAAGGTAAAATTATCAAAGAGAGTTTTGATAGCGCGCTTTATGTTTCGCGCACCAAGCTTATTGATATTATTGATGAGATTGAATCAACGGTAAATTTATCGGAGGCCGATATTATTGTTTCCGGAGGCCGCGGAATGGGGGCGCCGGAGAATTTTAAATTATTAGAAGAGCTGGCGCATGTTTTAGGCGCGGCAGTCGGCTCAAGCCGGGCCGCAGTGGATGCCGGTTGGATGCCTTATTCGCATCAGGTTGGCCAGACCGGCCGCACGGTTGCGCCGAAGATTTATTTTGCCTGCGGAATAAGCGGGCAGATTCAGCATTTGGTCGGTATGCAATCCTCAAAGATAATCGTGGCGATTAATAAGGATCCCGAGGCTCCGATTTTTAAAGTCGCGACTTATGGCATTGTCGGAGACATTTTTCAAATCCTGCCTATTTTAACTAAAACTTTTAAAGAGACTCTCCGTAAATAAAACTGGGGACGGTTCTGTTTTTTTTCTAAAAACACAGAACCGTCCCCTAGTTTTTAAGTTTTCCTATTTCTGCACTAATCTGCTTCGTTTAAGCCCTAAACACATCAATATGTCAAAGAATGTAAAGATTCTCCTTGACAAGAAACCAGCTTTTGTTTATAATGCAAACATGGTATTTGTTAGATCCTTAGGGGAGTTTTAATGGTAAACACTAATTTAATGACCATCGAAGACCTGTCTGATTATTTGAAGGTTACCCGCCGGACGATCTATGATTGGTTAAAACATAATAAGATACCGGCGTTAAAGCTCGTCGGACAATGGCGTTTTAAAAAAGATAAAATTGATGATTGGCTTGATGGCCAGTCCCAACATCATTAGAATACACCCGGCGCTAAGTGGAATTGCGCCGGTGTTGTGTTCGTACATAAGGAGATCGATATGTATTTTAAAAAATTAGAGTTGATTGGTTTTAAATCATTTTGTGATAAAACTACGCTTAATTTTGAGCCGGGAATTACCGCGGTAGTCGGGCCCAATGGCTGCGGGAAATCAAATATTTTTGATTCTATTCGCTGGGTACTCGGTGAGCAGTCGGCAAAATCATTGCGCGGCTCAGAGATGCTGGATGTTATTTTTAACGGCACAGACACCAAGGAGCCGTTGAGCATGGCCGAGGTGAGCTTGACTTTCGATAATACCAGCCGTTTTTTTAATGTTGATCATCCGGAGGTTTTAATCACCCGCAGGCTTTTTCGTTCCGGTGAAAGCGAATACCTGTTGAATAAAGCCACCGTGCGGCTTAAAGATATCTTGGACATATTATTAGGTACCGGAATCGGAGCGGAGAGCTATTCGATTATTGCTCAGGGAAAAATTGATTTAGTATTAAGTTCGCGGCCGGAAGACCGCCGGATTGTTTTTGATGAGGCTAGCGGAATCAGTAAATATAAAGCTCAAAAAAGAGAGACTACGCGTAAATTAGATGAGACTGAACAGAACCTTTTACGCGTCAATGATATTGTTACCGAGGTTAAGCGTCAGATCGGCTCCCTGGAGCGCCAGGCGAATAAAGCGCGCCGCTATAAGGAGATTTTTGAAGAATTAAAATTAAAAGAAATTGATCAGGCAGTCCTGGATAAAAAAAATCTACTCCAAGAGAAAGATGAGCTTATCGTAAAACTTGGGGATTTAGGAAAAGAAGAGCTGGCTTTGGTTGAGTTAGTCGCCCAGCAGGAAGAAAAAATTGCTAACCGCCAGTCGGAATTAAAGGGCCTGGAAGAGGCGATGATGGAGGCGCGTAGCCAGATGCTTAATTTGGAAAACAGCCTGGTGCGCAATAATGAACATATTAATTTTAACCAGCAGCGGATTGCCGAATTAGCTCAGAATTGCGATCTTTTGAACGGCCAGATTGAACAGGCCCGCGCCAAACTTATTCAGGATGAGCTGAAGCTGCAGCAGGTTCAGGAAGAATATTCCAGCTTAAAAGAGAATATAGCTAGCAAGCAATCCGTTTTGGATCAGAAGGAAGCTGAAATTAATAAGCTGGGTGCAGCGATAAAGAATTCTTTAGAGGTTATCGCGGAAAGCAAAAGACTAATTTTAGATTTAGAAGGGGCGATATCCAATATCCATAACGAAATCGGAAATTTTAATTCTAAGCATCAGGTTTTTTTGGCGCGTAAGAAAAGGCTGGAGATTGAAAAAGCCAAAGTTTATGAAGAGAAGGCGATTACCGATGAAACTCTTAAAAAAGTAATCCAAGATTTAGTCGGTATCCGGGCGCTGGTTGATGAATTCAGAAATAAGATTTCCGATGTCAAAACCAGCCTGCAGCAGGAAGCTCAGAATTTAGAGGCAATTAATAAAGAGATTACGGATCTGGGAAACCAGAAGATTACTTTAGTTTCACATAAAGAATTTTTAGAGAAATTAAAGAGTAAGTACGATGATATCGGAGAAACATTGAATGCGGTGATTTATCTGGATAAAGCCCCTTCGGAAAGCCTGACCGGTTTGGTGGTAAAAATTCAGAACCAGGATTTTTCAGTCAGCCAGGATAATGCCGCAGGCAAAGCAAGTTTTAAGATCAGCGGAGAGGCTAAGCCCATTGAATTAGATACTCAGAAGATTGATGAAAAGATCTTAAGGATTGAGGAAAGCCTGGGTGAGTTAAGAAATAAAATGATTTTGCGCCAGGCCTGTATTACGGAATTAACTAAAATGTCCTTTGACCTGGAACAAGAGCTGCGTAATCATGAGATTACTTTGGCCAATAAAGAATCTAACGCTCAGGCGACCCAGGAGCAGTTTGATAGAATTAAAGAAGAAGAGGATGTTATTGTTATGGAGTTAACGGATGTGGCTCGGGAGATTGCGGCTATTGAGCAGAATTTAGCTACTTTCGGCGAGCAGCTTTTAGGTTTTAATAATCAGGAAAGGCTCAAGCGGGATTTAATCGGCCAAGAAGAGGACCTGATTAGCTTAAACAGTAAAGCCCGCGAAGAAGTTCTGGTTTTGATTACCCAGACTAAAACTGAAATCGAAGCGTTGAATAAACGTTTTAGCTCGGATGAGGCGACACTTAAGATTTTAAATGAAAGCTACGCCCAGGATAAGGCAAGTTTAGATAATATCCAGAGACAAATTAGTGAAGCCCTCGAGCGCCAAGATGCGCTAAAACTTGAAATTACGCAATGTCAGGTTGCCAATAAAGAAGCGGAAGTTTTAATTATCCAGAAGCAAAGCGTGTTTTCGGAAGTTGAATCTAAATATAATGAGGTATCCGGGGGCACTAGCGGTTTAGTTAAGAAGATTGAAGCTGACCGTAAGATCTTAGACCAGATCAAGAATCGCCTGCATGAGTTGGCGATGCAGGATAAGGACCTGGATTACCGTTACACGACGCTAAAAGAGAGAATGCTTGCGGCTTATAAAGTGGAATTAGATCTGGAGAACGCGCCAGAAAAAGAATTGGATTATTCCGGATTAGCCGGAGAAATTGCTGAATTAAAAAGAAAACTTGATTCCTGCGGCACGGTAAACTTAGTTGCCATCGAGGAGTATGATGAATTAAAGAAACGTTATGATTTTTTAATTCAACAACAGACCGATCTTGCCGGGGCAAAAGAGGCTTTGCATCAGGCGATTTTAAAGATTAACCGTACGACAAAACAAATGTTTGTCGAAACTTTTGAAAAGGTCAAGGTTGAGTTTAAAAATTATTTCCGGCTGCTTTTTAACGGCGGGGACGCCCAACTATTCCTGCTGGATGAAAATGATCCGCTGGAGTCCGGAATTGAGATTATCTGCCGTCCTCCGGGGAAGAAATTGCAGAATGTGCTCCTCTTAAGCGGCGGAGAGAAGACGATGTCGGCGATCGCTTTGATATTCGCTATTTTTAAAGTTAAGCCTAGCCCGTTCTGTATTTTGGATGAGATTGACGCGGCCCTGGATGAGGCTAACGTGGACAGATTTTCCCGAGTCCTGCAGGAGTTCGCCAAGGATTCCCAGTTTATCGTGATTACTCATAACAAAAAGACAATTGTTAATGCCAATATTATGTACGGGATCACCATGGAGCAATCCGGGGTTTCTAAAATAGTTTCGGTGAAATTATCGCAAAATAAAGAAAAGGAAAAACTTGAGGCGCCGGCAACAGTTTAAAGCTTAACCGCCGCAGGTATTATTTTTGCCTTTGTTTTTGGCCTGGTAGAGGGATTTATCCGAAGAGGTAATTAATTCCGCAGGAGTCTGTCCATTCTCAGGGAATGTCGCAACCCCTAAGCTTACCGTCATCATTTTATCAGGAAAGATTTTTTCGTTCAGAAAAGGGTATTTTTGAATATCCATTCTGATCCGTTCAGCGATTAAAAAAGCTTCTTTTTTATCGGTGTGGGGAAGGATGATGGTAAATTCTTCGCCGCCATAACGGCAGACCAGGTCGATTTTGCGCGATTGATTACGCAAGAGTGAGGCTAAGCCTTTTAATATTTTATCTCCCGCCTGATGCCCCAGAGTATCGTTGTAAAGCTTAAAATCATCGATATCGATTGTAACTAAACTCAGAGGGCTTTTGTTGGCTTTAGCTTTTTCGATTTCCGTATGCAGCAGGTATTGGAAATATCCGTGGTTCCAGAGATTAGTCAGATAGTCTGAATGCGCCCGTTCGACGGTTAATTCATAAAGTTGTGAATTTTCAATTGCCAAGCCCGCCTGGTTAGCCAGCATGGTTAGCATGCGGATATCATCTTTGGTAATCGGATCGTTGGTGATAAAATTATCCGCGACGATTATTCCGTTGACTTTGTCTTTGGCTTTTAAAGGAATGAGCACAAGTTCATTGCTCTCCAGCATTTGAATTACCGGGGAATTCCCGTACTGCTGGAGGGTTTGTCCGGATAAATGCAGAGGCATGCCTTCTAATACCGCCAACGACAGCGGGTTTTCGGTTTTGTCCTGCATCGATACTTTTAAGTCTTTGACCTGACGGTTAAATCCGGATTCTGATACTGAATCGGAACTTTTAAAAGCGGCGATTAAATCCTCCAGATCCATTTTTTCTTCTTCAATTTTAGTCCAGGCAATATTGGCTTCTTCGCCGTTTTCCGGGCCGATCCCCATTTTACCTTCGATGATTTTTTCTTTTTCATTAACCAGAAAAAGCATAGCCCGGTTAAAACCTAAGCCGGTATGCGCGGTTACTCCGGTCAGGATAATATAGAGAATCTCATCCAACTTCAAAGTGGTGCGCATGGCATTGGAAATCTCATAGAGTATTCTCAATTCGGTTTTAGTGCGGTCCAGTTCGATTTTTAATTTATTTAAGTCTTCCATAATGGTTAAACTTAACATATTTTTAACCCAATGTCAAGATAAGTGGTCTCGCGGGTCCTGCCGAGCCTTGTCTCTCGCCGCACCGCTGGATTTTCTCCTGCGTGGAAAATCTGCGCTTCGGCAAAAATTTTCGCTCTCGCCGGGCTTCGCAAATAGCCGGGCGAGCCGTGCCCGCTTGAATTTTTGAGATGCTGCTCGAGTCCAAGGCTCGTCACCCGCTATGAGTATGTTATAAATGCCACTAACAAGTTTCGCAGCGAATGTCGATTTTAGCCAATGGAGCTTGAGCATTGAGGGTATCCCGAGGTCAGCCGACAGGCTGACAATCTCGGGATGGCGATGCTGTCTGAGCGCCGAGTGAAAGCACGAGGCGCGAGTTCAGCAGCCACCGAAATGCGAAAGATCATTGGCGTTTCCCGCAAGAACATTAATCAATCGCGGGATCCCGCATTCAAGCATAAAACGTAATCGCGGGAAAAAAATCGACCTGAGCGAGAAACTTGGCAGTGGCATAGCCATCCGTGCAAGAATATTTTAGTTAGATTTTGTTTATTCTTACGTCTATTGGGGTAGAAAGGAGGGATTTTTTATTGTTTGACAGTGGGATAGGGGCGGGTTATAATATTAAAACTAAAATTAAAATTGCTTGCCTATCGGCAGGCAGGGAGGCTTAAATGGTTATAGATAAGAAAAAAGACGAGGTAAAAGAAGTCTCGGAGCGTCATAAGGCGCTGGAGTTGGCGCTGGCCCAGATAGAAAAACAGTTTGGTAAAGGTTCGATTATGAAGTTGGGAGCGCATACCAAAGCCGATGTGGAGGTTATTCCTACGGGAACGCTAACTTTGGATTTAGCTTTAGGTATTGGAGGCTTGCCGCGTGGCAGAGTAGTCGAGATATTCGGCCCGGAGGCTTCCGGAAAGACCACGCTTACTTTAACGGCAATCAGAGAGATCCAGAAAAAAGGCGGAGTCGCTGCCTTCATTGATGCCGAGCATGCCTTTGATTCATTTTATGCTAAAATAATCGGAGTGAATTTGGATGATCTTTTAATCTCTCAGCCGGATACCGGAGAGCAGGCTTTAGAAATCGCCGAAACATTGGTGCGTTCCAACGCGGTGGATTTAGTGGTGATTGACTCGGTGGCGGCATTAACTCCGCGGGCGGAAATTGAAGGAGAGATGGGGGATTCGCATATGGGACTTCAGGCGCGTTTGATGTCCCAGGCGCTGCGTAAATTAACCGGCGCCATTAGTAAATCGCGCACGACTTTAATTTTTATTAATCAGTTGCGGGAGAAGATCGGCGTGATGTTCGGTTCTCCGGAAACAACTCCCGGAGGGCGCGCCCTTAAATTTTACGCCTCAGTAAGATTAGATGTGCGCCGGATTGCTTACTTAAAAGAAGGCGATAAGGTTATCGGTAATCATGTCAGGGTAAAAGTAGTTAAAAATAAAATTGCTCCGCCATTCCGCGAGGCAGAGTTTGATATCTTACATAATGAAGGGATTGCTAAAACTAGCTCGGTGATCGACGCCGCTGTGAATTTAGAAGTAATCAGTAAAGCCGGAACTTGGCTTTCCTATGAAGATAAGAAATTAGGCCAGGGAAGAGATGCGGCGGTAAAATTCTTAAAAGAGAATCCCAAATTACAGGACGATATTGAAAAGGCAACGCGTAAAAAGTTTAGCCTCGCCTAATAGCGCTGAAGGAGCCAGGGTTTATGCTTTTTTACTGCTAAAATTCCGGCTGCGCAGTGAGGCGGAATTAAAAGAGCGACTGGAACAAAAGGGTTTTTCCGCCGGCATAGCCCAGGATACGGTTAATTTTTTAAAAGAAAAAAAGTTTATAGATGACCGCCTGTTCGCTAAAGGTTGGGTAAACTCCCGCCTGAGGCGGCCGTTGGGCCTAAGAAGAATAAA
>ERZ1292630.4966-Hain-H41-02um-R3-4966-length-11099-cov-9_pt1 | contig 11099 bp, 3 predicted proteins | sample MGYA00564408_ERZ1292630 | MGnify/ENA primary metagenome ERZ1292630 (study PRJEB36523, sample SAMEA6512641) | groundwater metagenome | collected 2019-01-08 | study: AquaDiva: Metagenomics assemblies of 32 groundwater samples | reverse complement strand
GAGAGAGAGAGAGAGAGAGAGAGAGAGAGAGAAGAAGTGAAGTCTAGGCTCAGACACAAGATACAGTTTTTTTTGGTCTTCTTGTCGCTCGAATCGAATCGACGTCGTTTCACACGGCCTCCGCGGTAAGATGGACGACCCGGGCGGCTAGCGATGCCGATCCCAGTTGGCCGTTTTCAAAGAGCACCCGCTTCGTCAGCCGCTTCCACTCCCTGGCGTTGGTGGCAATCTTCACGGCATAGAAGACCTCCGTCGCGGTCACGGCAAACTCCCCTGCAAAGGAGGAGCTACTACCGTTGGTGACAGCCGGCGATGGTACGGTCCCTGCCGGCGTCGCGGTGGGCGGCGACGCGGTGGGGCCACTGGACGAGGTCGGGATGAATGACGAATCAACGGCTGACGCGACCGTGAATGCAATCTGCGATGTCGCACCACGTGCGGCGACGACCGAAACGGAATGGGCGACGCGGCCGCGGTCCGCCGCCGTCAATCCGACGCACTCGACGAAGATGCCGGCGGGCGTGACGGTCACGTGCGCTCCCACGCCCGGGTCACAAAAGCGCCTGACCTGACCCGCCACGGCGTCCGCGTCGACGCCTAGGGGCGTGCGAGCGTCCGGGTTGGTCGACAACGAGGCGGGCGGACGACGAAGGGACGAAGACGTGACCATGGATCCAAAGGCAGCGGCGGCGTCGCCGAAGCTGCTGCCGGCATGCCTCGTCGGGGATGCCGCGAGGGCGAAAAACACCACCGGCACAACGTGCACGTCATTGACGACGACCATCGGGGGAAGGACCGCTTTGATGTCACCCGCGAGCTCCGCGGCCGAGCGGTCGAGCACCCCGCTCGCGACGTACATCGTGCCCAACGCCTTGCGGCCTTCGTTGGCGCGGCTGGCAAGGGCCCGACTCGCCGCCGTTGAAAGCTCACCGTGAATGGGGAGCACGTCGGCGATGTACGGCCCTTCCACGTCGAGCACGTCGGCGATCGGCCGGTTGGCGAGCAAACCCTGACAAGGGCAAATGGGGTCGAGCTTCTTCGCCACGTACTCGAGCAACGTCACGTAGTCACGCGATTCTGCCGGCGCGTCCGGGACGCCGCCGGTGAGAATGGCCACCATATTGGCGCTTCGCAGCGCCGGCGTGGCACCGCGTAATGCCTTGACCAGGGACCACGAGAGCAACCACCGCTGGCCGGGGCGGTAGAACCAAGGCCGCCCCTTTCCGTTGGACGCCAGGAGCAACCCGAAGCCACCTCCTCCTCCTGAGTTGTTTGTGCCCTCCTTCGCGATGAACGACGTCGGCGACTGCAAGTCCACGGCAAGGACGATCTGCGACCCCGCCGCCGTGGGCCGACTGCCATCGTCGCCCGCGCCCATGACCCACTTCACGATGTCGTCGAGTGAGATCAGTCGTTCAGGATGGCGCCGCAGCGTTGACGACCGTGGCGGACTCGACGACGCGTCGGAGGCAGTCGTGGTTGTCGTGATGGGTGAGGCAGCCGCGGCAGTTCGGCCTCGGGCGGCTCCACCGCCACCAGGATAGAAGGACACGAATGGAGTAGCGATCTGCGCAAACGCCGCACTCTGTCGGTTGACCGACGGCAGTATAAGTGGCATGAGGACGGGCGCCGCGGCCCCTCCTCCCCCTCCAGACGACGCGTCGTCAAAAGCACTAAATGTAGGCGACATGGTGATGCCCCTTGACTTGCCGTGTCTGCTCGTCGTGCCGCCTACTGCGGTGGTCAAGCGACTGGCGGCCTGAGGCGCTGCGGAGGCCGACGTGGTCGTCGTCCCGGAAGGACCACCAACGGTCGTCGTCGTTGTCGCCATCGCGGACGACGCGGCTCCTCCTCCTGATGCCGCCGCGGACGACGGAAGCAGCGCCGCGTTCATCCCAAGTTGGCCATTCAACTCCGAGAGCGAGGACAGCACATGCGGCGTGTCAAAGTGCACATACGTCGCCTCGAAGGCAGCGATGCGGCGATTGGCGTCGCTGAAGGCGGCGACGATGACGTCGTACTCACGCTCACAGGGCCGGAGGATAGTGGTCATGCGAGCGTCCACCTCGGCCGAGATGAGGTCCTTTTGTTCTTGGATGTGCTTGATTTGCACCGGGGTGGGGCCAGCGGCGATAGCGGCCGCGGCTTTCCCCCCCTTTTTGCCGCTTTTGCCTGCGGTGCCGGGTCGTGCCGTCCCTTGCGGTGCGGGCGGCTCCGGCGGCGGCGCAGGTTTTCGGGCCGACGCCGGCGCCGCCGTTGCGGGACGCGATGATCCACTTCGCGCCCCGCGACCAGACGACTTCGCCGAGGCGGCCGCGGCAGCAGTCGCAGCGGCCACAATTTGCGCCTTAATTTGGGATCGAACATCCTGAGCGGTTTTAACCAGTTGCTCCTCCAAATCCGCCCGTGCGTGGTATTCCATCGATCCCAGTGTCAGAAGGTCGATTTCCAGCGTCCGAGGATACGCATACGAGGTGGTGCCGTAGCCAGCGACGTAGACGAAGTGAGACGAGGCGGTGTCGGCAGCCACAGCTTCTAAGGCGGCGCGGCACTCGGCAGTTGATGGGTCGACGAGCGTCGTCACCGCGTAGCCCTGAGCCTCCAGTGCCTGAATGACCGGCTGGACGCTGCTGGTCATCGACATCGGCGGCAAGCATCGGAACGTGCCGCCAACGCTGCTGGCAGCCAAGGACATCGACTGCATCGACGACGTCAACCCGGGCACACTCCCCGCCGCCGTGTTGCTTGGGTTGCTAGATAGACCGAGGATCGCCTGGGTCCACAGGGGCACCTGCAACGCAACCGAATTAGTTCCCCCGCTCTCTGCGATGCGGCCGCTGCTGCCGCCAGATTTGACCGCCATCGATGCTGCCCCCCTCCCGTCGTGGCTGCTGTTGCTCTCCGTGTGATCGTCACCACTCCGTGATAACGCGCTTAGTGGTGGTGGAACGTCCCCCACCGCTTTCCCTTCGCCGTGGGTGACTCCACTCCGATTCGCTGCGTGATAGTCATTGACAGGGGAAGGTGCGAAGGGGTTAAGACAGGCAATAACGAGGGCTTTCAACACCGCCTTTGGCCGGTAGGCGGCCGGCTGCGACGCGCGGACCGCGGCAAGGATGGCGAGGCGCTGCGCCTGCGTCTCGCGCCGGTGACGAAGTCGGCGGTATTTCATCCTCGCGAGGGTGCCCCGCACGGTGCGCTGGATGTGGACGATCGCGACGGGAATGGCGCTCGACCGGAAGCTGTTATGAAACGTGGCCACGGCGGCGGCGTCGTCTTCCGACACGGTGCGCCACAAAGACGACACCACGTAAATGCGCGCACCGGTTTCCATATCGGCGACGCTGCTGTACAAAGTGCTGGCCAGCGTCGTGGGGAGCGCGTGGGCGGTTTCGAGGTGATGTTCCACTTGGGCCGGGGCCACCAGCTGTTTTGCCTTCAACGCCAAGTCCGGAATGGCAGTCAACTTTAGCACGGCGCGCTCGGCGGCGAACACCATGCTGTCGACGAACGCGCTGCGTTTGGCCTCCGCCCCGAAGCTGCTGAGAGGCACGGTCCACTTCATGGCCCCGCTATTGTAGGTGGAGTACTGCGGAATATGGGGACCGTGAAGGTCGACAAGAACCACGCGCGCGTCGCCGACCATCAGCATGAACACAAGATGACCCGCGAATCGGTAGTTGTCCTCCGCCATCGCCGCGGCCGCCACCGCTGGGTTGTTATTCACCCCTGCGGCGGCGGCGTTTGCGGCGGCTTGGGGCGGCATGGTCAGGAATTGATACAGCTTGCGCAACTTCGCCTGAACCGCGGCTGCCGCGGGGTACATAATTTCATGCACATCGACGGCTTTATCAATGGAAATAAAGGCCGCGTCCGGAACGTGCGTCCACAGCCACTCCTTGTGTCGCCGACGCGTGATGCCGTCCTCGATGCTGGAGGGGTTGCATTCGAGCAAGGCGATGGCAGCGGGATCATTGGACACGGAAGGGAGGACGATTTCGGCGCTGGGCAGATCGAAGCTGCTATCTAGGTCGGACGAAGGCGACCCGGCTGGGGAGCCAGAACTGTGACTTAGAGGGCTGGCATCGGAACTGTCCTCGGTGCCGCCCGGTTGGGCAGATCCGTCTGGCGCACGGGCATTCTTTCTGTGTTTGTCGTGGCGCCCGTGGACAAACACGGCCGATGCGATGGCGGCCACCTCGTCCTGCCTCGCTAGCAAACCTTGTTGCTCCGCGGTGGGTCCCACAGGGGTGCCCCCTCCTCGACCGTCGGCACCTCCTGCCGAACCGCCAGCGGAAGGAGAAGCACTGCTACTTGCGGTCCCGCCCGACGTTGGCGGCCGGCCGGATGACGAAGTCGAAGAAGGGGATGGGGCCGCGAACGAGATTACGAGGCGCCGGCGGTAATCTGCCTGCGAGTGCATGAGATCGAAAACCATTTCGTGCGGCTTATGCGTCGTGGGGTGCAATACCGCCCCGAAGCATAGCAACGCCACACGGACGTCGTTGCGTTTGTAGAGGCGCACGGAATCCGCGGCGGACTGACCGCCAGAGCCACCTTCGTCGCCGCCATTCGTTCCGTCCGCGCCGTTGCCGTTGGTATACTTTTCGTCGAACTGAGGGAGCCACACGAGGCCATGACGCCGTTCACTCATGACCGTGGCATCCATGTAGATGCCGTGGAAGCCGTGACCGGAGAGATCTGGCGACACGCTGGCGCCGCAGCCCTGATTGAGCTGCAAGTCACACGCGACGTCACCCCGGACGGTAAAGCGCATCATTCGTATGAGCCCTTGGAAGGGATATTGCACTCGCCAGCCCCGCACGTTGCACCCACCGACACACAGCCAATTTGAAAAATTCAAAAAGCTTCGCGGACCCTCGCGAATGGTGACAATGGAGTCGACCGCGGCACCGTCGATGCGAATCTCCATTTTATTCGACTCGCTGTCGATGACTTTCCAGGTGATTGTGTGCCACGTGCCGTCGCACACGTGGAACCGCTCATTGAAGCGGATGAGGCCGGCCATCGTGCGGCCGGCGCTGTCGGTGAGCATGACCGTCGCCGAGTACGGCGCGTGGCGCAGGCGCTGCTGAAAATTTGGAGGTGGAGGCGGTGCGTTGCTGCTCGCCCCTTTGGACGCCCCTGATGACCCGTCTTGACCGTTAGACGGTGGTTGCGTCCCTCCGCTGCTCCCTCGACTGCCCCCCATATTGAAGACCGGTTCCGCGTTTAAGACGATCATCAGCTCCGCCTTTCGCCGTTGACTATCCTGCACGCCAAACAAGCACATCGTGCGGTTGGTGACCGTCGTGTTGAATCGGACGTCGAAGGAGAAAGCGTGCAAATACTCGCCGACGGATGTGAGACATGGGACGCTCAGACACGTGCGCCATCCGTCAAAGTACGGGCACGCCAGCGGCGCTGGAAGATCCACGAGGGTGACGCCGACGACCTGCACCTGCGGTGCCGCTTGCTGCTGAGACGAGTTGTTGCTGCCGTGATTCACAGGTGCCAGGACGCCTTCCGGGGCGCCTCCGCTGCTGCCGCCACCGTACATGGTGGCCAGGCCGCCCTTTTCTAGCTTGTCGACGAGGGAGTGGATGTCCTTCGGGTTGCACGGACTGAGCGCCCAACAGCTGAGGGGCTCCCACTTGGTGTCGCTGCCTTGAAATGCTTTCCCGGAAGCAGTGGTCGAGCCATCCTGCTGCTGCGGCGCGGCGGATTCGCCATCGCCGCCCCCTCCTCCGCCGGACCCCCCGGAGTTCGCGTCGTGGCTGCCTCCGGGCCCCCTCTTCCCGTCGGTGGACCCCCCTCCCGATTTCCCACCCCCTTTCGCGGACGGTTGGACGGCGGCCGTTCCGTCCCTTTCCTGCCCACCCAAAGACGATTGCGTTCGCAAGAGAGGAGCGAGAAGGCGCGGGGGTACCTTGGTAATGTCGCCGTCCGCCATCCGCCACGTCAACAAGGCTTCCTGCCGGAGCGCCGCGTCCTTCGCGCTCGGTAGGGAGTCTACCGCCTCGTCTCGGGGCCGCCAAATGCGAAGTTCACGCAGAACACCGTCAAAGCCATTCACGACTTGGCTGCCAGGCAGCGACGCGTCCTTCAGGCCGCCGACGTGAACGGCTTGCCGACCCATCGTGGGCGGGAACGCTGTCGGTCGCTCCACTTGGACAAAGTGCACTCGGTCGTAGTTCTTGCCGTCAAACTGGAATGTGACCACGGATTCCTCTAACGAGCGGACGGTGATCATCGCATGGTGGAACTTTTCGTAGTGGCAGAGGCCGGAGTCTAAGGGGATGGCGGCTTCGAGCGCGCGGTTGTTGCTGTCGCGAATGAAGATGCGCATGTTCGGGCCGTCGATTTCCGCTCCGTTGAAGTTCATGCCAATGTGCAGGGCAAACCCAACCTCGGACCGATTGCCTTCCGCAATGTGCAAAATCGTCTGCGGTGGTGCGGCTTTGTCAATGCTGTGCTCGAGTTTATACCAAAAGTCAACCCGGAACATTTTGATGAGCGTGTCCAACGTGGCGATTGGGGGCAAGACCACGTGGCTGGCATGAAACGCGGAGAACTGCATGCAATGCCTCCAGACGGCGCCGTCGCCCACCGCCTTCGTGGCGTCGTCGAGCACGTGGGCGGTGTGAATAAACTCTTGAAGGCTTTGCCGCAGCTTGACGCTCGAGCGACGACCCATCGACGCACGGGTGGGTCCGCCCCGCGGGGAAGGGCCACCGCCCGGAGCCGCCGTTTTTGGTCCCGTCGTGGTGCGAGGCGAGGACGCCGACGAGCTTCCGGACTCGATCTTACTCGTGGTCCAGGATGCAGATGATGATGTCCCACCGAGGGTGTTTTCGAGAGCCGCCGTGTCGCCAAAACCTTCGCCCAACCAGGCGACGGAATGATGGTGGTGGCTGCGAGCAGTTTGGTCAAACGGGGCTTCGTCCCCGCTGCTCCCCCCGGCTCCGTCGGCGTGCTTCTCGTTCAGCACGGGGATGCCGTTGCCCCGCGGCGTAAGCTGAGACACCCCAGGGCTGGCGTCCCTTCGACCGAGAGCAGAAGGCGGCCGTGGTCCCACGTGATCAGCGGAAAAAAGGATGAACCGTGACCGCGTTGGGCTGCCCTGGGCCAGCAATGAAATAGAGTCGCTCGGGCGGCCCCGCCGGCCAGCACCTCTAGGAGAGTCGCATCGCTTCGCAGATGGACTGCGGCGGAATGAGGCAGGAGCCGACTTGTTGCCATTCGCGGTCGCGGCATTCACCGGCGGCGGTGCCTTCGCAAGCTGCGCGGCGGCGGCTTCCGTGGCGCTGGCGGCCGCCGTTTCAGCGTCTCGCGATTTTTGATCCTGGTAGGCCAGCAAGGCGCGATCCAGGGCCGGAGCCAGTGCTTGCGTCAAGAAATCGATCAATCGGAGAAAGAAGGCAGACTTGCCGCTGAGTTGTGTGCCGCGGTTGAACAGCAGCACATTGCGTCGGCGCAGCACGTCGGAAGTGATACCCTCCAGCAGCGGCTTCAACGCCTGCAGCTCGTTCGCGTGCGAGCCGGCCGCGGAGGCGGACACAAAGACGACGGGTGGCAGGGCACCTCCAACGCCCGCCGGCGCTGCTGTCGTGTTGTTATCAGCGGAGCCTGCTGCTGCCGAGCGCGGGGTCGTCGGTGCCACGGCGGAGGAGATGGTCTTCGACGCCGAGGTGGAAGCGACGTAGTTGCTGACGAGGCTGACGAGCGAAGCGTGGTGTGCCGCCGGGAGCACCGGGGGCTGCGTGTCCAGCAAGACATTGGCCCTGATCGTGTAAACGTCTCCGCGCCCCTTTTCACGAGCCGCGCCGGCGGTTCCACTGTTGTTGCTACCCGTTAGACCACTCGTCGTGGCGCCGCCAACACCACCCGCGTTGATGCTGCTGTAGCTGACTGCGGCGGGCGCTGACCGATTCGACCCTGTCGTACTAGGCGGCGCGGTGCGTGACCGTTCACTACCCTTGGAGACTGTGTTGTTGTTGTTAGCGGTTGCATGTTTTCTAAAATTGGAGAACGGGATGATACCAACGTCTTGCATCGCGATGAGATCCTTGGCGAAGTTAGCAGCCATCGCGACGCGGTACGGCACCGGTTGCAGCTGACCAGCACTGCTACTACCCGTGTCGCTGCCGCCGGCGGCCGACGAGAGGACTCCACCCGCTGAGGGTTGGGCTGTTGTTCCCGATGTCGCCGAGGCGTGCGACGACAGTGGCGGTCCGGCACCACCGATGAAGCTCGAGGCTCTCGACTGGCGTCGCATCGTAAGCGTTCGCGCCAGCGCTCCGCTTCCCGATGCAGGCTGCGGGTTGGACGGCGGTTGCGGAGCCGTTACCGATGACGTCGCCGAGACCGTAATCGCCGCCGGGCAAGCCGTGAGCACCTCGCCGGCGAGCGCCACAGGAACGACGGCCACAATGGGACACCCCACATCGCACCCACCTGCGACGAGGTAACCACCACTAGCGCCCCCCATCCCGGCGGCGGTTGCGGCCACGACGCCGGCGGCATTGGCGGCTCCCGAGGAGCGCATGGCTGCCGGTCCACCAAAGGGAGCGCCACTACTGGTCGTCGTATCGGCGCTATCGGCCGGTTTTCCGAGAGTCGGAGGAGCGCTCACTTTCAGCATCGCGAGGAGCGTGGCCGGCGGCACCGGGCCCACGCGCACCACGTTCATGGTGTAGAGAGAGAGAGAGCGCGAGAGAGATACAGCAGACTGTATACAGACTGTAGAGACTGAGAGAGGAACAATGAAGAAAGCACGTCTTCGCACCGAGGAGGAGCTAATCGCGTGAAAAAATCGTTTTGTTGTGCCACATGCCGCTGCCGCCGTGCCCCTTGCCGTGCATCATAAACCCACATCCTGACGACCTCATTACAGCGAGGGGGTTGATTGGATTGCAGGGAGGGTCCGTTCGGTGCCCTCCCAACTGAAATCCCTCCGCCCAAATCGGGCCGCCCAACACACCCCTAACTGCCTCCCTCAAAGTTGGGCGGCACTTTCACGTGCGAGGACGCTTGCGATCGTGGTCCCGTTGAGGCAGCGTCGTCACGATCAAGGCCGCTTGCCGGTACCAGTCGATCGGGTACATCCCCTCATTGCCGCAAAACTCTCCGACATGCGACACGTTCCGTGGCGACGCCCATCCTTGCATGTACACGACAGTCGCGCCTGCGTCCATACGATGAAATCGAGTCAGCACTTTCTCGAGCTGGAAGTTCACATCCTCTGGGCCGCACGAGGCAAGGGAGGCGGCCGCCACGTCCCTTTGCACGCTTGGCAATGGTGTGATCTTGAGGGGGACCGTCCACATGCATGAAAGGGCCGCTTCATAGTTAGGATCGAAGTACCGGCCACGACACCTGTTCTTGTCCTCGTCGACTCGAACCTCATCAGCCGATGCGGTGGTGACTTCAGAAAAAAAGCAGCGGGTAAGAGGAAGGGGTCCCACGTCGTTGAGCCCGCACCGCACCACGCTCACATCCCGCACTTCGTACGTGGCCCCTTTGACGTCGGCCAACGCCTCCTGGACGAGTCGGAACATCTCCATGTCGCCGCCCCTCAGTTGCCATATCGGCATCGTGACGGTGCCCCCCCCTTCGTTCGAGACGGCGGTGGCCGTTCGTGCAGACGCAGGTGTCTCGGGGAACACGCGAGGTGAGTATGCGTGCTTCAGGAACAGGATGAAGCTGCCTTGCTGCTGTAGCAGCGTGGATAAATATTCGGCCACCTGCGGCCGGCACAAGCGGTGCGAATCGAACGGCGGGCACCCGGTGAGCATCAACGTCGCGAAGGCCTCGCTAGACAGAAAGGGGCAGACAGCGCAGCATGCGACGGCAGCCTTGTGAGTTTCCTCGGCCAAGTTGCGATCCTTGTCGACCTCCCCGTTGCCGGTTCTCAGTTCCAAGTTGCCGTCCCCGGTGACCTCGACAGTGTCGACGGGCAGCTCCTCCACGATGTACGTGGCGACGACGCGGTGACCATCGCCCGTCAAGGGCGTCACGGCGTGCTCCTCCGACGTGTACCACGCGCACCAGTCGCCGCCCGCACGGCCCTGCCACGTTGTCGACAGCGTCGGGAACTGAACGTCGCCCGTCGCTTTGCCGCAACCCGACAGTGCGACGACGACCGACATGGTCAGCAGGTGGCGCGGCGACTTCAGCGAGTCGGTGTGCTTGACGAAGAAGTCGCCGGGGCGGTACAGCAGCACGTCGTGCAGGTGGGCCGTCAGCCGCGAGCGGACGCCGCCCCGGAGCGCGCGGTGGATCGTCGCCAGGGTCTTGTCCAGCGACGTCCGCGCCGACCTTCAGCGAGCGCCGGGCACCTTCGTCGAGCACCGTCTCCGTGCCGCGGCCCACCTTCGCTGGGGCAGTCAGCGGCAGCAGCTGTTCCTTTGTCTCGATCGCCGCGCCGGTGTCGATGCGGAAGATTGTTGGAGAAGGGGTATGGCTGTCGTAGACGACGGCGGCATCGGGCAGCGTCGCCAGCGCGGCGTGGCAACGAAACAACGCACGTGCCTCGCGGTCTCTGCGGGCCTTCTCCTCAGCCGCTTTCTTCGCAGCCGGGGCCTCAGTCCCGAACGGTGTGAAAAACACTGTCGTCATCCGGAGTCGGAAAGTCTGGTGTGATTTGTGCATCACGAAGGTCGAGAGTGGTCGCTCAGTCGCGCGCCGAGGTCGCCCCCATTGCGATCCCAAGATTCGTCGAGGAAGGCTCCTTCTTTATCGGCCGCCTTCTTCGCATTCTCCTCTGTGATTGCAGTCCTTGCAGCCGTCTTTTTGTGTTGGATGCGAAGCGATGAGGGAAACTGAGCCGCACCGGTCCTACGGCAACAGACAGCCGAAATTCGGGGAGCTCGCGCAAGTTATTTTGACTCTGAAATCGCGCGCGATTTGCACGTCAAACAAATGGAAAAGCTCGCGGCCAGTGATCGTGCTTTTCATGCTTCAGGGCTGCGCGTGCGAGGAACGGTCGAACAACTCCGAATTGTCGCTTAACGTGTGTCGGATTTCTTGAGAACCATGTGATGAAAAGCTTTAAGTGAAGTGCGCGTGGCCCCAATGTCCGTCCGCGTAGTGGCACT
>ERZ1292630.4964-Hain-H41-02um-R3-4964-length-11101-cov-4_pt1 | contig 11101 bp, 7 predicted proteins | sample MGYA00564408_ERZ1292630 | MGnify/ENA primary metagenome ERZ1292630 (study PRJEB36523, sample SAMEA6512641) | groundwater metagenome | collected 2019-01-08 | study: AquaDiva: Metagenomics assemblies of 32 groundwater samples | reverse complement strand
CCTATCAAATGAGAACTTATACATCTCCCACTTGTTAGATTCTACTTCAACTACTTCCCCATTTTCTAACTTTACAAAAATATTATTTCCAATTTTAGTCTCTTGTATTTTATTAACTATACCAACTGTTCCATTAAACCACCGTCCCAATTTATCATTATTTGTTAACATTATCTGTGCTCCTACTCTTAAATCTAAAACGTGAGGAGCTGGGTAAGATCTTTCATCAAAATCACCTTCTATTACTCCTTCATATGAGTACATTTTTCCCACGAGTACTTTAAGCCTTCGATTATTAATCTCTTGTGCTTTGGCATTTATTGTAACTAACTCTATATACCCTTCGACAGGCTCAGGATCAAAATTAAAATCAACTCGTTTATTAAGCGTAAAAAGTAAATCATCATCGACGGATTTATTTCTTACGGCGTTTAAAATATCTATAAATTCTTGTTCTGTTTGTCTGTATATTTTAGTAAGTTCAACTATTTTAAATTCAGTTTCACTAAACGCTTTTGAATCAAAAAAGTATGGACTTAAGTACATTTCACTAAATATTTCTTTCTCTTTATATGTAACAATTGGAGGCAATTGATACAAATCTCCTATAAATATAAGTTGCACTCCACCAAATGGCCTTCCCTTTTCTGGACCATGCATAGTTAAAAAAGTATTAACACAATCTAAAAGATCTGCTCGAACCATTGATATCTCATCAATTATTAGAACTTCAAGATTTTTGCAAACATCAGGATTTCTAGGGTGTTTTCTTCTTAAAACCTTCTCAATTGTAATATCAGGGCGAAACCCAAAGAAAGAATGAATTGTCTGACCTCCAATATTAACAGCTGCAACTCCAGTTGGGGCAAGTACTACATAATTTTCTGTTAGAGAGTCTCTGATGACCTTTAGAAGTGTTGATTTACCAGTTCCAGCCTTTCCTGTGATAAAAATATTCTTACCTGATTCAACGGTACGAAGCGCCTCTTTAAATTTATCATTAATTTCAATTTGTATACCCACTTGAAGATTATAACAGTTTAAATAAACCTATTTTAATGTAAATCCAGCGTCAACATATATTACTTGACCAGTCATTGCGTCATTTTTTGCAAGGAATATAAAAGCATCTGCAATTTCATCTTCAGTAACCCATCTTTTTAGATATGTTTGAGAAATAAATAAATCTGTTTGTTCTTTTGTCATGCCGTCATAGTTTCTCGTCTTTACAAAGCCTGGGGCAACGGCATTTACTTGTATATTTGGCGAAACCATTTTTGCCAAGGTTTTTGAAAAACTATTTATACCTGCCTTGGATGAAGCATAAACTACTGATCTACCTCCATGCTCTGCGCCTCTAATTGAACTTGTATTAATTATTTTTCCATATACTTGTTTTTGCATATATTTTAATGCTTCTTTAGAACACATCATTGGGCCAATTAAATCTGTATTTACTAGTTCAACGATATCTTCATAGCTTGCCTCGAGATAAGGAACTTTGTCATTTGGTATAGCTGCATTATTTATTAGTATGTCTACAGTACCAAACTTTTTAATCACTTCGTCAAATAGTTTTACAATCTCTTTCGGATCTGAAACATCAGCTTGAACAGATAAACATTCTGAATATTTAGAAATTTCTGATAGAGTTTCTGCCCCCCCCAATTCGTTAGTTTTGAAGTTAATCACAACTTTTGCACCCTCTTTTGCAAATCTGATTGCAGTAGTTCTACCAATTCCACTTGAAGATCCAGTTATAATCACAACTTTATTTTTTAAATCCATACAATTTATTTTAGTAAATCCAATTTTATACTATTTTTAAAGTAATTTCTCATCCTTTTATTTGCTTTTCTTCTCAGCCAAGGACTTACATGTTTATTCCAACCGGCTCCACCAGCTTGTTGTGCCCATTTTAATAGTTTAATTGATAAGTTACTCATTCAGTTATTATACAACTGAATTATTTACCTGTTACATACTTAAAATATGCAATTGGGAAGTGGAGAGCGGAGAAGAAGGACCAAAGGAAACCATTTACACCGTCTAAAAAACCAAGGTGACGAACATACAAGAGTAGAAAGAAGTATGTAGGATGTAGAATGGTGAACTTCAAAAATGCCAACAAGTTTTTTGGAGTTTTTGAATCTTTAATTTCCTGAGCCTTTAAATCTGTGTAACGATTTAGACGAGATAAATATCTTGTAAGCGTTGGGGAATCATAATGTTCCATGTCGTTATACAACCATGCAACTTTTCCATCTATCTGCATAATTTCGTGAACAGACTTGGCAGGCAACCAAGCTTTTCCTCTTTTAATTAATCTAATTGCAGGATCTGGATAGACTCCAGCATGAATTAAAGGCTTACCTAAAAACATATTTCTTCTTGGTATAAAATAGGCAACAACTTCATCTGAATTATTACCTATCTTTCCATCACGTTGTTCTATAAGTTTTTGATGTCTTTCAAAAAGTTTTTCTAGTTGTGGATTTTTCGCTATATTTTTGTTATTTACTACATTTAAAATATCTTTAGTAAGTTCTGGTGTTACAACTTCATCTGCGTCCATTTGGAGTATCCACTCACCTTTTGCCATATCAATTGCTTTTTGTTTTGTAATATGGAAAATATCATGATGTGGTTCTAAAAATACTTTTGCACCATACTTTTCTGCTATCTCTTTTGTCCTATCATTTGAATATTCATCAAAAACAATTATTTCATCAGCAATAGACTTTACAGATTCTAAACATCTACCAATATTTTCCTCTTCGTTTCTTGTTGCTAGCACTACTGAAAGTTTCATACTTTATATTATAGCCTAAGATACACGAATTATTAATATACCCCATAATATTGACATTGACGATCTAAAGTTATAAAATACGCTCCATGTCTTGGATTAACAAACGACTCCCTTTTTTGCTCACATTATCGATAGTAATTTTTTTGATGCTTATCTTTAGTTTAAATACAAAAATTAAAGCAAGCCACACTGACAACAAAGTTGCAGTTGAAACTGAAACTGCTTTTGCTGCTACGGCTTCACCTGAACCTACCGACTCATCAACTAAAAAATTAGCGGCTATAAAAACCCCAACAAATAAGCCTACAGCGTCAAACAAGCCAACAACAACAACTCAAGAAAACAATAATACAGGCAGTACGAACGATGAAAACGCAAACAACACAACAACTACAACAACTACTGCACCAATTGTTGCTACTATTAACCCAACATCACAGCCAACAACAACTCCTGAAGTAGTAAATATTCAAATATGGGTAAGAGCGTGGCAATATAATAATAATCAACAGTATGCAGCTGACGGAAGTGTAAAAATTAAAAAGAATGGTCAAGAAATTGCATCAGGTTCAGTTAATGGAGATATAATATACAAAGCATCTAATATGCCTATTAATTCTAATCTAGAAATTTATTTCTATTTTTCCAATGGATGTGGCCAGATGAAACAAATATCAACAGGTAGTAATTCTACCCTTTTTCAGGAAGATTTTAGTCTTAGTTCTACCACAATATGTCTCTAACTCCTTACTGGTTGTGACCGGTGACTAGATAAAATGCGTCAGCCCTATCTGGATATTTAATTTGTCTCACTACATCAAATTGTTGAATGTAACGTAAGCCTGTGTAATAACTTGAGGTAATGGCATAAAGAATTCCTTCATTTGGATAGCTATCAATTATATTCCAATTGCCAAATCTGTATTTATCAAACGACACAACAGTATTAAAACTTTTCGACTCACTTTCATCATACTTAACAGTTGTAAGTAGTTCTGGTAATGGAACTCTTAAGTAATATAAAAAGAATATATAAGGTTGTTGTCTAATTTTATCTACATAAACTCTATAAAAATATGGATTCTTTTCTGAAAACTCAACAATTTCTTTCATACCATACTGCCATTCTATTGCTTCTTTTACCGGATAGACTTTTGAATAATAATTTAAATAATTTATTACTTCTCTACTTAAAAAACATAAAATAACTAATGTAATTCCAACACTTAACCATTTGTTTTTAAAGAGGAATATCAGAGCTCCTGTACCACTCGCCGATAGGAGTAACATAGGTCCTATTGTAAAAATTCCTCGTATAGCACTAGGTTCTATTGATGAAACGGAACTTGGAATTGGAGATAATATTAACCATAAAATAATTACTAGTAACGCATGCCACTTCTTTTTTAAAATTAAAGCGATTAGACCAATCAACCCAAGCAATAGATCAATTTTATAAAACTGCCCAATTATTTTTACAGAAGCTCTTGGCCCTTGATCACCATTTTGGAATAAATATGAATAAGTAAAATGTTTTTTGTAATTAGAAAAAATTAAATTAAATTTTCCACCAGCTTTTGTTATCTGTTCATCTGAAAATTTAGTTTGACCTATACGAGCAAAGCCTAAAATTCTAGTGTCTTTAATTATTAAAATTCCAAACAATAAACTAACCAAGACTGAAGCAATTAACATAACTTTGTTTTTAAATAAAAGTTTAAAATTAACCAAACAAATCAGAAGTACTACTATTGGCACAACAATTTTTGCTGAATGGTAAGAAAAGAAACTAAATCCAAAGAAAATAAATGATATTGGAACTAAGTAGCTCCGCTTTCGAAGTCCAGCATAAAAAGCTGCTAAACCTGCAATAAAGAAAAATAAAGCAAAGTTATTCTCCCAAAGTCCTCTTGAAAAATGTATATGATATGAAGAAACTGCTAAAAAAAGTGATGAAAATAAAGCTGTTAAATCACTTTTTACGCCAAAGGCGGATTCACCTTGAGTGGATAACAGTTCTCGAGCCAAGAAAAAAATTGCAATTACAGTTAATACCCCAATACCTGCACTAGTAGTTCTTATATTAAAATCAGAAAGCCCAAATATTTTAACTACAATTGAGGTTAAGTAGATATGTACTGGATGTTTGTCATCCGCAAAAGACTTAAAAACTATTGGAAATTTATTGCCATATTCATCAGCCCCCCAATTTACAATTGTATAAGCATTATATCCTGCTGCTACTTCATCCCAATTTAATGACATTGGAATTTTGTCTAGCTTGTAGAATCTCAAAAATCCAGCAAGCAAAACTATTAATAATAAGCAAAGCTTGCCACTTCGTGGTAAAAACAAATATGTTAGTTTTTGCATATTTTAGGAAAAGTATAATTACCAAATGATGCGACAGTTGAAAAGCCCCAGTCAGAAACGGTATTTAAGACTCGTGTTGAAATAAATTTATTTGGATCTACTTTATTGTAATATAATGCAAAGATATATGGCTGAGCATACTCATCCCTAACACATCCACCTTTTTGTTTTTCAAATATTTCTTTGTATTCGGATTGCCATGCAGATTTAGTCAAGTCGTTATAGTTAGTTTGAAACTTGTAAAAATAATTGGCAAAGAATATTAGATATATTAAAATTACTAATCTCAAAAATAGCTTGTGTCGTTTAATTAAATAATAAATTCCAAAAGCTGAAATTGCAGACAATATTGGACTCATTAAAATACTTCTTAATGCATGGGGATTTTCTTTTGTAATAGCCGCCGGAATTGGTGCAAACGCTAACAAAACTAAAATTAAATAATATTTACCACGAAGTGGCAAGCTTTGCTTATAGTTTTTTAATATATATATTATTCCTAATACTAAAAATAAAGCATCAATATAATATAATTGTCCAGTATTCGGTACTTGGCTTCTTGGGTTTGTGTCTCCTATTACAAATAAGTATTTAGGTGAAAAATTTTTAAAATAATTAGTGACCAGACCAGTTTTGGAACCGACTGTTTGTAATCTTGATAAACCTGAATCTTGCTTGTAGAGTTTGTAGATTGGGATAAGGCTTACAAATAATATTGTGCTAGATACTAAAACAGGTATAAAAGCTTTTTTAAAAAGAAAGTAAACTAAGGCGGGAGCAAGAATAAGGGGTGTCAATATTCGAAAGCTATTATAGCTATATGCAGAAGCAACAAATAGAATTGTTGAAATGATTAAATTTAATTTTGTTTCTTTTGATCTAAGTAGGAAATAAACTGCCCAGGTAAAAAAGGCAAGTCCTGCTGTTGCTTCATATCCTGTCCTTGAAAATATAAAAAACCAAGGAGTTATGCTAAATAAGAATGAAGAAAGAAGAGATAATAATTTTTGACTAGTTAATTTTAATACTACTAAATATAATCCAATTAATGAAAGTAATCCGAAGATAACAGCTGGTAATCTAACTGCAAATGATGTTAATCCAAAGACGGATTCTGTTATAGCTACTGAGTATATATAAATAGGAAGTTTAAATTCTCCAAAAGCTCTAAAATGAAGTGGTAATGTCTCCCTCCATTCATCTTTGCCTGTTGTTAATACAGAATACGCATTATAACCAATTGAAGCCTCATCCCAGTAGACTGATGATGGTATTGAATCGATTTTGTACAATCTCGTTATTAAAAATAACAAACAAATTAAAATCAATACGAAATTATTTTTCCACAATTTCAAAAGCTGTTTCGCCATTTAGAAAATTTATCCTTTCTAATACTTTTTTATATTCTGGGAAGTCGCCATTCTTTCCAATAAACAAAATCTTTTTGTCTGGATTTGCTTTTACTATGTCATCGTATTTTGTCCCTTTGTCACCCAAATCTGGAAAGTAATATTTATCAAATCGTAAAACTCTCACCCAATCGAAAGTTTCAAAACGTTCCAAATTTTTACTGTTTTGGTATTTTAGAGGATCATATTTTAAATTAAAAAGAGTAAATATATGAGGTTCGCCATAGTGCCTAGTAAAGACAATCAAATCATATTTGTCCTGATTGTTTTTTATATACTCTACTACTTGTTTGTTTCCATACTGCCAATCCTTTGAGTAGTTGACTGGATATTTAACAAAATAATTATTTAAATAAATTCCAAAATTAATTATAAATAAAGTTGTTGAAGCGACCAAAATGATTCTTGTATATTTTTTCAACTTAACAAATTCATATATACCAATAGCTGTAAATATTTGATAAACAGGAACAGCAATTAAGGTACGGAGTGCATTTGGGATACTATCGTTTGTCATTGAAACAGGAACAAATGCCAATAGTAACCAAGGAAGAAGTATTTTTAAGGATTCGTCTTTTCGTTTTAGCAAAGCAAATAATCCAAACAATAAAAATGGAGCTTGAATTAAGTACAATTCCCCGACTCCTTGAACATGGTGTTGTCTATGACTAGCTCCATTTAAAAACAGAAAATCTGGAGTAAAGTGAGTAATATAATTCTTGCTAAAGTAAAAAGTGTTATATGTATACCTGTTATGTATTAATTTTGTTACAACTGGTGGCAGTTTGGATAGATTTCGTCTTTCTTCAATTCTTGGAATTAAACCCTTATCATCTGTAATACTTACTAATTTATATCTGGCTGCTGCATCGCCTGACAATACAAAGGGGATAATTGGAATTGCTAATATCACAAATGTTAAAAAACTAAAAACAGCATATTTTAAATTTTTAAGTAGATATCTAAAATTTAATAAATAAAAGACAAATAAAAATAATGGTGTAAAAACTCGAGCAGTATTATATGTATAAACAGAGATAACAAATGGAATCATTGAAACAATTAACCATTTTTTGTCCTTTAAACCTTTAATTAAAAATAAAACAGCCATCAAAAACCAAAATAAAGAAAATGAAGATTCAAAAGATGCCCTAGTTAATTGTATATGCCATGGTGATACAGCAAGTAAAAACGCTGATATTAAAGAGATTTCCTTTCTCTTATATAGTTCTTGAACTAAAAGATACAATAATAAAATAGACAAAGTTCCATAAACAACAGGTGTAATTCTAACCCCAAATTCGTTAAGCCCGAAAATTGCAATTGCTGGAATAGATGCATAAATTTGTGCAGGTAATTTATATTCTCCGAAAGACTTAAAATGAACTGGCATAAATTGCCCCCATTCATCTCGACCAGTTTTTAAAATCGAATAGGCATTATAGCCAATTGAAGTCTCATCCCAATTTAAGGAAGGTGGAATAGAAGTTATTTTGTATATCCGCAGGAAAAAGGCTAAAATAATAATTAGAAATATAATTAAATTATTTTTCATTTGAAATAATTACATTATTGTAAACTTTTGGAAATTTTCCATATTGAGAGATAACAAGTTGAGGGTCGATTTTTGCATATACAGGATAAGCATATTCAATGTTGTCTATTTTTGTTGATAAGACAACTTGTTGATTTTTGTCAGCGTTAATAGCTTTAAGTGATGCAGTTTTTGCATCAATTGACCAGAAACTTCCAAACTTATTTGGTGCAAAGTAATAAATTGTTGCCAAAACGTACACTAGCTGGATAGCAATAAAACTTAAAAATATCAAACGAACTTTTGACGATAGATTAACTAAAGCATATGAAGAAATTAATATAAGGGGAGGTAACATCAAATTGTTTCTGAGTGCATGAGTTTGACCTAAAAACATCGTTGCTAACGGAACAATTAGTATCCATGTCATTAATAAAATTAAATTTTTCTTTTGGAACTTTGTTAAAGAATAAAGTCCTGTAAATAAAAGAGGTAATTCTACAAGATATAACATTCCCCACTCACCAGGATTATGACGTGGATTTCTGTCACCTCTTAAATATAAAAATTGAGGAGAAAGATTTTCTATGTAATTTTCAAATAGAATTCGAGTATACATTAACGGTTTATTGTAGATTAGAGGTTTAATAGTATTTGGAAGACTTGAAAGATTTCTTTGTTCATTTATTTTTTGAATAGAACTTTGTATTACTTTAGTATCTGATAGAACATTCAATCTTAAAAATCTTTCTTCTGAACGACCTTTAAAGGTTTCATTAATCGCAAATCCAGCAAATGTTAAAAGTATTACAATTGAGATATAGAATGTTTTTTCAACCAAAAGTCTTTTAATACCCATGAAAAGTGTGAGAGCAATAAACATAAGCGGTATTGTTAATTTAAATGTAGGATATGTAAATACAGCAAGTCCCCACAATATAGCCATTGGTACATATTTCTTATACAGAAATAGAACCACACCAAAAAGAGTTAAAAATAACGCAAAATGAGCTTCAAAACCGGCACGTGACAAATAAATGTCCCAAAGTGATATTGAAGTTAAAAAACTTGCCGTTAATCCAACTTTCTCTGAAAAGATCTTCTTACTTAAAAAATACATCAAAATTATTATTCCAAGTCCGGACAAAACAGATAGACCTCTTACTCCCCAAATACTTGGCCCAAACATGGCAACAAATGGTATGCTGGCGTAAACATACCCAGCAGGTCTGCCTGCACCCATTTTAAGTGTCAACGGTAGAAATTCCCCTGTCTGATCCCTTCCAGTTTTTAAAATAGAATATGAGTCGTATACTATTGTCAATTCATCACCATAAAGCGGAAGTGAATTGATTTTGTATACTCTTAAAATAAATCCTAATATTAATATGGCAATTAGTATATAATTTGAATATGGAATCCGTACTGATGGGATCAATTTTTGTATTTGCTCTGTCCACCCTAATTTCATATATCTTAATTGTACTAAATATTCCTTATTTAATCATTCCTATTATTTTTTTGTCGCTAATCTTCTTCCGAAAAACATTATTCAGACTTTTTAAAAGTATCAGAATTACATTCAATATTCGTTCATTTGTTATATTTGTAGTATTTATCATTGGTATCATTGGTCAACTCACAATTATTTCACCAAGTGGTATCTATCAAAATGGGGATCTAGTCTTTTGGAGTGCACACGGCCACGATGGGACATGGCACATGGCATTAATGGAAGAAATTAAGAAGGGATATCCATTCCAAAACCCAATATTTTCAGGAACTCTACTTAAAAATTATCACTTCTTCTCAGATATTTTGCCTAGCGTGGCAAGTAAATACACTGGAATCTCAAATGAAAATTTATACTTTAGAATATTTCCATTCTTCTATTCATTGTTTCTTGGAACTTCTGTATTTTATTTGACTAAGAAGCTTACTAAAAGTTTTTCAGCGTCAATTTGGGCTGTAATTTTTACTTATTTTGCAGGTAGTTTTGGATACTTAATAGGTAAAGGTGAAAGTGTATTCTGGGCAACCCAGATACAAAGTTCAAGTGGAAATCCACCACAAATTATTTCAAACTTCTTATTTTTAACTGCAATTTATTATGTATTAGTTTTTCTTGATCAAAAAGTAAAAAAATTACAAATTAAATACTTTTTAATATCATTAATTCTGATTGGAACAATTTCTGCCTTTAAAATTTATGCTGGTGTTATACTCCTTGGAGCACTATCAATTGTTGGTATCTGGCAATTGATTACAAAAAGAGATCTAAAATTATTTTTACTTTCACTTGCTAGCGGAATTATGGCACTTGCCATTTATCTTCCAAATTCTTCAAATACTGGATCTTTTTTAATTTATGAGCCATGGTGGTATATAAGAACAATGATAGTTGAGCCTTCAAGATTAAACCTTCTTGACTGGGAACTAAGACGTCAAACTTATATTTATGAACATAACTGGAAAAGAGTAGTCTGGCTTGAAGGTATGGGGTTTTTAATTTTCTTCTTTGGAAACCTTGGAATGAGAGCCCTCGGGCTGTGGGAATTTGTCAAGACAAAGGCAATATTTAAAATTGCTATTATTCTCTCTTTAACACTCCCACTTTTACTTCTTCAGAAGGGTGTTGCTAGTAATACATCACAATTTTTACAATATTTCATATTACTTTTTGGAATATTGTCTGGTATCGCAACATCAAAACTATTTCCTACCACGAAGTGGCAAGCTTTGCTTATTTCCCCTATTATCTTTCTTTTAATGATTCCCACACAAGTAAGACTGTTCAAAGAATTCTACCTCTCAGAAGGAAAATTACGTCCTGCTTTTACTAAAATAAGTTCGTATGAATTAGAAGCACTTAACTTTCTCAAAAACAATACTGATAAAGATTCCGTTATTATTACACCTCCATATAATCAATATCTAAACCTTAAAAAACAAATTCCAGATATTTGGGATTGG
>ERZ1292630.4958-Hain-H41-02um-R3-4958-length-11107-cov-21_pt1 | contig 11107 bp, 10 predicted proteins | sample MGYA00564408_ERZ1292630 | MGnify/ENA primary metagenome ERZ1292630 (study PRJEB36523, sample SAMEA6512641) | groundwater metagenome | collected 2019-01-08 | study: AquaDiva: Metagenomics assemblies of 32 groundwater samples | reverse complement strand
GAAATGCAGATCTACAAATACTGCCACTGCCTGTTATTTGTCCGTGAAGACGGCCTGCCGATCACGGAATATCTCCCTGAAGGTCACGAAGGCCGCGAAGTCTACGGCATCGTCACAGATCCCACACCCGACAAAGGCCGCGCCCTCAAACACAAGGCAACGGCGACACCGAAACCCTTGGGCGACACACCGGAGTCGTCCTCACCTACATCGTAATTGCCATGCCATTGCGCAACCGACTTCTGTGCGCCGCAGTCATCCTACTCCTGTTTGGAATCCTCTGGTCCAACAAGGCACAGGCCGCCGAGCCTGGCAATGTGTCTCCCTCCAAGACAGCACAACCGCCAGTCTTTAACGAAAAAGACTTATTCGCCTACAAACAAAAGGGACGAAGCACTCTAGCCGGCCAGGCATTTCTTGTTTCTCCATCCGGAAAAGCTATCACCCAAGCCGGCGCTCCAGTCCATCTCATCCCCATCACTCCCTACACCCGTCATTGGTTCGGCCACAACGTCCGAGCTACATCCTGTTCAGCGACAGAAACCCCTGCCTCTCCTGAAAGCATCACACCAGCGCCGCGCACTCCGACCGACTGCCCGCAGGAAGCGCTGACCAAGCTTCAGGCAGAAAAACGGCTCACTCCCTATCTCCGCACGACCAGAGCCAATCCAACTGGACACTTCTGGTTCACCAAAATCCCCGCCGGCCGCTACTACATTATCAGCTTGATCGATGAGGGAGCAGGAACACGCAAAGAAGAACAGCAAGCAGGCCTAGCCTGGCTGAACATCGAACTCGACGCAGGCGAAAAACTGACCAATCTCGTGGTAACCGACTGCAAAACCGGTCTGTGCTAAGCCTGCCTTCCCCAAAAACCTCTCTTTGAAACCGGAGAGGGTGTAGGTCGATTTCCCGAGTGAGTTGAATTATCCTGCCGCCTGTTCAAAAATGAATCTCTGGGTACGTTGTTTTTGCTGGCCTTCCTGCCTTGCCCGTCTATAATTACTTCAGGATACCTCAATTCCCCTAAGCCATCAGGAGTGCTTTGACCAGTGTTAGCTAATCAAGATCGCTCGCCCGCGCCGCTCATCCGTCCCTGGGTGCGCTTCTGTGCACGGGAGATCGATCTCATTGGTTTTGGGTCTGTGTATGGAATTCCCCTGGCAATGGTAGGCCCACCGATCAGCGAAAAGTACGTACTGGCTTGTTTCATCATTACGTTTCTTTGGGTACCCGTAGAAGCCCTGTTGCTTTGTAGTTGGGGAACTACCCCTGGAAAGTGGTTGTTGCGGACACAGCTAAATGATGCAACGGGTACTCAGCTCAACTTCTCGAAAGCTATACGCAGGAGCCTTGATGTATGGATCTGGGGGATGGGCATAGGGTTTGTTTGGGCGACTTGGGTCGGGGCGCTGTTTGGTTACTTGGATCTCAAAGATCGAGGAAGCACGCGATGGGACAGGGCGGAAGGGATTCACGTATCGCACGAGAAAATCGGAGTGAAACGAGCTGCAGGGACGATGATTATTGTTCTGTGCTTCGTGATGATCACTTTTGAAGTTCAAGATCTGTTAACCAAGTGGGATACCTCAAAACCATTGGCCACGTTGACCTTGATTTGTGTCTGTCTTACCTTCGGTTGGGCTGCCCTAAAATTCTTGGTGCTTGAAAAGCCCCGGCATGTATAAGCATGTGCAATCAACTGAGAAACAGTTCTTTTTGACCCCTCCGACAGCTCCCATTGGCTCTCAACTAAATCCAAGAGAGGGCAACCCAGACTGCGCGCCACATTTCTCACCCCGCCCTCCCGAGCGTGCCGAAACGCGCTCTTTACCCAAAGCGAGCACATTCTGATCGTGCGCGGTTTGCGAGCAAGAAAGCTGGCTGGCTCACGCGCCTGCATCGCACGACCATCTTTTCAACTTTTCCTCTTTCACCTTCCCAGGCTGGCAGGGAGGAGCAGTCCTCGACTGCGCGCGTCGAACGAGGGCCTTCTGAGGCCGCGCGTTCCGCGAGCAAAGAGGGCTCTCCTCACTGCCAGCCCGTTACCTCATACCCCTTCTCACTCAAACACCTCGTCACCGCATCGGCGTAAGCAGGATCCGGATCGAGCGGCCTGTAGGCGCCGCCCACTGAACCGATGATGACTCCGAGCGCGCCTCCGACCGCCGCCCCGATCGTCACACCAGGTATCCCACCGATAATCCCGCTCGATGCTCCTATTGCGGCCCCACTAATCAGACCCAGCCCTGCTCCAGTCGCCATATTGCCACTTCGGCCACCGGTGCCAGGCTTCAACCCAGCTGCCTCAGCCTTCTGCTGGCAAATGATCACCTCAAGCTTCGCCGCCTCCCGCCCCTGCATTTGAAACTTCGCATTCGACTTCAACAAAGGTCCCGGTCCCGCACAAGCTGCAAGACTCAAGACAGACACAGCCAGAACAATTTGATAGACGGGTCTAAATATCTTCTTCATCGCCCCCCTCTAGTCACAGGAGGCAAATCTCTTCCCGTCGTGGGATGGCTCGGTTGGGCTTCACTGCGCGCATCGACCGAGCACTGTTTCATCGTGCGCGGTCTGCGAGCAAGAAGACCGACCGAGCTGTCCCACGAACTCTTTATTGCCATCCTGTGACCTCATATCCTTTTTCTTGCAGACACCGATTCACAAAATTCGTGTAGGCCTGATTCGGTTGCGACGGGCCAGCAAACGCATGGTACAAGCCGGTCAACAATCCCCACACTGCTCCGCTCGCGGCCCCGATCATGGAACCGCGTCCTACCGCACCCGAGATGGCTCCGCCGACCGCTCCGGCTGCCGCACCGACTCCGCCACCCACTACGGTGCCAGTCGCCACACGACCGGCCTTCCCACTGCTTTCCTCTGCGCCTGCAGATTTTGCCAATTCCCGACAGGCCTCAATGTCTTTCTCTGCGATCTCTTTCCCTACCGACTGCATATGTCCATTGGGATACAGAACAGGACGGGCGCTGGAACAGGCGCTGAGGAGGAACATTCCACAGACAAGGTACGCGGTAGAGCGTTTCATTCTGTCACCGATCCTTTCTGCATGAGGCGGGCGATGACGCGTGCTGCCAGCACTCCCCGTAGACGCACACGTTTATGCCGTCCGCTGATCCCGGATTCAATGTGCACAGCAGCAAGAGGAAGAGACAATGTCTGCGCCAGAAACCGGATCAATGCATCGTTGGCTGCGCCATCGACCGGTGGAGCAGCCACACGAATCTTCAACGCATCGCCGTGAATGCCCACGCACTCTGTGGTCGAGGCTTTCGGTTGGATGTGAACGGTGAGAATCGCTCCATCTTTGGTGTCCTGCACGATCAGCGAGTTCATCCGTGATGGGACCCAGAGGAGGAAAATCAGAAGATGGCTTTTACCAATTCCAGAATGCTGCGCTGCATATCGGGGTCGTCGGTGATCGGACGGGCAATCGCGACGTCGCAGGCTCGGTCGGTTGGCACACCTTGCCGAATGAGTGTCCCCGCATAGATCAACAATCTGGTGCTGACCCCCTCTTCCAACCCATGGTTCTTGAGGTTCCGCACCTTCCCGCCAAGTTTCACCAAGCTGGCGGCAAGATCACGGCTGACCCCCGCTTCCCGCTCAACCACGGTGGTTTCGATGTCAGGCGCCGGATAGTCGAACTCAATCGCCATGAAACGCTGCTTCGTGCTTTGCTTCAAATCCTTGAGCACACTCTGATAACCGGGGTTATAGGAAATCACCAGGAGGAAGTCGTCGGCCGCTTCGAGAATCTGGCCTTTCTTTTCGATCGGCAGGAAGCGGCGATCGTCGCTCAGGGGATGAATGATGACCGTCGTATCTTTCCGCGCCTCGACGATTTCGTCCAGATAGACGATCGCGCCATGCTTCACGCCAAGCGTCAGCGGCCCATCGACCCAGACTGTCTCTTGGCCCTTGAGCAGATACCGTCCTACGAGATCGGAAGCGGTGAGATCCTCGTGACAGGCCACTGTGATCAAAGGACGGCCAAGCCGGTAGGCCATGTGCTGGATGAATCGGGTTTTCCCGCAACCGGTCGGCCCCTTGAGCATAACCGGCATCTTACTGTTTGCCGCAATCGTGAACAAACCGATCTCGCCACGAACCTCCGCGTAGAACGGCTCCTGCGTAATTCGATAGTGCCCGATGTCGAGTTCGCGTCCCTGCTGCATGCCTCTGTCTCTCTGGTCTGTCTGGACTAATTGGTGTATCTGGTTCAGTCAGCCACGATAAACGGAACCGAGGCTGAAGATCAAGCGACGTTGTCTATTTGGTTTATTTGGTCTGTTTGGTTTTTTTGGTTGAATGAAACAACCAAATAACAAGACAAACCAGATGAACCAAATCAACCAGATTAGGAGGCTTTCACACTGTCCAGTACTTCGCGCACTTTTTGCGCCAGTGCAGGTGGTGAGAAGGGCTTCGGCAGGAACCCGACCTGGCGACTCACGCCGCCTTGTTCAAACACCGGATGGTCCGGATACCCTGACATATAGAGCACTTTGATCTCTGGTCGAATGGTCAAGATCTTCTCCGCGACTTCAGGCCCGCTCATCTGTGGCATGACGACATCCGTTAATAACAGATGAATAGGCCCACTGAATCTTGCGCTGGTGAGGAGGGCCTCAATGCCATGACGCGCCTCCAGCACCGTATAGCCCTGGAGCTGTAACGTCTCGTGCACGAGACCGCGGACCGCCGGCTCGTCCTCAACCAAGAGGATCGTTTCATGGCCACGTGCCGGATCGATCACTTCAACATTCGCTACTGTTCCCGGCGCCTCTTGTTCGACCCGTGGGAAGTAGATCCTGAACGTCGTGCCGAGGCCGGGAACGCTTTCCACGAAGATGCTTCCTCCGCTCTGCTTGACGATGCCATAGACGGTCGAGAGTCCCAATCCCGTCCCTTTTCCTTTTTCCTTTGTCGTAAAGAACGGCTCGAACAGATGCGACTGAGTCTCAGCGTCCATTCCTTGGCCGTTATCGCAAACCGCCAGCGACACATACGACCCCGGCGCCGCCCCCACGCCTCCCAGGCTGGCTTCTTCCCCAATCGTCACATTCCGGGTTTCGATCGTCAGACGCCCACCCGTGGGCATCGCATCCCGCGCATTGACGACCAGGTTCATGATGACCTGCTCAACCTGTCCGGGGTCTGCCTTGATAGCGCCGATCGAAACATCGAGATCGGAGTTGAATTCGACGATATCCTCACCGATGAGACGCCGCAACATACCATCCATATTGGCGATGAGGGCGTTGAGATCGAGGACTTTTGCTGCGATGAACTGACGGCGGCTGAACGCCAGCAATTGACGAGTCAGCCCGGTGGCCCGATCTGCCGCCTTCTTCACCTCTTCCATATCCTTTCTCATGGCATCGGTAGGCCCCAGGCGTCCCAAGAACAACTCGCTGTACCCTCGAATCACCGTGAGGAGATTATTGAAATCGTGCGCCATGCCGCCGGCCAATCGCCCCACCGCCTCCATCTTCTGCGCCTGTTGCAATTGCGATTCGGTTTCGTGTAACACCGCTTCCGTGCGAGCCCGCTCGCCAAACTGGCCGATCTTGAGACCGATGTCATCCGCCATCCTCAACAACTCGTCATCGGGCTGCCTGACCGGAAGACTGAAGAACTCGATGATGCCCCCGATCTCGGTCCCGGCGAGAATAGGCAATCCAAAGGCCGCGTGAAACCCAGCCTGTCGAGCCTGTTCTCCACGAGAAAAACCGGCATCCACCAGGACGTCGGCTACCCAGGCCGATTTTCCGCTAGCCCAAATACGTCCGGGCAAATCCTCGCCAAGCGAAAACGTACGCTGCAGGCTATCCAGGATAAACGGCTCGGCCTGCAGGGATGACGCCTTCCACTGATCGCAACAGCGCAACACCCCCGTCACCTTATCAACCCGCCAGAACAGGCCCAGATCCCATTCTAAGCTCTCCCCAATTGCCTGAATGATTTTCGGCACCGCCTCTTCCATCGTCATCGCCTCGGAGAGGACCCGGGTCACCGCATACTGAGCAACGACACGCTGTTCAGCCCGCCGGCGGTCTGTGATGTCCCTGATAAAGGCGCTGAAGATGTACGCATCCCCGATTTTTGCCGGTGACACCGCAAGTTCAACGGGAAATTCCCGCCCGTCCTTGTGTCGGGCGACAACTTCAATCCGGCGGTTCAAGATCGCGCCGGCCCCTGTTCGGAAAAATTCACGGAGGCCATGTTCATGCGCCCGACAATCCCGCTCAGGAATGATGGTTTCGGAAAGGGCTCGCCCCAGGGCTTCCTCGCGGGACCATCCGAAAATTGCCGTGGCCTGCGCATTCCAATCAGTCACCATCCCTGTCGAATCGATGCTGATCACCCCGTCAAGCGCGGTATCGACGATGGCTCGGTTTCGTTCCTGACTCTGGACCAACGCGGTTTCAGCGGCTTTCGCCCAGGCATTCTCCTGTTGCGCCTGTCGATGCTCTGCGCGCAATCGGGCCGTCGCCCAGAGCAATAGGCCCAGCAGGGGAACCCAGACCACCCCGCCTACAATCCACACTTTCCACAAGTACGCGTGAATAGGCGCCAGGATGTCCTGCCGATCCAGTCGCAGCAGGACCGACCAAGCCAGCCCTGCAGATTCTCTAAACCCCCTGGTCTGCGCGTAGCCGGTGACCACTTGGACGTGCCGGTGCACATGCTCTTCTTCGATGTACCCCGGCACACCGGCCTCGCTCAGTAACACTGAAGGGAAACTGAGTTCTTTCAGATTGGCGGCCCTCTTACCGGACCGATCCGAATCGGCAAATACCCTGCCCTGCTTCGTCAGCATTTGGTAGGCAACTCGCACGCCTGCTCTTTGTCCTGCTTCAAGGGAGCGAATGGTCCTGGCTGTCACTTCCTCCAAAAATGGAACCGCCACCCGCGAAGTCACGACACCCGCAAACGCGCCTTGCGGATCGAAAATCGGGGCCGTAAACGCGACCGTATCGACACCACTCTCCGCTTCCTGGCCCCCAACGTCCGCAATGTCGAGTCGCCGCGTCGCCCGCGCGGCAATAAACGAAGCCGTGCGGCTCTCGTCGCGCCCTACCAGCGAGGGCTCCGTCGCCGCCACAACCATACCCTGACTATCCGTCACCGCGATCAACAGATAGCCCGGGGAATATTCCGTCTTCATCCATCTCAGATACTCGGAGAGATAGGTCGGATCGGACGCTTGCGCCGAAAAGGATCGGGCTATCATGAGCACGTCGCCCTGGCGCTCGAACAGCATCCGGTCGAGCTTCTCGGCCACTTCCGACGCAGCCAGCGCGAGTTCTTTTCCCGTTGCCTCCACGAAGCGAGCTTCGACGAACCGGGTCAAGATGATACCGGCTAAGAGCGCACATGCGGTGATGGCGATGAGGAGATAGGGCAGCCACCGATAACGGCGAAGATCGAAGAATGATAAGGTCATTGAGGTCTTCATGAGGCACAGGCCGGAAAGGCGGCAACGTTGGGAATCAGCATGACGGGATGATAGGCCTGTTTCGATGCGCGCAATCCTGGGAGGCCTGCGTCATCCATTGTATTGATGTATTCGGCCCCTTCCGCCACAGCCATCCGACAGGTCTCCCGAAATAGATACTGCGCCAGACCCGGAACAGTCCGGTCGGTCACCTCTAAGAGGACACAGAATGTCGTGCTCGTCAACCAATAGCCGAAGGTATACGCGCAGAGCCGACCGTGAATCTTCACGACCTTTCCTGCGAGTCGAAGAGCCGCCGCCTGCGACCAGATCACTTCGTGAGCCGGCGCCGCATCGGCCAACAACATCGCACCGAATGATTCAAGCCCTTCCGCTTGTTTCTGCCGTGACCAATCAGCGAGAAGGGCACGACAGTCCTGACGGTCGCCGACCTGATAGGAACTCATTTCAAAAGACTGCTCACGCTCAAATCGATTGCACAGTGCCCGGTGAGAGCGATACCGGTCGCCCGCCAGCGCCTCAAGGTCTGTCACGCGATACAGATAGTCCGGTTCCTTGGGCGTCAGACGATAGCCCAGTCGCTCGAACTCCGGAACTAACCGGGAAGGCACGTTCTCAACTCGACTGACCGGCGAGTCACCGTTCCAGCGCCGCAGCAGCCCCATCGCCTTACACAGAGGCGCGTCGATCGGGCCGGCCCCGATCGGAGGCAGGGGCATGAACCAGCCGTCCGGCGATTGCGCAAAGAGGCACAAGGCGCCTTCAAGCTCGATCCACCAATAGGCCAGTAATCCATTCCACATGTAATGATAGGCTGGCGAATAGGCTGCGAGCGACTGAGCGTGGCGCCACCCAGACTGGTCTAACGCCGTCGTCATGCGTGGGATATCGTCCAGTGTGAACCGATGCAGCGGCGCAGTCCCCCACTGACCGGCCACGGCTTCGGTGAGGCGTGAAAGAAGCGCAAGCACGACCACGTCCTCTTGAAACCGTCCGATGAGGCGAGGATGCGCAACGACGTGGTCGCGGATACCCGGTTGATCGAGCAAGGCCATCACCCGATCGGCATGACGCTGAATTTCCGCTGGAATCTCCTCTCGCATGAAGGGACATTTCGTATCCCACCCCAACAATACCTGATCATGCAGCTCATTCCACATCAATGCCAGCGGATAGAGCTGACAATCGAACGGACGTTGCTCGTAGATACGACACCTTGAAGTTGCGGCATCGAATGCCGGGCAGAGATACCCCTCGCCGTGAGGATCGGGAACCAGAATCACCTGCGACCCCAGCCGGTTGTGAAAGACCGTGGCCTCAATGCCTCCGGCCAGAGCCAGGGTGATTTCATTCTCAGTAAAGTACGGACGCAGGGCGCTATCGGGGTCGGGAAACCGGCAACAGACATCGCACTGGAGACAGGTGCGGCTCGGAACAAGTTGTGGCAGCGCGATCGGTGGTGTCACAAACGCACCCGCCAATTCATCGGTATTTGCGGGCATACAAGGGATCCAATCGATGTGCGGCCCATACTAGCACCATTCGACAGGGGCGCCCAAGGGGATGTCGTGTTTTTGACCGGAACTCATGTCCGATGCCCACTCTCTTCGCCCCTTGTATGGTCCCAAAGCCCGTGTTACAGTTCTTTGTCCTCGCATGAGGAGCGCTCATTCACACGGATACTGCCTCTGTCTGACTTGGCTACCTCCGACCTTCTTCACCGCTGCGCAATCATCCGCGACCAGCTGAGCCAAGCTGGTCTCTTTCCAGCTCTGCCAGGACAGGCTTCGACTTCCGAAATCGTCACCGCCACAACGACTTGGCGCATTGCGGTCACACCGTTCCTGCTCACAAAAGATCAGTTAGATTTCTTCCACCGACTCGGACCGCAGCTCCTCTCCTTTTATCAGGCCCTGAACCGCCTCTATCTCGACAGTGTACGCGGCCTCCAGCCAGCCTGGGTCGCAGGATACCTGGACCAAGGGAAGCCGGAAGGGCTCATCACCTACAGCCGCATGAAACGGTTTCGTGACCAGATTCCCTCAGTCATCCGACCGGACATCATTCCCACCCAGGACGGCATGGTCATCACCGAGCTCGACTCAGTCCCCGGAGGAATCGGATTAACCGGAGCATTGGCTGAGATATACAGTACTGCTTCTCCCACCCCTAACCCCTTACCCCTTACCCCTCACTCATCAGAAATAGTGGGAGGACCCGAGGGGATGGTTCGGGGATTTGCCGCCATGGTGAAAGCCCAGCTCGCCCAGCGCACAGGATGCGTCGCCATTCTGATGTCGGAAGAAGCCAAAGACTATCGGCCTGAAATGACGTGGCTCGCGGCCCGACTTCGAGCGATCGGTCTCGATGCCTACTGCGTGGAGCCTCGTCACATTCGATTCACCGAGGAAGGCCTCCGGATCGTCAATGAGGAAATAGGCCAGCCAATTGCCTTGATCTATCGCTTCTATGAGTTATTCGACCTCTTGAACATTCCTAAATCCGAACTTGTCCAATATGCACTCAAGAAGGACCGGGTCGCCGTCACGCCCCCGTATAAACCGGCATTGGAAGAAAAGCTCGCCTTTGCCCTGCTTCATCACCCGGCCTTGCGACCCTTCTGGGAGGAGGCATTGGACCGGGAAGCCTTCCTACACCTGACCACCATCATGCCACGTACCTGGATTCTCGATCCTGCACCCATCCCTCCCACCGCGACAATTCCAGGGTTGGCGATCGGTGGACGGGCCGTCATGAACTGGCAGGATCTGGCCACGGCAACCCAAAAAGAACGGCACCTGGTCATCAAACCATCGGGATTCTCCGAACTCGCCTGGGGAAGCCGAGGCGTATCGGTCGGACACGATATGCCGCAGAACGAATGGGCCAGCGCCATCGACAAGGCCCTAGCCGCCTTTCCCCAAACCCCCTATATCCTGCAGGAGTTTCACAAGGGCCGCCTCTATGAACTCGACTATTTCGACCCTGTGACCAGTGAGATGAACCGGATGTCCGGCAGGGCCAGGCTCTCACCCTATTATTTCGTGAGTGGCGGAAAGACTGAGTTGGCTGGTATCCTGGCTACCGTATGCCCGGCGGATAAAAAAGTGATTCATGGAATGAAAGACGCGGTCATGGTGCCGTGCTCTTTCGCGCACGGCACCAATGTTTAAATGGTAAATGGTGAATGTTAAATCGATCGGCACAGGATCCTCCGGACTATCAACCATTCACCATTGACCATTAAAAATTACTATGTCGTTAGTTCTTTATCACGTTGCCTGGTGTCCCGATTGTGACGTGGTGCGCCGGAAACTGGCGGACCTCCACGTCGAATACGAACAAGTTATCGTGCCCGACTTTCGCCCGATGCGTAAAGTGGTCCAAGAAGTCTCTGGCCAGTACTATGTTCCGGTCCTCAAGGATGGAGACATCGTGCTGACGGAAACCGACGACATCCTCGATTATCTGGACAAGACGTACAGTCAGGAACGGATCGCCGGCAACTGACAGGCTATTGATAACCCATTGAGGAGCAGCCTCGCAGGATGCTCAAAAAGGCCGTTCGGCAAGGCCGCAGCGAGCGAAGAGGCGAGGCGTACGCTTCGGTACGTTGAGCCT
>ERZ1292630.4957-Hain-H41-02um-R3-4957-length-11108-cov-5_pt1 | contig 11108 bp, 10 predicted proteins | sample MGYA00564408_ERZ1292630 | MGnify/ENA primary metagenome ERZ1292630 (study PRJEB36523, sample SAMEA6512641) | groundwater metagenome | collected 2019-01-08 | study: AquaDiva: Metagenomics assemblies of 32 groundwater samples | reverse complement strand
AGCCCTTTCCGTTGCCCGATGGTGTAAAACGCGATGCCATCGTGCTGCACAAGCACATGACCATGCACGTCCACGATATCGCCACGCGTCTTCTGCACGAGGTTCGCCTGCTGAAGAAAGCCGCCGTAGTTATTGTCCGGCACGAAACAGATTTCCATGCTCTCTTCCTTGTCAGCGGTCTTGAGATTGCAATGCCGCGCCACTTCGCGCGTGTCGCTCTTGGTCTTTTCGCCCAGCGGAAACAGCGCGCGCGCGAGTTGATCCTGGCGCAGCGAGAAGAGGAAATAACTTTGATCCTTGCGCAAATCCTTGCCGCGCTTGAGCAGCACTCGGCCATTCTCTGTGCGCTCCAGCCGTGCAAAATGTCCGGTGGCGATGAAGTCCGCCCCGAGTTGATTCGCGCGATCAATCAGCCGACCGAACTTGAGGTTCTGATTGCACATCACGCACGGATTCGGCGTGCGCCCGGCCTTGTATTCGTCCGCGAAGTATTGGATGACGTGCTTCTGAAATTCCGCCGACTCGTCAATGAGGTAGTAGGGAATCCCCAGTTTGTGACAGACCGAGCGCGCGTCCGTGACCGCCTGCGGCCCGCAACACTTGTCCTCGGCACGATTCACGCAATCCTGTGGCCAGAGCTTCAGCGTGATGCCCACCACGTCGAAACCTTGCTCCTGCAAAAGCGCCGCCGTTGCCGAGGAATCCACTCCTCCGCTCATACCGCAAATCACGCGTTGTTTCTTGTCTGCAACCACAGTGCGCCAGTATAAGGCGAGCCGAAGCCGCCGCAAGTTCGGCTTCTGGGAGTTTTCCGTTGACGCAGTTGTCAGGCAGGTTCTTAATCGCATCGTGAACATCAGAATCCTTCTCGCCAGTATTTTGACCGCTATCTTGCTGGCACAACCCGCCGCGCTCCAGGCCGCCACCCATTATGTCGGGGTTGATGATCAGGGCTTTTTCCCCGACTCATTGACTATTGAGCAAGGCGATGAAGTCGTCTGGTTCAATGCGGATGAATTTTTCTCGCATACCACCACCAGCACTTTACAGCCCTTTAATCCCGATTACTGGCACGCCATCCTGGTGGATCAGTTCGATGCCTTCGCCAAAACCTTCAACAACCTCGGCACTTTCAATTATACCGATCAGCTTGAAAGCAACTTTGGCAGCATCACCGTCGTCGTTCCTGCTCCCACCGGAATCACGCTGGAAACGCCGCGCGTGGAAGCGGGACAATTTCTTTTCGATGTCACCGGTTTGACCGCCGGCAAATCCCATGTGCTGCAAACCTCGACGAACCTGACGAGTTGGACGTCACTTAGCACCAACATCGCCACCAGCAGCACGATGACTTTCACCAATTCCGCCCCGACGGGAATACGGTTTTTCCAAGTGTACGAAATCCCGTGATTCATGGAATCACTTGGCGCTCCCGATCAATGAGGGGCCAGCAAAGTTTTCGCCCGGGTTGATTCAAACACCTCCAGCTTGCCGTTGTTCACGCGGTAAATGACAGCGGCAAGATCGGGCTGGGATTCCACCAGCTTAATCCCTTCCGATCCGCCGAGCACGCTGACCGTCGTGGCAAACGCGTCGGATTGCGTGGCGTGACGCGCAATGATGGAAACCTGCCAACGCTCGGTCAAACCCAGCCCCGTGCGCGGATCAACGATGTGCGAATAACGCTTTCCAGCGATGACGACGAATTGCTCACTATCCCCGGAGGTGGATACTGCGGCATTCGCCAGATGTAGTTGATTCGTGGTCAGACCAGAGTTCGCGGGCGAGCCGATGGTCACGCGCCAGCCGCGTTGCCCCGGCGGAGGATCGCCAGCGGCAACGTCTCCACTCGCGGCCACTAACGCGCGGTTGATGCCGTAACTGCGCAAAACCGCCAGCGCCTGATCGGCGGCGTAACCTTTGGCGATGCCACCGAGATCGAGTTGCATGTTCGCCGCCAGCAGCGTCACGGTTTTGTGGCGGGCATCGAGTTTGAGTTTTTCCCAACCGACGCTGGCCCGCGCCACAGCCAGTTGTTCCGGCGTCGGCAAAGTTTCGGTGCGCCGCGCCCGGCGCCACAAACGCACCACCGGACCGATCGTGACGTCAAAGGCGCCGTCGGACAATTTAGCCAGCCGCTGGGACTCGCTCAAAACCTCAAACAACTCTCCGCTCACAGCTACCGGTTCTCCGACAGAACTGCGACCGAGCCGCATCAATTCACTCTCGGGATCGTAGTCCGTCATCACCCGATCCAACTCCGCGACTTTGGCGAACGCCGCGTCCGCAGCACTGCGGGCCAAGGCTTCATCGGTCGCATAAAACGTGACGGTGAACAGCGTCCCCATATGGGGCTGGTTAAACTCATACTGTTGCAGTGTTCCTGTTTCCGGCGCAAACCTACAACAACCTACAAGGCCGATCCCAAACCCGATCAAAATCAATCTCAGCAGATTTCGGGCAACCGCTTTTATTGCAAGCATCCGGGAAACTTCAAACATAATCACCGGTCAGGCGAGTTCAATTTGCTCGGACTGCTCCTCAGACAAAGAAACAGGGCGGAGCTTTTGCTCCACCCTGTGACTGATCGAGATTAAATGGTGGGTTGCGATTATTTGCGGCGGCGCCAGATCATCGCGAGAGCGCCCAAGCCCAAAACTGTGGCCGCAGCTGGTTCAGGGACGCCGACGATGGGAGTGACATCACCATACGCCGTCCCCCCGCGGAGTTCGTCAATTTCCAACTGGCCATAACCCACTGTGGCATTTCGGCTGCCACCAAATAGGCGGAGTGCACTGACTGAATAGTCGCGGGTTGAAGCAAATTCCGAGGAAGTAATCGTCGTATTCGCAGTCCCGATGCTGGGTTCGAGGGATATGTCCGGGAGGTTATACCAGATATAAGCGGTATCAGCATTCCCGAGGGTGGTTGCAACAGTGCCAACGTGGTCAATGCGCATCAGGATGAAAGTCGGGTTGAGGAAGGAAAGCGTGGAGGCCTTCTGCCCATTGGCATTTCCTGCGTTGAAAATTGCCCACGTATCATCGGTTAAATCCCCGATTGTGGTCTCGCCGTTTTGGCTGGCCCGGCCAACACTCAAATTTTCACTGCCGGCTCCGCCAGCCGCATTGTTGCCACTGAACAATTGGAGACTCCCTGCGCGACCATGCAGGTAATTAGAACCGTTGGAGGCGATGAAAGCCGCGTCGGTCCGTTGCGCGACAAAACTAATCCAAGTCGTCGCCACACCGTTACTGCCCAAGCCAACGCCACCCGGCAGGCCAGCAAGGGCCAATTGCCGTATCGCTTGGCCATTACCAGTGTTCCCGCCCGTATTGGAGCCAGTGGCCGTCCCGTCGCCCGTGATCATGCCGCGATTGCCGGAAGTGGCCAACACGTTCCCAAATGAATCAGTGTAGCCAAAGCTGCCAGAATTCACCCAAGCATTCCCAAGCGATGTGCCGTTGGTTTGCCAAGCGGTGGAGAAACCTGTTCCGCCGTTATTACCAAGTAAGGTTTGGTTGGCAGTATAGTCGAATCCCTCATAGAACAGCGATGCTGCTTTCGCTGTATTGCTGGTTGAAACGATCATTGTCGCCACAGCGACTGCTACAGCTCCAATGATTGTAGATGGTTGTTGATACTTCATAGGTTTGGTTGTGTTCTGACGTTTCTGACGATTGTTGGGCCAAAGGGTATGGCCGAATATTTTCACGGATAATCAATCCGGTCAATCGTTTATTTTCATGAACGTAACAAAAATCTCTTCACATCCGTAATCGCTCCGACTGTTCGCTTGGGGTTCTCACTGGATTGGCTTCGCATCATCAGGGATGCGATGGAAATCGTCTTTACCAAGCCGTTTTTTCCCGGCATTTTGACCGAGCGAACCCGACATGAGCCGCTTTTCAATCATCAAAGAATTCCTGGAATTCCTCCGCGAACGTAAAAAATGGTGGATTGCGCCCATCGTCATCTTTCTGCTCGTCCTCGGCGGCTTGTTGGTCTTTGCCAAAGGCTCAGCCCTCGCCCCGTTTATCTATAGCTTGTTCTAAGTGGTGCCTGTGAATCCATGAACCGCGAAGCTCTCGATCGCTGGTGTGAACGCGGCATCCTCGGCTTGGTGCTGGCCATCCTCGTTTTCAGCCCGCTCGCTTTTGGCGCCGCTCGCTTGCAGGAATTTCTCGTGGTGCAATTGCTCACCCTCGGCGTCTTGGGGCTTTGGCTGGCCCGCGTGTGGTTGAGCGAACGCCCCAAATTCATCCTTCCCCCCATCAGTTGGGCGGTGCTGGCATTTGCCGGTTACGCTGTGGGACGCTATCTCACCTGCGATGTGGAATACGTAGGGCGACAGGAATTATTACGCATCCTCGTTTACACCGTGGTGTTCTTCGCCGTGTTGAACCATCTCCATCGGCAGGAATCCACCCAGATCATCGGCTTTACCTTGTTTGCTCTGGCGGTCTGCATCTCGTTTTACGCCATCTACCAATTCGTCACCAACTCGGATCGGGTCTGGACTGTCAACTCCGGCTACGTGGGGCGCGGCAGCGGAACTTACATCTGCCCCAACCATCTGGCGGGCTTGCTGGAAATGCTACTGCCAATGGCGGTCGCCTACGCCTTCGTCGGACGCGGCAAGCCACTGACAAAAATCCTCATCGGCTACTCGGCACTGGTGATGGCGGCGGGCATCGCTATGACAGCATCCCGCGGAAGCTGGGTCGCCGTCGGACTGGCATTGATCGGATTTGCGTTGCTGCTGTTCACCCAACGCTCCTTTCGCTGGCACGCGGCGTTACTGCTGGGACTGCTCCTCATCGGCGGAGTTCTGGCCGCCAAACAGACCGACTACTTCAAGAAGCGGATTGAAAAAGCCTTCGTCACGGGCAAGGTGGACTTGATCACCCGCACCGTGCTGTGGGATACCGCCGCGCAAATGTGGCAAGACCACGTCTGGTTTGGCGTTGGGCCGGGCCATTACGATCTGCGCTTTCGTGGTTATCGCCCCACCACCGTGCAACTCCAGCCCGAACGCGCTCACAATGAATATCTCAACACCCTCGCCGATTGGGGCGTGACCGGGGCCGCCATCATCGCAACCGCCCTCGGACTCCTCGCCGTTAGCGTGATGAAAATCTGGAAGCACGTCCAACGCGGTGATCGAGACTTCTCATCGAACTTGAGTGACAAATTCGCCTTCGTGCTCGGTGCGACGACCGGATTGTTCGCTTTGTTGCTGCACTCCGTGGTGGATTTCAATCTGCACATCCCCGCCAACGCCATCATCGCCGCCACCCTCGCGGCCCTGCTTTCCAGCCACTGGCGCTTCGCCACCGACCGCTTCTGGTTTTCGGCGCGACTCCCCGGCAAATTCATCGCCTCCGCCTTGATCCTCACCACCATCGCTTACCTCGGCTGGCAAGAAGTGCGATTGGGCCGCGAATGGTTCTGGCTGAACCGCGCTGCGCAAGCAGAAGCAAACTCTCTCGCCCGGGCAGAATTCCTGGAAAAAGCCTACGCCATCGAACCGCACAACGGCGATACCGCCCACGCCATCGGCGAGATTTATCGCTTGAACAGCTTTGATGGCGAAAGCGATTACGCCGAACTGGCGGCCCAAGCCATCACCTGGTATCAACGCGGCATCACGAACAATTCTTACAACAGCTACAACTACATGCGCTGGGGCATGGTGCTGGACTTCCTGAACCGCCACGACGAAGCGGAGACAGTGTTCCTGAAAGCGGATGAGTTGGACCCGAACGGCTATTTCACTGCGGCGCACGTGGGCCGGCATTACGTGGAAGCGGGAGAACATGCCGCCGCGCGCCCGTGGCTGGAACGTTCCTTGTTGTTGTTCCGAAAAGACAACCTCGTTGCCGCGCAAAACCTGAAGATCGCCAACGAACGCCTGCTTGAAGCCGCCAACAATCCCCTGCTCCAAAAATTACGCGAACAGATGCGCTGAAGAACGGATGCAGGTTCAGTTTCCACCCCGCAAAGGCGAACTACCTCAAGTCATCATCAAAAAAAGTGATGGGATTTGTTTCATTACTCGGGACTGACCGACTCGCCGCGCTTCAGCCCGCCCCAGCGATCATGCCAACGGCAGGCCCGAAATTGTCTCACCCGTGGAAACCTGTCCTGCACCGGAACAAAGCGGCTTCGAAAAGGGAGAAAACAAACAGGTTGCGGCTCTCCTCCTCTAGGCGAAATGATTTCTCCTCAAGGGAAAATCATTTTTCAAACAGGAAAAACCTTTCCACCTCTTGGAAAAATCATTTCTCCTCTTTGATTCGTGACGAAACGATATTGATTCGCCTCCAAACCTCCTTAAACCCGTTCCGACCCTGTTTTAGTAGCGTCCAAAACTGTTACAAAAACGATCCAGACAGGTGATTTTGACCGGAAATAACCTTGGGGAGCGTTGCAACAAACAGGAAGAAAGCCGAAACCTCTTTGGAAAATGATTCTGCAAACAGGCGCGGCAGTTTGGAAAAGAGGAAGCCCGACTCCGCCAATCAGTTCGCCCGCTCCCCCAACAAAGCCCAAACCGAAGCCAACGAGAACCATCGCAAACCATGTTGCAAGAATGGCTCAACAAGTTTGACCTGTCCCTTCGCTTGTAGGGCACGACGTGAGGAGTGCCTTCACCGCTGACTCGGTGGCCTCAGCGCGGGCTTCCACTCTGCCCCATTCCAAAATTCTGCCTGGCCGGAGGTGGCCAATCGCGCCGGAATTCCCACTGAACGCAACGCCGCCAAGCAAATCCGGGCAAACTCATCATCACTGGCCGTCTGCTGCCGCCAGATTTCTGAAATAGTCCGCCCCCCTTCCAGTTTTACATTTTGCATTTCAAATTTTGAATTGAGGCCATCTCGCCGCCTACAAACATCATTCAAATTGCGCACCACAATTTCCGCCGCTGCCGCCAGGCTGCTCTCTTTGCGGATGCGCGGATAAAAATGTTCCCACAGCGGACGACGCCAACCTGAGTCGGTTGAGAGTTGAATGTTGAAAGTTGCAGGTTGCAAGTTTAGCTCCGGCGACAACACAAACTCGCGATACATCTGCTCGTCCAGTTTCCAATTCACCAGAGTCCGGTTGTAATTGGCTAGTGGGAAACTTTTTTCCGAGCGCTTGATTCCAACGAGCATTATCCCGTGATTTCCAGCGGGTTTTTTGCGCGGTTTGTGTTGGCAAGGCGGTTGCTAATCGTCCGCTCGCGACCGGGTTCTTGGCGTTAGCCTGCTCATGGGTGAGTACGGCTCGGGTTCTCTACGTGGTCGTTTCGTACGTCGGTAATTCAACAACAACTAACACAAAATAAAAACATGGCCTCATTACGAGTAGCTCTCGGTTTCGCCAAGTTGCCGGATGGTGACTTGAGCGATTTTGGAACCACGGTCTCCACCAAGTTGGAGAATAACAGTCACTTCACCACGTTGCCGTTTCCGATCACCCGATTGAAGACGGAGGTGGCGGAGTTCATCACGGCGGTGGCGAATGCCGCGCAAGGCGGCACGCAGTTGACCGCCGTCAAAAATGCGGCGCGCGATACCGTCCTGGAATCGTTGCGTGTCCTCGCGGCGTACGTGCAGTCCGCCGGTCAAAACAGTCTCAAAATCATCCTGTCGTCCGGTTTCGAGGTGAACAAAACGGATCGCACCCGCAAGCCGCTGGACAAACCGGCCATCACGAACATTGACAACTTCGCGAGTACGCAGTTGATGATCGGCATGACGCCGATTGCCAATGCGCGGTCGTATGAAGTGCGGACGCGGGTGGGTTCGGGTGATTGGAAGAATGCCGGGGTTTTCACCAAAGCACGCAACGTCCTGATCGGCGACCTGACTCCGGGAGCAACGTATGACGTGCAGTCGCGCGCGGTCGGCGGCACGACGGGTTACTCAGATTGGAGTGATCCGGTCTCCCACATGGCCACGTAGCATTGACCATAAACACAAAAGCCGGGGCGTATGAAAATGCACCCCGGCTTTGCTTTTGTTCTCAGGAAGAAAAATTATTTCGCCACCGGACGCGGTTTGCGGCGACAGCCATTCTGGAAAAATAATTTCCACACCATCACCAGCGCTTCGCTGACGATGTGCCCGGACATCTTGGAGTGGCCTTGCACGCGTTCGGTGAAGATGATCGGCACTTCCGTCACGCGATAACCCTGCCGCCAGAGTTTGTGGGTGAGTTCGATCTGAAAGCTGTAACCGTTGGATTGGACTTTATCCAGATCAAGGGCCTGAAGCGCCCGGCGGCGGAAACATTTGTAACCCCCGGTCGGGTCGGTGAACGGCATCCCGGTGATGAGCAGGACATACATCGCCGCGCCTTTGCTCAACATCAGCCGGCTGAGCGGCCAGTTGATGATGCGGATGCCGTTGACGTAACGGGAGCCGAGAACCAGATCCACTTGCTGGGCAGCTTCGAGGAAAGCGGGCACGTCATCCGGGTTATGGGAGAAATCTCCATCCATCTCGAAGACGAATTCGTAATCGCGTTCCAAAGCCCATTTGAACCCCGCCAGATAAGCGCGCCCCAAGCCGTTCTTTTCCGCGCGATGCAGGACGTGGACTTCCGGGTGTTTCGCGGCGAGTTCATCCGCCAGCTTGCCCGTGCCATCGGGGGAGTTGTCATCCACCACGAGCAAATCCACTTTGACGGGTAACGCCAACAAACGGGCCACCATGCGCGGGAGGTTTTCCCGCTCATTGTAGGTTGGCATGACGATCAACGTGTTATTCATCACCAGCTTGACGCGGCAAACAATTACGCGAGTGGTTGCCCGGAAACAAGCCGAGTTTTAGGTCAACTTACCCGGCGACACTGGTCTTCAGTGCGGGCAAGCATCGAAGATCGGTGGCTTTTTTGCGCTGATCGCAGGTCAGTTTGGTGGAGCGAGTCCCTGGCGAGCGGGCGCGGGAAGACAAAGTTGGTGAGACGAAGGCTCGGGCATGCTCGCCCACCAAAAATTCAATTCAAGCTGACTCACCAGATCGAGTTTTCGAGTTTTGGATCCTGGATCCGTAAATAGTTGAAGTTTAGACTTCCATTGAAAAAATTTGGAACTAAAACTGGGTTCGTGCTTCACAGCATTGTAGAGGTTGAGAAATCAGCCAAACCCAAAGCAGTTTGTAAAAAATAAATTTCAGAAGAAAATCAGAACTCCCCTAACTATGAAGCATGCATTTTTTGGTAAAGTTGCGACCGCACTGGCTCTCGCCGGTGCGATTGTCTCGCAATCTGTCGCCTCGCCCCTGCCTCCCGGCGGAACTATCGGGTCTTTCATTGCGCCGGCCTTCCCGGCGGAACCAGGTCCGGTGTTCGGATCAACTATGTTGACCAGCACCACCAATTCCTTCATCGGCGTCAACAGCAGCAGCACGGTGGTTTTTACTGGAACATTGATCAGTTCGGTCTGGGCCGGAGATGTTTCCAATCCGTTCGGTGGACTGACCTTCACCTATCGCCTGTTTAACGATGGCACGAGTTTGGATAACATCGGCGAGTTGAATCTGACCAGTTTCGGTGGGTTCGCAACGGATGTGAGCATGGAGATTGGCAGCCCGGGGTTGGCTCCTTTGGTTGCTACCCGGTCAGGAACGCCGATTCCAGACACCAAAGTCGAGTTCCTTTTCAAAACACCGGTCGGCGGCCCGTTCTCCTTTCAAGACAACCTTGCTCCGGGATTGTTCTCGGCGCTGCTCGTCATCCAGACCGATGCCCCGGCTTACACGCTCGGAAATGCGGCGATCATCAACGGCGGCGTGGCGACGGCTGATACGCTGGCCCCCTCGGCAATCGTTCCCGAACCTGCCACCATGAGCCTGGCGCTGTTGGGCTTGATTGGCTTGGGCCTGGCCAGAAGCCGTAAGTAGCTTCGTTTCCATAAGCTTGTCCCGATTTCAAGGCTGGCTCACCGCCAGCCTTTTTCATTTCCAACGAGCACTTTATGGCACGCCTGAGTCACCCCAGTCCTATTCGCCACAGGCATGTTTTGCATTGACAGAGTTAATCAGAAAGGTAGGCTATTTCTAGCAACTGCGGGGTTGTTCCTCAAGATTGCCAAACCCTTTTTCCAGATGAAAACAGTCTCCACTCCTTGCTGGGTCACCCGGCGTAGCTCACTCATTTTGCTCGGCGTTTGCGGCCTCGTTTGCTTGTCCGCAATCCGCAGCCAAGCACAAGTCACCTTGTTCAACGAGAACTTCAACGGTTACACCAGCTTTCCTGACCAAGTTCCCGCCGGCGATTACGTCAACAAAGGCATCCCGGAAATCTCCGAAGGTGCCAGCGAACTTTGGTTCGGTGCTCGATTTCAAAGTGGCGATGGCACCATCAACAGCGATTTGTTCGTCCAGAAATTTGGTGACTATGCGGGATTTAATCCTCCCAGCAACCCGGCTGGAAATGCCACGCCCGTAGGCCGCTTTGAAGACGATGCCGGAATCGTTTTGCGGATCAACACCACTGGTTACACCAACATCACTCTCGATTTTGATTGGCGAACCTTTGACACCAGCAGTGGCGACAAAGTGACGGTCGGTTATTATGTCGGAGAAATCGGCTTTAACACCGGAGCCAATCGCTTCATGGACCTCAGAACCACCAGCGCCAACGCCGCCTATTCTTGGGGAAACTGGACTCAGTTGATGAGCCAAGGTGACAACGGCTACCCGTTTGAACATGAAACCTTCACCCTGAATGCCGCGGCGAACGCTGGCGTTGTCTACGTCGCCTTCTGGCTCGACGATGGCGAAGGCGATTACGGTAAACTGGACAACGTCTTCATCACCGGCACGTCTATCGTCGTTCCCGAACCCACGACTCTGAGTCTGGGATTACTCGGTTGCGCGCTGGTGTTGGCCCGGCGCCGATTCTCGCGCTGAAATCTCGTTATTCCCGATCCAAGGCTGGCTTTCCGCCAGCCTTTTTATTTTCCCGGATGGACTTTTGCTCCTGAGCCGGGTAACCCACTTCACAACGGTTTGGCGATGGATCTGACACGTATGCAACTCACTTACCTCTGGGTGGCCTTGGGCGGCGCGCTGGGCAGCGTCGCGCGATTTTGGATAGCAAATCTCAGCGAAGCG
>ERZ1292630.4955-Hain-H41-02um-R3-4955-length-11110-cov-5_pt1 | contig 11110 bp, 13 predicted proteins | sample MGYA00564408_ERZ1292630 | MGnify/ENA primary metagenome ERZ1292630 (study PRJEB36523, sample SAMEA6512641) | groundwater metagenome | collected 2019-01-08 | study: AquaDiva: Metagenomics assemblies of 32 groundwater samples | reverse complement strand
ACATCGTGCAGTTCGCGGCTGATTTTTTTACGCTCATCTTCCTGAGCCGAAAGAATCTGACGGGACAATTGCCGCAACTGTTCCTGCATCCGATCCGACTGCGCCAGCAACTCACTGTAATGGCGTTTGCTTTTTTTGAGCGCCGCTTCCACTGCCTTGCGCTGGGTGATCTCCACATTTAATTCCAGATTCGACGCGGCCAGTTCGACCGTACGCTGGCTCAGGCTTTCAACGATTTTTTTCAGGTGGGCGGTCGCCTCGCGCGCGCCGCGATGCAATTTCTCGATCGGCAAGATCGCGGCGGCAAAAAATCTTCCTGCCTGCCGGATGAGCGCAAACCGTTTGCGGGGCGGATGGACCGGCAACAATTCGGTCAGCAGCGTCTGCTCGTGGAGCTTGGCCAGGTCCAATGTCTGCAATCCGGCGGCCAGTGCTTCACTGCCCAGTCCATGAGCCGATTCCAGCCCCGCAGATTTGCCCTGCAGGAGATGCTTTCGCAACGCGATCCGGTAGTGCTTTGAAAATCTGGCTTTCATGTGTCCCCCAATTCTCGCGCGACCCGGCGCACGGATTTTACAGACTTCACCACGAGCCGCTGCGTGCTGGCGATCTCCTTTTTGAGACCCTTGTGATTGACGCGCGCTTCTTGTTTCAAGGAGAGCAGCCGGACATTGATGCCCAGCAACGTCTGGGCGATCTCATCGTGCAGGGCAAAACTGAGGCTCTTGCGATCATCCTCCTGAGCCGTGAGCACACGATGCGTGAGTTCCCGCAAACGCTTTTGCAGTTCGAGCGATTCCTCCAGGCATTTTTTGTAATGCTGCCCGTTTCTCCGGGCGGCGTCCTGCATGACCTTATGCCGGGCAACGCCTCGTTGCAGTTGACGGTTGGTGGTCGCCAGTTCATCCGTGCGCTCGCTGAGCGTTTCCTGCATCCGCCGCAAACGGACTTTGGTCTGCTGCGCGGCCTGATGGGTTTGCTCGATGGGGATATTGGCCTCGGTAAAAAAAAATGAAGCGCGCCTGATCAAGCCGGTTTTATTTTTTGGCAACCCCAACAGCACAAGCGCTTGCTCGTGGATCCGCGCCAAGTCCAGCGTCTCCAAGCCAAGCACCACCGCCGCGCTGCCCAATCGCAAAGCCACGCTGCCCGGCGGGACAGCGCGGGCTACGGGCTGCAGATGTTTTCGCAGGGCTGTCACATATTGCTGCGACAGCCCGGCTACAGTTTGCTTCATATTGTCATGCTGGGTGCGGTGCTGCGGTGCCGAAAGCTTTATCTTTCTCCGCAAACCACTCCACCCGGCAAACATCCGCCAATTCCTTCCATCCGCCTATGGGGTGTTCACCCCATAGACGGGTGAATTTTGCCGTCACTTCGCCCGGCTGATCACTTGGCCGCGTCCACTTTGGCCTTTTCAAATTCAGCCTTGGCATCCGCTTTCACTTTATCCGCATCCAACTGGGCTTGAGCTGCAAGTTTGTTCTGTTCGATCTTCGCTTTTTCCACCAAGGCATCCGTCTCTGCCTGTTTCGTGGCGGCGACAGCAGCGGCATTCACATCTTTCTTTTCCTGGTCAATGGCGGTTTTGGTCGCGGTGGCATTGTCATCAATGGCCGCCTTCTGTTTATCGCAACCGACGAGGACGAAAGCGGCGAGAATTACGGGAATCAGTAGTTTCATAAGTTTGGAGTGATGTGTGGGTTGTTACTTTACCTCACTAAATTACGGCATCGGCAGGAGGTGTGGCTATGGGGTGAAACCCGACCCTCGGGTTCACCCTATGGCCCAAGTGAGCCGCCGTCCGGCACACAAGCCAGCGCGCCGCGCCGCAGTCGGGTTACACCCCATGGCAAAACGTTTGACCAACGCGCAGTGTGCCCTGTCACAACAACAGCAAAAAACCAAAAGGATTCATCATGGCAAAGAAAAGCAGAGGCGGTCGAATGACCGCGGCAAAAACCCGGGCGGCGAAAACCACAGGCGGCAAAGGGCCGGTCAAAAACCGCCCCGCTGGGCGGAAGATCATGAGCACCTGAGCGCCGATTCTCCAAGTTCCATTACCAGAGGCCGTCGCAAGACGGCCTCTATTTTGTCCCGGATAAAATCCTCGATTACGGTTCATGCGGTGAATTCCCCAGCGGGAAACACCCCATACCGGCTGGGGGCCGCGTGTGTTCCACTGGATTCTGTTCCGATTCCCCAAAGTGAGACGAACACCGAAAACGAAACGACCGGGGCGATCGCCGGTAAATTGGAACCAAATATCACATCATAAAAACAGCTAAAATTTCTTCATACAAAGAAACGGTCGGCACCGTGCGTCGGGCATCCCAACTATGCCTGACTGCGGTGCTGGTCGGTCTCATCGGCTTGAACTGGGCCACGGTTTCCAGTCAGGCACAACCGTCCAATCACGACCAAACCCGACGTGCGCCATGAGAAGTGTCGGCATCACCGTGCGCGACCTGTTCGGGTTACACCCCATGGTTGAACCCAGCCCAGAGCGTAATCTAACGCCGATGAAAAAAATCAAACCAAACCAAATCCTGATTGGCGTCACCCTTCTGATGCTCGCGGCTACGCCCGCCTTCAGTGCGGATCAAATGACTACTTCAGTCTCCGACCACGGTGAGAAATACCGAGCGATGGAAACCAGTCTCGATATTTTCGGCACCGGCTCCATCAACCAGGAAACCATCAATCACCTCAACGGCATCCGCTACCGGGAAGACGTCGAACAAGGCGCGGGCCTGGGCGTGAACCATTTCTTCACCCGCAATTTCGGCCTCGGCGCCGAAGCGTATGCCGAAGACACGGAGCGCCACTTCATTGACAAGGCTTCGATCAGTTTGATCGCCCGCTTTCCCCTCGGTGAAAACCCCTTGGCGCCCTACGCCTACATCGGCGGCGGCCGCCAGTTCGATCCGATTGAATTGTCATTCGCACAAGTCGGCGCCGGACTGGAATTCCGTTTCAACCGCGGTGTGGGCGTGTTTACCGATGGCCGATATGTGCTGACGGATGGTGCCAAGGATCACGGTTTGGTCCGCGTGGGCTTGCGGTTGGTTTTTTAAGCCAGGCTTCCTTTGCAGCGCCGGCGGAAATCCGCCGGCGCTTTTTTGTTTTGTTGGTCAAGTGGTTGAGAGTGATGCCGCCGGATGCCGGGCGCATTGTGTTTCCCCGGCTTCCTTGATTAACCTCATGCGCGATGACGGGTGTTGCTGAAATCTTTGTGGCGTTGTTGCTGGCTGTCGCCGTATTGGCGCTGGTGGCACGCCGACTGACGATTCCGTATCCGATTCTGTTCGTGATCGGCGGATTGTTGCTGGGGCTGGTGCCGAAACTTCCGAAAGTCCGGCTCGATCCAGAACTGGTGTTTCTGTTTTTCCTGCCCCCGCTGCTGTTCCCGGCGGCGCTGTTCACTTCGTGGCGCGACTTCCGCGCCAACCTGCGGCCCATCGCACTGCTGGCGGTCGGGCTGGTGTTGTTCACCACAGTCGCCGTCGCCTATCTCGCCCATTATTTCATGGGGTTGCCCCTCGCAGCGGGATTTGTTTTGGGTGCAATCGTTTCTCCGCCAGATGCCATCGCCGCCGCCGCGATTGCCGACCGGCTCAAGATCCCGCGCCGCATCGTCACGATTCTGGAAGGTGAGAGTCTGGTCAACGATGCGACGGCGCTCGTGGCATATCGGTTCGCGGTCGCCGCGGTGGCCACGGGTTCGTTTTCGCTGGGTCAGGCCAGTGGGCAATTCTTCATCGCGGGCCTCGGCGGGATTGTGCTGGGCCTGCTGGCGGGCTGGCTGGCGGAACAATTTCATAAACGCGTGGATGATCCGCCGATTGAGATCACGGTTTCGTTGCTGACTCCGTTTGCCGCTTATCTGGCTGCGGAGCGACTGGGTGTTTCCGGCGTGCTCGCGGTCGTGACGGCGGGTTTGTATCTCGGGCGGCGCATGCCCGAACTCCTGACCTTCAAGACCCGGCTGCAAGGCGGACCAGTGTGGGAAATGGTGGAGTTCCTCCTGAACGGTTTCGTCTTCATCCTCATCGGATTGCAATTACCCGAAGTGCTGGAGGCGTTGTCCGGCAATAACATCTCCCTTCCGCGCCTCAGTTGGTACGCGCTGCTCATCAGTCTCGCCGTCATCGTCATCCGCATCCTCTGGGTCTTCCCCGCGACTTATCTGCCGCGCTTGATCTTCAAAAAACTATGTCGGCATGATCCGCATCCCAAATGGCAGCACGTCATCATCGTGGCGTGGACCGGTATGCGTGGCGTGGTTTCGCTGGCGGCGGCGCTGGCGTTGCCACTCACCCTGCGGGATGGAACGCCGTTTCCGGGACGCGACTTGATTCTGTTCCTGACGTTCGTCGTCATCATGGTCACCTTGGTTGTGCAGGGTTTAAGTTTGCCCTTGCTCATCCGCTGGCTGGGAGTCAAAGACGATGGGGCCATGGAAAAGGAAGAACGCGCCGCCCGATTGAAAGCCAACCAGGTCGCCCTCGCCCGCTTGAATGAACTGACCCAGAGTGACCCGGCCAAAGATGATGCACTGCAACGATTGCGCATCGAGTACGAGGATCACATCCGCCAGGTGGAAGGCGCCGAACCGGAAAGCGCCGGAACGCCGCTGCGACGGTTCTCCTCCGAATACGAACGCCTGTCCCGCGCCGCGTTACTCCAGGAACGCCGGACCATCCTGGAACTCCGCAACCAGAGCGCCATCAGCGATGAAGTCCTGCGGCGCATCCAGCGGGACATTGATCTGGCCGAAGCCCGCCTGGCGCAGCACCAGTAAACCCTTCAAACTGGCGCGCCGGAAGCAGCCCATCGCCTCTTCCCACGGTAGGGTTACACCCCATAGCCCCGCTTCCCCCCGCCCCGTACCGTCTGGTTCGGGTTAAGAAATCAATGACCCGACAAACGAAAGAACGAACCATGAAAATAAACTCCTCCTATCCGCTCGCGCTCCTCGTAGCCACGAGCACCCTGTTAGCCACCTCCTCCTTGTATGCCGCCGATACCGATGATCGGATCGAAGCCGCCGCCAAAAAATCCCACGTGTTCAAGACCTACCTCAAGGATGACGCGATCAAGACGGAATCCAAGAACGGGGTCGTGACTCTGACGGGCACCGTCTCGGAAACCTCGCACATCTCGCTGGCCGAGAATACGGTCGAAAGTTTGCCCGGCGTCACCCGGGTGGACAATCAATTGAAAGTCAAAGGCGAAGGCCCTGCTGAATATTCCGATGCCTGGGTCGGCACCAAGGTGAAAAGCACGCTGTTGTTCCATCGTAACGTGCGCGCCACCAAGACGGACGTCAACGTCCGGGACGGCGTCGTGATCCTGAGCGGCGAGGCCGCCAATCAGGCCCAAAAAGAATTGACCACCGAATACGCCAAGGACGTGGAAGGAGTCAAAGAGGTGAAGAATGAAATGACGATCGCCAAAACTCCGGCCCAGCCGGACGAAACGATGGGCGAGAAAATGGACGACGCGTCCATCACCGCCCAGGTCAAATCGTCACTGTTGTCACATCGCTCGACCAGCGCCATCAAGACGAAGGTCACCACCACGGACGGCGTGGTGACGGTAAGCGGTGTCGCCAAAAATGATGCGGAGAAGAGCCTGGTCACCAAGCTCGTCACCGACATCAACGGCGTGACCAGCGTGGTCAACAACATGACCATCGCGCCGGTAGCCAAGAACTGAACCCACCCGCGCTGTCGGCTGGCGCGCGTTCGCGCGCCAGCCCGCAGTGCCTCCGACCAACCAACTCGAAAAGAAAAATTTATGTTATACACGATTGCGGTAGTGCTGATTGTCCTCTGGCTGCTCGGTCTGGTGACCAGCGCCACCATGGGCGGCTTTATCCACATCCTGCTGGTGATTGCCATCGTCATGGTCCTCGTCAATCTCGTCTCCGGGCGGAAACGGGTGAGCTGACAGTGAATTCGCCCCGAGCGAAAAGTGAAAGATCCTTTATGAATACAAAAACTATCATCGCGGCCCTGCTGATCACACTCGGCATTGTCGTGCTGGCCTACGCCGGCATCACCTTCAAGACTCCCGGCAAACCGATCGAGTTCCTGGGGATGAGCATTGCCACCACGGACAGCCACTTCATCCCGCCGGTCATCGGCGCACTCGCACTCGTCGGCGGCATCGTGTTGCTGGTGGTGAAACCCCGGAAAGTCTGAGCACCGGTCAAACCCTGACGTTATGATCTCCACTCCGCCCGATTCCGCCAGCGCCGCCGCCGTGGCTAAAGACTTTCGCCGTTTGAAGGCGAACGAATTGGTGAGTCGCGGCGACTTCACCGCGCATGAACAGCGGGGATTTGAACCGTGGGAAGGACCGACCGGATTCCGCGCCGACGCGTTCGTGAAGGCGATTTACCGAAAGCACGCCCACCGCCCGGGCGGAAGCAGAAAATCATCGTGAACATCCTCAAACAAATTGGCCTGACTTTTATGCTAATGGCCAAGCAGGTTTACCTGATTCCCCAAACCATCGCGAACATCTCCAAGCAGCGCCGCCTGCAAGTCATCCTGGACGAGCAGGAAGCCGAACGCCTCGACCGCATCCGCAATCCGGACAAGTATCGCGGGAAGTGATTTCGTAATCCCGTCCCCGATCTGAAACCTTCGACGCCCCGGCAGCAATGTCGGGGCGTTTCGTTTCGGTTGCTCGCCTCCGTTGAATGACGGACTCCGCCTCCACGTCTATTCTTTCGCTTGATGATCGCAAGCGTGCGGTTCAAGTTGTCAGTGTTGAAAACCTATTCCGCAGCAGGTTGCGGGAATAAATGAACGGAGTTCCTTTATGAAAACAACGGCCCGATTTTCCTTCATCGCCTTGGGGGCGACCTTGGTGGCGGTCTGGCTCCTGCCGGTTCGCGTTGCGGCCCAAACCAATGCAACGGTTGCCTCAACCTCCACCGAAGCGACGGGAGCGAAACCCATCGCGTCCATGAAAGTCCCCAGCAAGCTCGACGAAATCGCCCAACTGACCAAAGCCGGGGTTGGGGACACCGTCATCCTGGCTTACATCAAAGATTCGCCCACGGCCTACAGCTTGGATGCACAAGACATCATCAAATTGCGCGACCAAGGAGTTTCCCCAGAAATCACCACCGCCTTGATCCAACACGGCGCGGAAGTCCGCCAAGCCGCGCAGGAAGCAGCCAAAGAATCGCAACCCCAAACGGCTGAAGTCGCTGCTGCGCCGACGTATCAAGCCCAGCCAGTCATGGAACAACCCGCGCCCGCCAACGTCGTCTATGTGGCCGCGCCGGTTCGCCCGGCCAGCACGGTCTCGGTCCATTACTTCGGTGCTCCGAGCTATCATTATACGCCGACGTACTATGCGCCGCGCTATGTCAGTTCTCCGGGTTACGTGTCGTTCGGCTCCAGCTACCGCTACGCACCGCGCGCTTCTTTCAGCATCGGGTTCGGCAGCCATTATCGCGGACACTATTCTTCGGCGCGGTACTGCCGTTGAAGTAACGCGCCGAACCAGCGACCTCATCCGCGTTTAACTTCAATTCGCCCTGCGACCACAAGAACAAGCACTCGCCCCCGGACCGGTTTCTGCGTAAGCTGCGGCCGCAATCATGAGCGAGCCATACGAGGAAATCATTCAGGGCGAAACCACACTGCGCCTGCCGCCCGGCCCGCGTCATGAATTGATCTGTTCCCGCCTGCACGCCGTCATCCGGGCGAGCGTGGCGGATTTCGCCAGCACCAAATTATTGGACATCCGCAGCCCCATCAATCTGGCTGGCGGCACAACGGTTCGCCCCGATCTCGCGTTGCTCACCACGGCCAACAATAAATTGTGGCTCGCCGCCGAGATCGTGAGTTCCGACGATCATCATGCCGACACGGTGGACAAGAAGCAGATTTACGAGGCCATCAAATTGCCCCGGCTCTGGATGATAGATCCGCGTTACGACAACATCGAAGTCTATTTCGGCACAGAATACGGGATGCGGCTGCACACCATCCTGGCCTGCAAAGATGTGCTGACGGAAAAATCGTTGCCGGAATTTCAACTCAGCATCACCGATCTCTTCGCGCCGACTCATTGCTGAACCCGATTGCAATTCGGCCTCCGCTCAGGATAATGACCGCGTCCGGGCCATTACATCATCGCAACCATGAAAACAAAACTGTCATTCTTACGCCTCACTTTTGTTGCCAGCGCTTTTCTGTTGCTGCCGCAATTCGGCTCCGCTTCCTCCGTGCTTCCGCTTACGACGGCGGAGCAGGTCGCCGCTTCCAGCGCCATCTTTCGCGGGGTGGTGGTGGGCGCTGATTGTTATCGCGACGCCAGTGACGGATTGATTTACACCCGCACTTCGCTCCGGGTCATCGAAGGATTCAAGGGAACTTTTCCGACCATCGTCGCGGTGGTGCATCCGGGTGGAACAATCGGGGATATCACCAGCTACAACGGTTGGTCGCCCCGCATGAAGCACGGCGAAGTGCGGCTGATTTTTGCCACCCGCCGCCCGGATGGTCGGTTGACTGGAATCCAAGGCGCGGCCAGTGCGATCAAGCTGGCGGCCCCGGCTGAACCCACCCAGGAAACGTTGCTGGCGGAAATCCGGGCATTGACCAACAACGGCCAGACGCTAGGCGACGATGTCACCGATCAAACGGGTTTTGTGACGAGTGATCTGACGACGGGATTATCCGACCGGGGCGGCGGGATTCCGGCTCGCTTTGTGCAGGCCGACGCAGGCGAGCCAATCATCTATCTGATTGATGCCGACAATCTGCCTACCGGCATCACGCTGGCTCAGGCCACCAATGCCGTCATCCAAGGAGTGAATGCCTGGAGCGCCGTGACCAGCCTCAAATTCAAGTTCGGCGGAGTCCAAAGTTTCGGCACGAACGCCAACGCCATCAATTCAAACGACGAAAGATTGTACATCCAGCTTCACGATAACTACAACACGATCAACTCCACCAACACCTTGGGGATCGGCGGCTCGTACACTTCTTCCAGCTTGATCGGCGGCATCTGGGGTGCCGGGGGGAACGTGGCCGGCAATGAATTTTTCCGGAGTTCGTCCGGCAATGTGGTTTTGGAACGCACCAATGCCACCATGCAGAACCTGGCGACTTTCACCGAGGTGCTCTGCCATGAGATCGGTCACGCCATCGGCATGGCGCACTCCAGCCAGAATCCTTCCGAACCCAATAATACGCTCAAGCAGTCCATCATGTATTATCTGGTCCACGGCGATGGCCGGGGCGCGACGTTGGGCACCTACGATCCGCCCATCATTCAGCAAGCCTATCCCACCAATAATACTCCGCCCTACTCTTACCGGCGCATGATGAATGTCACCACCAGTTCCGCTGGTGCACCGAATGTTCCCGGGATCAATGAATTGGAAGTTCGGGGTTATGATTTGCAGGGCACGCCGCTGACCATGCAGACCAATGGCGTTGGCGTTGGCAGTTCGGGCACCGGCTCCTTTAGCCGGTCAGGAAACTTCATCAAATTCACCCCGAACGGCAACTGGGCCAATCCCCCAATAGACCCGACCGATGGTAGTTATTATGAACGCATCTACGCCCGCTTTTCCGATGGGACCAATGCCTCAGCCGCAGCCGAAGTTCGCGTCATCTCGCACAGCACTGACTCCTTCCCGACCGTGCGCGATGGGATTCCGAATAATTGGATGACGACTTATTTTGGCAATTCCAATCCCACTGCCGGGCCAAACCGCGGGGCCACTCAAGATTGGGACGGCGATGGTTTGACGAACATTGACGAGTATCGCACGGGCATGAATCCCACGAACGCGACGTCCGCCCAGCGCATCACGCTCATCACGAAGAACAGCATTGAATTCCAAGCCAAAGCTTACGAACTCTACGAACTCCACGCTTCGACCAATCTAACCACCTGGTTTCGCGCCGCTAATCCGCTCATCCCCACGACGACCACGGGAACTTTCGCGGACTTCACCAACACCGCGCCCCACATGTTCTTCCGCGTCGAGAAAGTACCGTAACGAACCGGCGGGAATTTATTGCCCGAAAGATTTGCGCGGCAAAGTGAGATTGCGCTCACTCACTCCGTGGATCACTCGTCGTTCTTCGAACGAAGGAACGGGAGCTTGATCGTCGCCGTAAGTTTGGCGAGAAAGGATTTCTTCTTGGGCTTCTCTCCGGCGAGCAATTCCACAGGGTTGCTGCACAGCTTGCAAAGCTTCAGGGTCTTGCCGCCCTTGCGGCGCAAGCGGGTGACACATTCATCGCACAAAACGGAATGACAATGGGTGCAGCGATGCGTCACTTTTGAACCCGGATGCCGCTGACACAGCATCGCGCCATCAGGCAACACCACGGGCGGCGCGGGAATGGGCCGCTCGATTTCCGGAATCGCGATACGGACTTCGGTGGTGTCCACCAGAAACTCGACGTCGCCAAGCCGGAGTTTCTGCCCGGCCTGTAACACCGCCTGCTTCACCAACGCGTCGTTCACAAAAGTCCCATTGGTGGACCCGACATCGCGCAGCAACACCCCATCGGCCGTCAGGATCAATTCACAGTGGTGCGTGGAAACCGTGGGATGATTAATTGGAAAGTGACTCTCCGGGTCGCGACCAAAAACGTTCACGCCAAGGTTTAATTCCAAAACCTCGGGCTCCCCCGCCCCATTCGTCTTGAGTAGTCGCGCCATAGCCTTTTGAACCCCGGATATGAGAATGCTTGTAACAGCAGGCTTTTGACTTGTCGAGCCTTTCGCAAGCGCCCTTCCATCAAGCCAGCTCCCGGCTCAGATGTTCTCGCCAATCGTCGGCGGGGCTTGATAGCGCGATTCCACTTCCGGCGACAACCGGGCATCTTCACTCGCCAGCACCCGGTAGTTCTTGATCTGGAAGGAAACCTCGCGCCCGTCCTCCAACCCCAACTGCGAATACTCCTCCTTGGTCATCCGGCGGCGAATGAGCAACCCGGACGGCAACTCCAGTTCCAATCGCAGCAAGATGCCCAGAAAGAACGTGTGCCGCAGCACCGCGCGATACGGCAGCAGACTCAAGTCGTTGGAAACCTGCACTGCATACGGGCGGAAGCCG
>ERZ1292630.4954-Hain-H41-02um-R3-4954-length-11112-cov-4_pt1 | contig 11112 bp, 8 predicted proteins | sample MGYA00564408_ERZ1292630 | MGnify/ENA primary metagenome ERZ1292630 (study PRJEB36523, sample SAMEA6512641) | groundwater metagenome | collected 2019-01-08 | study: AquaDiva: Metagenomics assemblies of 32 groundwater samples | reverse complement strand
AACAGGACTAACAGGTTCTACGGGAACAGCTGGAGCAACAGGTTCAACAGGACTAACAGGTTCTACGGGAACAGCTGGAGCAACAGGTTCAACAGGATTAACAGGTTCAGCGGGAACAGCCGGAGCAACAGGAGCAACAGGAGCTACTGGTTTAAGTGGTTCAACAGGACTAACGGGTGCTACAGGTTCAGCCGGAACAGCAGGCACAACAGGATTAACGGGTGCTACTGGCTCTACAGGAACAAATGGTACAAATGGTACAAATGGTTCAATAGGACTAACAGGTGCAACTGGATCTACTGGAGCTACTGGAGCTACAGGATTAACAGGTTCAACAGGATTAACAGGAGCTACTGGTTCGGCTGGAACTAATAACGCACCTCTTTTAATTAATTCTATAGCTCCTTTGGATCTTGAAACAGGTGTTTCTATTAGTCGAGCTGTTTCAGTCATTTTTAACAATGCTATGAATATACCAACTATTGATTCAAACTCATTTAAGCTAACAGGCCCAGGTCCTGTTTTTCCTGTTATTGCAGGAAGTCTTAGCTATGATTCACTTTTAAATAGATCAACATTTAAACCTTCAGTTAACTTAACTGCTAGTACGACATATATAGCTACAATACTTGGAGGAGCTACTGGTGTAAAAGATACAAATGGAAACGCTCTTGCTGCTAATAAAGTTTGGAGCTTTACTACTGGTACAAATTTAATAAGACCTATATTCTTTTCATCTGTATTAAGTAACTTTGCTGTTATTGCAGGTTCGACTGTTACAAGCACTGGTTTCACGTTAATAAATGGTGATCTTGGAGTTAGTCCAGGTACAGCTATTGTTGGTTTTGCTATTCCAAATCCTGGCCCAGGAACAATAAATGGTACACAACATTCAAATGATGCAACAGTAGTTCAAGCTAAAATTGATTTATTAAGTGCCTTTAATGATGCAGTTTCACGTTCAACAGGTTCAATAAGTATGTCTGGCGATTTATCTATACAACCACAGCCTATATTACCAGGGTTATACACATCTGGAAGTTCAATGGCAATTTCTGGAACACTTACTCTTGATGCAAAAGGTGATCCTAATGCAGTTTGGATTTTTCAAATGCCTTCATCAACACTTACAACAGGAGTTGCGAGTAAAGTTATCTTAATTAATGGAGCAAAAGCTAATAATATTTTTTGGCAAGTTGGAAGTTCAGCTACAATTGATACAGACTCTATTTTCAAAGGAAATATAATAGCGGCAACTTCTATAACTATAAATGTTGGAGCTCAAGTTGAAGGAAGAGCATTATGTACTAATGGTGCTGTAACATTATTAGATGGTGCTAATGTTAGTAAACCAACTCCATAAATAAAAGTTTTAATAAAAAAGTTGGGTTTTACCCTTCTTTTTTATTTATTAATAATAGCAATAAGCTTTGCTTTGGTGTTAATATCTGGGATTTACTATATTAAATAAATTTTTCAAATTAAATCCAGAATAAAATATATAAATAATTTAAGGTCAAATAATGTCAAATACTTATCCAAAAGATTTTCATGATAATGCAATAAGGTTAATACTCGAAGAAAATAAAAGTAATTCTGAAGTAAGTAAAAAACTTGGTATAAGCAGAAATACTTTGAATTTATGGCTAAAAGAGTATAAACTAAATAAAGTAACTAATATAATACTCTCTGAAAAAGAGGAATTAATATTAGCAAAAAAAGAAATAGCAAAATTAAAAAATCAGATAGAAATATTAAAAAAAGCAATGGCTATTTGTAATGAGAAATAAATCCAAGACTACTGAATCCCTGTTTTTATTAACACCAAAGGGGTGAATAACCATATTTAGTAGAGACGGATTGCAATGTGTCTCTACGAGGTATTCTTAATAAAATAAAAAATATTTTATTTTTATGATTTTATCTATATATTATAAAAATTAATAATAGGTTATAATTATATACTTATTCACTAATATTATTTGAATATTTTAAAGGTATTAAATTATGTCTAAAGAAACAAATATTTCAAATAATAATGTTCAAGAAGAAACAGAATTAAAACATGTACTAAAACCAATACATATTTGGGCAATAGCTGTAGGATTAGTAATATCAGGTGATTATATAGGTTGGAATTTGGGTTTAGCAAACTCTGGCCCAATGGGACTAATTATTGCAACTTTACTTATCACAGTAATGTATATAACTTTTATTTTTAGTTATACCGAATTAACTACCTCAATTCCTAATTCTGGAGGTCCTTTTTCTTATGCAAAAAGAGCTATGGGGCCTTATGCTGGTTTTATGGCTGGCTGTGCAACTCTTATCGAATTTGTTTTTGCTCCACCTGCTATTGCACTTGGAATCGGAGCATATTTAGAATTTATTGCTACAAAATTTGATATTTTAGTTCCTTCCATAAATATTCCTATTTCAAATATGATAATTGATTTTGCAAATATATTTTCAGTACATTTACCAGATTTTTATATTATTGCGGCAAAAGTTTGGCTTGCAATAGGTTGTTTTGGGGTTTTTATTTTAATTAATTTAATTGGTATCGAAGCTGCTGCAACTTTTGAGTTATTTGTAACAATAATTGCAATTGTAGAATTATTAGTATTTTGTGCTATAACTGGTCCACATGTAAAAATGGAAAATATTGTAACTCAACCTATTTTACCATCAGGAATTGGCGGTATTTTTTCATCTATACCATTTGCTATTTGGTTTTATTTAGCAATAGAAGGAGTTGCAATGTATGCTGAAGAAACAGCTAATCCTAAAAAAGATATTCCAGTTGCTTATATATCAGGAATAATTACTTTAGTTGTTTTGGCTTTAGGTACAGCTTTTTGTACTATGGGAGTTATTCCTTGGCAACAACTAGCAACTATTGATAAACCTTTACCTGTGGCTATTCAAGCTGTTTTACCTGATGGACATTGGCTTACAAAAATAATTGCAGTAGTTGGTGTTTTTGGTCTAATAGCAAGTTTTCATGGAATCATAATAGGATATTCAAGACAAGCATTTGCTTTATCAAGAGCAAAATATTTACCTCATTTTTTATCAAAATTAAGCAAAAAATCTAAAGTTCCATATATGGCATTAATTGTACCTGGTATTATTGGTTCTATTGCTTGTTTAACAGACTATACAGATGCTATTATCACAATATCAGTTCTTGGTGCTATTGTTTTATATATTCTTTCTTTAACTTCACTTTTTGTTTTAAGAAAAAAAGAACCTGATATGGAAAGACCATTTATTGCACCTTTTTATCCTATTTTCCCAATAATAGCATTGTCAATATCACTTATATCATTAGCTTCTATTATTTACTACAATTTTACTTTATTTTTAATAACATTAGGAATATTCTTTTTTGCTTCTTTATATTATTATTTTTTTGTGAAAAATATAGTTAATGAAAACTAATTTTTTTATATTCTTTTAGATAATTTAATTTTAACAATAGCCTCAATTTGACTGAATTTGATATTTTAATTTGTAAGTATTTCTTTTATATAAAATAAAAGCTACAATTTATTATGATAATTTTATTAAATATAACAAAAAAATATTTTAGTTTTATATGGTGCTAATAACATGAAAAAAGAACAATGGATTAAAGAAAATCAAAAACCTGAAAGAAAAGATGGAAATTTTAAAACCCTTTCTGAAAAAGAAATTGATGTTGTTTATACCCCTGAAGATATAGAAAATACTTCTTTTGAAGATGAAATTGGTAATCCTGGTGAATATCCTTATACCAGAGGTATTCATACCAATATGCACAGAGGTAAATTATGGACTATGAGACAATTTGCAGGTTTTGGAACTCCTGAAGAAACAAATAAAAGGTTTAAATATTTATTAGAACAAGGTCAAACAGGTTTAAGTACCGCTTTTGATATGCCAACACTTATGGGTTACGATTCGGATCATGTAATGTCTGAAGGAGAAGTAGGAAAAGAAGGTGTAGCTGTTTCTTCTATAGAAGATATGGAAATTCTTTTCAAAGATATTCCACTAGATAAAGTTAGTACTTCTATGACAATAAATGGTCCTGCTTGTGTTTTATTAGCTCTTTATGTTGCAGTTGCAGAAAAACAAGGTGTAGATCCAAAACAATTAAGAGGAACTTTACAAGCTGATATTTTAAAAGAATATATAGCACAAAAAGAATGGTTATTTCCTCCAAGACCTTCTATGAAAGTTATGACCGATATGATGGAATTTTGTAAGGATAATTTACCAAACTTTAATAGTATAAGTATAAGTGGTTATCATATACGAGAAGCTGGTTCTACAGCTGTTCAAGAACTTGCTTTTACTTTAGCAGATGGTTTTGCTTATGTTGAAGCAGGAATGAAAGTAGGAATGGATGTAGATGATTTTGCCCCAAGATTATCTTTCTTTTTTAATTGCCATAATGATTTTTTTGAAGAAATAGCAAAATTTAGAGCAGCAAGAAGAATTTGGGCAAAAAGATTAAAAGAAAAATATGGTGCAAAAAATCCAAAATCTTGGATGCTCCGTTTTCATACACAAACCGCAGGCTGTTCTTTAACTGCTCAACAACCAGAAAATAATATTGTAAGAACAGCTATTCAAGCTCTTGCAGGTGTTATTGGTGGTACTCAATCATTACATACTAACTCTATGGATGAAGCACTTGCTTTACCTACAGAAAAATCAGTTAGAATTGCATTAAGAACACAACAAATAATAGCTTGTGAAACAGGTGTTACTCATACAGCAGATCCTTTAGGTGGTTCTTATTATGTAGAGCATCTTACAAATGTTATGGAAGAAGAAGCAAATAAATATTTTGATAAAATAGATGATTATGGTGGTGTAATTCCTGCTATTGAAGATAGTTTTTTTCAAAAAGAAATAATGGAAGCTTCTTATAACTTCCAAAAAGATGTAGAAAAAAATAAGAGATTAATTGTAGGAGTTAATTGTTACACAGAAGGTAATGAAGATAACACTATGGAAATTCTTAAAGTGGATCATTCTTTTGAATCAAAACAAGTTGAAAGATTGAAAAAATTCAAAGAAATTAGAGATAATAAACTTGTTGAAGATGTTTTAAAAGAAATAAAAGATACTGCTGAAAAAAATCAGAATATAATGTACCCTATACTTAAAGCTGTTAAGCTTAATGCTACTTTAGGAGAGATTTGTGATACCCTAAAAGTTGTTTATGGTGGTTACAGAGAAAAAGCTGTTTTTTAGTTTTTATTAAGCTCTAACTTAGTGAATAAAAGCCTTTTAGTGTTTTTATTCACTAGTTCTATTTGTTAAAGTATATGTACTTTTCTTAAAAAGAACTTGCTTTTATCTCATTTTTTGGTATCATATCTAATGTTGTTCTTGATTGAACTTCAAATGCGGAAGTAGCTCAGTGGTAGAGTACCTGCCTTCCAAGCAGGCTGTCGCGAGTTCGACCCTCGTCTTCCGCTTTGCGCCCGTAGCTCAGTGGATAGAGCATCCGCCTTCTAAGTGGAGGGTCACAAGTTCGAGTCTTGTCGGGCGCATTTGATTTTTTTGATTCTTGCTGGATATAGCCAAGTGGTTACGGCTCCGGTTTGTGGTACCGGCATTCGTGGGTTCGATCCCCATTATCCAGCCCTCAACAACTAACCTAAAAATATTTTCCCATTATTACATCAACCCAATCAGCTTCTTTTATTTCTTCTTTTGGATAATCAAATGATAAAAAATATGGTTTTATGTCTATTACAGGTGTCCCATCTATTGCATCTAACGCTTGAACTCTAAGAATATTATCTTCTAGACTTAATATTTTTACTGTTGTTATTCCCAATGGGTTTGGTCTATGTTTTGCTCGTTGAGAAAAAATACCTATTTCAGGCAATTCTTCAATGCCTTGGGGTTTTCTTTGAATATGTTCTTTTAGCTCAAAATTTGATTTATGCATATAGAAAATAATAATTGCATGAGAAAAATCATTAATTCCTTTTAAACCATCTTTAAACTCAGGTAATAAATGTATTTCTGATATTATATTACCCCATCCAGAGTCAATGCCGTCTTTTATTTCTGATTTTATAAAACCAATTGGATTTATTTCCATTTTTTTCTATCCTTATTATTATTATTATTATATTTAAATATAACTTTTAAATTATAAGTTTTTTTTGATAAGAATAAAATAAAAAAAAATTTAATTACTTCTTTTATATAAAAAAATTTAAAAAAAAATAATGTATAATTAGTTTGTTTTTGCTTAAGAGTTTTAGGAGTTGAAAATGGAAATAAATGATTTAGAAATAAGTGATGAATTAGATCAATATATAAATGATTTTTCTGATTTTCTTGAAGAAGAAGATGAAAAATATGATGAAGATTATTCAGATCTAAATAGTTTTATTGACTCTTATGACGAATTACCAGATGTTCTTGAAATGGAAGAAGAGGATGATGAAAATGATGATCCACCTCTTGAAGATGATGATGAAGAAACAAGTGTTTTAAGATATGAAGCTGCCCAAATAGCATTAGGTTTAATGAATTATGTTGAATATAATGTTGTTTCATTAGAAAATGAATTAACTATTTTGGGTGATGCTTTTAATCAATTATTAGATAAAACAAGACAATTAGATGATAGAATTGCTCTTTTGAGTGATAAAGTAAATAAAGCACGTTTTGAAGGTGCTAAACAAGCTATGGAATTTATTCATGATGAAATAAAATTAATTTCTGATAATTTAGAAGGTGCAATAAAATCAACTGATCCATCTGATAAAGAAGTTTTAGAAGAAAATGTAGATATTCTTAATGAAAATAAGGCTATAATCGATAAACAGATTTTAGGTTTAAGAGAGATAGGTGCAGATACTCAAAAATTAGAAAATGATGCTAAAGTACTTGAAAGCTCTATAATGAAATTAAAATCTTCAATTAATTCAAATGCAATTTTTTCTTTATCAGGTATAATTTCTAACGAAATAAATCAAGTAATGTCTCAAATAGCTGATGCTAGAAAAGCAGAAGATCAACAAGATATTGATATGCTTCAAGATAATTTTGAGTTATTAGTTGATAATAAAATTGATATTGAAGAAAAACTTTGGGAATTACATACAAAAAATATTGATATTGATTTATTAAGAGAACAGTTTGATGTTTTGAATATAAACCTTGATCAATTTAGCAGAACAATAGATGACACTGTTTATCATCTTTCTATTGCAGGAACAAAAAAGAAAAAATAATATAAAATTTAAATACTTTGATTTTTATCTTAAAAAATCAATAAATTAATAATAACTTTTTAATAATAACTTTAAAAAATATGTGATATATTATAAATTTAATTTTTTACGCGTTTAGTTCATAATTATTAGATTTTATATTAGGTAAATATTTATGGAAGCAAATATTCTAGAATGGCTTAGTCTTCTTGTTCGATGGATTCATGTGATATTTGGAATTATGTGGATTGGTAGTTCTATCTTTTTTAATTGGCTTGATAGTAGTTTTGAGCCACTAAAAGAAGCTGAAGAAGGTGTTGTTGGTGAAGTATGGATGGTTCATGGTGGCGGTTTTTATCATGTAAAAAAGAAATATTTAAAAGCCCATGAAATGCCTAAAAATTTACACTGGTTCAAATGGGAAGCAGGTTTTACTTTTATTAGTGGAATTACCTTACTTACTATTGTTTATTATTTAAGTGGTGGTGCTTTTCTTATTGATCCTGAAGTTTCTTCAATTACTTCTGGTGAAGCAACTGCTCTTGGTATTGGAACTCTTATTACAGGATGGTTAGTTTATGATACTATTTGGAATTCTCCTTTAGCAAAAAAGCCTTTATTTACTGCTACAGCATGTTTTCTCATGGCTATAGGTGTTGCTTATGGTCTTAGTCAGGTTTTAAATGCTAGAGCTGCATATATTCATGTAGGAGCAATGATAGGAACTATTATGGCCGCAAATGTTTGGATAAGAATTTTGCCTGGACAAACAAAAATGCTAAAAGCTGTAAAAGAAGGCAAACCAGTTGATCCAGCACCTGGACTTAGAGCAAAAATGAGATCAAAACACAATAATTATATGACATATCCTGTTATTTTTATTATGATTAGTAACCATTTTCCTATAACTTACCAAGATAATCTTAATTGGCTTGTTTTAGCTGTTTTGATAGTAGCAAGTGCAATTGTAAAACATTTTCTAAATATTAGTGAAGAATTTAAATATTGGGCACCAAAATCAGCAGTTGTTATTGTAGTAGCCTTAATGGCATTATTATTTATTACAAATAAACCAAAAAATACTGAAGCTAGTATTATTAAAACTGATGAAAAAATTGCTCAAAAAGTTAAATTTGCTGATGTAAAAAAAATAATAAATCAAAGATGTATAGCATGTCATTCTGCTAAACCAACTGATAATGTTTTTGTTATTGCTCCTCTTGGGTTAAAACTTGATAATGACCAAGTTATTAAACTAAATTCTAAAAAAATCAAAGATCGTGTAGTTGTTTTAAAAAATATGCCTTTTACAAATAAAACAAAAATAACTCAAGAAGAAAGAGATACTATTGGTAAATGGATTGATGAAGGTTCTAATTTAGAATAATTAAAAATAGGTAAATTTAAATATGAATTTTGACTTAGCAATTAAAAGTAAAAAAATTTTAACTCCAAATGGTTTTTTTGATGGTTATGTTCTTATAAAAAATGGAAAAATTGCTGAAATTACTGATAAAAAAGAAAATCTAAATTGTCCGATTGATGATGTTGGTGATTTGGTTTTAATGTATGGAATTGTTGACTCTCATGTTCATATTAATGAACCTGGTAGAACAGATTGGGAAGGATTTGAAACTGCTACCAAATCTGCCGCAGCAGGTGGAATAACAACTTTAGTTGATATGCCTCTTAATTGTAGCCCTGTAACTACAACTGCAAAAGCATTAAAAACAAAATTAGATGCTGTAGTTGGTAAATTATGGGTGGATTGTGGTTTTTGGGGTGGAATTATTCCTAATAATATTTTAGAATTAGAGCCTTTAATAAAAGCTGGTGTAATGGGTTGCAAAGTTTTTCTTATAGATTCTGGAATAGAAGAATTTCCTAATGTTACAGAATCAGATTTGCGTGATGCTATGCCAATTTTAAAAAAATATAATTTACCTTTACTTGTTCACGCAGAAATGGAATCTGTAGTTGGAGAAACAAATGAATACAATAATGCAAAAAGTTATCAAGCTTTTTTAGATTCTAGACCAAAATCATTAGAAAATAATGCTATAGATTTAGTTCTTAATTTATGTAATGAAAATAGATGTAAAACACATATAGTTCATTTATCATCTGCGGATTCACTTGATATAATACAAAAAGCAAAAGATTCAGGTATTCCTTTTAGTGTTGAAACTTGTCCTCATTATTTAACTTTTAATTCCGAAGATATTTCTGATGGAGATACCAGATTTAAATGTTGCCCTCCTATTCGTGAAAAAGAAAATAATGAAAAACTTTGGGATGGAATAAAAAATGAAGTAATAGATTTTATTGTTTCTGATCACTCACCTTGTACTGCAAATCTTAAATTAATGGAAACAGGTAATATTGAAAAAGCTTGGGGTGGTATTTCTGGATTACAATTCAGTTTATCTATTATTTGGACAGAAGCAAAAAATAGAGGCATTTCTATTAATCAATTATCAAAATTAATGAGTGAAAAAACAGCTAATTTTATTGGTTTAGGAGATGTTAAAGGAAAAATTGCTATTGGTTATGATGCTGATTTTGTTATTTGGAATCCTGAAGAAACTTTTACAATAAAAGAAGATATAATTCAACATAAAAATAAAGTAACCCCTTACCTTGATAAAGAATTAACAGGTGTTGTAAAAAAAACTTATCTGAGAGGTAATAAAATTTATGAAAACGGAACTTTTTTAGATAATCCAATAGGCGAGTTTTTATTAAAAAAAAATGATTAGGTATAAAAATAAATTTAAATAATATTCAATGAAAGTTTAAAATTGAGTTATATTTAGGTAAGTTTTTATTTAAATATGCTATAATGATCAAAATTAAAATAGTTTTATGAACAGGTAGAATTAATATGTTAAAAAAAGCATCAGGGATATTATTATCAGTTTTACTAATGGTTTCATGTTCTCAAACAGGACAAAATCAAAACAATGATATATCTCAACTTAATCAAGATTCAACAATATCTTCAAAAAGTAAGTTTTCTAAACCTAATGTAATATTAATGGAATCTCCAAATCAAAATGATAGACCTTCTGGAGTTAGACCTGATACAATTATTTTACATCATACTGCTAGTGCTGCTGAAGCTAAAAATATAGGTAAATTTTTTCAAAATCCAGAATCTAAAGTAAGTGCTCATTATACAGTTGATAGAACAGGATATGTAGTTCAGTCTGTAGATGATTCAAAAAGATCTTGGCACGCTGGTAAAAGCCAATTTCAAGGAAGAGAAAATGTTAATGATTTTTCTATAGGTATAGAAATTTGTAATATTGGTGATAATAAAGATCCTTATCCAGATGCAGAATATGATTCTATTATTAAATTAGTTGGTTATTTAATGACTCAATACAATATACCTGCAAAAAATATCACAAGACATAAAGATATTGCTTTACCAGCAGGAAGAAAAGATGATACCTCAGAAAGTTTTTCTGTTCAAAGAGTTTTAAATGGTGTTCACGAATTACTTAATGGTACTTATAAACCTACAATAAAAACTGAAAAAGCTCTTTCTTACCCAGATTTTAGAGAAGTAAAACTTGATGAAAAATTGAATTTAAAAGAAATTGCTGATAGTTACTTGGATGCTGAAACAAGATGGGAAGAATTACTTCTTCTTAATCCTTCATTAAATGAAAAATCTGTTTTACAATCAGGAACAAAAATAAAGCTTCCTTTAAACTTTAAATATTGGGAACAATTGAAAAAGTAATAATTTATTTGATTAAAAAAGCCATCTATTCAATCAGAATAGAGGGCTTTTTTAATATCTAAGTTTTTATGTATTTAACCTGAGTTCGATAAATTTATCTTATCAAATGTAGTGATAATAGTTAAT
>ERZ1292630.4950-Hain-H41-02um-R3-4950-length-11118-cov-5_pt1 | contig 11118 bp, 13 predicted proteins | sample MGYA00564408_ERZ1292630 | MGnify/ENA primary metagenome ERZ1292630 (study PRJEB36523, sample SAMEA6512641) | groundwater metagenome | collected 2019-01-08 | study: AquaDiva: Metagenomics assemblies of 32 groundwater samples | reverse complement strand
CAGATATTACCTCAACCCATCTGTTCAACGCGGTTAGGGTACTTCTAGCACTGATCCTTACGTCAGCCATTAACTTTCCTCCAAAAAAATCTAAAAAATCTTACAATTAAACAACAAAGTCTTAACAAAATAAAACGATAAAATATAAAAGTAGATTTTTTATAAAATAAAAACCATACAAGTATTATAAGATTTTTTATTAAAATGTAAATTAAATATTTGTTAAAAATAGGGATTTTATATTTAGATTTCATTAAATTAATATTAAATAAAATAAATTATGATTAAATGATTAGTAAGAAACATATTTTCATATTATAAAATATAAATTTAAAATACATTTAAATCATTGTTTTTAGGAGATTGTAGCGATTAAAGATAACTACATAAAACAACATAATATTTAGAACATGATAAAAAAATAAAATAAAATAAAATAGAACTCTTGATTATTTTTATTGTAATTATTTTTAGCTTAGTAATTTGTAAAATTGACTGTATAAATAAAATATTGATATAATTAGAAACCTAAAGAGTATCAAAGTTTATAGTTAGGATATTTCTTTTTATTTAAGGAATTTAGTTAAATGGAAGTTTTTGGTAAAGTAGGATTTATGGCTATTTTAGCCTTTATTGTACCTACAATAGCTGTTGTTTTGTCAAGATTTTTACAACCTAGGTTTACAACAGAATCAAAATTACAAACTTATGAATGTGGAATTAAGCCTTATGGCTCTGCATGGGTTCAGTTTAATATAAGATATTATATTTATGCCCTAATATTTGTTATATTTGATATTGAAACAATCTTTTTATTCCCATGGGCAGTAGCATTTAAAAATCTTGGTCTTTTTGCAGTAGTAGAAATGTTTATATTTCTTACAATACTTGTTGTAGGATTTGCTTATGCATGGAAAAAAGGCGCATTAGATTGGCATTAATATTTTTTGGAAAAAAAAATGGCAGAAAAAGTTAAAGATACAGAAACAGTAAAACAAGCAGTTGAAAAATTTGATGGTGTTCAAGATGCAGGTTTTGATTCTAATGATATACCCGTAATAGTTGTACCAGCAGAAAAAATATTTGAAGTTTGTAAGTTTTTAAAAGAAGAAAGAGGTTATGATTATTTTAACTCTTTAACAGGTGCAGAAGATGCAAACTACTATATTTCAATTTATCACATATATGCAATTTTAGACTATACAAAAAGACGTATAACAATAAAAGTAAATTCACCTAAAGATAAACCTGAAGTACCTTCAGTTGTAGAAATTTATCCAGCAGCAAATTGGTTTGAAAGAGAATCTTATGATTTAATGGGAATAATTTATAAAGGTCATCCAAATTTAACAAGAATACTTACAACGGATGATTGGGTTGGTCATACATGCAGAAAAGATTATAAAATAGTTGAACCTGAAAGCTATACTGCTATTTTAAAAGCAAATCCAGATGAACATGTACAACCAGGAATTCAAAGAACTGATATTTTTAAAGGTTTTGTAAAATAATTTTTATAAAGGTTTATTTTTATGTTTGATAAAGAAAAATTAAAAGAAAAAAGAGAAAAAGATATTGCTGATTCTCTTAATATGTGGCAAAACTTAATAGATAGTAAAGATGATTCTAAAAAAGAATCTGAAAAGAAAAAAGAAGATAAAAAGTAATTAATATTCATTTGCAGGGATTTGATTAATCGAATCCTTTTTAGAATTTATCTGTTATTTTGTCCATATTTTCAGAAAGACCGTTTAGAGTATGAGCCATGATGTATAAATCTTCTATTTGTAAATTGTCTAATACAGTTTTTCTTGTTTCTATATAAGTTGGAAGAAATTTTTCTACTATGTTTTCCCCATTCTTTGTAATAAAAATGTCGAATTTACGTCTATCAGTAGCATTAATTTTTCTTTCTACTAATTCTTTTTTGCATAATAAATCAAGTATTTTTGTTACTGTAGGAGCATCTTTAAAAAGACTTTTACATATCTCTATTTGGCTTATACCATTACATTCACTAACTTTTTTTAAAACCATCCATTGATCTATGGTTAGATCTAGATTTTTTTCAGTTAGAACTTTTTGTCCAAACTGGCTTATTTTTCTTCCTATTTTTTCTATTATAAAAAAATAATCGAATTCCATTTTATCTTCTATTTCTAATGTATTACTATTATCTAGTTTGTTTTTTAAGTTCATAATAAGCCTGATTAAAATATATAACCGTATTAATTTACTATTATATTAAAAATAGTTATTATATTAATAATATGAAATAAGCATTATAAATCATTATTATTAATTAATAAAGGCTTTTATTTAAAAAAAAGCTTTAATCTGATAAACTGAATAATATCTTAATTTAGTTTTTAATATGAAAAAAATAGAAAATCTTAGTGTAATAATAATGGCTGCTGGTAAAGGAACAAGAATGAAATCTTCTTTACCAAAGGTTTTACATACTGTTTCAGGAAAGCCAATGTTAGAGTATGTAATAGATTCTGTATCAAAATTTGAACCTGATAATGTGTTTGTAATTGTTGGTCATGGATTAGAACAAGTAAAAAGTTATTTTTCAAAAAATAATAAAATAACTTGGGTAGAACAAAAAGAACAATTAGGTACAGGACATGCTGTTATGCAAGTTTTTCCTTATCTTGAAGGTTACAAAGGTAATGTTCTTATATTAAGTGGTGATGTTCCTTTATTATCAAATCAAACTATAGAAAATATTTTTGATGTACATGAGAAAGAAAAAGCTGATGCAACTGTTTTAACAACAATTATGAATAATCCTTTTGGATATGGAAGAATAATAAAATCTTCTGATGAAAATATAACAAAAATAGTTGAAGAAAAAGATAGTAATGTTGAAGAAAAAAAAGTTAGAGAAATAAACTCTGGCACATATTATTTTAATTGGGATTATTTAAACAAATTTTTAAACCAAATAACTCCTAAAAATGCACAAGGTGAATATTATCTAACAGATGTTATAAAACTTTTTGTTGATAATAATTTAAAAGTAAAATCATCTTTAACAAATAACATAGAAGAAGTAACAGGAATAAATGATAGAATGACTTTGGCAGAAATTGAAAAAATAATGCAAGATAAAATAATCCAAAAGTTAATGGTTAATGGTGTAACAATAAAATCATCAACTTCGACATTTATTGAATCTGAAGTAAAAATAGGAAATGATACAATCATAAATCCTAATACTATGATTGAAGGGAATACAATAATAGGTTCAAATTGTGTTATTGGACCTAATATTCACATAAAAGATTCAATAATAAAAGATAATTCAAATGTAAGTTTTATGTCTATAAAGAATTCTGAAATTTCTGAAAATTTGACACTAAGTTTTTCAGAGGTTTTTGATAAAAAAATATAATTTTTTGAGGTTACTTTAATGTTCGATTCAAATTTAAAATCAAGATCTAAGATGAAAGATCCGAGCAAAGGATATAATAATCCTTATGAGCTTAAGATTTTTTCTGGAACAGCAAATAAGGAACTATCTAATGATATTGCTAATTATTTAGATGTAGAACTAGGAAAGCTAAAAGTAAATAAATTCAAAGATGGAGAATTTTATGTTCAAATTGGCGAGAGTGTAAGAGGAAAAGATATTTATATTGTTCAACCTACTTGCAACCCAGCAAACGATAATTTAATGGAGTTAATGATTCTTACAGATGCTTTTAAAAGGGCTTCTTGCCATGAAATAACAGTTGTTATTCCATATTTTGGCTACGCAAGACAAGATAGAAAAACTCAAGGTAGAGAAGCTATAACTGCAAAATTGATGGCGGATTTAATCCAAACATCTGGTGCAGATAGAGTAATAACAGTAGAACTTCATGCGGGGCAAATACAAGGCTTTTTTAATATACCTCTTGATAATTTATATTCTGCACCTGTAATGGTTGAATATATTGAATCAAAAAAACTTCAAGATATTGTTATCGTTTCTCCTGATGTTGGTGGTGTTACAAGAGCAAGATCATTTGCAAAAAAATTCAATGCTCCAATTGCTATTATTGATAAAAGAAGACCTGAGCATAATAAAGCTGAAGTAATGAACATAATTGGAGATGTATCAGGAAAAACAGCTATTCTTTTTGATGATATTATCGATACAGCGGGAACTATTTGTGCAGCAGCAAAAAGCTTGTCTGAAAATGGAGCAAAAGAAATATATGCAGTTTGTACACATGCTGTTTTATCAGATAATGCAATAGAAAGATTGAATGATGCACCTATAAAAGAAGTTATTATAACAAACTCTATACCATTTGAAGCAAAAAGACAAAAATACAATACTGATAAATTTGTTGTTTTGTCATTAGCAAAATTATTGGGTGATGCGATAAACTGTATAGATAAAAAAGGCTCTATGAGTCTTCTTTTTGATTAATTTTTAGTAGAATATTTTAGCCACGGATTGCACGAATAACAGAGATAACAGATAATAATAAATATTAGTAAAACCTGTGGCTAAATAAAAAATAAATAAGGATAAAGTTTTAATGGATTTAAAAAGAACTCCTCTTTATGAAAAACATAAAGAACTTGGAGGAAAAATTGTTGAGTTTGCTGGATGGGAAATGCCTATTCAATATTCAAACATAATTGAAGAGCATAATGCAGTAAGAAAAAATGTAGGTATTTTTGATGTTTCTCACATGGGAACATTTTTATTATCAGGCAAAAACTCTTATGATTTTTTGCAAAAAACAGTTCCTAATGATTTAAATAAAATAAAAGTAGGAAAAGCAATTTATACTCAGTTTTGTAAAGATGATGGAACTGTAATTGATGATCTTATAATTTATTATATAAAAGAAAACTTTTTTTATATTGTTGTTAATGCAAGTAATATTGAAAAAGATTTTAATTGGTTGCAAGAAAATTTAATACCTGAAATTAAACTTGAAAATATTGCAGAACAAACTTCTATTCTTGCTGTTCAAGGACCTATGGCAGAAAAAACAATATCAAAACTATGTGATAATAATTTAGCTGAAATTACTTCTTTTGGAATAATTCAAACAAAAATTAAAGATATTGATGTTATTTTATCAAGAACAGGATATACAGGTGAAGATGGTTTTGAAGTAATTTTTGATAATTCTCATGCAGTTGAAATTTATGAAGCTATTTTTGAAGCAGGAAAAGAATTTGATATAAAACCAATTGGTTTAGGTGCAAGAGATACACTAAGGTTAGAAGCTAATTTACCATTATATGGACATGAATTAAATGAAAATACAACTCCTTTAGAAGCTAAATTAGGATGGAGTGTAAAACTAACTAAGGAAGATTTTATAGGAAAAAAAGCTTTAGTTGAGCAAAAAGAAAAAGGTTTAAAAAAGATATTAATTGGTATTAAATCAACTTCAAGAATTGTACCAAGAGATGGATATGAAATAGTTTTAGATTCAAAAGTTATTGGAAAAGTAACTAGTGGAACTTTTTCACCTACCTTAAATTATCCAATAGCATTAGCTTTTGTTGAAAATGTAAAAGATTTTCAACAAGGTGATAGACTAGAGGTTATAATTCGTGGTAAAAATTATGAAGTAGAAATAGTTAATTTGCCATTTTATAAAAGGAAAAGAGGTTTATAATGTCAAAAATAAAATATGCAGAGTCTCATGAATATATCTCTTTAGAAGATGATATAGGGACTATAGGTATAACAGAACATGCAATTGAACAATTAGGTGATATTGTTTATGTTGAACTACCAAAAGTAGGGACAAAATTTCAAAAAGGAGATACTTTTGGGGTAGTTGAATCGGTTAAAGCTGTTTCAGATCTTTATTGCCCTGTAAGTGGAGAAGTAATTGAAATAAATGAACTATTAAATGATAAACCAGAACTTTTAGTTGATGGTTTATTTGATGATAAATGGATTATTAGAGTACAAGTTAATGATTTATCAGAATTAGATTCATTACTTGAAGAAGAAGATTATAATAAAGTTATTTCAAAATAGATAGTTGTTTGGAAAAAATACAATTACTCTTGAAGAAAGAATGTTTAGGATTTGATTCATCAAATCCTTATTAGTTTTTAGTTTTTTTATAAAATTATTTTTTCTTAAAATTATAAAGCTACTAAAAATGTATTTTTTCTATTAAAATATAAATTATGTTGATAATTTTGAGGGATACCAAAAATGGAAATTTTAAAGAAACTTTTTAGAGACGAAGAAGGTCAAGGAATGGTAGAGTATGGTATTATAGTTGCTCTCATTGCTGTTGTAGTAATAGGTGCAGTTCAAACATTAGGAGCAAACACTAAAAGTACATTTGATCATGCAGCACAAACAATAGATGGACATATACCACCAGCAACACCTTAAATAATTATATCTGTTGTTTATTTTTCATTGGTCTTATATTTTTCTTTTTTTAAGTCTTTCAATAGCTGTTTATACAGACATAACAAAATATAAAATATATAACGTCCTTACTTTTCCAACAATTTTGTTAGGATGTATATTTTCTTTTTTTAATGGGGTAGGAATATTAGATAGTTTAGGCGGTTTTTCTGTCGCTTTTGTTATTGGCTTAATATTTTTTGCTACCAAAGGACTAAAAGGTGGAGATGTAAAGCTTATTTGTGCAGTTGGGGCATGGGTAGGCTTACAGTTTGTAGTTAATACCATCCTTTATATTCTTGTATGTGGTGGCATATTGTCCATTTTTTATTCAATAATCGGTGGTACATTCGTTGAAACTTCAAAAAAAGTGGGTAGGTTTTTCTCTGCTTTAATAACACCTGGAATGAATGCCAGATCTGAAATAGAAACTTCTATAAATAAGCCTGTTCCTTATGGGATAGCTATTTTTTTAGGAACTCTAATTTCTTTTTTACTTAGATAAAAATAATAAAATATTATAATATGTTCTATTTATTCATATAAAAATGTCAGAAATTAATGAAGAAAGAAAAATAAGTATTTATACTGCAACTTTTCTTGTCATTTCAACAATGATAGGAACAGGTGTTTTTACAACAACTGGTTACATGGTAAAATCGCTTGATTCTCCTAGTGCTATACTTTTTTCTTGGTTATTAGGTGGGGTTTTAGCTCTTTGTGGTGCATTATCTTATGCTGAGTTAGTAACGATGATGCCAAAAAATGGTGGAGAATATAATATTCTAAGCCAAGTATATAATAAAGCTGTTGGTTTTTGTTGTGCATGGATTTCATTGATAGTTGGCTTTGCTGCATCAATAGCATCTTCTTCAATTGCTTTTGGAATATATTTAAAAGATTTTTTACCATTTAGACCTGAAATAGCTTCTATTTCATTAATAATAATTTTATCTTTTATTCAAACCCTAAAAATAGAATCTAGTTCTAAATTCCAAGATTTATTTACTATAGGAAAAATAGCTTTAATATTATTTTTTATTTTTAGCGGTTTATTTTATGGTAATTATCATTCTTATAATGTAACTCAAAATGATCTTAATTATGTTTTATCACCTGTTTTTGCAGTAGGTCTTATTTATGTCTCTTATGCCTATAGTGGTTGGGAAGCAGCAGGATATATTGCAGGTGAAATTAAAAATCCCAATAAATCTTTACCATTATCTCTTATTATAGGAACTTCTATTGTTACAGCATTATATGTAGGTTTAAATTTTGTTTATTTATATATGATTCCTTATAAAATGATTTCTGGTGAAGCAGAAGTTGCTTCTATTACAGGTAAAATACTTTTTGGAGAGCTTGGCTCATCACTTTTGTCAATTATAATTTCTTTTGGTCTTATTTCTGCAATTGGAGCAATGATAATTTCAGGTTCAAGAATGTATCAAGCTATTGGAGAAGATTTTGAAAAACTTTCTTTTTTTTCAAAAAAAAATAAAAATAATATTCCTTCAAATGCAATTTATTTTCAAATGATTATTTCAATAATACTAGTTTTTTCTTCTGCCTTTGATACTTTATTAAAATATATTGGTTTTACGATATCAATATTTGCAGCGTTAAGTGTTTTAGGAGTAATAGTTATGAGAATAAAACAACCAAACTTAAATAGAACATATAAAACATTTGGTTATCCTTTTACTCCACTTATTTTTATTTTACTTTCTTTATGGATGATAATATATTCAATAATAGAAGAGCCTAAAATTGCATTTACAGGTTTAGGCACAATTCTTTTAGGTTTTGTAATATACAAATATCTTTTAAAAAAAGAAAATACTTAATTTTAGAGTCTAGCAACCTCTACTGGAGGAACATCAAAAAGACCTTCAATTGAAAGGTATCTTTCACCAGTATCATAACAGAAAGTAAGAACTGTATTACCTTTTTTTATTGTTCCATCAGATATTAGCTTATTAACAGCAGCTAATGAAGCTCCTGATGAAATACCAACTAAAACACCTTCTTTTGATGCTGATTTTTTTGTAAATTTAAATGCATCATCTTTAGATACTTGAACAATTCCATCTAATAAATCTACTTCCAAAATACTTGGTATAAATCCTGCACCAATTCCTTGAATCGGATGAGGAGAAGGAGCTCCACCACTTAGAACAGGAGATAGTTCTGGTTCTACTGCAAATATTTTTAAATTAGGAAATTTATTTTTAAGTATTTTTGCACAACCTGTAATATGACCACCTGTTCCAACACCTGTTACAAGAAAATCAAGACCTTCAGGAAAATCATTCAAAATTTCTTGTGCAGTAGTTTCCATATGAGCTTTTACATTAACTTTATTATCAAATTGCATTGGCATCCAAGAATTTTTATTTTCTTCTACCAATTTTTTAGCTTGTTCAATTGCCCCTTTCATTCCTTTTTCTCTTGGTGTAAGAACAAATTTTGCACCATAAGAAGCCATCAATTTTCTTCTTTCAATTGACATACTTTCAGGCATTACAAGTATAATTTCATAACCCTTTACTGCTGCAACCATTGCCAATCCTATACCTGTATTTCCAGAAGTAGGTTCAATAATTATAGTATCAGGGTTTAGTAAGCCTTTAGATTCTGCATCTTCTATCATAGCTAAAGCAATACGATCTTTTATGCTAGAGCCGGGATTATTTCTTTCTAATTTCATCCAAACATTATAATCAGCTTCAAATATGCTGTTTAATTTTAAGTGAGGTGTATTACCTATACTTTCAAGAATATTATTTAATTTCATTTTTTTTCCTTTTTTAAATATGAAATAGTAGTTCTGAATCAGTTGGTTTTTTTATAGTTACAGTAGCTTTATAATAAACAACAGAGTAAGGTTCAAGACTTTTTGTAATCCAGACATTTCCTCCTATTGTGCTATCATGTCCTATTACAGTATCTCCACCCAAAATAGTTGCATTTGAATAAATTACTACATTATCTTCTATTGTAGGATGACGCTTTTTATTACTTAATTCTTTGTTTACTATAAGTGAGCCCAAAGTAACTCCCTGATAAATTTTTACATTTTTACCTATTTCACAAGTTTCACCTATAACAATACCTGTTCCATGATCAATAAAAAAAGGCGTTTTAATTTTAGCTCCTGGATGTATATCAATTCCTGTTTTAGAATGAGAATATTCGGAAATAAGTCTTGGTAAAATAGGAATCTCCATTTTAAAAAGAGCATTACATATTCTGTAAGCAGAAATTGCAAAAAAACCTGGATAACTTAGAATTATTTCTTCAAGACTTTTTGATGCAGGATCATTATCTAAAATAAGCTTTGCATCTTCTATAAGCTCTTTATAAATTTCTGGTAATTTATTAAAAAAACGAATAGATATTTCTTTAATATCAATTTTTTCATTGGAACATAAAGTTAATATTTCATTGAATAGCTGACAAATATTTTCAATGCTATTACAAGAAGTAATTTCACAATTTAATTTATCACTTCTTATGGGAAATAAAAACTGAATTAATTCTTCAAAAAATTCCACTGACTTTGCATGAATAGGAAGATGTGTATTTAATGAATTTAATTCCTGTAGTCGTTTAATTTCCTCGACAATTTCTTTCATAATAATTTATTTAAAAACTTATACTTTTTAATTTTCTGATTCAAAAGAAATTATATCTTAAAGTTTAGAAATAGAACAAAATATATTTAAATATTTCTGATAGAAAAGTTTTTAAAACGTTCCATACTAATGTATTTACACTGAAAATGTTTTTACCCCAACCTATCAAAACTTCTATATTGAATAGCTTCAGCTAAATGTTGAGCTTTTATATTTTCTGATCCATCTAAATCTGCAATAGTTCTTGATACTTTTAAAATTCTATCATTTCCTCTTGCACTTAAACCTAATTTATCAATAGCTTGTTTTAATAAATTTATTGATACTTCATCCAAAATGCAATATTTTCTTAAGTCTTTTGGTTTCATTTCTGAATTTGAATAAATACCAATATCTTTAAACCTATCATTTTGAATTTTTCTTGCTTTTATAACTCTTTCTCTAATACTATTTGATGATTCGGCTTTTCTTGTACTAATAACTTGATCATTTTTTAATCTAGGAACTTCAATATGCAAATCTATTCTATCTAAAAGAGGCCCTGATAATTTGTTTTTATATCTTTCTACTTGTGTTGGGCTACATACACAATTTTTTATTGTATCACCTCTATATCCACAAGGGCAAGGATTTAAAGCTGAAATTAGCATAAAATTTGCAGGATAAGTAATAGAAGTTAATGCTCTTGAAATAGTTATTTCCCTATCTTCTAGTGGCTGTCGCAAAATTTCTATTACATCTCTTTTAAATTCCAAAAGTTCATCGAGAAAAAGAACTCCATTATGTGAAAGAGATATTTCACCAGGTTTTGGGTTACTAGAGCCACCAACTAAACCTGCATGAGAAATAGAATGATGAGGGGATCTAAAGGGACGAGTAGTTATTAGCCCTTTTTTATTATTAAGTCCAATAACACTATATATTTTAGTTGTTTCTAATGATTCATCAAAAGTTAAAGGAGGTAAAATAGATGGTAAACGTCTTGCTAACATAGTTTTCCCAGATCCTGGAGGTCCCATTAAAAGTATATTATGATTACCTGCGGCTGCTACTTCTAAAGCTCTTTTTGTACTTTCTTGATAT
>ERZ1292630.4947-Hain-H41-02um-R3-4947-length-11124-cov-22_pt1 | contig 11124 bp, 14 predicted proteins | sample MGYA00564408_ERZ1292630 | MGnify/ENA primary metagenome ERZ1292630 (study PRJEB36523, sample SAMEA6512641) | groundwater metagenome | collected 2019-01-08 | study: AquaDiva: Metagenomics assemblies of 32 groundwater samples | reverse complement strand
GGTTCTCCTCACCTTCATCCCCGTAGCAAGCTACGGGGTATTCGGCGAAGGAGAAGAAACCAGATAGACCAGAGAGACCAAATGGACAAGAGAGGCGAGGACCGAGGGTCTCGCCTCAAGTCTTGAATCCAATGCGGCGAGATTTGGTCGCAGGTGGCTCCACCAGTTGGCGAATGGCGTCAAAGAGAGACCGTATCTGTCCATCATGCCCACCCACCTTCCGTTCGAGTTGTGCCAACTTGCTTGCCAACCCCCTATGGCTCGTAACCAGTTCCCGTAGCTTCACAAATGCCCTCATAATGGCAATATTGACTTGAATAGCCCGCTTGCTCCGTAAGACACTTGATAGCATTGCAACACCCTGCTCCGTGAATACGTAGGGCGCGGATCGGCGGCCTCCTCTTCCTCTGAATTTTGATATTCCAATTTGGAATGTCAAAGATGTCGTCTCTTGTGCGGATAGTCGAAACATAAAGTCATCGGGAAATCGATCAGCATTTCTCTTCACGGCCTTATTGAGATTGAACGTCGTAACTCCATACAGTTTCGCGAGGTCTGCATCCAGCATGACTCGATGACCACGGATCAGGAGGATTGTCTGTTCAATTCTTTCGCGAGGTACCAGAGCTCTCATGTTTCCTCTCCGCCATGCTCAATTCATCACGAGGCTAAAATAGATTTCCTGCCCACTGTACAAAATCAACAATCGGAAAACAAAATGGAAGTATTATTGGGTTAGAGTGTCAACTGTGCAGTAAAGCACAGATGGCAGGAACAATGAGCCGATAGCGGATGGCGATCAGACGGCACGAGGTCTCAAGGGTATTTCAATTCTCTATGCCTTTTGGGAGGAGTGGCCGAGGCTGCCCTTTACTGCGCACATTTTCTCACCCACCCGCCCTGGGCGCGCCAAGACGCACCCTTGACCCTTGCGAGCACAGTTTCATCGTGCGCGTTCCGCGAGCAAGAAGGGCACCGGGTCGCTCCTCCCCCTTCCCTCCAAGCTCGCTCGTTTCCACTTAGAGGTAGTGCGGCCTGGTCGATCCTCGATTGCGCGCGTCTCAATGATCCTTCCAAGCTTGCTCGTTTCTCTTTCTTGGAAGGGCACCCATGTTGGTCTAAGTGCGGCCGTCGAACGAGGCCCTTCTTAGGGCGCGCGTTCCGGGAGCACAGGACCAACGTGGGTGTCCTTCCATCTCCTTCATCGTGCGCGTTCCGCGAGCAGGAGGACGACCAGGCCGTACTCTCCTGTTCCATCCACTCGCTCGTTTTTCTCCGCAAGGGGTGGCCCGATTGGTCTCCTACTGCGCGCGTCGAACGAGCACATTCCTATCGTGCGCGTTCCGCGAGCAAAGGAGACCAACGGGCTACCCCTACTTCCATCCTTCGCCCCCCGTCCCCCCGCCGAATCCTCCGAAGTTCCCGCCGAAGCCTCCCTGCCCTGTTCCCCAATACTCGCCTTTTTGAATCCGTTTGAAGGGGTGCCGAAGGTCGGGGCGGCTAATCCACCAGAAATATGCGAACGCTCCAATGCCGGTGAAAACGGCGAGCCAGAATCCTAGGCCTTTGGAATGTCCCTTCGCAATGTCGCCTACACGGACCTCTTGCACAGGAGAAGCGAGGGCCACCACCGTGAGATAAAGACCCTCACCGAAATGTCCCAACTCAATCGACGGTTGCAGACTCTCGCGGCCGACTTGATTCACCACCGCGGGAGTGATTACCGGCCACATCTTCCGGCCCAGCGTGATCGCGGCCTGTCGTTCCTGCACCGCAACCAGCACCATCACGCCATGTTCTTGTTGCGTCGATCCGATGCCCCACTTCTCATAGAGGGCCGTCGCATACTCGTTGGCCGACCCAAACGGCTTGATGGTCGGGACAGTCACCACGACCATTTCCACGCCGGTTTTTCGCTCAAGGTCCTGGCAGACGGACCGGATGCGTTCTTTCCAATCTCCATCGATCGCCTGCGCATGGTCGCTCACATAGCCTTGAGGCCCCGGCAGCGGGATCTTGGATCTTTCGTACGGAGCAGCCTGAGCGATCCCCTCGAAGAGAACGAGACAGATTGCCAACACCATGCAAATGATTTTCGTCATCGCTGCCCGGACTGCGGCAATTGCTCAACTGCGCGAGCAAGCAGCGTTGCGGCTTGTAGATACCGGTCAAAGAGACGCGGCACTTCGTGGGAACCAGGAGTAATCTGTCCACGCTTGAGCAACCAGCAGTCCAGCAAACCCTGCAGATCCAGTTTCAGCTGCGCAGCAACGTCCTCGATCACCGCATCGGAGTGAGAGAGGATGGGACGCCCGAGAAGACGTTGGACTCCGCGCAGCAAAGGAAGGGTTGCCGTGATCGAGAGCGGCAGTAAAATCGTCGTGGCCTCCTCGCCTCCACCCCCTTCGACATAGCGCTGGCGTAAACGTAAGACATGACTCATCAGGCCCTGGACTACGGCCTCTCTCAGCCGATCGGTCTTCACGTGAAAGCCGATGAAGGGATCGCGCCCGGCCAGGACGCGATGCTGTTCTTGGATCTCCAGAAATTCAAGTGGAAAGACAGCTGCCGACCTCTGCAACTCCTCTTCTGTCAGAAAGAGAGGCGCCAGAATCTGCTCCTTGCTCCATTGCCGGTGCACCGCACTGTACTGTTTGAGGACGGCACTGTCGTATGACGAGACGAGAAGGAGGATATTCAGGTTGGACCGCCCTGGAATAAACTCGCCCCGAACGGCACTGCCATAGAGCAATATGCCTTCCAACTGCTCTCCGAATACCGCTGTGACCTCCTTCACATAGGTCTGCAGTCGCTTCTGTATGTCGTTCGGCAATCCCTCGATCAAACGTTCAGCCGTGCCCATATCCCTCATGACGACGTCGGATGTGCAGATCTCTCATGCGCACGGATATCGGGGAGAAACCCTGCGGCAATCACGCGATCGAGCCGATTGAACGGCGGCACCGTCCGCAACCCTGCCGTGGTCGACAAAACCTGGTAGCGAAGCCGTGCGTTTCGATCCAGCGTCTGAAACACACGATCGCGCAGGAACGCCACCACTGGATTCTCCGTATTCCAATAGAACACTTGTTGATCGGCCAATTGCTGCAACATGGTGACTTGCGGCCGCCTGATTCGCTCGAATTCTTTGAGCCTGGCGGAAGAATAATCTTGATCGGCAAGACAGCCCGGCAAGAGATCGGACAAAGCCATCGCATCGACCATGGCCTGCATACGGCCCTGTGAGGCATGGGGATTCATCGCATGGGCGGCATCGCCGATCAGGACAGCGCCATCCGCTACCCAGGTTGGTGTTCGTACCCGCCCGGTCGGCATATAGGCTGTCTGGCTCCAATCGCTCAGATGCCGAAATAGCCCTGAAAACTGCGGCGCAATCTGGCTCCAGGTCTGCTGGAGCGCGGCAATACCACGCTGCTTCACGGCCTCCATCGAATCCTTGGGAATCATGTAGAAGAGATAGACCTTATTCCCCGTCGCCGGAAAGATTCCCAAAATAGTCTTGTGTCCAACGTAGTAGAACGATTCCGATACCGGCTCTTCCGATTCAAGGATCGCGATCAAATACCCGTCAGGATAGAGATACAGGTCGGCGGGAATTTTCAGAGACTCACGCACTTTTGAAAAGGCGCCATCGGCGCCAACGACAACCTTCGCACGGATCGTATTAGCGCCTTCCGGACCTTGCGTGGATAATCCTACCACCTGGTTTCCCTCGCGCAACAGTCCTGTAAAGGAGGTCCCGTAGCGGAGCGTCACACTCTTCTGTTGCTGCACCGCCGCGACAATGGCGTGGTGAGCCACGTTCGGCAAAGTCACGATGGCGCGATTGTAGGGCTGCGGCAGATCTCCATAGTCGATGCTACAGAGGCGCGCCCCGCCGGCCCGGCAAAAATGAAAGTGCCGCACGGACCTCGTGGCATCAGCCGGTAACGACTGCAACACGCCCAAACGATCGAGCACATGCTGTCCGTTTGGTTGGAGAATCTCTCCCCGCAACCCCTTGGGTGGGCCGACAGCCTGATCCAACACGATGGTGCTGATCCCCTGCTTCGCCAGCGCAAGGGCTAAGACGGCTCCGCCGCCCCCTGCCCCCACCACCGCCACGTCGGTCTGTTCAGTCATCGTGCCTCATAACGGAAGGCTGAGGCTGAGGTTAAGGTTGAGATCACATGAAAATTGGTAGTCCATTCTTTCTCGACCTTAGCCTTAGCCTCAACCTTCTGCACTACTTCCATTCCCGATACCGATCGTGATCGTTCCACATCGCCAGGAACTTCTCCCGGGCCTTGGCAGTGATGGCATGATCGGTAATGACGTCGAGCCGCTCATCGTTATAGCGGTTACCGCTCGTCGTGTGGTTCATTGAGCCGGAGGCATTCACTTCATCGTCGATCACCACCTGTTTCAGGTGCATCAACCCATCATGCTCGTTCACGAGAATAGGAATGCCTGCTAAATGCAAGGTACGAAGCGCCGTGAGCTGCTTTAGGTCCTCTGTGCGCTTCAGATCGGTGATCAGACGCACATCGACCCCCCGCTTCTTTGCCGCGACCATGGCCTCCACCGCATGGGGAGAGGTCAACCCATAGACCGCCACATAGAGGTAGCGTGTCGCATGCCGATAGAGTGTGGTCAGGCGATCGAGTGGCGCGTCCTCCGGCCCGTAGTAGACCTCCACCGTCGCGCTCCATCCGGCCCCGGCTGGAACTACGAGCAGCAGCCCGACGAGACACAACGACAGCATGCTGCGATTGGGCATGGCCGCTCTCATCAATGGCGGATGGTGAACAGAGTCATTCGAGTTCAAACAACATCTTGAACTGGTCGTCCGTGGTCTCCCAGGCCTGAGGAGCCTCTGTGGCAAGCCATTGTTGCAGGAACTGCTTTTGGCCCGGCGTGAGTACCTGTTTGATCTGGTGTGAGCGGCCTTGGAGGGGCTGCAGAAAGCCCACTCGCTTCTGAAAATCCAATGTCGCTGTGCGGACATACATGCTCGTGAAGGCTGTCGGTGAGTCATCCTCTCCATCGCCTTGAATCCAAACCGATAAAAACTTCTCTAACTGGAGTCCGGTGCTATCCATTGCGGGATCGGTATCATGAAATAGCTCGTTTTCTGACTCCTTCAGTGGAGTAGCCTCCGCAGACCTGAACATGAAATTGCGTTTCCACATAGGAGCAGTCATCCAAAAGATGGCATAGTGGCGGCGGACCGCGGGCAATGTCAAGCCACGAGGCGGTCAGTTTCGTTGCCTTGACATTGGCAAAGTTGCTTTGATAACGTGTTGAAATTGTTTAATCTCTGGGCCATGTTAGGAGTCTTCATGCAGGTGAAAATTAACGGTAAGGCAGAGGAGATTTCAGGGGGAACGGTCCTCGATCTTCTCCAGACCAAAAAGATTGAACCGCAAATGGTTGCGGTCGAGGTCAACGACACCATGTTGGACCGGAATCACCTTGCCACCACCAGCCTGAACGACGGCGACCGGGTCGAGTTCTTGTTTTACATGGGAGGCGGCCTATGACAATGTCGCTTCACAAAGACATTACCGAACTGATTGGACGGACTCCCCTTGTACGCCTCAACCGGTTGTCCCCTACAGGTGGGGCGACGATCTACGGGAAAGTCGAGTTTTTCAATCCTGGCGGAAGCGTCAAGGATCGAATCTGCCTCAATATGATCGATGAGGCGGAACGACTGGGCGCATTAAAACCGGGCGGCACGATCGTGGAGCCGACCAGCGGAAACACCGGGATCGGATTGGCATTAGTCGCTGCGGTTCGTGGCTATAAGCTGATTCTCGTCATGCCGGAGAGCATGAGCATGGAGCGGGCGAGTCTCTTGTCGTCTTATGGCGCACAGCTCGTATTGACACCGGCCTGGGAAGGCATGAAGGGCTCGATCCGCGAAGCCGAAAGCATCATCGCGCAGAATCCTTCGTATTTTATGCCGGATCAGTTTTCAAACCCGGCTAACCCGGCCATGCACAAGAAGACCACCGCGGTCGAGATTCTTGAGGCGCTCGCAGGAAAGATCGATGCGTTTGTGGCGGCAGTCGGCACAGGCGGCACAATCACCGGATGCGGAGAACTGTTTAAGGAACGAAATCCCAACGTGATGGTGATTGCAGTTGAACCGTCAGGATCGCCGGTCCTATCCGGTGGAGAACCAGGGCCCCATAAAATTCAGGGCATCGGCGCGGGGTTTATCCCGAAAGTGTTGAACCGGGCCATTCTCGATCGCGTTATCACCGTCACCGATGACGAGGCCTATCAAACGGCCAAACAGCTCTCGAAAAAGGAAGGTCTCTTGGTTGGCATTTCTGCCGGTGCCAACGTGTTCGCTGCGCAGAAGGTAGCCCAGGAGCTTGGACCAGGCAAGAATGTCGTCACCATCTTGTGCGACACAGGCGAGAGATATATCAGTATTGAGAAATACTTCAATATCTAACGTGAGGGGTTAGGCGTAAGGGGTAAGGCGATAGAACGGAACAAGGTGTTTTATACTGCTACTCGCCTCATGGAATTAAGAGATGGAATTTACCGACGATCAAATATCCCGCTACAGCCGGCATATTCTATTGCCCGAAGTCGGAGGTAAGGGGCAAAAGAAGATTGCCAAGGCCAAGATTCTCCTGGTCGGCGCGGGAGGCCTTGGCTCTCCGGCTGCCCTCTATTTGGCCGCAGCTGGTGTCGGTACCATCGGCCTCATCGATAGCGATGTGGTGGACCTGACCAATCTTCAACGGCAGATCCTTCACCATACGTCGGACGTGGGGCGGCCCAAAGTCGTTTCGGGTAAAGAGAAGATTCAAGCGCTGAACCCCGACGTCCAGGTCTCGATGTACGAAGAGCGGCTGACGTCCGGCAATGCGCTGAAGATCGTCAGCGACTACGATATCGTCATCGACGGGGTCGATAACTTTACCGCCAAGTTCTTGATTAACGATGCCTGTTTCTTTGCCGGGAAACCGTTGGTCCACGGCGGCATCCTCCGTTTCGATGGTCGTGTGACAACGATTGTGCCAAAGCAGTCCGCCTGTTATCGTTGCATCTTCAAGACTCCGCCGCCGCCCGGACTCGTCGCCTCCTGCCAGGAGGCGGGCGTAATCGGCGTGTTAGCCGGCATCATTGGCACGATCCAAGCAACCGAGGCCTTGAAACTCATTCTGGGAATCGGTCATCCTCTCACGAATCGGTTCCTGGATTTCGATGCAAAGAAGACGCTCTTCAGAGAAATCAAAGTGAAACGCAATCCCGACTGCGCGCTCTGCGGTGCGCACCCGACGATTACCGAATTGTTCGATGACGGCGATCCGTTTGTCGGCTGTGCCGTCCGGCCGTAATTATTGACCTAGCAAGGTGGAGTCGCCATGGCCACAATGAAAGCCCTTATCTGTCGCGAGTGCGGAAAAGAATATCCAACCAAGGCGATCCATGTCTGCGAGATGTGCTTTGGTCCCCTCGAGGTGAAATACAGCTACGAGGAGATCAAGAAGAGTATTTCTCGCAAGAAAATCCAGGACGGTCCATACAGTATCTGGCGCTATGCCGACCTCCTGCCGGTGGAAGGGCCGAACTTTCTCGGCCCTCATGCCGGAATGACCCCCCTGGTGCGAGCCAAGAATCTCGGCGCCTACCTCGGGTTGGACGAGCTCTACATTAAGAACGATACGGTCAACCATCCCACGCTGTCGTTCAAAGATCGGGTCGTGGCCGTGGCCATCACCAGGGCTCGCGAATTGGGATTTGAAACCATTGCCTGCGCCTCGACCGGCAATCTGGCCAATTCCGTCGCCGCCCACGCGGCTGCCGCAGGAATGCGCGCCTACGTGTTCATTCCAGGCGATTTGGAAGCCGCCAAAGTCCTCGGCAATTTGATCTATAAGCCGAACGTGGTCGAGGTCGAAGGCAATTACGACGACGTCAATCGCCTCTGCAGCGAGATCGCCGGAGAGCACGGCTGGGCGTTCGTCAATATCAACATCCGTCCCTACTATGCAGAAGGCTCGAAGACGCTGGCATTTGAAACCGTCGAGCAACTCGGCTGGCGCACGCCCGATCAAGCCGTCATCCCCATGGCGTCGGGTTCCCTGCTGACGAAAATTTGGAAGGGCCTCCACGAAATGAAGTACGTGGGATTGATCGATGAGGTCAAAACCAGGATCAACGGGGCCCAGGCCGAGGGCTGTTCGCCAATTTCTACGGCCTTCAAGGCAGGGCGCGACTTTTTCAAACCGGTGAAGCCCAAGACCATCGCCAAGTCGCTGGCCATCGGCAATCCTGCCGACGGGTACTATGCCCTGAAGGCCACGGCGGAGAGCAAGGGTTCCATGGACATGGTAACCGACGATGAGGTCGTGGAGGGCATCAAGCTGCTAGCGCAGACGGAAGGAATCTTCGCCGAAACGGCCGGTGGTGTCACGATCGGTGTGCTGCAAAAGCTGGTGAAAAACGGCACGATCAAAAAAGGCGATCTGACCGTAGCCTATATCACCGGGAACGGCTTGAAAACCCAGGAAGCGGTGATCGATGCGGTCGGACGGCCTGTCCGTATTCAGCCAAGTTTGGTCGCTTTTGAGAAAACATTTAAAATGGGAAAGAACGGTGGTGGTGACTCATGATTAAAGTCCGCATTCCGACTCCGCTACGCCCGCTCACCAAAGGCCAGGGAGAAGTCGAAACGAAGGCCGCGAGCGTGCTTGATATGATCGAGGCGCTCAATACCGCGCATCCCGGCATTAAGGATCGTCTTTGCGACGACACGGGTGAGCTTCGCCGGTTCGTGAATATTTACGTCAACGAGGAAGACATTCGATTCCTCAAGGGCAAAGAGACCTCGCTCAAAGACGGCGACGAAGTCTCGATCGTGCCCGCCATTGCGGGAGGCACATCATGCCGAATGTGAAAGTGCACGTTCAGTTTCCTGAAAATAAGATCAAAGAACCGATCATCTATCAGATCGGACACGAATTTAAGGTCGTCACAAACGTTCGACGTGCCGACGTTCGTGAAACAGCAGGATGGATGGACCTTGAACTGACCGGGGACAGTACAGAGATCGACCGGGCGATTGCAGGACTCCGCAAGAAGGGCGTCATCGTCGACCCGATCGAATTGAATGTTGTCGAATAGCCCGTTAGGGGTTAGGGGTGAGGCGTAAGGGGTAAATAGGAAGAGCCACCAGATAATCCTGTCGCCTTACGCCTAACGTTTCACGCCTTACGGAACAAACATGGAACTCACTGAACAACAGATTCAACGATACAGTCGTCAGATTATTCTGAGCGACGTCGGTGGCAAGGGCCAGATGAAGCTGACCAAGGCGAAAGTCTTGCTCATCGGCGCCGGGGGACTCGGCTCGCCTGCCGGACTCTATCTCGCCGCCGCCGGTGTCGGCACCATCGGTCTGGTCGATGGCGATGTCGTCGATCTCTCAAACTTGCAACGGCAAATCCTGCACTCCACGGCCACGGTCGGTATGCCGAAAGTCGAGTCAGGCCGCAAAACCCTGTCGGCGATCAACCCGGAGATTACGATCAAGACCTATCACCAGAACGTCGACAGCGACAATATTCTTTCGCTCATATCAGAGTTCGATATGGTGCTGGATGGATCCGACAACTTTGCCACACGTTTTCTCGTAAACGACGCCTGCTTCTTCGCCAAGAAGACGCTCATTTCCGCCAGCATGTTCCGCTTCGAAGGCCAGCTCACGACGATCAAGCCCCATGCCGGCTATCCCTGCTACCGCTGCCTCTACCCGGAGCCACCTCCGGCTGGACTCGTTCCCAATTGCCAAGAAGCCGGCGTCTTGGGAGCCCTCGCAGGAACCATGGGCATTCTTCAAGCATCGGAAGCAATCAAGGAAATTCTGGGCATCGGCGAATCCTTGGCCGATCGCCTGCTGATCTACGACGCCCTGGAGATGAAATTCAGAAAAGTCCGTCGGCCCAAAGACCCGGCTTGCCCGCTCTGCGGTCAGAATCCGAAGATCAAAAATCTCAACATGGACTATGCCGTCAGCTGCACGATTTAACGAAGCCAGGTCTGATGAAACCCAGTCTGAAAGTCAAAAGTCGTCAAGTCTTAAAGTCTCAGAAATGAACATTCAGATTGAACTGACTTGATGACTTTAGGACGTTCAGACTCTTACGTTCCATGACTACGTCGCTGACCATCCCTCAATCGATCCTCGACGACATGGTGGCCCACGCCAGGGAACTCGATCCCTACGAATGTTGCGGGCTCCTGGCCGGAACCAACGGAGCCGTCACCCATGTCTACAGAATAAAAAATATCGTGGCACTTGAAGGGGCTGAGAAACTGTCGTCCTTTGACCCAGCCAAGGTTGCGCATTTGGAGCGGCTGTCACCGGCTGAACGAGCCGAGATCGCTTTCGTGATGGACATGCAGGACTTTTCCGTTGCGAAGAAGGATATCCGAAACAAAGGGCTCGACCTGCAAGTGGTCTACCATTCCCATCCCCACGACCCGGCACGCCCTTCCATCACCGATATCAAGATTGCCACCGACTACGAAGAAATCTGGCCAAAGATCAATCTACCGATCCCCGCCTATCTGCTCATCTCTCTCATGGAGAAGTCGAATCCGGATATTCGTGGATACTGGATCACGGGTGGGAAGGTCACGCAAGCGCACATCACAACTCTTGTCTAAGTGCTGTCTATCTAGTTGATCTGGTCTATCTCGTCTATCTGGTTGAATCAGATGAACCAGACAGACTGGATAGACCAGACAGACCAATTGGCACTTTCTGAATTGTTTCCCCTTGGCCTTGGTGCGATAATGGCTACGTAATTTCTTTTGCAAGAAAGAGGGCTTGTCATGTCATACATGCGTACAACTCTTCCCACCATATTCTCAAGTTTCTTCCTGCTCAGCCTACTTGCTTCCCCTAGCTTTGCCGAGGACAGAAGTTTCTACAGTCCCGTCATTCAAGTCGATACGGAAAACCACCGGGTCTTGATTTCCACGTTTGGGTCCGTGTTTTGGATCGATGCTCCGGACGCGGCCAAACCGTACATCGAAAAACTCCCGGTATCAGGCCTCGTGGATTTCGTCGTCGAGATGAGAGAGAACGGG
>ERZ1292630.4946-Hain-H41-02um-R3-4946-length-11132-cov-4_pt1 | contig 11132 bp, 9 predicted proteins | sample MGYA00564408_ERZ1292630 | MGnify/ENA primary metagenome ERZ1292630 (study PRJEB36523, sample SAMEA6512641) | groundwater metagenome | collected 2019-01-08 | study: AquaDiva: Metagenomics assemblies of 32 groundwater samples | reverse complement strand
CTCCGTCGCGAGCCACGCGCAGCTCTCACCCGCCCGGCTGCTCGAGCTCCGCCATGTCGCCTTCGCGGAGCTTGCCGTCGAGCGTCTTGGCGCGCGCCATATGCTCGTCCACCACCTCGAGGATCTCGATGCGGCCCACCTTCGTGCGCTTGAAGCTCACGCCGCCCCCCGACTTGGGGTTGCCCGAACGATCGCGGGTGTAGCGGAAGACGTCGATCTGCTGACCAGCTTTGGCGCCGTCCTTGGTGCCGACGCAGAGGTAGATCGCTTCATTGTCGACCTCCAGCAGGCTCCCCTTCATGAAATAGCTGTGGTAAACGCCCGGTTTCGACTCCGGCTCGCTCGCTCCCGCAGCCGCGCCCGTTCCCATCGCCCAGCCGACGGCGGTCAATACCGCCCATGCCCACACCGCTTTCCTCATGACTCGACTCCCTTCTGCCTACGCCGGCTCTTGATCGAGCCGGCGATCCACGAGAAGCACTCGCATCGAAAATCGTTCAACCTGTACGACGACTCTCGCCCCGCACCAGGCCAAGGCGCACCGTCTCGCGGGGCGGCCCGAGGAGCCAGTGCTCCCCGTGGACTGCGCTCGTCGGCGCGGGCGATCAGAGTCGAAGGGTACGGAGCAGCGCGAGACCGGAGCGTGGCGACCGTGTCAGCGAGGCCGCGAGGTGCCGGTGAGATGCAATCGACGGAGCAGAGGGCGCCGCCCCAGCTTCATCGATCAAAGCTGGGCTCGGCGCAACCGGGGACTTCGCTTCCGGGCTCCGGGGAAGCACCAGCGCCGGGGAGGCGAGCGCTCCCCGCGCCACGCCATCCGCGCAGCAGCAGGGCAATCGCCACGAACCGGCCGGGGCACTGGCCGCGCTGGCGGCGCCATCCGCCGATGCGCAGCGCGAAGCGGTACGCGGGGCGGCAAGTGAACAGTCGCACGCGGCGGCCAAGCCTTCGAACGGAACCGCCACCACCAACGCGACGACGGCCCAGCGCATACTTTTCATCTTCACCTCATCCCGGCGCTCTGCAGCGCCTGGAGCCCGTCTCGGAACGATGATGCGCCGGCGCTCCGGAAACAGCACCACCCGCATGGGTAGTCCGGCCTTTCCACCTGGGGCAAGCGTTCTGCGCGGATTCCTCTACGGCTGCTTCTTTGCCAGCTTGACCTCGAGCGCCAGATTCGCGCCTTCTTTGGTCTCGTAGGTCACCACGGCGCGCTCGCCAGCCGCGATCTCGGAGCAGCGGGCCGCCGCGTCGGCGCGCTGGCACTTGGTGTCGGCGGTGACGGCGAAGGACTGTTCCTTGCCGTCCACGGTCTTCAGGTTCAGCATCTCGGCCGTTGAGGACTGAACGGTTCCCTTCGCTTCGTGACGGTGCCCCTGGTGGGCGGCCAACGGCGGTGCCGCCGACAGCGCCAGAGTCAGAATCATCAGCGACGGCAGTTTGCCTGGGAGTGGGATCCTCATACGACTTCTCCTTTCGCGAAAACCGCGGGTTGAAACTGCCGGGCGGCTCGAATGTAGGCAGCGATCATCGCCAAGGGGCGCGTTCAATGGCCGGAATGAGCGGTCGTGGGCGGCGGATCTTCGCCGGAGAGGAACTCCTCGTTCTCGCGCTCCTTTTCGACGTCGGCGCGCGAGAGCACCGGATTGAGACGCTCCATTTGGGCGAGCTCCTCGGCGGTGATGCGGGGCAGCGAGCGGATGAAGTGGACGAGTTCCCAGCTCTCGACGTCGGTTCCGGGGTCGTCGTCGCCGAACCCGGGCATGCCCGTGAGCTTGACGCCGTTCTCGAGGATCCAGAAGAGCTCGCCGTCGGAAAGCTCCTGGGTCGCGGCGGCGCTCATGTCGGGGACACGCGGAAACATCCTCGTGCCGTAGTTCGTCCCGCCCTTGCCGTCGTTGCCGTGGCAACTCGCGCAGTGGTCGGCGAAGTGCGCCCGGCCATCCGCGAGCGCCTCTCCGCTCGCGGGAATCGGGTTCCGAATCGCTCGCGCGGAGGCGGGAATGAGCCGATGGCGTATCTGGCGGGCGAGCCGGACTTCGACTCTGGACGGCGCCGGGCGGGTCGAGATTCCTCGCCCCATGAACCCGGCCGCGGCCAGGCCGGCCAACGCACCCACGCCCGCGAGAAGCACCAGTAAGAGTCTTCCCAATCGATTCATGACCCACCTTTCCCTGGTCCACTCGGCTGCGGAGAGAACCGTGGTCAGAGATTCTGGCCGCGCAGTCGCAGCGCGTTGGCGATGACGGTGACCGAGGAAAAGCTCATCGCCGCGGCGGCGAGCATCGGCGAGAGCAGCCAGCCGCTCCAGGGGTAGAAGAGCCCCGCCGCGACCGGGATCCCGGCGGCGTTGTAGGCGAGCGCCCAGAACAGGTTCTGGCGGATGTTGCGCATCGTGGCGCGCGACAGCAGACGGGCGCGCGCGATACCCCGCAAGTCGCCCTTCACCAGCGTGACGGCGGCGCTCTCCATCGCGACGTCGGTGCAGGTGCCCATCGCGATCCCGATCTACGCCTGGGCGAGCGCCGGCGCGTCGTTGATGCCGTCGCCCGCCATCGCGACTATCTTCCCCGCGGCCTGCAGATCCTTGACCACCGTGACCTTCTGCTCCGGCAGCACCTCCGCCACGACCTCGTCGAGGCCGAGCTTCTTCGCGACCGCCTCGGCGGTGGTCCGGTTGTCGCCGGTCAGCATCACGATCCTCATGCCGTCGGCATGAAGCGCCCGAATCGCCTCCGCAGTCGACTCTTTGATCGGATCGGCGACTCCGACGATGCCGGCGAGGCGGCCGTCGGCGGCGACGAACATCACGGTCTGGGCGTCCCGCCGGAGCCGATCCGCCTCTTCTCCGAGCGACCCGACCTCGACTCCAGACTCTTCCATCAGAGCGCGATTCCCCAGCGCCACCCGTCGCGAGCCGACCCGGCCACGGACCCCCTTGCCGGTGATCGAATCGAACTCTGAAACTTCCGCCTTCCCGACTCCGCGCTCCTCGGATCCCGCGACGATCGCCGCCGCCAGGGGGTGCTCGCTCGCCCGCTCCACCGCCGCCGCGATGCGCAAGAGCTCTCCCTCGTCGAATCCTGGCGCGGCTCGCACCGTCACCAGCCTGGGCTTGCCGAGGGTGAGCGTGCCGGTCTTGTCGACCACCAGGGTGTCGACCTTGCGGAAGTTCTCTATCGCCTCGGCGTTGCGGAAGAGTACGCCCATCGACGCGCCGCGACCGGTCGCGACCATGATCGACATCGGGGTCGCGAGCCCCAGCGCGCACGGGCAGGCGATGATGAGGACGGAGATGGCGTTGATGAGAGCGTAGGCCATCCTGGGCTGCGGTCCGAGGAGCGCCCACGTCACGAAGGTGAGCGCGGCGATCGCGATGACCGCCATCACGAACCACCGTGAAACGACGTCGACCAGCCGCTGGATCGGCGCCCGACTGCGTTGCGCCTCGGCGACCATCGCGATGATGCGCGCCAGGAGCGTTTCGGACCCCACCTTCTCGGCTCGCATTACCAGCGCCCCGGTGCCGTTCAGGGTGGCGCCGACGACCCGATCGCCCGGGCGCTTCTCGACCGGGATCGGCTCCCCCGAGACCATCGACTCGTCGATCGAGCTCGATCCCTCGAGCACCACCCCGTCGACCGGCACCTTCTCGCCCGGCCGCACGCGGAGCCGATCGCCAACCGCGACCTGCGGGAGCGGCACGTCTTCCTCCGCGCCGTCGTCGCGCAGCCGGCGGGCGCTCTTCGCGGCCATGCCGAGGAGCCTGCGGATCGCGGCGTTGGTCTGACCGCGCGCCTTGAGCTCGAGCACCTGACCCAGGAGCACCAGCGCGGTGATCACCGCCGCCGCCTCGAAGTAGACGCCGATTTCGCCGTGCGCGTCGCGGAAAGCCGCGGGGAAGAGGGCCGGGAAGAGGGCGGCCACCACGCTGTAGGAGAACGCGACGAACACGCCGAGCCCGATCAGCGTGAACATGTTGAGGCTGCGGTTGCGAAGCGAGGCGACGGCGCGCCGGTAAAAAGGCCACGCCGCCCAGGTACAGACCGGTGTCGCGAGGGTGAGCTCGAGGAGCATTCTCCAGCGCGGCGCCAAGAGGGAGCCCATGGGCTCGCCGGGCAGCAAGGCGTCTCCCATCGCCAGTAACAGGGTGCCCAGCGCGAGCGGTACCGAGATCCAGAAGCGCCGCTTCATCTCGACGTACTCGGGGTTCGGCCCCTCTTCGAGCGTCACCGTCCTCGGCTCGAGCGCCATGCCGCAGATCGGACAGGCGCCGGGACGGTCGCTCTCAACCTCCGGATCCATCGGGCAGATCCATTTTGAAGAGGAAGTGCTCAAGGGAAGCGCGCTGCCCACCGGCATCGCGGAGGCGCTGTGCGAGCCCATCGCCTCGCGATGGCCCGCCAGATAGTTCGCGGGATCGGTCTCGAATCTGGCCTTGCATCCGGCGGAGCAGAAGAAGTAGCTCTTTCCCGCATGCTCGGTGCGGTGCTTCGCGGTCGCCGGGTCGACGGTCATCCCGCAGACCGGATCGAGCGTTCCGGCCGGTGGGCTGTCGGAGAGAATCTTGAGCGGGCTCACGATCGCGTCAAGCCGATACTCTGCCCGGAGCGAGGGCGAGTTTCATCCCTCCACCTTCTTCACCTCGTCGCCGCAGCGGAGCATCATCTTGCCGTAGTACGGATTGGCCACGTCGCCGTGCTTCTGGATCCAGTAGGCGTCGGCCATCGGGCAGTAGAAGATGCCGTGGCCGAAGACCGCCCCCTTCTCCACCAGCTTGGCGAGCGCATGCGACAGTGGCCGGAACTGCTCGCGCAGCTCCTGGATGTCGGTCGCCGTCATTCCCTTCGCCGCCGCGGCGATGGCCTCGAGCCGGGTCTTCTCCGGAGCCGACTTCGCGGCCGCGGTCGCCTCGGTCGCGATCTTCGCCGCCTGCTCCTTCACCGCCCGGATCGAATCCCCGGCAAGCGCTTCCTGCATCGGGACGTAGAGCGCGACGAGCCCTTCGGTGGCGCTCTTCGGCGCGTCCGCCGAGGCCACGGCCGCCGCCAGCAGCAGTGCCAGCGCCGTTGCGACGAGCTTGCTTCCACTACTCTCACTCTTGAACATCGTCTCCTACTCCTTGTCTGAAACAACGCTGAATCATCCAACCCTCTACCGGCCTCGCCGGGGACACGCGGTGTCGCTGCCTGTCCCCGGCAGCGCAAGTCCCAGCCGCCCGCCGCTACCCTTCCCCCGCCCCTGCCGAGAGGCGCGATGGAGAGCCGAGCTCCGTGCGCAATTTCCAGAGCTTGTAGATCGGCGGATAGATCAGCAGCTCGAGCAGGAACGAGGTGACCAGGCCGCCGATCATCGGCGTCGCGATCCGTTTCATGACATCCGCCCCGGCCGAAGTCGACCAGAGGATCGGCAGCAGGCCCATGAACGCCGCCGCCACAGTCATCATCTTCGGCCGCGCGCGCTTCACCGCGCCGTGGAGGATCGGCTCGTCGACCGACTCGCGGCCCGTGATCAGTCCCTTGGCGCGGTATTCCGCCCACGACAGATCGAGGAAGAGCAGCATGAAGACGCCGGTCTCCGCGTCGAGCCCGAGGAGCGCGATCATCCCCACCCAGGCCGCGATCGAGACGTTGTAGCCGAGCAGGTGGAAGAGCCAGATCGCGCCGATCGCCGAGAACGGCACAGCCAACATCACCACCGTCGCCTTGAACGCCGACTTCGTGTTCATGTAGAGGAGCACGAAGATCAACCCGATCGTGATCGGCACGATGAGCTTCAAGCGTTCGCGCACCCGCAGCATGTTCTCGTATTGGCCACTCCAGGCGAGCGTGTAACCGGCCGGCAGGTCGAGCTTGTCGCGCACCTGCCGCTTGGCCTCTTCGACGTACCCCCCGATGTCGCGACCGGCGATGTCGACGAAGACGTAGCCGGCGAGGAAGCCGTTTTCGTCGCGCAGCATCGCCGGCCCCTGCGTGAGCCGGATCTCGGCGACCTGCGACAGCGGAATCTGGGCGCCGGCCGGCGTCGAGATCAGCACGCGGCTCAGGCTGTCGACGTCGTCGCGCAGCTCGCGCGGGTAGCGAACGTTCACCGGATAGCGCTCGCGCCCCTCGATCGTGGTGGTGACGTTCTCGCCGCCGATGGCGCTGCCGACTTCCACCTGCAGCTCCTCGATCGTCAGGCCGTGACGCGCCAGCTGATCGCGCCGCGGCTCGATGTCGAGGAAGTAGCCGCCGGCGACGCGCTCGGCGAAGACGCTGCGGGTTCCGGGAACGCCGCTGACGATCGCCTCCAGCCGCTCCCCGATGCGTTCGATCTCGGCGAGATCCGAACCGAAGATCTTGATGCCGACCGGCGTCCTCACGCCGGTCGAGAGCATGTCGATGCGCGCCTTGATCGGCATCGTCCAGGCGTTGGTCACCCCGGGAAACTTCAATTCCCGGTTCATCTCGTCGATCAGCTCCTCCCAGCTCAGCCGATCCGCCACGAAGGGGCGAAAGACGGGCTTCGTCCACTCCGGCCAGGAGCTGTACCAGCGCACTTTCGGTCGCCAGGCGCTCTCGGGCTTCAAAACCACCGTGGTCTCGATCATCGAGAACGGCGCCGGATCGGTCGAAGTCTCCGCGCGCCCCGCCTTGCCGAACACGCTCTCCACCTCCGGGAACGACTTCAGAATCTGATCCTGGCGCTGGAGGAGCTCCTGCGCCTGGCCGACCGACATGCCGGGGAGCGTGGTCGGCATGTAGAGGATCGTGCCCTCGTTCAAGGGCGGCATGAACTCGCTGCCGAGCCGGAAGTACATCGGCAGCGAGAGCGCCACCAGCGCCCCGGCGGCGGCGATCACGGCCTTCGGATAGCGCAGCACGAAACGGCAGGCCGGCTCGTAGAGGCGGAAGATCGTCCGGCTGACGGGGTGGCGCTCTTCGGAGTGGTACTTGCCCACCGCCAGGCTGCTCGCGACGCGGGCGAGCCAGGCGGGTCGGAAGCGAAACGGCTCGACGCGCAAGAAGAGCATGCGCAGAGCCGGATCGAGGGTGATCGCGAGCAGCGCGGCGATCCCCATCACCAGATTCTTCGAATAGGCGAGCGGTTTGAACAGCCGGCCCTCCTGGTCGACCAGGGCGAAGATCGGCAGAAAGGCGACGGCGATGACCAGGAGCGAGAAGAAGACCGCGGGCCCGACTTCCTGCATCGCCTTCACGACGACTTCGCGGTAGTCGCCCTGACGCCCGCCGCTCTCCCAGAGGTGCAGTCGGTTGTAGGCGTTCTCGACCTCGACGATGGCGCCGTCGACCAGGACGCCGATCGAGATCGCGATGCCCGCGAGCGACATGATGTTGACCGTCACTCCCAGCAGGTAGAGCGGGATGAAGGAGAGCAGGACCGAGATCGGAATGGTGACGATCGGCACGATGCTCGAGGGGATGTGCCAGAGAAAAAGCATGATGACCAGAGCGACCACGATCATCTCCAGCACCAGCTCGTGTTTCAGGGTGTCGAGAGCCCGGGTGATCAGGTCCGAACGGTCGTAGGTCGTCTTCACTTCGACGCCTTCGGGAAACGAAGACGCCATCTCGTCGAGCTTGGCGCGCACCCGGGCGATGACATTGACCGCGTTCTCGCCGTGGCGCATCACGACGATGCCGCCGACCGCGTCGCCCTGGCCGTCGAGATCGGCGACGCCTCTCCTGATCTCGGGCCCGAGCTCGATGCGCGCGATGTCGCGCAGCAACACCGGCACGCCGCCCGGAGCGACCTTGACCACGATCTGCTCGAAGTCCGCGAGCTGGCGCGCGTAGCCGCGCACGCGCACCATGTACTCGGTGCCGCTCCATTCGAGCAGGCGTCCGCCCACTTCGTTGTTCGAGCCGCGGATGGCGCGCACGACCTCCGGCAGCGGGATGCCGTAGCCGGCGAGCCGGTTGGGGTCGACCGTGATCTGGACCTGCTTGACGAAGCCGCCGATGGCGGCGACTTCGGCCACTCCCGGCAGCGCCTGCAGGGCATAGCGCAGCGTCCAGTCCTGGTACGAACGCAGCTCGTCGAGCGAGTGCTTGCCGGAGCGGTCGACGAGCGCGTACTGGAAGACCCAGCCGACGCCCGTGGCGTCGGGGCCGAGCTCGGTCTCGACGCCTTCGGGCAGCCTCGCCTGGATCTTCGAGAGGTACTCGAGCACACGCGAGCGTGCCCAGTAGAGATCGGTGCCGTCCTCGAAGATGACGTAGACGTAGGAGAAGCCGAAGTCCGTGAAGCCGCGCACCGCCTTCACCCGGGGCGCGCCCAGGAGCGCGGTGATAATCGGGTAGGTGACCTGATCTTCGAGGATGTCGGGCGAGCGGTCCCAGCGCGAATAGACGATGACCTGGGTATCCGAAAGATCCGGCAGCGCGTCGAGGCGGATCTCGCGCAGCGTGTAGACCGCGAGCACGGAGATCGCCGCGACGGCGAGGAGCACCAGCATGCGGTTCCTCGCCGAGAGCTCGATGACGCGGCGGATCATGGGTGAGCACCGTGCGGATCGCTGTCCGCGGACGGACCCGTCGCCGCCGCTCCGGCGATCGCCGCCCGCAGCCGGGACTCGGAATCGAGCAGGAAGTTCGCCCGGATCGCAACCTTCTCGCCCGCCGCGACGCCGCTCACGATCCGCACCAGCTCACCGCCCCGTCCGCCGACCGCGACCTCGCGCGGCTCGAAACTTCCCGGCGCGGTTTCGACGAAGACGAGCTGGCGCAGCCCCGAGTCGAGCACCGCCGACGCAGGCACCAGGACCCCTTCGCCGAGGTCAATCTCGAGCTCGACGTCGACGAACATCCCCGGGCGCAACTTGAAACCCGGGTTCCCCAACTCGAATCGCGCGGTGAGCGTGCGCGCCGCGGTGTCGAGCGTCGGATAGAGATAGGCGATTCTCGCCTTGAGCGCCGCTTCGGGATCCGACGGCGGTCTCAACGTCGCGGTCTGCCCGACTTCGATCCACCGCGCTTCCGACTCGTAGAACGCCGCCTCCACCCAGACGGCCGAAAGATCCGTCACGGTGTAGAGCTCCATGCCGGGTGCGATCTCCTGCCCCAGGACCACCGCCTTCGCGGTGACAAAGCCGCTCGCCGGAACGAGAAGCTCCACCGTCCGCTGCGCCGTGCGCGTGCGGTCGAGCTCGGCGATGGAGCTCTCCGGCACATCGAGAAGCTCCAGACGGCGGCGGGCGGCGACCAGCAGATCCTGACCGCCACGCCGGACTTCGGGCAGCTCGGAGCCGGCGAAGCGCGCCGCGGCGTCGCGCGCCAGCAGGTACTCGCTCTGCGCGGCGAGCAGCGTTGGCGAGTAAACCGCCATCGCCGGCTCGCCCTTCTTCACGTACTGGCCGGTCGAGCTGACCCGGAGCTTCTCCACCCAGCCTGAGATCTTGGACTGCGCTCGCACCAGCCGCCGCTCGTCGGCGACCACCGAGCCGACCGTACGCACCATGCGCGTGAGATGTCCATGGCCCGCCACCTCGGTAGCCACCCCGGCGAGCCGCAGCGCATTCGCGTCAAGATCCACGGCGGCGTGGCTCGAACTACTCCCGCCGCTCGTGCCCGAGCCGGTTCCGCTCACCTCGTCGGAGTAGACCGGGACGTAGTCCATCCCCATCGAATCCTTGGCGGGCGCGGGCGAAGTGACCGTCGGATCCATCGGATTCCGGTAGAAAAGAACCTTGCGGTCACCTTCCGACGCGGCGCTTCCGACCGCGACCCGCTCTGGCTTCTTCACGAGATCCATATTGCAGATCGGGCAGCTTCCCGGGCGATCGGAGACGTAGGTCGGATGCATCGGGCAGGTGTAGAGATCGTCGGCGGCTTTCTCCTCACCGCCACAGCCCACGGCCAGCAGTGCCGGAATCAGCAGCAACAGCAGGGCGAGTTTCGTTCGATGCCTCACGGTTGAACCTCCGTCGGAGCCGGAGGAGTCGCCTCCGGAGATTTCGTTGGGGACGGCGCAAGCTCCTGCCACTCAGCCCAGATGGTGAAGCGGGCGGCCTCGGCCAGCGCGAGCTCGACGCGGGCATGAAGCCAGTCGTTCTGCAGCTCCAGAAGGCGGGAGAAAGGCAGCCGGCCCTCGAGGAAGGCTGCCCGCGCCGCGTCGAGCGCCACGCTCGTGCGCGGGATCACGGCACCCGCCAATCGCGCCAGCGCCCGCTCGAGACGGTCCCGTTCGGCGCCCCAGCGCACCGCCTCGGCGCGCGCCTCGAGCTCGAGCGCTTCGAGTGCGGCGCGCTCGGCCGCGACCTCGGCCTCCGCGGCGCGGATCCTCGGCTCGGCCCGCCGGCGGCGGAAGAAGGGCAGCTCGACGCCGACTTTCGCCATGAGCGCCGGATCGCCCCCCTCCGGCCAGAAGAATCCGCCCCCCAGGCCGAAGTCGGGCTTTCGATCGAGCCGTGCGAGCTCGACGCGGCGCTCGGCGGCGGCGATCCGACGGCGGGCGGTGACAAAGCGGGGCGCTTCTTCGTCAATCGGCAGCGGTCCCTCAACCACCGGGAAGTCCGGCTCGGGGCGGGCACCGACGAGAAGCGGCAGGGTCTCCGCCCGCGCTCCGGCGAGCGCCGCCAGCCGCGCGCGCTCGGCGACGAAGCCAGCGAAAACCTTGTCCAGAAGGAGGTCGTGTTCGTCGAGGGCGAGCTCCGCCTCGAGCACCGCGAGCGCCCCCTCCTGCCCCGTTGCGAAGCGGGCGCGCGCCGTGGCGCTCAAGAGCTCGAGCAGCTCATGCGCCTCGCCGAGCGAGCGCTGCTCACGGTCCGCGGCGCCGAGCGCCGCGAAGGCGCGCCGCACCTGGGCGACGATGCCGCGTCGGATCTGGTCGAGCTCGGCCTGGGCGATCCCGAGCTCGGCCGCGGCGAGGGCACGCACAGCCTCCCGCTTGCCCGGGTAGCGCACCGGCTGGACGATCTCGACCTCGAGCGCCGCAGTCGTATCGGCGCGATCCGTGAGCTCGGGCAGGAGATTGCGCGCCCAAAGCTCGAGCATCGGGTCTCCGGCGACGCCAGCGCCTTCCGCGAGGGCGAGCGCCGCATCGCGGCGCGCCTCCGCTTCAGTGACGAGCGGCGAGCTCTCGAGCGCCGCGCGCGATGCTGCGACCATCGCGCGAGCGCTCGACAAATT
>ERZ1292630.4033-Hain-H41-02um-R3-4033-length-12573-cov-5_pt2 | contig 11137 bp, 12 predicted proteins | sample MGYA00564408_ERZ1292630 | MGnify/ENA primary metagenome ERZ1292630 (study PRJEB36523, sample SAMEA6512641) | groundwater metagenome | collected 2019-01-08 | study: AquaDiva: Metagenomics assemblies of 32 groundwater samples | reverse complement strand
GTCAATCTTTCCTGACCTACATAAAGGTCTTCGGTGTTTTCTCGAACTATAATAAAATCTATTCCATGTTTTTGGTCAGGGATAGGAAGTGATTTAAAAGGACGAACATTTGCATAAAGGTCTAAAGTTTTTCTTAAGCGAACGATTGGACTAAAATATCCTTTGATATTTGGTGGCGTGGTAATAGCTCCAAATAATATCGCGTCGCTTTTTCTGCAAATTTCAATTGTTTTTTCGGGCAGTGGAGTGCCGTATTTTTTATATGTTTCAAAACCAATCTCTGCATGCATAAAACCAAAACCGATTCCGGTTGCTTCTAGTAATTTGATTGATTGAGCTGTTACTTCTGGTCCTATTCCATCACCTCCCATGTAACATATTTGATATTTTTTTTTCATATTTCAAAAAGTTTTTTTAACGAACCCAAGCCATTTTTTTTGAGATACGGAATGATACCAGCACTTTCATAGAGTTTAATCATTAAGGGTGGAATGACTGCTTTAATTTCCTTTTTTTTTAAAATATTTATAACCAATTGTTTTTCTATATCAATTTTAAGATTGTCATTTTCATTTATATTATCAATGGGGGCAATGATTGCTAGTAATCCTTGATCAATACAGTTACGATAAAAAATTCTCGCGAATGATTTGGCAATAATTGTTTTTATTCCACAGGTTTTGAGAGCGGTAACTGCAGTTTCGCGGGAAGAACCACAACCAAAGTTATTTCCGGCAATAATGAGATCACCCTTCTTAACAGTTTTAACGAACTCGGGTCGATATTCGATAAAAACGATTTTTGCCAGTTCTTGAGCATCAGTTGTTATGTTATAGCGACCCGGTGTAATCAGATCAGTGTTAATATTATTTCCAAAAATCCAGTTCATAATAATTTTTTTAAATTATAAATATTTTCTGGGGTCGGTAATATATCCGGTGATCGCCGAAGCGGCCGCCGTTGCCGGGTTGGCCAAATATATTAATGCTTTCGGACTACCCATTCTTCCGGTAAAATTACGGTTACTGGTTGAGACACAGACCTCATCATCGTATAAAACTCCACCGTGTCGACCTAAACAAGGACCACAACCAGGAGTTAATATAATGGCATTTTTTTTAGTAAAAAATTCCAGGTACCCCTTTGACAATGCTTGAAGATAAACAAGTTTTGAGGCTGGGGTTATAATTGTCCTTACACTAGGATCTAAAATATTTTTCTGCCACATCTTATAAACAACATCCAAATCCTCAATTCTGCAGTTTGTGCAGGACCCGATAAATACCTGATCAACTTTTATTTTCTTTTTTTCTACTTCTTGTACATCTTTAACTCGATCAATATCTGGAGGTTCTGCAATCTGTGGAATAAGATCGGAAATGTCAAAATTCATTATTTTTTCGTAAACCGCGTCTTCATCACTCCATAATGACTTTTTATCAAATTTATAATATCGTTGATTTTCTTTCAGATATTTTTCTGTTTGCTCATCGGGTTCAATGATGGCCGCTTTAGCTCCCATTTCAGCTGACATATTAGTTAAAGTTAAACGGGCGGGCACGGAAAAATTACGAACTGTTTCGCCACCGTATTCTAACACTCTATAATTACCACCTTCCGGACCAAATTTTTTAGCAATCATCAAAATAACGTCTTTAGAAAATACCCCTTTTTTTAATTTTCCATTTACGTTAATTCTTATTGTCTGTGGAACCCTAAACCAACAGGTGCCGGTGGCCATCGCAATGGCTGCATCGGTTGAACCAACACCAATGGTTAAGGCTCCCAAGCCACCACCGGTTGGAGAATGAGAGTCAGCGCCAAGAATCAAGTTCCCAGGATTTATAAACCGCTCAGACATTATCTGGTGGCAAACACCGTCGGTTGTGATTGAAATACCTTGTTCATTTGCAAATTTTCTAATTTTAGCCTGTAATTTGGCCATTTGGACATTTGGAGCTGGGAAAGCATGATCAAAAGGTATAAAAATTTTCTTTTTATTCCAAACTTTTTTAGCTATTTCATAAAATGGATCAATTGCCCAAGCGCAAGTTGTGTCGTGGGCCATAACAAGGTCAAGTTTTGCAATGATAAAATCTCCTGAATAAACTTTTTTTCCTACATGTTGGGAAAATATTTTTTCTGCAATTGTTTGCCCCATATTATTAATCTAAATTTTCAACTCTATTTTTAAGATATTCTTTTTTAATTAAAAGTTTTGGTAAATTATATTGGTCAACAATTCTTTTTAACACTGCTTCTGGTTTGTTTTTTTTATTCATTTCCGTGGATTTAGACTTGAATTCTTTAGCTATTTCAGTGGCCTGCTCTTGAGTTAAATCGTAGTATTCTATTTCCCTTAGATAATAATAGATGAGATTTTTCCCGCTCAATGGACCCAAAAATAATTGTTTTTTATCGACTCCGAAGTTTCTTAGACCATGAGCTTCATAAACATAGGGATTATTTAGGACAGCTTTTTGGTGGACTCCAGCAGTATGGGTTCGATTGGTTATTGAAACGGGTTCAGAAGGTGAAACCTGTAATTTTAATATCGATCCCATGAGGATATTTAAAGGGTAACAAATTTTAAGGTCATAGTCTTTACATAAAGATTTATTTTCATAGAACAAGTTAAGGAGAAATCCAGTTATAGAAGTTATGCCAGATCGTTCAGCCATTCCCCAAATAGAAGTATCAATGTATGATGCGCCGCTTTGTATGGCTGTGATAGCGTTGATTATGGAAAGTCCCCGGTCATTGTGAAAATGACACTCAATGTCAACTTTAGGATATCTTTTTTTTATTGCTTTTATTCGTTCGGCAACTATTATTGGAGTAGCGATTCCAACGGTGTCAGGTAGACCGAAAGTATCGACACTCTCATAAATTTCGTCGTACATCTGAAAAATATCTTTTAGCGGTGTCCGAAAGCTATCTTCAGCGCTGAAACGAATATAAAGATTAGGATAAAATTTTTTGGTTGTTTCAATAATTTTTTTGACATTAGTTATGATTTCGCCAAATTTCATTCCATGACTGTATTGCTGTGCATATTGAGTCATACCTATATATAGATTTAATCCGTCAAAACCGGCTTTTATTGCTTCTTCTATATCTTTAGGATGGCAACGGCAGTGGGCTAGGAACCTTATATCTGGGACATTAAGTGACTTGACGTAATCTTTTATTAAAGCAAAATCTCGTGCTTCGGATTTATTGACGTTAGGTGCAAAAAATTCGAAATTTCTTACTCCAAGCTTGATCAAGCCAAATATTAGACTTTTTTTATCTTCAATAGTAAAACGGTATTTATACGAGTCAAACATAAGGGGAGATTGTTGTCCGTCTCGAAATGTGGTGTCAATAACGCCTTTAAAATTCATATGATTAAATAGGGTGGAGTCCTGGGAATTCCAAACCTGTTTCTTCGGGATATCCGTACATTAGATTCATTGCTTGAACAGCTTGTCCGGCCGTGCCTTTCACCAGATTATCAATTGCACCTATGACCACTAACCGTTTTGAAACTGTGTCCATTTCAAAACCAATATCACAAAAATTGGTTCCTTGGAGGATTTTTGGTTCAGGAAAACGATAAAGGCCTTGGCGTTCTTTAACAATCCTGATAAACGGTTCGCTTGCATATTCAGTTCTATAAGCTTTCCAAACTTCTTTTTCCGAAACTCCACTTTTTGGAACAGCATGAATTGTTACCAAAAGTCCGCGAACCATATCTATAGCGGTTGCCGAAATTGCAACGTCAAGTTTATCCGCAAAAGGGGATAGTTCCTGAATAATTTCGGCAGTGTGGCGGTGGCCTGAAGGCATATAAGATCGAACCACTCCGGCCCGTTCAGGGTGATGAGACGAAAGGGACGGTTTTAAACCGGCTTGAGAGCTGCTCATTTTAGCGTCTATAATAATTTTTCCTTCAATAAGATTGTGTTTGACTAAAGGATAAAGAGATAATATTGAAACGGTTGCCTCGCAACCGGGGCCAGCGACGTAGGAAGATTTTTTTATTTCCTGACGATGTAGTTCAACAACTCCGTAAACAAATTTTTTCAACATTTCCGGATTTAAATGCTTTTGTTTATACCAACTTTCAAATATAGATTGTTCACGTAACCGGTAGTCGGCCCCGAGGTCAATGATTTTTTTGGCTAGGGTTTTTAATTTATTCATGTATTTCATTGATTCCCCATTAGGAAGGGCAATAAAAAGAAGATCACATTTTTTCAATTGATCAGGATGGGAAAATACTAAATCAGTTTTTTTTCTTAAATTAGGATTAACCAATGAAACAGGTAAACCGGCAAATTGTCTTGAAGTCGCTTGTTGAATTTTTACTTTAGGATGACCGGTAAGAATTCGTAATAATTCTCCTCCAGCATATCCCGATGCTCCGAATATAGATACATTTATCATAGATTTTTTGCAACTTTTACACAGTAGTCAACGATCGCTCCGGAAATACTGGTGTTAGTTGGTTTTTCAGAATTTTTAAATTCGGTCGTATGGTTTATTTCATTAATCTGTAAACCTTCATCGGTTTCAAATATATCCATAGATAAAATCCCACCTCCGACGGCATCGCTCGCTCTTCTTGATATGTCAGCAATTTCCTTGCTAACCGGACAGTTTTTGGCAACCCCACCACGAGCTGTATTGGTTATCCAGTGAGGAGAATCTCGGTATATGGCACAGATAGTTTTACCATCAATGACAAAGGCTCTGATATCTCGCCCCGGCTTTTTCACATACTGTTGAATATAAAATGATTTTTGCTGAGGAGAACCTAAAACCTCTTTATGTTCAAGGACGGCCTCAAGAGCGTCGATATCATTTATTTTTGCAAGCAATCTGCCCCAAGAGCCAAGAGGTGGCTTAATGACGACCGGAAATCCCCCCATTTCATCGATTGCTTTAGCTGCTTGCTCCGTATTAAAAACCATAGCAAAATCAGGTGTTGGTACTTTGGCTTTTTGGAGAAAACATGATGTCACAAATTTATCTTCACATATCGAAGCAACTGAAGAATTATTGATGACGATGATACCAATGGATTCAAAAAAACGTGTTGCGTGTGTCCCTTTTACCGTTGATACACAACGCTCAAGGGCAACATCTAAATCACACTTATAGGTTTTTCGATTAAATATTTCTTCTCTGACATCAATTAATTTTATTTGAATATTTCTTTTTTTTGCCGCCTCAATAATAAGTTTTTCATCCCCTCTGATTGTTGTGTGTAAAATACCTATGGTTGTCATATGATTTTTATTCTCCCCAATCTTCCTCGACTTTGGGTGCCTCTTGAAGGGTGGCGACTTTATTTTCTATTTTAGCGACCACCAGCTTTGTGTGGCATTCAGCGCAACTGATAATTTCTGACTCTTCGGTTTTTTCGGGCAGAGTCACTTGAGCATCACAGATTAGGCAATTAGTTTTAATCATAGATTATTGTTACAATCTAATTTTTAATATAAGAAACAATAGTCAATTATATTATTAATAGACAGTATGTCAAATTATTGAGTTAATTTGACAAAAAATAAATAAAATGTTAAAATTTTAACATTTTTATGATTACTATACCCGAAATTGTTGAAAAAATTATTAAAAAATCATCTTTTTTAGAAGAAGGTCTTAGCAAAAAAATTATTAACCTTTCCGCTTTATCACGGATAATCAAACCGGAAATAGAAAAAGAACTTTATAAGAAAGTGGAAAACGGGGCTATAATCATGGCTTTAAAAAGGTTGTCAAACAAGATAGATTATAAAAGTAATACAAAAAAAATATTTATAAATGCTCCGGATATAATAGTCAGATCTAATTTAATTGAATATACTTTAGCTAATTCTCAATCATTAGTTTCTAAACATCAAAAATTACTAGAAGCAATTAATCAACAAAAAGAGTTTTTTGGCACGATCACGGAAGGAGTTTTTGAAACAACACTAATTGTCAGTTTAGAATTGGAAAGTTCAATTAAAAAAATCTATCAGGACGAAAAAATAATTTTTAAAATTAATAATCTATCTTCTGTCACGATAAGACTACCAAAAGAAAACATTGACCTTTCCGGTGTTTACTACTTTATTCTTAAACCGTTAGCTTGGGAAGGAATAAATATAATTGAAGTAGTTTCGACCACTCATGAAATAACTTTAATATTTGAAGAAAAAAATATTGATAGAGCCTTTTTAATTATAAAAAATTTGTTTAATAGGTAATTTATTTTATTTCAATGATTTTATACTGGACTTTGCCGGTGGGAATATTGACTTCAACTAAATCGCCGACTTTTTTATTAATCAAAGCTTGACCGATAGGCGAGTTTTGGGATAGTTTTTTATTCATCGGATCGGCTTCGAATTCTCCGACGATTTGGAACAGCTCACTTTTTCCGTCAGTTTGAACTGTGACGGACGATCCAACCTGGACAAGATTCCCAACATGATTGTTCTCAATAACTTGGGCATTGTTAATTATTTCTTCAATTTCCCGGACCCTTCCCTCGACAAAAGCCAGCTCTTCTTTGGCGGCCGTGTATTCGCTGTTTTCAGAAAGATCACCCATCGAGCGGGCTTTACTTAAACGATCAATTGCTTTTGGTTTTTTGTTTTTTATTAGGTCTTGATGTTCAATCTTCAAATCATCAAACCCTTTTTGTGTTAATTGTATTTTTGACATAATGAAAATTTAAACTACCCTCCTTATCTTACTTCTCGCCTTTTCAGTACTATTCGTACACGGCTCAAAGGGCGATTTTTGGAGGGTTTAACTTTCGTTAATCTTCACTTCGTTTAGAAAACGAAAGTAAAAAAAACCCCTCATAACTCAGGGATTAATGTTAAAATAGTACTAGGTTTTGATTAAAAAGTCAAATTTTTGGCCCCGTAGTCTAGCGGCCTAGGACATTAGCTTCTCATGCTAAGGACACGAGTTCAAATCTCGTCGGGGTCACAATTTTGCTACAACTATTTTATTAATGTAAATGAACCTCTATCTTGGTTAAAAGATACATTTTTGAACATATCAAAAAAACCATATCTGCCTAATAAAGGCATATTTTGTTTTTCACTAAAATAAGCGTAAGTACGAAAATTTATTTTTGAATCTATGATATAAAAATGTGCATCATGTCTATAACTTTCAATTGAAACACCTCCAATTCCATAAATCTTTTGAAGTTGTCCAGATTTTATTGGAATCTTTAACAACACTCCCCAACTAGCAGGAAATAAATTTATAACGGAGCCACTATCAACCAAACATTCAACAGGGGTTGATGTTAAAGTGTGTTTATATTTTATTCTTACTCTTAATATTGGATAATCAACTATCTTTAATACTTTTTTATCGTTACCAATAACAATCCTAGGAGTATAATTAAATTCTGCTATTGTTTATTTTTTACTGAGCTTGGCCTTGGGCTTCAGTCTCAAATATCTTATCATGGAATTCCCAGAACTTCCCCTGGTCAGCCGCACAAAGCGAAGCTTCGGCTGCCTTTAGGGCATTTGGGTGAATTTGAACTAGAGGAAACTGCTTGTAATATAATTTTACGTCATCTTTATATTCTTTTAAAACCTGTTTGACGGTCGGATAAGCGCGGACACAAAAAGGACATTCAAAATCAGAGAATTCAACAATCGTGACCTTGGTGTTTTTTGGACCTTTGGCGGTCATACCACTTACATCAACATCTTTAGCCACAAGCTTAAATGCTTTACTTTGATCGGTACCAGTTTCGTCACACTGGTTTTTCAAATTAGATTCAGTGTAATCAGCACAGGAATTTGAACTCGTACCACTGATTTCTTTGTCAATTATTTCTTTAAAGGCACTGAAAGGAAACGCTCCTCCTAAAAATCTACCGTTTATGAAAAATCCGGGTGTACCTTGAACCCCGAGGGAAGATCCGTATTTAGTATCTTTATCAACCAATGTCTTTTTCTCACCAGAATCAAGACATTTATTAAATTTTCTTGTATTTAAACCAAGTTCTTTAGCGTAAATTTTTAATTTAGGTACGGAAATTACTGATTCTTGCTGAGCAACAGGTGCACTTCCGGTAGCCCCAGAATTAATCTTTTTTTCAAGCGAAAACATTTTAATCGTCATGAAAATAAGAAAGAGAGTAATCACTCCCATCATCACATAAAGGATGTTATTGTTGGGTTGAGAATAATTAACTGGTAATCGAGCCGGTTCACTCTGTCTTTTAGCTTTTGGCATAGGTATATTGAAAATTGTAAATTGATAATTGAAAATTAATTATCTTATAACTGTACCGTTTTTTAAATTTTTGTCAAGGGGGAGAAGGGCAAATTTTTCCGGATCATCGGCGACCAATATCATTCCATTTGAATCGCGTCCCATCATTTTTTTTGGTTCAAGATTTGCGAGAACAATATATTTGTTACCAACTAAATCGGTCGGTTGATAAATTGGAACAAGACCTGACAAAATTTCGACAGTGCCATAATCTTCTCCCAAATCAACTTTTAAAATAATTAATTTTTTTGAGCCTTCGAGAAGAGAAGCCTCTTTGACTTCGCCAACGCGAAGATCAAGTTTATTAAAATCAGGGAAAGCTATTAAATCTTTTTTCATAAGGTTATTTTAGACTGGATTCCCGCCTGCGCGGGAATGACACTATATAAAAATTCTATTTAGCATAGATGCGATACAAATTACTTCCGATTTTTTCAAATTTATAAATTTTTATTTTGCCGATTTCCGAAGTATTTTTGACATGAGGTCCGCCGCAAAACTCTTTAGAGTAATTTCCTACAAAATAAACCTTGACCATATCCGGATATTTTTCCCGGAAAAAAGATTTAGCTCCAAGTTTTAACGCTTCTTCTTTTGGAACAATTTTAAAATTGACCGGTAATGATTCTTTTATTTTGTCATTAATATTTTTTTCAATTTCTTTAATCTGTTCTGGAGTTGGTTTATTAATCGAATAAAAATCAAACCTCAACCTCTCCCCTGTTATGTTGGATCCTTCCTGTCTTATTGAATCACCCAAAGTGTCAAAAAGTGCTTGATGAAGCAGGTGAGTGGCGGTATGATATTTAATAGTTTGCTCTGAATTATCCGCCAGCCCGCCTTTAAACATTCCAACAGACGAGGATCTTGATAATTTTTTATGTTTAATAAATTCTTCAGCAAATTGTTTTTTGTCTATTGTTTGACCTTTTTCTCTAAATAATTCTTCAGTTAACTCGTAAGGAAAGCCAAAGTTCTGATAAAGATCAAAGGCAATTTTTCCGTCAACTTTTTCAATTTTTTTAATTTCTCTCAGGCCTTTCGTGATACTTAAATTAAATTTTTTAATTTCCTCAGCAATAACTGTGACGACTTGTTTTTGAAGTTTTTTTCTTTCAATCCCCTGAGCTCCGTCGTAAGTTCTAAGAACACCGATGTCTGAAATTTCTGCAAAATCAGTTGTCTTTCCATCTGTCAGCTCGTACATTTTGATTGCACTTCGTCTAAGTAATCGACGTAAAACATAACCATGCTCTTTGTTACCAGGCATAATACCCCCAGCAATTAAAAACGTTGCTCCTTTTAAATGATCAGCAATAATTCTCATTTTGGACTTATTACTACCTTCATAAATTTTTCCCGAAAGTTTTTCTACTTCTGAAATTATTTTTGAAAAAATATCCGTTTTGAAAACATCCGGATCGTTGTTTGATGCGGCAAGAATTCTTTCCAGTCCCCCGCCAAAATCAACATTCATTGCTGGTAGATCAGAGAAAGTTCCATCATCATTTTTTTTATATTGCATAAAAACAGAATTGCCTATTTCCATAAATCTGCCGCAATCACAGTTTGGATGACATTTTTCACCAAATTTTTTATCATGTGGAATTTGAGTGAATTCATAGAATACTTCCGAGTCAGGGCCACCAGGTTCACCGGCTGGCATATTACCTGGAACACCGGCTCGTGACCACCAATTTTTTTCTGGACCGTATTTCATAATCTTATTTTCAGGGATACCAAGCTCTTTCCAAATTTCAATAGATTCATTGTCAGGAGGAAGTTTATTTTTTTCATCTCCGGCAAATACCGTCACATAAAGTTTTTCTTCAGGTAGACCAACTTCTTTTGTTAAGAAATTCCAGAACCATGTCAGTTGTTCTTTTTTAAAATAGTCTCCCAGCGACCAGTTTCCCATCATTTCAAAAAAAGTGGTATGACGATTATCTCCAACCTCTTCAATATCCTGAGATCTAAAACACGGCTGAATATCAAAAATACGTTTACCCAAGGGATGTGGTTCGCCAAGTAAATACGGAACTAATTGTTGCATTCCGCTTCCGGTGAAAAGAGTAGTTGGGTCGTTTTGAGGAACAAGCGGAATAGGAGGAATTTCTTTATGACCATTTTTTTTCCAGAAATCAGCAAATTTTTTTCTTAGTTGGACATGGGTCAGGGGCATAATGTAAAATTATACATTATGCTCATAAAAACATCAGATACTAAATTGGTCAAAACGTTTTTAACAAAATTATCTTTACCCCAACCTAATTCTCATAAAGGTCAAAATGGTCGGGTGTTAATTATTGGTGGCTCATCCCTATTCCATTCCGCGTCTCTTTGGGCGGCCGAAGTGGCTTCTCATTTTTGTGATATGGTTCACTATTCGTCAACCGAGGAAAATCAAAAAATATTTTTATCATTAAAGAAAAAATTTCATAACGGTATAATTGTTCCTCAAGAAAAACTAATGAATTATGTAAAAGAAGACGACGCAATTTTAGTTGGATCAGGAATGATGCGCGAAGGAGCCGAGGCAAAATATACTTTTAATTTAACTAAGTCACTAATCAAAAATTTTCCAGACAAGCGGTTTATTTTTGATGCCGGGGCTTTACAGGTGATGGAACCGGATTGGCTATTAAAATTAAAAACACCGGCAATTATTACTCCTCATCAAAAAGAGTTTGAAAAACTATTCGATGTATCGATACATCGAAGTAATATTGAAGAAAAATTTGAATTAGTTCAAACTACGTCAAGAAAATATAAAGTAACTATTTTATTAAAAGCAATCACTGATATTATTTCTGACGGAAATGAAGTATATTTAGTTGAAGGGGGCAAT
>ERZ1292630.4941-Hain-H41-02um-R3-4941-length-11138-cov-6_pt1 | contig 11138 bp, 11 predicted proteins | sample MGYA00564408_ERZ1292630 | MGnify/ENA primary metagenome ERZ1292630 (study PRJEB36523, sample SAMEA6512641) | groundwater metagenome | collected 2019-01-08 | study: AquaDiva: Metagenomics assemblies of 32 groundwater samples | reverse complement strand
ATTCTTTGGGATTTTTTGGAGAATAGGTTTCGATTTCTGGAAGTTCTGCGAGTTTCTGTTTGGCGTATGCGAGGAGCATCTGGTCGTGTTCGAGCACTTTTTCCATGCCGATATTTTCGAGATATTCGAGGGCTTTTTTGAAAACGATGACATCGGCGATGTTTGGAGTTCCGGCCTCGAATTTCCAAGGAAGGTCGTTCCAGCTCGCTTCATATTGATGCACTTCTTTGATCATGTCGCCTCCGAAGAGAAATGGTGGCATGGATTCGAGTAATTCTTTTTTTCCATAAAGCACTCCAACTCCTGTTGGTCCTAGCATTTTGTGGCTTGAAAATGCGAAGAAATCGCAGTCGAATTTCTGGACGTCGATTTTCATGTGTGGTGCGGATTGGGCTCCATCGAGGAGAATTTTTGCGCCGACTTCGCGTGCTTTTTTTGTGAGTTTTTCTATGGATGTGATCGCACCGGTGATGTTGCTTGCATGCGTGATCGCGAGGAGTTTTACTTTTTCGGTGAGGAGTTTTTCGGCGGCATCGAGGTCTAATCCGAAATCGTCATTGAGTGGAATGACTTGCAACTCTGCGCCGGTTTTTTTGCAAAGCATTTGCCACGGTACGAGATTGCTATGGTGCTCGAGCGCGCTCACGAGAACTATGTCACCTTTTTTGATATTTTTCTGTCCCCAGGTGTATGCGATGAGATTGATTCCTTCGCTCGTATTTTTGGTGAAAATAATTTCTTCCGTGGATCTCGCGTTGATGAATTTTCGAACTGCTTCGCGGGTTTCTTCGTATTGCTGAGTTGCTTCCTGGGAAAGGGGATAGATGCCGCGATGGATGTTGGCGTTGGTGTGTTCGTAGAAATTGACGATCGCGTCGATGACGGATTTCGGTTTTTGGCTGGTGGAGGCGCTGTCGAGATATGTGAGTGGGTGGCCGTTGATGCGACGGTTGAAGATAGGGAAGTCGTGGCGGAGGAACTTGTGACTTGTGACGTGTGACATGTGACAGGGTGAGGAATTAGGAGACCAGGATTTAGCAGGCGGCGAGATTTAATTCTTTTCTCGCCTTTTCTTGGATTTCTGGGTTTTCGATTTTTTGGATTATTTCTTCTAGGAATCCTTCGGTGAGCATTTTTCTTGCTTGTTTTTCTGTCATTCCTCTACTTTTCATGTAAAAAAGTGCTTCGTCGTCGACTTGTCCTACTGAGGCGCTGTGACCGGCTTTCAGATCGTTTGCTTCGATTTCGAGTGATGGAACGCTCCTTGCGCTTGCTTTTTTCGAGAGCAGAAGTGTGTGATGCGAGAGATAGGCGTCGGCGCCATGATTTTTCTTGGCGACCTGGATCATGCCGAAATAATCCGTTCTGGATTCGTCGTCCATGGTTCCTTTCATGTTGATGTGACCATATGTGTTGTCGGCGATGTGTGCGACTTCGGTGCGGAACTGGAATTTTTCTTTTCCTTTTCCGACGAGAATCCCGGTGACTTCGAGATGAGCGCCTTCTCCACGGAGTTCGAATCTCATGGTATTCGTTTTTTCATTGCCTTTTTTGAGGGCGAGGACGTAGCGGAGATGGGCGTTTTTTTCGAGAACGATGAGGCGATCATCGAGTCTGTTTTCGAAGATGTCTTGGGTTGTGTCTTTTTTGATGATGAGGGGCTGCAAGGGGGTAGGATTTAGGATGTAGGATGTAGGATTTAGGGAGGCGCAAATTAGCCGACCGATCCTTCCATTTCGAGCTCCACGAGTTTTTTTAATTCGACCGCATATTCCATGGGAAATTCTTTTACGATTGGTGCCATGAAGCCGTTGACGATCATTCCGGCGGCCTGATTCTCCGAGAGTCCGCGGGACATGAGGTAGAAGAGTTGGCCTTCACCGATGCGTGAAACTGTGGCTTCGTGAGCCACTGCGACGTCTTCTTCGCCGATTTCCATGGTGGGATAGGTGTCGGATCTGGATTCTTCGTTGATGATGAGTGCGTCGCAGACGACTCTGGATTTGACTCTTTCTGCTCCCGGAAGAATTTTTAGAAGTCCGCGATAGCTGGATCTTCCTGTTCCTTTGCTGATGGATTTTGAAATGATTGTTGATGTCGTATCGGGAGCGACGTGGATGATTTTTCCGCCCGTGTCCTGATGTTGACCATTGCCTGCGAATGCGAGCGAGAGGACTTCTCCGCGGGCGCCGCGACCCATGAGATAGATGCATGGATATTTCATTGTGAGTTTCGATCCACCGTTGTAGTCGAGCCATGTGACGGTGGCTTCTTCCATCGCTTTTGCGCGTTTGGTGACGAGATTGTAGACATTCTTTGACCAGTTTTGGACGGTCGTGTATTGCACTTTTGCTCCACGTTTTGCGATGATTTCGACGACTGCTGAATGGAGCGAATCGGTGGTGTATGTCGGTGCGGAACATCCTTCGATGTAGACCACTTCGCTGCCTTCGTCGGCGATGATGAGTGTTCTCTCGAACTGTCCGGCGTTTTTCGAATTGATGCGGAAATAGGCCTGCAAGGGGAGTTCGACTTTCACGCCTTTGGGAATATAGATGAAACTTCCACCACTCCAGAATGCGGAATTGAGTGCTGCGAGTTTGTTGTCGGCTGGAGGGACGACAGTGGCGAAATATTCTTTCACCAAGTCTGGATATTTCTGAACGGCCGTATCGGTGTCTACGAAGATGACGCCTTTTTTTTCTAACTGTTTTTCGAGATTATGAAACATGACTTCGGATTCGAATTGTGCGCCGGTTCCTGCGAGAAATTTCTTCTCTGATTCAGGCACTCCGAGTCGATCGAAAGTGTATTTAATCTCATCAGGAAGCTCGTTCCAGTCGTTCACCTGTTTTCCTGATGGACGGATGTAGTAGTGGATATCGTCGAAATTGATCGCGTTGAGAACGTCGGTATTTCCCCAGGTTGGCATGAATTTTTTCAGGAAAATTTCGTACGCGCGCAGTCGGAAATCGAGCATCCATTTTGGTTCGTTTTTCATTTCTGAAATCATTTCGATGACTTTGCGACTGTGACCTTTGTCAGATTTGAATTCGTTTTTTTCGGCCACGGAGAAACCGTATTTGTATTGGTCGAGGTCTTGGATGAGTTTTTTTTGCTGGGTGGTGGACATGCTGGGAGGATGTAGGATTTAGGATGTAGGATTGAGCTTTTGGAACTGTTCGTAGCCTTTTTCCTCAAGTTTCTCGACTAATTCGTGGCCGCCGCTTTTCACAATTTTGCCGTTGATCATGATGTGGATGAAGTCGGGTTTGATGTATTTCAGGATGCGTTGATAATGGGTGATGAGGAGGATTCCCATGTTGTTTTCTTTCGCGATTTTTGCGGCGCCTCTTGCGACGGTCCGCAGTGCGTCGATGTCGAGGCCGGAATCGGTTTCATCCAGCATTCCAAAAAGTGGCTCCAGGATTGCCATTTGTAGGATTTCTGCGCGTTTTTTTTCTCCTCCGGAAAAACCTTCATTGACGGATCTTGTTCTGAAATCTTCCGGCGTGTCGAGCATTTTCATTTTTTCTTTCATGAATGTTGCGAATTCCATCACACTCATTGGTTTCTTTCCTTGTCCTATGAGGAGTGCATTTTTTGCTGTGCGGAGGAAGTTTGCGTACGAAATTCCTGGGATTTCCTGTGGATATTGGAAACTTAGGAAAAGACCTTTCTGTGCGCGTTTGTCGGCTTCGATGTCGAGAATATTTTCTTTGTCGAGGAGGACTTGTCCTTTTGTGACTTCATATTTTGGATGACCCATGAGAACGTTGCAGAGTGTGGACTTCCCTGATCCGTTCGGGCCCATGATCGCGTGGATTTCCCCGGATTTTATCGAGAGGGAGATGCCTTTCAGGATTTCTTTTTTCTCGACGGTGGCGTGGAGGTTTTTGATGATGAGATGGGAGGTGGACTTGTGACCTGTGACTTGTGACATGTGACGAGAGGCTAAGATGTAGGATTTAGGCTGGCGGTTTTGAAGAAGTTTTTTAATTTTGTGGCGGTTAGGAGTTTTTTGAGTTCTTCGTTGACGGTGGCCAGGCCTTTGTGGGCTGGGACTTCGCATTTTTTCTCGAGCATCGGCATGGGGGATTTGGAATTGAAGCAGGAGATGATGGAGACGGAGCCTTCTAGGGCCATGAAAAGTTCGTAAAGTGTGGTTTCCTGGGCTTCTTTGGCGATTCTGTAGCCGCCGATTTTCCCGCGCTCTGCTTCGATGAAGCCTTTTTCTCGAAGCTGTTTGGCGATTTTTTGGAGGAAAAAGAATGAAATGTAATATTTTTTGGCGATGTCGTTTAGGGACATTGGCACTTCATTTCCTTCTATTTTCTTCTGAAGAAGTTCCAAGATGAGGATGAGACCGTAGTCAGTTTTTCGGCTGAGGTGAAACATTTTTTAGCTTTAAATTTAATTCAGACTTGGTGGGTCTGGATTGGTGTCGCGATTATTCCCGAAATTGGAAAAAGAGTCAATTAGAACTTGTCTGCGGACAGATATCGAATTGCGTAATCAACGAGGTCTTTGTTTATATCGCCGTCTATTTCACCCTCGGCGTCAATTTTTGCAGATTTTCTTTCTTCTCCTTTTTCATATGAGAATTCTACTTCCGTTCCTTTCGTTTCCAAACTTATTTTTGCTCCATTTCCGAGTTTTCCGTTTAGGTTTCCTTTGTTCATTAGATGCCATTTGATGTGAATCAATCTTTCTTCATTGCTGAGACTTATTGGGAGGAAACTTTCTAAAACTTCTGATAGATTTGATCGTTTTTTGGTTGAGTCTTTTTCGGGAATTCCGTCTTCCAGAATTGTTTCTAAGCTCTCGTTTGGCACGGTGTTTTCGGTACCAGGGTAGTATTTTTGGGGTTTTCCATCCGTACCAATCATAAAATCGTGGCGATTTCCGTCCCTATCATAAATCCTTAAGAAATATACAGTTCTCTCATCTTCTCCTACTTTTTGAATTTCGACATTAAATCCCTGTTCCGTATTTCCGAATCTGTACTTCGTTCCATCGAGATGTGATTCGAGAAGTCCCCTCAGTCTTCTCTCTCCTTCATTTGGAAAACCGAGTCTTCCTTCCTTGTAGACTAGTTCTAATCCCTCCATGACTGATGCGCCGCCAGTTTTGAGTGCATGTTCTAGGGCTGTTTCTACGTTCGCCTGATAATCTTTCACTGTGCGGTAAAATTGTCCTTCTTGACCTTGAAACTTTACTTCGTGTTCGTCTCCTCCCGATAAAGCTCCACCGGCCAATTCGCGGTATCGGTCAATTTGATTTCTATTTTTTGAAAATGCTTGAAAGCACACTTCCTTAATTCCGTGTTTTTTTGCCATAGAGAGAGCGCCTGATGCGAGCGCTCGAACAGCTCTGCTTTTTTCTGGCACTTCTTCGCCTACGAAAAGTCCTGCCAAATGCATATCTCTACTGTTTGGGTGCACACTGAATCCTATTTCGCCAGCAAATTTCCCATCCTCTGTTTTGAGAAATAGCTTATCATTGTCTTCGAAATAGCTCTCACTTGGTCCTCCTGGTGGTCCAGGTTGTTCGAACATTGCTTCAAAACTTCTCTTTAGGACTTGACGTGCTTTTTCCCAATCGTTTTCTTTGTCGTATGGAGTTACTGGAACCGGCAGAACTTCTGAGCCAATGATTATTTTGTCCATTTTCGAAATGGTTGCGAATATGTTTGCAGGATAACATAAATCTTTATTTGCGCAAATTTGCTATACTTTCCTCAATGCCCGATAAATCCTTTTTCACATCCCGGACTTTGAGCTGGTTTTCTGAAGCCAAGCGGGATTTGCCGTGGCGCAAAACTCATGATCCATATGCCATTTGGATTTCTGAAATTATGCTCCAGCAGACGCAGGTGGATCGCGTGATTGGTTTCTATACGCGCTTCATGGAGCGATTTCCGACGGTTTTTGATCTGGCGAAAGTTTCTTGGGAGGATTTTTTGCCGTACTTTCGTGGGCTTGGATATTATCGTCGTGGGCAGAATATTTTGAAGGCAGCGAATGTACTGGTGCAGCAGTACGATGGAAAATTTCCATCTGATGTCGATGAACTTCAGAAACTTCCTGGCATTGGGAGGTACACTGCGAATGCTATCGCGAGTTTTGCTTTTGGGCTGGATGTGCCCGTGAAGGATACGAATGTTTCGCGCGTTGTGCAGAGGTTTTTTAATCTTACTGATGATGATGTTTGGAACAAAATGGCGGAGCTCGTGCCGCCAAAAAATTCTTCGAATTTCAATCAAGGTGTCATGGAACTTGGTGCTTTGATTTGTAGTGCGGCACTTCCAAAATGCAATTTCTGTCCACTTTCTGCACAATGTCATTTTGCTCAGACAGATTCTGTGCCGAAGTTCACTGTGCGCGAGCGGCCTGTTCTGCGTTTGCCTTCGAATGCACGACGCGTGTCGGTGGCGCTGATTTATCGTGATGGGAAGATTCTCATTGCGCGGCGCAAAAAAGGGACTCGTTTCGCGGGTTTCTATGAATTTCCTGGCGGAAAGCTAGAACCAAAAGAGAATGAGCGAAGTTCATTGAAGCGTGAAATTTTGGAAGAGCTCGGTGTGGAGATTTCTGTGCGCCCAGCTTTTTCACGAACGCGATTTGTATTTGAAGGGAGGCATTTTTATATCAGTTTTCATCGATGTCAGATTCTCCTCGGAGATCCAGAGCCTTTGGAGGGTCAGGAAATTTCTTGGATATACCCTCGTGATATTGGACAATATGAATTCCCGCCTGCCAACAAGGAGGTGATCGAGAAAATTCCGAAAATGCGATGGTAGAATTGAAAATTGGTAGCTCGTAGGGGAATTGAACCCCTGTTACCAGATTGAAAATCTGGTGTCCTAACCATTAGACGAACGAGCCGCGATATTTGTGCAGATTCTTTTTTGGATCGAGCCGTATTATAGCGATTTTTAGGTCAAAAGCAAACGCAGGCTTGGCTTTCTGGTCTGTGTCTTTACGGCTTTGTTTTGTCTTTCACATAGATTTTTTGGCCGGGTTTCTGCATTTCTTTGATTTTTGAACTTTCCTCGATTTTTTGGAATGAAACGGTTTTTGTGACGTCTTTCTTCAATTTTTCCATTGTGCTTTGGAGTTCTTTGTTTTGAATTTGCAGCTCCTTGAGTTCGTATCCTTTCTGTCCGCTGTCGCTGATCATCGACATAAAAAATGTTGCTAGAACCACGATCATGATGCTGAGCGTCACAATTAAAGATTTTATCGTTTTGTTGATTTGTGACGAAAAAGTTTCTCTTTGAAATCGAAAAGATTTTTTCATGGCTTAGGATTTTCTGAGATAATTTCGTATTGTACTGGCACAATGCCTTCCCTCGTCGATGCGATTTGACTGAAGGCGGTGCTGGTGAGGTCGAGGTCGAGAGAAACGTTAAATGGTCCACGATCGTTGATGCGAACATCCACATTCTGACCGTTTTTGAGATTCGTGATGCGGACTTTTGTCCCGAAAGGGAGATGTTTATTTGCTGCGGTGAAGCCTTTTTGTGTGAATTTTTCACCATTGCTCGTACCTCTTCCTTCGAAAAAATCGCTGTAGAATGTGGCTTTTCCAAACATGCGGTTTTTGTCTCGTGATTTAATGAGTCGGTAGGTGAGGTCCGCAAAATATTCTCTCGTGAGTAATTGTTCTGGATTGGCATTGTTTTTGAATCCGAATCTAATCATGTTTCGTTCTTTTGCTTTCTTTATATATTTCGCAAACCATGCTTTGGAATCGACGTCTGTGAAGATGACTTCCCGGTTTTTTGGTTCTTCGAAGGTTAGTGAAGGATTCCTCTCTTTTTCGAGCTCCAGGAGCATCTTTACGCCTTCCACCAGAGTGATTTTTTTCTCTGGCTTGGTTATTTCCCTTTTTTCATTGTCGGTCGTTTTTTCCTCTACGGGAGAGTTTATTTTGTATTCATCAAAATCTATAATGGCTTTTTCTGCAAAAGCGAGAGCTTCTGCGCGAATGATTTCTTTATCTGGTTGAAAAGTTCCGTCGCTATAGCCTTTGATAATTTCGTGTTCTGCGAAGTAGTTGATTGCTACGTATCCTCTTATCCCTATTTCAACATCTTTGAATTTACTTGCTTCTGCTTGGCTGATCGAGCTCCAAAAAAGCGTTCCGATGGTGATGAAGGCCGTTATGAATGTTTTGGTGCGATTCATGCTCCTTTGACTTTGATCGTGATTTGTCTGCGATCTCCCTCGCCGACACTGACGGTTTCGAGGTCTGAAAATTTTTCGTTGAGATGCATGTGAACGACTCTTCTGAAGTATGGGGACATTGGTGGAAGCGTCTGTGGTTTTCCCATTTTTTTGACGAATTCTGCTTTTCTGATAGCCATTTCTATCACACTTTCTTCCTGTCTTTTCCTATAATTTTGAATGTCGATAATCACATTTTTTTCAGGATTTTCTGCTTTTTTCCAGAAGATGAGGCGAATCGCGTGTTCCAGTGCTCGAATGGTTTCTCCATGAAATCCGATGAGAAGATTGGCTTCGTCGCTTTCTATGTTTACGCGATAATTTCCTTCTTCTTCCTGGAGCTCGATATTACTGGCCGGTGTTCCCATTTTCTTGAGAACTTCTTCGATGAGCTGGAGGAGAATGCGATCGTGTTCCATAGGAGGATTGAGGATTTAGGATGTAGGAAGTCACAGGTCACACGTCAATGGTCACAGGTTGTTTCGGTTTTACGCTTTTGTTGACGAAGTATTGTTGAACAATTCCGAATAGTGTTGATGTCAACCAGTAGAGTCCGACTCCTGATGGAACAGAGGCCGTGAATACCGCGATCATCACTGGCATCAAGTATAGCATAGTATTGCTGACCACTTCTGTTTCACTCTTCTTTTCGCCTGGTTTTTTCTTCACCATAGTCATTTTCATTTGGATGAACTGCAGGACTCCGACTACCAATGGAAGCCAGAAAATCTCACGTTGCGTGAGGTTCAGGAACGGCGTGAACATCGTGTCGATGTCTGAGAGTGAAACATCCACGAATCCTTTGTAGAGCAAGTGAGTATTGTCGGGATTGAGTCCACTCTGGACGACATAGAAGAGCGCAATGAGGATTGGAAATTGGATTAGGAGTGGTAAGCAGCTCCCAAAAGGATTTACTTTGTGTTCTTTCCAGAGCTTCATTGTTTCTTCTGAGACTTTTTGTTTATCGTCGCCGTGGCGATCTTTGATTTCGTTGAGTTTTGGCTGGAGTTCCTGCATGCGACGCTGTGATTTGAGCGCTTTTTGTGAAGGTGCAAGGAGGAGGATACGGATGAAGATAGTGAGGAGAATGATGGCAAAACCGAGATTGTGGCCTGGTATGACTCCGACGAAGAAGATCAGGACGTTATAAATTGGTTGATAAAAGCCTTTTTCCCAGATGAATCCCCAGAATCCTTGGGGTGTAATCTCGAATTCGCTCGATGTGATTGTTTTTTCTTCGGTGCCGATTTTGAATTTTCCTTCAATTTTATATCTTCCTTCCTCATTGAAGAGGGCATAGTTCCAGTTTTCGTATGTGACGGTCAGCGTTTCTCCGGCTTTTAGTATTGTCTCTTTGACATTGTCACATGTGAGTTTTGGGTTTGCAGTTTTCTGTATCCAATTTCCGTTGGTGTATTTGTAGATGTTGAGTGGTTCTCCTGGACATTCGTTTGCGATCGCGATGTCTTGAGTTGTTCTGTTGATGATGTCTGCTGCCATGACCGCTCCTCTGGAATATTCTTTGTCTCCAATGATGATTGCTAATTCACCGGTTTTGACTTCTGGATTCTCTTTTTCAATGAAGAAACTGAATACGAGATTCAAAACGAGGAAGATTACTATAAAGGTGAGTACATTTTGCAGAATTTTTTTACCCATAGAATTTTTGGAGAGTTATGAGGCCTTCTACGACACAGGATTCTATATTCTTTCTTTTTTCCTGGAGTAGTGAAGGTTTGATGATGTAAGCGACGTCGACAGAGACCGTGAGGAGTTCAATATTTTTTCGTATTGCTTCGTAGACTGCGCGACGGAAGAAATTCCGCTTGTTTGATTGTATCGAAATTCTTTTATCAAAAACAATAGCGAAATGGCTCTCTTTTTTTCTATTTTTTCTGCTTCGGATAAAAAAATGGCGGAGTGCAAGTGATGTTCCTTTTTTGAAAAGAAACTTTACCTCCTCCGTCGTAAGCCGATTTTTTTTCGGGAGCATAATAAATGACTATACAGTCAGTCTCTTTCGTCCCTTGTTTCGGCGACGAGCAAGTACTTTTCGTCCACCCTTTGTGCGCATTCTTTTCAGAAATCCGTGGTTTCGGTTGCGCTTTCGTTTTTTGAACTTTGCGAGCATTGTATGAAATTTGTTAAAAGCAGCCGGAAGACTACAGTTCCTGGCCTTTTGTGTCAAATTTTTGCTTTGAACCTTTTTCCTTGTATACTTTTCGCATGTCTCGTTTTTTTCGATTTTCACTCTTTCTCCTCCTCTTTGTTCCTTTTGTCGCTTCTGCTTCAACTGTTCGCGAAAAACTTCTTTTTTCTGTGGTTCAAATTGTGACGGTGGGTGAGTCTGGAGATGTTTTTCTTGGTTCGGGCTCTACAATTCGTAGTGATGGACTGATTCTTACCAATCGGCATGTCGTGATCGACAGTGAGACGGGGGATTTTTTCGACCGTATCACTTTGTGTTATAGCACTTCTCAACATTTACCTCCGCGATGTTCTGCGACGGGGAAAGTTTTGGCAGTGAATGAGGATCTTGATTTGGCTATTGTGATTCCTGATAAAAGAATTGCAAAAGATGGCTCAGTGACTGATATGTCTTTCCAAAAATATTGGAAAAAACTTGGCCAGAAATTTTATACAGTTCCTTTCAAAAATTCTCATCTTTTAGCTCTTCCGAATATTTTGGATCGTGTTACGGTTTGGGGTTATCCAGTTTTGGGCGGTTCGACCGTGACAGTGACTTCTGGATATGTGAGCGGTTTCTCCGTGTCTGATCTTCCAAATGAAGATTCTTTTGTGCAGTTTATCAAGACTGACACCGAGATCAGTGCGGGAAATTCTGGTGGTGCTGCGTTCAACGACTCTTTCTCTTTTATAGGGGTTCCGACTCGTGCACATCCTGGA
>ERZ1292630.4940-Hain-H41-02um-R3-4940-length-11139-cov-6_pt1 | contig 11139 bp, 6 predicted proteins | sample MGYA00564408_ERZ1292630 | MGnify/ENA primary metagenome ERZ1292630 (study PRJEB36523, sample SAMEA6512641) | groundwater metagenome | collected 2019-01-08 | study: AquaDiva: Metagenomics assemblies of 32 groundwater samples | reverse complement strand
TATTGCTCGCGCCGCAGCACTTCGTCGTGCTGGCGCGCGATATAGCCGTCGTACTTGATCTGGATCTCGACCTGTTCGGCAACCACCGGGTCAACGGCGGCCTCGCCAGCGCCCGGCAGGGACATGAGGCTGGCGTAGCTCACATCCGGGCGGCGCAGCAGCTCAGTGAGCGCATACTCTCGTTCTATGCCTTTGCCTAAAACCCTCTTTGCGTCGGATTGCGGCAAAAGTTTAGGGTTGATCCAGGTCGATTTGAGCCGCTCCAGCTCCCTCGCAACGGCTTCGCGCTTGCGTTCGAAGGCTTGCCAACGCAGCTCATCGATCAGCCCCAGACCGCGCCCGATTTCGGTCAGACGCATATCCGCATTGTCCTCGCGCAGCATCAGACGGTATTCGGCGCGGCTGGTAAACATGCGATAGGGTTCGGACACGCCGCGGGTGATGAGATCGTCCACCAGCACACCGATATAAGCCTGGTCGCGGCGCGGACACCATGCGTCCCGGCCCTGTACCAGCAAGGCCGCGTTGATGCCGGCGAGCAAACCTTGGGCGGCGGCTTCTTCATAGCCGGTGGTGCCGTTGATCTGGCCGGCGAAAAACAGTCCCGCAATCGTCTTCGTTTCCAGCGACGCCCTCAGCCCGCGCGGATCAAAGTAGTCGTACTCGATGGCATAGCCGGGGCGCAGAATATGCGCCTGTTCCAGGCCCTTGATCGAGCGCACCAGATCGAGTTGCACATCGAAGGGCAGGCTGGTCGAGATGCCGTTGGGGTAAAACTCGTTGGTGGACAGGCCTTCGGGCTCGAGAAAAATCTGGTGGCTCGCCTTGCCCGCGAAGCGGTGGATCTTGTCTTCGATGGAGGGACAATAGCGCGGGCCTATGCCTTCGATCATGCCGGTGTACAGCGGCGAGCGGTCGAGACCCTCGCGGATAATCTCGTGGGTGCGCGCGTTGGTATGCGTAATCCAACAGGGCAGTTGCCGCGGATGCATGTCACGCCTGCCCATATAGGAAAACACCGGCGCCGGATCGTCGCCCGGCTGCTCCTGCATCGCCGAAAAATCGATCGAGCGGCCGTCGATGCGCGGCGGCGTGCCGGTTTTCAGGCGGCCAACCGGGAGTTTCAATTCGCGCAGCCTTGCTGCCAGGCTGATTGAAGGCGGGTCACCCGCCCTGCCCGCCTGGAAATTGACCATGCCGACGTGGATCAGTCCGGATAGAAAAGTGCCCGTGGTCAGGACCACGGCGCGCCCGGTGAACCGGACGCCGAGCTGCGTCACCACGCCACTCACCCGGTCGCCCTCCAGCGTGAGGTCGTCCACCGCCTGCTGAAACAAAGTGAGGTTGCGCTGATTTTCCAGCCGCGAACGGATAGCCTGCTTGTACAGCAGCCGGTCGGCCTGGGCGCGGGTGGCGCGCACCGCCGCGCCCTTGCTCGAATTGAGTGTGCGGAACTGGATACCGGCCTCGTCCGTGGCGATCGCCATGGCTCCGCCCAGCGCGTCGACTTCCTTGACCAGATGCCCTTTGCCGATACCGCCGATCGAAGGGTTGCAGGACATCTGTCCCAGGGTCTCGATATTGTGCGTGAGCAGCAAGGTGTTGCTGCCGGCCCGGGCCGCGGCAAGCGCGGCCTCGGTCCCGGCGTGACCGCCGCCGACTACGATTACATCGAATTTGGTAGGAAAATGCATGCGCCGGCTGCCGTGCCAAAGAGGCGCGATTTTACGCTGTTTCCCCGCAAACCGTAAGGCGTTGTTCCACGTGGAACAGTGTGGCAGGGCTCTGCCTGGGGTGCTTTTATCCAAAACCGTGTTTTCTGTACGGATGGTTTGTATCCGTACAGAAAACACGGTTGAATGCGGCCTTCGATGTACCACCGCCGTTCCTACTGTTCCGATCTGCCTCAGTACATGCGCCGCATAGAGTCCTCGATTTCATGCGGATAGAAACCATCCGAATTAAATCTAGGACTTCGAATAAAAGCACCCCAACCGAGACTCGGCCACACTGTTCCACGTGGAACAATCAGGCAGCCTTACCCGAAGCCAGTCCCAGGTAGCTCTCGATGACGCGCGGATTGGACGCCAGCTCCGCGCTGGGACCTTCCAGCACGATTTCGCCGGTTTCCAGCACGTAACCGTAATCGGCCACCTGCAGCGCAGCACGCGCATTCTGTTCCACCAGCAGGATGGACACGCCGGTTTCGCGCAGGCCGGCAATGACGTGAAAGATATCGCGCACGATCAGCGGCGCCAAACCCAGGCTGGGCTCGTCCAGCATCAATAGGCGCGGACGGCTCATGAGCGCACGGCCCAGCGCGAGCATCTGACGCTCGCCGCCGGAAAGCGTGCCGGCCAACTGCCCGCGGCGTTCCTTCAGTCGTGGAAACAGCTGATAGACCTTTTCGAAATCACCTGCGATGGCCTTGTCGCGTTTGTGATAGCGGTGAAAGGCGCCAAGCACCAGATTGTCCTCGACCGTCATTGCGGCAAACAATTCGCGTCGCTCCGGCACCAGGCACATGCCTCTGCTCACGCGCTGCTCCGGCTCGACGCGCGTGATCTCCTGTCCCAGATAACTGACGCTGCCGCGCGTAGCCAGCATGCCCATGAGCGCCGCCAACAGCGTAGTCTTGCCCGCGCCGTTGGGGCCGATGACCGTGACTATTCTGCTCTCTTGCACGCGCAACCCGGCTTGGTGCACGGCTTCTACCTTGCCGTAGGCCACGCACAGACCGCGTACTTCCAATAGCGTGTTCATTTGACGCCACCGAGGTAAGCTTCGAGCACCGCCGGGTTTGCCTGGATCTCCTGCGGCAGGCCCTCGGCCAGCTTTTCGCCGAAGTCCATCACCACCAGCCGATCCACCAGCTTCATCACGAAATCCATGTCGTGCTCGACTAAGAGGATGCTCATGCCTTCGGATTTAAGCTTGCGCAGAAGTTCGGCAAGAGAGCGCTTTTCCTGGTAGCGCAGCCCGGCCGCAGGCTCATCCAGCAGCAGCAGCACTGGGTCGGCGCAGAGCGCGCGTGCAATTTCGAGAATGCGCTGCTGGCCCAGCGCCAGGTTGCCGGCTTGTTCGTGAACGCTGGCTCCCAGTCCCACTCGTTCGAGTTGGCGCGCGGCTTCCGCTAGCAACTTGGCCTCCTCCGAACGCTCCAGGTGCAGAGCGGCGCTGACCACGCCTTTCTCCCCGCGCTGGTGCGCGCCGATCGCAACATTCTCCAGAACACTCATGGTTGGCAACAGATGCACCTGCTGGAAAGTACGCGCCATGCCGCGCATGACAATGGCGCGCGAAGACAAGGTGTCGATGCGCTCGCCGCGGAAACTCACCTCGCCACCGGTGGGCGGGAGCACCCCGGTAACCAAATTGAACACGGTGCTCTTGCCCGCGCCGTTTGGGCCAATCAGCCCCAGAATCTCACCGCTGCTCATGGAAAAAGACAGGTCGTTTACTGCCAACAAACCCCCGAACGCCTTGCGTGCCGCCTTTAGTTCCAACAGCTTTTCGCCGGCAGCCGGTCGCGCGCGCATGGGCAATGCCTGCGTTGCCGGCAGCAGCGGCTTATTCGATCCGGGGAAATGACGTACCACAAGCGGCATGATCCCGTCCCGTGCGCGCTGCAGCAACAACACCAGCAGCACGCCAAAAACGATCATCTCGAAGTTGCCGCTTTGACCCAACAATTTGGGCAGCAGATCCTGCAGCCACTGCTTGAGTATGGTGAGAATTCCCGCCCCAATAACTGCACCCCAGACGGAGGCGGCGCCGCCGACCACGGCCATGAATAAGTATTCGATGCCGGCGTTGATGGAGAACGGCGTCGGATTCACAAAACGAAGCAGATGCGCGTAAAGCCAGCCGGACAAACTGGCCAGCAGCGCCGCATAGACGAAAATAATGATTTTCATCCCGGCCGTATCGACGCCGAAACTCTCAGCCATCAACCCGCCTCCTTTTAGGGCGCGGATGGCTCGGCCGGAGCGCGAATCAAGCAGATTGTGCATGGACAGCAGGGCCAGCAGCGCCAGGGTCCAGATGAGGTAATGGAACTTGCGGCCGGAATCTAGTAACACGCCAAAAAAATTGATCGCAGGCAGGCTGGAGATGCCGGTATGCCCGCCAAGAAACTCCATATTGCCAAACAAAAAGTACAGGCTGATGCCCCAGGCTATGGTTCCCAGTGGCAGATAATGGCCCGAGAGGCGCAAGCTGATAAAGCCAAGGAAAAGGGAAACGGCGAAAGTGAGCGCTAACCCTCCAAGCAAGGTCAGCCACGGGGAAACACCATAGACTGTGGTCAGATAGGCGGTGGTATAGGCGCCTAGGCCGACGAACGCCGCCTGCCCGAAGGAAGTTAAGCCGCCTACTCCAGTAAGCAGAACCAGACCCAGCGCCACGATACTGTAGAGGCCAATGTAATTGAGCAGCGTGACCTGGAACTCGGGCAGCGCCAGTGGCGCCACGAGCATGAATGCGAGGAACACGCCGAGAACGATACGTGCCCGGCTCATTCCTCGTCTTCCTCGATATGGTGCGCGGTGAGCGAGCGCCAAACCAGCACCGGAATAATCAAGGTGAAGACTATTACTTCCTTGTAGGCGCTGGCCCAGAAAGACGAGTAGGCTTCAAGCATCCCTACAAGCAGAGCGCCAGCAGCGGCGATGGGATAACTCACCAGACCACCCATGATGGCTCCGACGAAACCCTTCAATCCGACCAGGAAACCCGAATCGTAGTAGATAGTGGTGATGGGTGCGATCAAAATACCGGAAAGAGCACCGATCAGCGCCACCAGTGTGAAACTCAATTTGCCGGCCATCGCCGGGGATATGCCCACCAGTCGCGCGCCCACACGGTTGATGGCGGTGGCGCGCAGCGCCTTACCGTAAATGGTGCGCTCAAAGAAAAGATACAGCACCACGATCAGCCCCAGGCTCGCGCCTATCACCCACAGACTCTGCCCGGAAATATTGAGCACCCCCAGCTTGAATTGTGCGTCGGAGAAAGGCGGCGTCCGCGACCCCTCCGCGCCGAAGAACACCAACCCCAGTCCGGTCATGGCAAAGTGCACCGCGACGGAAATGATGAGCAGGACCAGCACCGAAGCATTGGCAAGCGGCTGGTAGGCCAGTCGGTAGACCATGGGACCGAGCGGGACCACCAGGGCAAGCGTCAGCAAGATCTGAAATGTGAGCGCTGGCTTCTGTGGCGCAGCCCACCAGGTAAGCCACAGCAATCCGGCTGGAGCTATGATGAACTTGAAAATGATGGCTGGAATGCGCCGCGCTGCACCCAGGCGCAACGCCTGCGTCAACTCTACTAGCGCGACGGCCAAGCCCGCTCCCAGCAACAGCCAGGCCGTCCCCGGCAGCTTGCCTAACTGCAGGCTGGCCAGCGTGAGCGCACCGTAGGTGACAAATTCACCCTGCGGGATGAATATCACCCGCGTCACCGCAAACACCAGTACCAGGGCCAGGGCAAGCAGCGCGTAGATCGCGCCATTGGTCAGGCCGTCCTGGATGAGAAAAAGGGCGATCTCGGCGTTCAAGTTCGCAGGCTGGTCAGGCGGCAAGGGCGGCAGCGACGACAAGAAGGGGCGGCCTTTGCGCCCCGCCCGCTGCCGCAACTCGAATCGCCGCCGTTGCGCACGCCTTATTCGATTGGTTCATCAACAGCACGCAGTCTACCCGCTTGCCGCTCAAACCGCAGCAGCGGCCTTGCGCCGGCGTTGGGTCACCATCACCAGAGCAAGCAGCAGGAATGCCGGCAATGTGTACCACTCCTTGTCCGGCTGCGGGATGCGGGTCTCGATGCCGATAATGCGGTTCTTGTTCGCCACGTCCAGGCGTATCTTCTCCGCCGCGCTGTCGATGCCGATATCGACAATCTCGAGCTTGTCGGCTTTCATCTGCGTTGTCAGACCTACCCTCTCTAGGCGTTTTTCAGGCGGCACACCCTTGAACACCGGAAGAATGAAGGTACGCTCTTCGACTTTGCCCTTATCGTCGACTTCGATCCGCAAACGCATGTTGCTGCCCTCCGGCAGTTCGCCGACGGCGCGCGTCACTTCGCTTGCCGGTTGCAACGCGAACGGCGGGTAAAACCAGTCGCGGTAGATATCGGGGCGAAACAGCGAGAAGGCGATGAGGAGCAGCGCCAGCGTCTCCCACCAGCGGTTGGCCACGATGAAATAGCACTGTGTCGCCGCGGCGAAGGAGAAACAGGCCGCAACCGCTACCACCACAACCAGGACGAAATGCCACCAGGATGTGATGCCTATCATCAGCAGCTCGGTGTTGAACAGGAACACGAACGGCAGGATGGCCGTGCGCATCTCGTAAATGAATCCCTGGATGCCGGTCTCGAGCGGATCGGCTCCCGAAAGTCCCGCCGCGGCATAGGCCGCGAGCGCCACCGGCGGCGTGGCATCGGCCATGATGCCGAAATAGAACACGAACAGATGCACCGCGATGAGCGGCACCTCCAGCCCGTGCGAGGCGGCGAGCGCCACGATCACCGGCGCCAGCAGCGTGGCGGTAACAATGTAGTTCGCGGTGGTCGGCAGGCCCATGCCGAGAATCAGCGAGAACAGCGCCGTCAGCAGCAGCACGCCCATGAGCGAGCCGAAGGAGAGTTTCTCCACGATGTCGGCCAGGGACTGGCCTATGCCGGTCAGACTCACCGTGCCGACAATGATGCCGGCCACCGCCGTGGCGACGGCGATGCCAAGCATATTGCGCCCGCCCAACTCCAGGCTCTTGTACAGATCGAAAAAACCGTGGCGCACGGTGCCGGCGAGCGGCTTCGCGCGAAACCAGGCGATCAGCGGCCGCTGTGTGATCAGCATCAAGCCAAGAAAGCTGCAGGCGTAGAACGCGGCGAGTCCCGGCGATTGCTCCAGCACCATCAGGCACCAGACCAGGATGAATACCGGCAGAATATAAAACACGCCCGAGAGCACGGTGGGCATGGTTGGCGGCAGTTCGGTCATAGTCGACGGATCGATCTCGGCGGTCGGATCCACCTGGTCGAACCAGCGCGCCGAATACCAGACGCAGCCGATATAGGCCGCCAGAACCAGGAGCGCGGTCAGCCCGGTGGCAGCTTCGCCGAACATCCGCGGCAGCCATGCCGACAGCCAAAGGCACAGCTGAATCAGGATCAGCGTGCCGGCGATGGTGAAGCCCCAGCCCAGCAGGCGTCCTTTGAGAGGTGAAGGCCGGCGCGGAATGCCTTTCATGCCGGCTTTCACCGCCTCCAGGTGAACGATATAGAACAGCGACACGTACGCGAGAATCGCAGGCAGGAAAGCGTGCTTGACGATCTCGCTGTAGGGAAGATTAATGTACTCGACCATGAGAAAAGCGGCGGCGCCCATCACCGGCGGCATGATCTGGCCGTTAGAGGACGATGCGACTTCGATCGCGCCCGCCTTCACCGGCGTGTAGCCGACCCGCTTCATCAGCATGATGGTGACGTTGCCGCCGGTGAGCACGTTAGCGACGGATGAGCCGGAAATCATGCCGTTGAAACCGGACGCCAGTACCGCTGCCTTGGCCGGACCGCCGCGCATGTGACCCATCAGCGCGAACGCCACGCGCGTAAGGTAGTTGCCGGCACAGGCCTGGTCGAGCATGGCGCCGAATAGCACATACAGGAAGACGAAGCTGGTGGAAACCCCCAGGGCCACGCCGAACACGCCTTCGGTCGTGATCCAGAAATGCGAGGCCGCGCGCCCCAGCGTCGCGCCCTTGTGAGCGATCAGGTCCGGCATGTAGCGGCCGGCAAATACATAGACGAGGCAGATGATGCCCATCACCATCATCGGCTTGCCCAAGCAGCGCCGCGTGGCCTCGAGCAGCGTGAGCACGCCGACGATGGCGACGCCGATGTCCATGCCGCTGGGCGAGCCCTGGCGCCCCGAGAGCGCGCCATAGAACAGGAACAGATAACCGGCGCAAAAGGTCGCCGCCAGCGCCAGCACCCAATCGTAGGCCGGCACGTATTTGCGCGGGCTGCTGTTCAGCAGCGGAAAGGCGAGATAGACGAGGAACACGGCGAAGGACAGATGGATGGATCGCGCCATGGAATCGTTGAACATCACGTACTTCTGCAAGCCCGAGTCCAACTCGGCGACCCAGTACGGGATGGGCGAGGAGATCCACAACTGGAACAGTGACCACAGCACCGCGACATTGACGATCAAGAGGCGCGTCAGTCCCTCGGGCCGGCGCGCCCCGGATTCGGCGGCGACCACCTGATCGATCAGATCCGGCTGCGGCGCGCCGGGATTCTTATTGTCTTCCATCCCGTCTCCTGACAATCAAAGCGCCACAAGCTAAAGCGGGCGCTCGATGGCGCCCGCTGTATGGCTGCTGCAAAACCGGTGCTTACTTGAGCAGCCCTTTTTCCCGGAAATATTTAAGCGCGCCCGGATGGAAAGGCACGGTATTGCCCTCCAGCATCTGCGCCTTGGTGATGTTGGCCACCGCCGGATGCAGCTTCCTGAAATCGTCGAAATTGTCGAACAGCGCCTTGGTGATGATGTAGGCGGTCTGCTCCGGCAAATCGGCGCTCGCCACCATCGTGGCCAGCACGCCGAAGGTGGGTTGCGCGTTGTCGGTGCCCTTGTACATCTTGCCCGGCACGCTCGCCTTGGCATAGAACGGATGGTCCCTGACCAGCTTGTCGATGCCCGGGCCGGCGACGCTGGCAATGCTGGAAGCGCACGAGGCGGCGGCTTCCTGGAAAATCGCGTTAGGATGGCCGGCGACGAAGGTGAATGCATCGATCTTGTTATCGCACAGCGCCGGCGCCATCTCGACGAATTTCAGTTCGGTCGCCAGGCGCAGGTCCTCTTTCCTGATGCCGGTCGCGGCCATCACGAGTTCGGTGGTCGCGCGCGTGCCCGAGCCCGGGTCACCGATGTTCATGCGCTTGCCCTTCAGGTCGGCGAAGCCCTTGATGTTCGCGTCCTGCCTTGTCACCAGCGTGAACAACTCGGGATAGACCGAGAACAGCGCGCGCAGCTTGGGTTGCTTCTCCTTGAACGGCCCCTGGCCGTTCAAGGCATAGAACTGCGTGTCGCTCTGCGCAAACCCGATATCCATGTCGCCCGACATGACAGCGTTGATATTGAACACCGAACCGCCGGTGGATTCCACCGTGCAGCGGTACCCATGGTCCTTGCGCCCGGCGTTGACGAAACGGCAGATCGCCCCGCCCAGCGGATAGTAGACGCCGACAATGCCGCCGGTGCCGACCGTAATGAACTTGTCAGCGCTATGCGCGCTTTGCGCAGGCACAAACAACGCGCTGGCGGCGATAGCGGCAGCGACGAGAGCGGATTTGAATTGCATGATGTAGTCCTCCTTGAATGTTCGATTGCAGAACTATTATTCGGGCGCGGCAAGAATCTGCGTAGGCCGCCGCGCTTCATGTGCACAACAATAAAAGTGTAGCACGGCAACCGCCGTTGCGTAGCGGGCGCCGTCACGGCGATTTGATCGGTTTTGACTTTATTCAAGATCCCTGATTTTGTACGGATGGTTTATATCCGTACAAAATCAGGGATCCATGCGGCCTCCATGCGAGAGACAGTGCCTATTGCGGCGGCGGCGGGAGATTTGAGACTTCAATTAACCATGTGTTTCGTACGGATACAAACCATCCGTACGAAAAACATGGTTTTGGTTAAAAACCTTGGAGCATCGCGTGCGCCATGCACGTGGGCATACTACACAACCGCGATAACCTGCTCTATCGAGCGCGCGAGCTTGTCCACGATCTCGTCCAGTTGCGCTTCGGTGATGATATAGGGCGGCGCCAGCACGACATGGTCTCCCGACACCCCATCCAGGGTTCCCGCCATCGGATAGCACATCAGGCCGTTCTCCAGCGCCTGCAGCTTGAGCGTGGCGCTGATCCTGCGCTGCGCATCGAAGGGCCGCTTCGATGCGCGGTCCTCGACCAGCTCCAGTGCCCAGAACAGCCCGCGGCCGCGAATCTCGCCCACGTGCGGGTGCTGGCCGAAACGCGCCCGCAGCCGCGACTCAAGTCCAGCACCGAGCTCGCGCACCCTGGCCAGCAGCCCGCGGTCCTTGACAGCGCGCTGCACCGCCAGAGCACCGGCGCAAGCGGTGGCGTGACCGGTATAGGTGTGGCCGTGCTGGAAAAAGCCCGAACCATTCACCACGGCATCATAGATTCTTGCGCTCGCCAACAGCGCCCCTATGGGCTGATAGCCCGCGCCCAGACCTTTGCCTATGCAAATGAGGTCGGGCACCACGTTCTCCTGCGCGCAGGCGTAGAGCGTGCCGCAACGGCCCATGCCGCACATCACTTCGTCCAGGATCAGCAACATGCCGTACTTGTCGCAGACTTCGCGCACGCCCTGGAAATAATCCGGCACCGCGGTGACACAACCCAGCGTCGCGCCGCCCACGGTCTCGGCGATGAAACCGATGACCTTGTCCGGCCCGAGGCGCAGCACCTCTTGTTCGAGTTCGCGCACCAGGCGCTGGCCGTAGGCCTCATCGCTCTCGCCCTCCTGCTTGCCGCGATAGGTGTAACAGGGCGAGACATGCGAGACCTCGACCAGCAACGGCTCGAACTGCTTGCGCCGCCACAGGTTGCCGCCCGCGGCGAGCGCGCCTAGCGTATTGCCGTGGTAACTCTGCCGGCGCGCGATCACATGGCCGCGCTGCGGCTGGCCGATTTCGACGCAATACTGGCGCGCGAGCTTGAGCGCCGCCTCCACCGCTTCCGAGCCACCGGAGCAGAAATACACCCGCTCTATGCCGGCGGGCGCATTTTCGACCAGCTCGCAGGCGAGGTCTTCCATGGGCTGGTTGGTGAAAAATGAAGTGTGCGCAAACGGCAACTGGTCCAGTTGTGCCTTGATCGCTTCGATCACCTCGCGATCGCTGTGCCCCAGGCAGGAGACGGCCGCGCCGCCGCAGGCGTCGAGATAGCGCTTGCCATTGCGATCGATGACATACGGCCCGTCGCCGCCGACCGCAACCGGGTATTTGTGTTTTGGATTGCGGTGGAAAACCTGGCCCATGGAGATCTCTCTTAGATTCTTACGCATTTTTTGTTGAACAAAAGGTGTTCAACAATGTTGTTTTG
>ERZ1292630.4938-Hain-H41-02um-R3-4938-length-11142-cov-4_pt1 | contig 11142 bp, 10 predicted proteins | sample MGYA00564408_ERZ1292630 | MGnify/ENA primary metagenome ERZ1292630 (study PRJEB36523, sample SAMEA6512641) | groundwater metagenome | collected 2019-01-08 | study: AquaDiva: Metagenomics assemblies of 32 groundwater samples | reverse complement strand
TGCCGTGGTTCTGGTTTTTCTTCACGGTCGCCGTGTTGTTGCTCTCCGCACTCGACCGTTATCGCATCGTTTCCCAATTCAAACAACGTGAGCGTGTCGTTATCGTTGATCCGGCTGGCACCTACTACGTCAGCCCGTTGCTGCAATTTCAGGAAGCGAAAGATTTGCATGTGCAACAGGCAGAACTCGCCGCCCAGGTCTTTCTCGCCCGCAACCCGAAGGACTTCGACAACCTCGACCTGCTCAAATTGATGTTTCTGAAAAAGGCGTTTACCAAAGCGCAAGAGCAGAAAACCAGTGAAGCCGCCGAGTTTCGGGCCAAACAACTGCATCAAAAGGCCGAGATTGGCCGCATTGATATTCTGGCTACTCGTGAAAACGAAGTGCTCGCGTCCGTCACCGGCCAGCTTATTCGTAGCGGCATCTTTCAAGACAAAGCGTTCACCGAAGCGTTTCCGTTCACGCTTCGTTTGAGTCTGCTTCGTAATCCCAACATGGCCCTGAACGGACGTTTCCCCACCGCCGTGGGCGACTTCAAATATGAAATCAATCGTTAGCCTTTTGTCTCTCATTTCCACGGTGGCGCTGGCGGGTTCGCCCGCCATCCAACGCGCCTGGCTGGATGATCGCACGGTTGTCACCGTGCCGGTCGCCACCAACCGCGTCACCACGCTCAACTTTCCCGGCCCGATTGCCGCCATTGATGGCGCGGGGTTTACTGTGGATGGGAAAAGTCCGGGACAATTTCAACTCGCCCACACCAAAGGTTCGGCCTTCTTGTCAGTACGGGCGCTGTCAGCCAAGGCATCCGCCAACCTGAATGTCCGTTGGAACGATCGTACCTATGTTTTCGAGTTAAACGAAAGCAATGTTCCGATGCTTTCGCTCAACCTGGAAGCGTTACCGACGCCAAACACGGCTGGCGTTAACAATGCGTCTGAAGTCAGTCCGCTGAAATTACTCGCGCTGCTCGACAAGGCAAAAGCCTTCCCGCTACTGAAGGTGCAACAGCCGCAGAGTGTCGCTGATGTCGCGTTCACCACGTACGACGGCAAACCGTTGGTGAGTAATTTCAACGATTACGAAATCCAGATTGAACAGACATTCCGTTTCAACGCCGAAGACACGCTGGTGTTTCGCATCGGCATCACCAACAAAGCCGATGCGCCACTAATTTATCAGCCGGACAGTTTTGCCATCCGAGCCGGGAATCGGCTCTACCATCAGTCCATCAGCGATGCCGACGGAACCGTGCCGCCGCATGGGCGCAGCCTGGTTTATTTTGCCATTACCGGCGCTCCAGATGGCGGACGCAACAATCTCTCGTTGAAAAACCCGTTCACTGTGCTGGTAACGCGACTTTCCGCACCGCCGCCCGTGGTTATTGTCACCAACACTCCCGTCGCTCCGCTCCGTTCACCCAAGGATCAGCCATGAATCCCAGAGATTTTCTCGCTTTCTTCAAGACGCGCAGCGGCAAGCTGGTGGTATTCGGAGGACTATTTGCTGCCGCCCTCATTATCGTCAGTGTGATCCGCAAGCAAAACGCCTCGCCGGAGGACGCCGCGAAGATTACTCCTTTGGAAGCCAACACGAATAACGCGCCGCAGGTCGTGCAGTCTGTGGTGCGTTCGATGCAACGATTCGATCCACCTGCTCCCAAACCGCAGGCAGATATGCCCGCCGCAGGCCGAACGTCCCGCAAATCCGTTGATTCCGCCAATTCAGCAGTACGGACTGCTCAACCCGCTGCACAAAATCAAACCCCAACGCTCCCCCCTATCAGTTTGTTAGCAGACAGCACCGTCGGAATTCCTGTTCCCAAAAAACTGAGCGCTGTCTATGCGCCCTTTGGCCGGTTGATTTCCTGTGAAACGGTTATCACGGTGGATTCCGCTTCCATTCAGACGCCCATTGTCGGGTTGGTCACTGAAAACGTCTATCACGCGGGGAAACTGGTGATTCCCGCCGGGACGGAAGTTCATGGCTCGGCCAAAACTGATCGCACGCGCGAGCGCATCGCCAGCGGCAGCAGTTGGACGTTCGTCTGGCAGTCTGGCGAGGAAATGCAAATCAAAGCCATCGCCCTCGACCGCGAGTTTGAGAATTCCACCAATCAGGTCGGGTGGGGCATCACTGATGGCAGCGCGGGGCTGCGCGGCGAATTGATCAAGTCTGATGACCTCGCTGAAATAAAATTATTCGCGGCGACATTCCTTTCCGGGGCAGCGGATGCCCTGACCGAGAAAGAGCAGACCATCTTCGGCTCCATCAACAGCCGTTCGCTCAATAATGCCCCGCTCGTCGGGGCACAGGACGTTTTGAAATTGTACGCCCAACAAATCGCCGATGCCATCCAACGCGACGGTTTCTACGTCCGCGTACCCAGCGGAAAACAGTTCTACCTCTATGTCCTGCAAACGATTGATCGCGCTGAAGCTCGGCTGGGTGTCTCAGCACTTTCTGTCTCCCAGGAATCCGAAGAACGCTCCAAACCAAATTAACACTATGAAACCGCTGTATCTGATTCTGCTCCTGACTTTGTCCGCCTGCACAACCGCTCCCAAACTGGAAGTGCGCCCGCTACCACCGCCGCCAGCCATTGAGCAAAGCGCTGTCCGTTATTCCGAAATTGTTCGCCCTTATCACATCGGACGCTATGCCGACCCGAACAGCGGCACAGTGATGCACGAACAGCATGTGGTGTATCGGGTCGAGGAAAGCGCGCGGTGGGATTTTCATCCGGGCAATCCGTGTGGGAACGCCTTTCAGTGGCCATCCGTTGTGCGCGATCCGGCCTTTGTGTCGTTCCCGGTCAGCGATGCAATTGTGGCCGAGGTTAATTCGCAACGGTTGGCCACGACGCAAATCATGGCGCAATCCCGGGTGTTGACCGGAGCCTTGCAGCAACTTCAAACGGCACTGCAAACCGCCAGAAACAATGAGCAAGCCACCGTTAGTTTGCAGGCAGCGATTGCTGATATAAGAAAACGGCTTGATGCGTTTGAAGTTTCCCAAGGGACGGCCCCCTCACCGAGCAACGAACCAGCGAGCCCGCTTGTCCCGTGAACACTTTGCCGGCAATCACGCCAGCAATTCAAACCAAGAAACCTCATCATGAGTAATCCAAAGTCCAAATCCGCGCCGCCTGGCGCAACCGCCGCGAATGCGGCCCCTGAAACCACGTATCGCACCAATCCCGAAATCGAAGCCCGGATTGACGCTTATATCAAAGAGAACCCCAAACATTGGGCCTATCTTCAAGCCATGCCCCGCGAACGCCTGGAGCGCTCCGTCGTTTTGAACGAAGTGCGCCAGATCGAGCGGCAACAACGGATGCGCAATGGCCTGATGACCCGCATCAATGCCGATCCCAAACTAAAACAGGCGTATGAAATTCTGGTGAAGGATGTGCCGGAAGAACAACGCGAGGAAGTCATGGCGCAGATGGCCCGCCAGAAGCAGCGCGTCGTCGCCCGGTCGCAGGCGCAACAGCAAACCCAAGGGCAGGCGGTTGGCGCTTAAAGACGACATTCGCCGGGTTGATTCTTTTCATCAGAATCGGCCCGGCAAATCATTGATGCAGAAAGAGTCGTAAATGACGAGGCATTGCTTTTGCTGCCCATTTAGCGACGCAAGGGGTTCTTTTGCGTCGGCTCGCAAAATGTCTGTTATATGGTTTCGCTGACGAATTTCTGGACACATCACTCCAAGGCATTGCGATTATAGTTGCGAGCCGTTTGCCTGCTGTTGTTTCAAAAACCACAACCCAATCCCGGTTGATCGGAAGTAAAGGCAATAGCTTTGATTAGTCCTGAATTTCGAGGCGGAAAACCCCGGACGAGTTTTTCGGTCAACAAGGGTGGTCATGCGGCGGCGGAATCTCATCGGTCGAACCATTTCCCGATTACGGTCGGAGCAAAACTGGTCGCAGAACGATCTTGCCACAAAGCTGCAATTGGAGGGCGTGGACATCAGCCGCGACATGATTGCCCGGGTCGAACTGGGGCTGACGAAAGTTAGCGATGAACTGATCGAGGGACTTCAGCGTGCCTTTCGGGTTCCCATTGCCCGACTGTTTCCCAGCTACGTTCAGGATAAGGACCAGCAGTTTGCCAAACGCGAAAAAAGCCTCGCGACCAGAAAACCAAACCAACGCCGTCGCTCATAATCCAATCGCTTGCGACGCAGGACCGGTAGTGGCAGTTTCGTATGGCTGTCAAACGCACAGCAATCAGTACTGACGATCAACTGGAGCTTTTTGCCTCCAACGGCAGGATTTATGAGCACACTGACCCAATACGGACGAATGGCGGAGAAACACTGGCGCGAACATTGCCCGAACCTCGTGCGCGAACTGGAGGCGAAAGGCCAGTTGCATCAGATGTTGCTGGAGGCCGAGGAAAAGTCGAAGGACGAAATGATCGAATTGACGCAGCAGCTCACCAAGCAGGACCTGACCCCACAGCAGGCTCACGATCGTGCTTGGGAAATAGTGCGGGAACGTTACATCCTGATTTCCCCCGAGGCTCTGCGGACGGCCACCAGTTAGAGGTAAGCCAAGCTATTGGCGGTGGGAACCGCAATTCCTATCGTATCACTGATGCCGACCAACTTGGGGAAGGCGGCCCGAAACAAAAGTTCCATCAGAATCTTCGTGCGATTGAAATTCTGCGCGCGTTGGACGCCGAGGATCGCCCGGCCACACCGGAAGAAAAAGCCGCCTTGGTCAAATACGTCGGCTGGGGAGCCATGCCCCAGGTGTTCGATGTGGATAATGCCGGCTGGCGCAAGGAGCAGATTCAGCTTTCCGAAATCCTCTCCGACGAGGAGCATCGCTCGGCCCGCGCGACCACCCTCAACGCGCACTACACCGCCCCCGTCGTCATTCGCGCCATGTATCAGGCTGCGCAACGGTTCGGATTTCAGGGCGGGCAGATTCTCGAACCCGCGTGCGGCATCGGTCATTTCATCGGCCTTATGCCGGAGGACATGCTCCACCAGTCTCGCATCACCGGAATTGAGATTGATCCGATTACGGCCCGAATTGCCAGGGCGCTCTATCTCGACGCCAACATTCGCGAGCAGCCGTTTGAAAAATCCAAACTCCCCGATGAATCCTTTGACCTCGCCGTTTCCAATGTGCCGTTTGGTGATTATTCCGTTTACGATCCCCGTTGGAATCAGCACAAATTTCCCATCCACGATTATTTCTTTGCGGCCACGCTCGACAAGTTGCGTCCCGGTGGCCTGATGATGTTCATCACGTCCCGCCACACGTTGGACAAACAGGATTCCACACTACGCCAGTTGCTGGCCGTAAAAACTGAATTTCTCGGTGCAATCCGCCTGCCCAACAATGCGTTCAAGAAAAACGCCGGCACCGAAGTGACGACCGACATCGTGATGCTTCGCAAGTTGCGCGCGGGCGAATCACCGCGCGGCCCGGTCTGGAAATCGTCCGTCTCCTTCGCCAACGAACGAAAGGAGGAATTCTTCCTCAACGAATACTTTGCCACCCATCCGCACATGATGCTCGGCACCATGCGGCTGGTGCGTGGCATGTATCGGGACGGCGAGCCGGTTTTGGTCCCGGATGGCCGTGAGTTGAGCGCAGCCATTACCGAGGCGGTTTCACGACTGCCACGCGACATCTACCAATCGAAAACAAACATAGTGGCCCAACCGCAGGTTGTCCCTGCACCAAGTCAGATCAAACCAAACGCATTCTGTGTTCACGAGGACGGACGGCTTTGCCTCAATGAAGACGGCGTGTTGCGTCCGCTGGACGATATGCCGGTGGAAACGCGCTCGCGGATTCGCCGGTTGATTGACGTGCGCGATGCGGTGCGGGTTTGTCTCCGTTCTCAACTCAATGGTAGCCCCGAGGAACATGTCGCGGAGGCTCGCTTTCAACTGAACCTGGTTTATGACCGCTTTGCAGCCCGGTTCGGTCCCATCAATGCGTCTGCCAATCAACGCGCGTTTCATGGCGATCCAGACCTGCCGTTGTTGCTGTCCCTCGAAAATTACAACGAGGAAACCAAGGTCGCGACCAAAGCTGCCATTTTCCGGGAACGCACCATCCATCACAAACAGTCCGTTGAGTCTGTCGGCACGCCCAAAGAAGCCTTGCTCGTGACCCTGAATGAAAAGGGCCGCGTGGATTTGGAGCGCATGGCCTCGTTATTGGCCCGTCCAGCCGAGGACATCCTGCCCGACTTGAAGGGAATGATTTTTCTCAATCCAGAGACGAAGCAATGGGAGACCGAGGATCAATATCTTTCCGGGAACGTGCGAGAGAAGTTGGCGAAGGCAGCAACAGCCAATGGCAACGACCCTCGATTCCATGAAAACGTCGAGGCGTTGCGGTCGGTGTTGCCCCAAGATTTGCCCGCTAACGAAATTGACGTGCGCCTCGGGGCCTCCTGGTTGCCACCAGAGGACGTGCAACATTTCGCGCGGGAACTGCTCGGAGTTTCGTCCGGGATCAAGGTCGGCCACATTCACGCGCTGGGTTCTTGGCATATCACCGCCGAATGGGAAGCCAAAAACGCCACTGCCAACACCACCGATTGGGGCACGGATCGCTATACCGGCCTCGAACTCATCGAGGAAACACTGAATCTTCGCACGCCCACTGTTTACGATTACGTGGACAAGAAGCCCGTCGTTAACGCGCAGGCGACGGAAGCGGCGCGCGAAAAGCAGGAGCGCATCAAAGAGCAGTTCGCCAAATGGGTTTGGCAGGATGACGGCAGGCGTGAACGTCTGTGCCGACTCTACAATGACACATTCAACCATTCGCGAGTACGGACGTTCAATGGAGAACATCTGACCTTGCCCGGCGCGAGTGCCGCGATTCAGTTGCAGTTGCACCAGAAGAGCGGTGTCTGGCGAATCTTGCAAACCGATAACACCTTGTTGGCCCATGTGGTCGGGGCCGGTAAGACGTTCACGATGGTCGCCGCTGGAATGGAGTTGAAACGGCTCAAGCTGGCGAACAAGCCGCTGTTCACCGTGCCCAACCACATGCTCGGTCAGTTCTCCACCGAACTGCTCATGCTCTATCCGGGGGCAAACATCCTCGTCGCCGGCAAAGAGGATTTTGAGGCGAAGAATCGAAAGAAGCTGTTCAGCCGCATCGCCACTGGCAATTGGGATGCCGTCATTGTCACCCATTCGGGCTTTGAGCGCATTCCGTTGTCGCAGGAAACCCAGGTACGATTCTTCGAGGAGCAATTGAACGAGTTGGAAAAAATCCGCCGCGAACATGCTGATCCCGAGAATCGGCGTTTGGTAAAGGAACTGGAGAAAGCCAAGAAACGACTGGAAGTGAAGCTGGAATCGCTCGCCGCAACCCACAAGAAGGACAACACCCTGACGTTTGAAGAACTAGGCGTGGACCGCTTGTTCGTTGACGAGGCGCACTATTTCAAAAACCTGTTTTACGTCTCCAAAATGACGCGCATCGCCGGCCTGCCGCAGACCGCCAGCGAGCGGGCATTCGACATGTACCTCAAGGTGCGCCATGTCCAGTCTGTCAATCGGGGCGGCGGCGTGGTTTTTGCCACCGGCACGCCCATCGCCAACAGCATGGCCGAGATGTTCACCATGCAGCGCTATTTGCAACCGCAAGCATTGCAGCAGCACAACCTGCATCACTTCGACGGTTGGGTGGCCACCTTCGGCGAACCGGTCACAGCAATGGAACTTTCCCCGGACGGCGCGGGCTATCGGCTCAACACGCGCTTCGCCCGTTTCGTCAATGTGCCGGAGCTGATGCAGATTTTCCGGCAGACCGCCGACGTACAAACGGCGGCAATGCTCAACCTGCCGCGCCCCAAACTGGAGGGGGAAAAGCCGGTCATCCGAAATGCGCCCGCTTCACCGGAATTGAAAGAGTTCGTCGAGAACCTGGCCAAACGCGCCGAGGCGCTGAAGATCGGGCGGGTGGATCCGCGCGTGGACAACATGCTCAAGATCACCACCGAGGGACGCAAGGCCGCACTGGATTTGCGTTTGATGAAACCAGGGTTGCCGAATGATCCGCAAAGCAAAGTTAATCTCGCCGTGAAAAACATCCATCGCGTTTGGGATGCCTCCAAGACGGATCGGTTGACTCAGTTGGTTTTCTGCGATCTGTCCACGCCGCAGGAAAAAGGCTTCTCCGTCTATCGCGACTTGGCCGACAAATTGAAACACCTGGGCATACCGGATGCCGAAATTGCCTTCATCCAGGACTACGATACCGACAGCGCAAAGCTGGGACTATTCCGCGACGTGCGGGCCGGCAAGGTGCGGGTGTTGTTCGGCAGCACTCAGAAAATGGGATCAGGCACGAATGTGCAGGAACGATTGATTGCGTTGCATCACCTCGATGCGCCGTGGCGACCGGCAGACGTGGAACAACGAGAAGGCCGCATCTTGCGGCAGGGAAATAAAAACTCCTCAGTGCAGATTTACCGCTACGTCACTGAAGGCAGTTTCGACGCCTACATGTGGCAGACGTTGGAGACGAAAGCCAAGTTCATCGCGCAAATCATGAGCGGCGACATGACCGTGCGGCGGTTGGAAGACATGGATTCGGCCGCTTTGACCTACGCCGAAGTCAAAGCCATCGCTTCCGGCAATCCGCTGGTCATCGAGAAGGCCCAAGTGGATGCGGAGTTGATCCGGCTCAGTCGCCTGCGTTCCGCTCATGCCGAGGAGCAATATCGGATTCGGTACAACTTACGTCACGCCCGCGAGGAAGGGGAGAAGTGGACGGAGCGACTCGCAAATCTGCGGGAGGATTTGAAGCTCCGTCAGGATACTTCAGGAGACAAGTTCCGTATCGAATTGGAAAGACAGGTTCTCGACAACCGTGGTGTCGCGGGCGAGATTCTGCTTCGGCGGGCAGAGAAAATCAAATCGCGGGTCGGGGATGACATTCGCATCGGAACCTTTGCCGGGTTTGATTTGTTTATCCGCGCCGGGTTCAACGACACCGCTGAACTCGTCCTGCGTGGCAGGAACAGCTACAGCACTCGGATCACCGACACCGCCCACGGCACCATTCGTTCGCTGGAATGCGTCGTCCAGGGTTTTGAGGAACGCGTTGCCAAGCTGGAGCACGACATCAAGGACACCCAAAAGCGGGCCGCTGAACTGGAAACAAAAGTTGGTTCAGCATTTGAAAAAGAAGACCGCTATCACTTTCTGATCAAGCGGCAGGCTGAAATTGAAGAAAAGCTCGACCTCACGAAGAACCAAGCCCCGGTACAAGCGGAATCCCCGGCGGAGGATGGAAACGAAGAAAGCATCAGCCAGGTGCAGGTTCAGGAGAAATCAACCCGACTCAATCGAAAGGCTGACGTGCGCGTATGAACGAGAAGTCGGTACTTTTCTTTCCCCGCTTGCCGGCCCGACTCAGTTTGAATCAGGCGGCAGAAGTACTTGGCTTTTTGCCCCATGAAATGTCCGTAATCCTCAGAGCGGGGTTGCTCAAACCTTTGGGCAAGCCAGCAATTAACGGACATAAATTCTTTTGCACCGTGGAAGTTACGGCCCTCTCGGAAAACCGCGATTGGCTCGATAAAGCCACGCGGGCCGTCGCCAAACATTGGAAGCGCAAGAACTCCCGGCCTGACGAGTCTGTGCCGGATGTCGCTTGATCCACCTTCCTCAGCACAAGGGGCCGCCTCCAATCTGCTGTGTCTTGGTCGGTCGGGAAGGAGCGCATTCACTCGCTCCTTCCCAATTTTTCACGTGATCGCCCGCTGCCCCTTACTGTCCCACCGCCGCCGGCAACGCTACGATCTTCTCTCCCGCCTGTTGTTCATACTCATCCAGGCTGGGAATCGTCACCTTCGCGCCCTTGGCATACGAACGATGCACTGCTGCCGAGTTGTGCCCGAGTGCTTCTTGGGCGAACCGTTCGGGATACCCAACCTCCCGCGCGCGTTCGGCCCACGCATAGCGATAGGAGTGCAGACTCACGCCCGCAATGCCCAGCCTCTTGCAGCGTTTGCTAAACCGGGTGGCCCGATCCGCAGAACTAAATTTGGCATAGCGGGGAAAGAGCGGCCCCGTGCCGGGCAGGCGTTTCAAAATCTTTTCAACCGCTGCGCCGAATCGTTGAATCGAAAAGGTTCCCGTCTTCTTCCGGTAGTACGAGATCGTTCGATTGTTCCAATCCACGTTGTCGCTGGTGAACGCGGCCAAGTCCGCCTGTGCCGCCCCCACATGCCACAGGAGTTCCAGGAACGATTTCCACTCCGCGTCTTTCTCCGCTTCAATCAATTGGACGGCTTCATCCGTAGTGATGGCGCGGCGCGGTTTGAATCGCAACCGCGGCCATTGCTTGTAAGCGATAATCGGCCACGGCAACCAACCCATACCCAACGCAAAACTGTGCAGTCGGCGCATGAACACGTTGGTCGAGATCGTGCCATTCTGCAGCACCTTCAGGATCGTTTCAGGACGCGTCTCAATCACCACGAGATTCCGCAGGGCATCGAACGGTTCTTCGTCGAATGCGCTCTTGTAACGCTCGCTGGTGCCCTCGGCGCTGCTGGCCTTGGCGCATTTCAACTCGTCCATGACAAACTGCCAGGTGCGCTGGCCGACTGCGGCATCGCCCGCTGTCAGATACGTCCGTGCCAGTTGCGCGTTGAGCGCTGGCTGCGAGGCGGCTTCATTTCTTGCGTGAATGAGCCGCTGGGCTTCCACCTGGTTAGCGGTGCCCAAGCTCTCCTGTTTACCGGTGATGTTGTCCTCGGCGTAGTAACGACCGCTCGTGTTGCGCCGATAGAGTCTGAACCTTTGCTTCATAACTTTCTTCATGAGTTATGAGGCTAAGGCAAAGGATTCTGGCCATGTTAGGGCTTACTGGAAGCCTGGTGCCGCACTACTGGCGGTGTACTGGCAGCCTTGTCAAAGTGCTGACAGAACTGCTGGCAGCGCGGGACAGAACCAGTTGCAACCAATTGATGCACATGCATCTCGGTTGAGAGGCAAACGACCAAGCTCAGCGACCGCCGCCGGAAACGCCCGGTCGGCTGCAACAGTCGCGAACAAATTATCCGAACCGTCCAACTGCCCAGCGGGGCGGCGGTTCGCTGCAGCGCACTGGTTAGGTGTCATGTTTCAACACGTTGT
>ERZ1292630.4935-Hain-H41-02um-R3-4935-length-11143-cov-7_pt1 | contig 11143 bp, 4 predicted proteins | sample MGYA00564408_ERZ1292630 | MGnify/ENA primary metagenome ERZ1292630 (study PRJEB36523, sample SAMEA6512641) | groundwater metagenome | collected 2019-01-08 | study: AquaDiva: Metagenomics assemblies of 32 groundwater samples | reverse complement strand
CCGCTCATTTCGCAGTAATGCCGGGACCGCGGGCGATGCCCAGCGGTATGACACTGGGGTTGGGGCTCTACACTGACTGTCTGAGACAAAGCGGCTCAGGCAGATGCGATCCGCGCGGCGATGATCGCGGTGGCCAGCGCCACGCTGCCTAAAATGACACCGGCGAGCGACATGACATCCACGTCGTCGTTGAGGCGCAGCACGGCGGGCTCCGCGCTCACGTAGCGATCGCCCACAAAGTCCACGAAGCGGCGCGGCAGATCGCGAATGTCTTGCTTGGGCAGCAGCGCGCCCTGTGCGGGCGAGAGCGCTGCCCGGGCGGTCGCAAGGTAAGACGCCACGAGCCCCTGTGAACCACGGATGTTCCCGAAATTCGCGGCCGTTGGTACGACACTGGCTGTCGTGGCCCCGAAGGAATCGGTCGTGAACGCATCCTGGGCAGCTATGCCACGGGTCGCCGCGTTCCACAACCCTTGATCCACGCCGAGCACCGCTCGGATGAAGCTCAGCTGCTCCATCGACATGGGCACGGATTGCTCCAGGAGGTAATAGCGCACATCTTCGGTACAGGGTGGGTATGGCAGCGAGCCTAAGTAGGTGACGTAGGATCGGTCCACGGGCATCAGCTCGGAGAGCGCGACGGTGGAGCTCCGTGTGAATAGGGCCGACGGCCCTCGTTCGAGGTTGACGCTGGTCAATAGGCTGCTCACCACGGTGGCGATGTCCCCCACAAAGGCAACGCCGCTGTGAAATTGGGTGATCAAACTCGGATTCGACGCGACGAAGCCGGAGGGAAGACCAGGGGACGGGTCGCTGATCGCGACGTTGGGCCCGCCGGTGGCGTACAGCGGCATGTAGTCATGCAACATCTGGTCGATCACGTCATTGGCGCAGAAACCGTCTTTCACGTCGAAAAACACACTAACCCTCACGAGCTTTGCCGCGCGGTACGCAACGGTTGAGGCACCCTCCGCGGCACTAGATTTGTTCCGAGCGAGGGGGGCGAATGACGATGCGGACGTTGCCTCAAGCGGCGTGTCGACGCGCAACTCGTGGGCGATGATCAGTTCCAGATCCCGTCGGCTACCGCCCACCGTGTGGAGAGATGGCGAGTGAAAGTCGATGCCGGTCACAACGTACGCCGCGTCGCTGTTGAAGTCGAAGAGTGACGGTGCGACGTACGGGTGGGGCACGACACGTAGCGACTTGTTGACTTCCAAAAACAACGAAAAATTAGAAAAGGACGGCCAATTGAGAAGCAACGGGTGAAGGGTGCGGTCGACCGCGACGGTGTCGATCGGAATCGGCGACTGCTGCGCCCCTCGCGAGATGGCCGAGGCGCGGTCGTCGCATAGGCCACTCAGTATGCTCCAACGCGACTCGATCAGGCGCGTGTCGGCGGTCGACGGGGAATAGAACGAGTTGAAGGACCAGGCCGTGGCCGCGTCGAGAACCGGAACGGTCGTCGGCGGTGTCGTCGTGGGTCGCAGCGCCTGTCCCGCCGCGCGAAGTGGGGCGCAGGACGCCCACGCCAGAAGCAGCAGCAGCCACAAGGCGTGTCGCATTAACGGGTGCTGGTGGGGGTGGTCTAGCGCTGTGCTGTTTGTGAAAAAACAAAGAAAGCACAGCGCCACAAAGCAGCATCGATTGCTCATTCACGGCTCGTCGAAGCCATCGGAGGGAATTTGAGGCGATAGCTTTACGGACTCCTGCCTCACGGCACCGTCTGGCGGCGGGTGCCAACACGACGATTCGGTCCACCTCCCCCGCGCGCTGAGGTTACGGAGGACCCAAAGGCATGCCGCGGACGATACGGGTCAGCCGGGTCAGCCAAACCACGAACACGCAAGTCGGGTGGAAAACCACCATGCGGTCGAGAAACGCGGTCCACGCGCAGAGGATCGGCTTCTCCGTGGCCGCGCGATATCTCGAAAAGTCGAACCCCAAGTACTCGTCGTACAAGGAAAGCGCGTCATACTCCCATTGCACGTAATACAGCCCCGCGAACAGACCGAAGCTGATCGCGATGACGACCCAATCGCCGTAGCCGTAGCTCATCATCACGTGGGTGGTCGAAATGCGGTCGCCCCAATCGAAGTCGGCAAGAATGTACTTCGGCCGAAACTTTTTGATCTGGCGAAAACGAAGGCTTACGCGGCCCAGGAGCGAAGTTTTAACAAGGTCTTGTTCCTGCGCCTGGGCCAGGCCGCGCCGGACTGCCTCGTCAATGCTCATGCTCTGGAAGCCGTGATTGAGAGGATGCGCCAGCTGACCGCTGACGCCCTCCCGCCGGACCGCGCTCGTGATGGGCATGATGCTCGCGCCTTGATCGATCTGGGACATCAGCTGCGAGAACTGCTTCGACACTTTGGCTTGCGACAATGGGCCACGGCCGGACTCCATGGTGCCGGCGTCGCCGATGCCGAAGTCGGCCGCACGGCCGTCGTTAGCGGCGTTGGCCTTCTTTCCGTAGCGGCTACCGATCGCGGCGTCAAACGCACCCGCATATGGGTCGTGGGGGTCCGTTTTGCCCCCTGGACGTGCCCCAGAATTCGCGTCACTGCCGAAGTCGGAAAACCCGCCGTCGACCGGCAGACGATCGCGATTGATTAACCCGGCTGCATTGGCCGCCCCTTGGAGCGCGGACGTGCGAATCGATCCCGGGTGGTAGTAGAGCCTCTCGTCGTCACTCATCGGGCGCTCGTCGTTCGTACCAAAGGGGAAAAACGATGATCCGCCCGCCGCAGGTGGTGGTGGAGGTCTACGACTACTGTCATCCGGCTTGTCCGATTCGCGTCGGGTAGGATGTGCATCCACGAGCGGCGGCGCGGGACCGTGCATGTCCGAATACGCGCGCCGGATGGGCCGTGGGCGCGGCTGATCGGTCGCGGCTTCGTGCTCCTTGGATAAGTTGAACTCGTCGGTCATTCCGAAGGCGGCGGCACCTCTTGCGTCGGCTGGTGGTGGAGGCTGTGGTGTGGAAGGGTCTTGCGCCTGGGGTGGTCGGGGCGGGGGAGTGACGCTCGCAAACCACCGTTTCGACGTGGTCGCATATGGAATGGCGCGTTCCCTGAAGACGGAGGGAGCGATGCAAGGGAACGAGCGACGTAATTGACAGCGACGCGTGAGCGACGTAATTGGGACGCCGCGGTGGCCATTGCACGGGAGGAGGATCGACGCGGCGGAGGCACCACTCGCATGATCCGTAGGCCGCAGGAAGAACGGCACGAGGCTCGAAGTGGCAGGTGAGGACGAGGAGAGGGACGGCGCCGGCGCGAACCGAAAGTGACGGCGCGACGACATCATCGCTTAGTCGTTTAACCCGGTCTTCGATATTGGAAATATCTGCTGGTGTCCTTCCCAAGCTGCAGCGGGTCAAATCCGAGCGCGCTCTTAAAACGAAACGGTGTCCGCCGACGGGTTTTTTTGAAATTTTACGTCAAGACGGAAAATTGCTGTTAACAAAAAGCGGGTGGTGGGGTGACCTTGTGTTCCGCTTCACGCGCGACGAGAGGGGGCGTATGGTCCGTCCCATTGATTCCCCCCTCGAGTGCAGAGGAAAGAAGAATTACTGTCAAATTGGGGTGCGCCGCGTTGCCTCTGCCGCAGAACACGCGCAAACGGAGGGCAGACAACGGTGAACGCAGGAAGCGCGACGACACAATTCGTACTCAGTCGCCTTCATTTGTGAGACGTGGCTTGAAAACCACAGACGGAAGAGCCCCTGGATGGTCCTATAACCAGGAAAGCCGCGAGCCGTTGGGGAGGCGAGGGGGTAGAGTCGTTCGCGAAAATCAGGAGTGGGAGGAGCAAAAAAGAAAAGAACACTTTGTGCACAAAACGATAAATTAAACAAAGAAAGAAAGAAAGAAAAACAATGGCGACGGTATAGATAAATGGCCACCCACACAGGTCGCGACGGCGGAGGAAGAACCGACTTCGCGGCGGGGCGGGCTCACGCCGTAGCGGGTGCAGAGGTAGTCGTGGCCTTCTTGAGAACGATGACCTGCAGTGCCGATGCTGGCTGCAGCGGCGCCCCCTGCGCGGGTAGCAGTGCCACGCGATCTGAATGCCACGTAAGGACTTGATTAGACGGGCCCTCGACCACGGAAGCTTCCCCACTGTCGGTGAGGCGCTTTAGGATCGCGGCAAGATTGAACTCCTGGCCATGCCTGACGGCAGACTCACACGCGACGAAGGAGGACACCACCACGAGCAAGCCGCCAGGGACGATCCGGCCCAACAAGTGCGGAATGTGCGCCGCCGGGTCGTAGGCAAGGGCGCGCTCGATGGCGCAGAACGAGGTCGCCATAGCGTAGCCCGTCAAGTGGGCGTGCAAATTGACGTTATCAGCTTGGTAAAACGTCGCATATCGGCGAGTCGGGCCGAAGGCGAATGTTGCCGCGTCAACGGAAACGGCTCGGCGTGTCTTGGTCGTGGCGTCGATCACACTGAACTGTACATTACCCTTTTCGCGGATGGAGTAGGCGGGCTGCAACCAGCGAGCCGAGAAGTCTGTTCCCGTCACATCGTTGAACGTTTTCGTCAGTTCGTATGCCGTTCGTCCCGCCCCGCACGCCACGTCGAAGACCTTGCACTTTTCCTTGGGCACCGCACCGGCGTAGTGCTGATCGAACGCGGCCACGGCCAGACGCGCGATCTGCACGCGCACGTTGTCGTCATCCTTGATGGTGAAGCTCTCCTCGCTGAGGCGGTCCACCTCGGGGTCCATTCCCAGAATGCTGCAAAGATGCTTCCGCTCGTCGATGGGCGCCGAGCCGCGGACCAAACGAATGCCAATCGCCTGCATGAAATGTCGCCGGAAGGCAAAGCGCGCATCGCGGGTCGCTTCGTTTCCTGTGGCGATCCAGCACCCGCCACGCATGCAAGAGTGCCTCCCGTCGAACGTGGGCAGCGAGAAGTCGTCGTAGAATGGGTGCGTGCGGTAGCCCTTGAACGGATAGACGGGCGTGTCGCAGTGCTGCCAGACGTTGCCCACGACATCGAAGAGCTGGCCGTGAGCGTGCCGGTCGACGGGGCACGACGATGCCTCGTGCTCGAAGTTGATGTTACCCGGCGCGGTCTTCCACTGCCACTGATCGCCGAGGTGGCCGACGGAGTCGTCGCGAAGCACGATCCACTCCGCTTCGGTGGGTAAGCGCACGCCCGCCAATCCTTGGGCGCCCGTCTTGGCGTTGTGCCAATTGGCGTAGGCGCGGGCCTCGAGGTGGTTGATTTCCACCGGCCAGTCCCAGGGCAGCGGGATCTCCGTGACTTGAACCCGAAGCCGGAATTGGCCGGGTGCGTCGCCAGCCACCCAGAACCACGGATGCGACGGCTTCTTCCACGACACCCAGCGCCAGCCCTCGTCGTCCCAGTGGCCTTGCGTCGTGTAACCGCCCGCTTGGATAAAGTCGTAGAATTCGGCGTTGCTGACGAGGCGCTTCGACGCTTCGAACCGATCGACGTGAATGGTCACGCCCGGCTCGCTGTAGTCGCAGTCCCAGCCGTACTGCGGGTCGTCGGGCTGCCGAGCGACGAGGACGTCGCGTCCGCCGAAGGGGCCCACGAGATCGTTCTCGCCCAGACGACGGCGCACCGTCTCGAGCGTCAAGCTCTCGGCCTTCGTGGCGTGTGGGCGCCAAAATCCCGTGTCGCGAACCAAGCGCAACGGCAGCTCGCGCAAGTGGATGGACGCGGTCTCGAGGTGGATACGTTCATGCTCGATGCCCATCATGATGCACCAGTAGAAGCTGTGCGCGTCATCCGAGGTGCTGTTGTCGAAGGTGAGCGGCAGCGGCGCACCGCCCTCCTTCTCCCACTTTTGGAACATGGCCTCGACGCGGTCCCGCACGAGGCGACGGTACTGCCACACCTGCGCCACGTGCGGCCAGTCGTAATGCCCTTCATTGAGATCGTCCCATGACATTTCATCGACGCCGACGGCGAACATTTCCTCGAAGGTCTGATTGATTCGCGTCGTCAAGCCGGCGACGGAGAGCTTGTTGATGTAGAACGCGGCGGTGTGGCCGTGATAGAAGAGCATCGGATGCCGCAATTTGTGCACTGGCTGGATCCAGAAGGCTTCATCGCACGCCAGGGACTCGAAAATTCGCTCGTAGACCTCAAAGGTGTAATGAAAGTATCGGCGGATGGCTTCGTGCTTCAAGAGTCGCTGGTCGGTGACGGCTTTCGGCGTCACGGCACCCTGCAAGGTCAAATTGATGGTCCGAGTGTGCTTCAGGTCACGATCCGCCGGGAGACGGAAGGCGGCGGTCGCCTCTTCGCTGCTGTATGACAACGCGGGCGTCACGTGTGCAATGTCTCGCGATCGCCACGTCATCCGTGAGTCGATGAAATAAAAGGCAAAGAGAAAAAGAGGGCCCTGACACCTACGTGCTGTTACCTCCACGTTTGGGATGTTTCGTGTGAGGGAGCAATGCAACCTTTTGCAACCACCACTCGCGAGGGGTGCGACGCCCCTCAAATGCCACGAAGGCAGGGGTGTGGGCTGAAGAGGGGGCTACGTGTTCACTTCGACACGGCAGCTGCGTCGTCAAAATTCATCGCCTAAGGAAGTAGAGTCGACTGAAGCACAGAACCAACGCGCCGATCGCGTAGATCATCAGCCACTGGAGCGCGAACTCCATCGTGTCGTTTTCAAACCCGAGGTCGGCTAGCTGGCTCTCGCCCGACACGTAGCACGGAGACGAGACATTGAGCGACGCCGGGACGTCACAGTCGTAGTTGGTCAGGTTGGTGCCGACGAGGCCCTGCGCGAAGGCCGTGCCGTATCCGAACCGGAGCAGCGACGTCTTCGGGAGGAAAGGTCCCAAGGTCTGCAGATTGATCAAATAACCACAGAAGACCACCGTGTAGACGTCGAACACGCCGACGACGAATCGGGCAGCCTTCGCGGACCCTGTCAACAAGACGATAAGGTAAACGACGCTCGCATGCACGAAGGAGGTGACGCCCAGCAGCGAAACCGGCCCGAACTGCTGCGCTCCGAGCGACAAGTAGACGAAGAGCGAGAAGGTGGACAAATACAGCGCTCGCTGCAGCGCTGTTTGCCCGATAAAGATGAGCAAGTGTGAGAAGGGGTTGGTCAAGGAGCGGGCGCGCATGTGCAAGTAACGTCTGGTCATGTAGTAATATTGTGGCACGTATGGTCCGTTGACCCCAATGGCCAGGAAGAAGAGCATGAAGTAGATCCCTCGTCGATTCTGGAGGCCCATGGTGTTCGCCTGCTGACTGGACAGCAGATAGATGCAAAAACCGAGCAGCACGAAGAGCATCGCCCAGATGATGTAGAAGTCGGTCTGCTTCACTGCTTGCCAGATCGTCATCTTCGACAAGAGTAAGAACTGGGTGAAACTGTGACGCGGGCGGTGAGAGTGCGACGCTCGCAGCACTGGATTGCTGCACGGCGACGTGGGCGACGATGGGTTGTCCGATGGTTGTTGTTGATCGTTCGTCGTCGACTGACGGATCCGCGTCTGCTGCTCCTCGACGAGGGTTCTGCGAAAGACGCCGTCGTAGAAGATGGTGGCCACCTCGGCCGTGTGCACGTCGTTCGTTGCGAGGCGTTCGACAATGTCCATGATCGTCGTCCCGCTCACCTCTGCGGCGGTGCCCGGCACGCTAAGGCGCAATCCCACCCGAGGCGCCGTCGCGCTCGAAGGGGACGTCGGGTCCACGCTGATCGGCTGGTAGTGATGATGATTCAGGGCTGACAGTCCCGATGGGTTTCCCGGCTGATGGACTCCCGCGGGAAGCGGAGGGGGCGGTGGCGTCCTCGTGAAGTTCCTGGCCGAACCGCTCCCACCTGTGGACGGCGTGTCGAAGCTCCCGTCGGTCGGCCCCACTGTCTGCGGTGGCGTTTTGTCAACGAGCCGGAAGGACGCCATGGACAAGTCACCCGAGTGAATCGACGACGGCGCAGGGCGGCCGTCTCCCCCTGAGCCGAGCGGCGTCGGACCGTTCAACGCGACGACCGTCTGATGGCTGACGCGAATCCGAGAAAAGAAGTCGCTTGCCTGCGCCGGCGTCCCCGAAAACACATTACGGCCCTCGGCGCCAAGGATAGTCAGCGACGAGGCGGCGAAGAAGAGGCAAATGGGAATATTGGTGGTGGCGACGATGACCGTCTTCCCCATGGCAATCGCGATGCCGCGCAGCAGTTCCGTACACTCGACGCTCTCGTGGGCGTCGAGCACCTCGAACACGTCGGTGCCTACGGCGAGCACCGGGGGGTCGGCGACAAGCTCCATGGCCAGGTCGACCCGTAGCCGCTGATAGCGGGACAACTTGGACACCTGCCAGTCCGCGCTGAGTTTCGTGGCCTCCAGCACCGCTGCGATGCGAGTTTGAAACGACGCGGGGTCCGCCACCGTGTTCATCTGAACCGCAAAGTTCAAGTTCTGTTCCACCGAAAACTCGGGGTAGGCCCAGCTGTTGTGCCGCGTCACGACGCCGAACAGACTTTGCATCGTGGTGCTCGAGAGGTAGGGCCACCCTTCTAGCCACATCTCGCCGCTCGCGCTGGGGCGACGGCCGATGATGCACTCGAGGAGCGCGATGGCGTCGGACCACTGCAAGGCCACGATGGCGTGCAGGCCACCGCCGTGGAATAGGCCGCTGGCGTGTTGCACGAGCACCCGCCGCCGCCTGCCGGGGCTCGCTTCGGGGTACGCCCGGCCAGGCAGGGTGTCCTCGTCGGCCGTGACCCCGCCGCCACGCTGAAAGCACAGCTGCCACATCTCTCGGAAGGCCGTGTTGACCCCGCGGGTGAAACAGTTTCCCGTGCTAACGGTCGCCGTGCCGCTGCGTTGACCACCATCCGGTACGTCACGTCCGCCCATCCCGCCCGACGAGGCGCTCTGCGACTCTCCGCAGCTGCAACAGCACTGCCAAAAAGGGGCGTCGTCCACCACGCTAATGTCTCGGAACATGACGCACATGCCCTTTTCGGGCACCCAGCGGTGAGTCGACAGGAGCGACGCGGCCAGCTGGCCGACGTGGTCGCCGGTCTCGAACACCGTCGATGCCTGCCGCTGATGCCGCAGGAGGTACTCCGACACCTCGGCGCCACCATAGTCCGAGTTCCGGGGCGCTGCGATGCGGCGTTGGCCACCCGCGTCGCGAGCACCCCCCGCGGACAGGAAGAACCGAGCGGGGGGTGCGGGTTGCTCGCGATCCCCTGCGGGCGCTGCCGACGTTCCCTTGACCAGGGAGGCACGTTCCCCGGACATGAATGATGCGGGGAAAGGGAAAGGGAAGGAAAGGAGAGAGAGAGAGAGGAGGATATGCTCCTGAGGACCACAGGCAGAGAGTGTGGCAAGGTAGCGGACAGGCACGTGACCACGTACGGCGACGTTACGAGGACTTGGGCGTCCACGCCGCACTTGTGGCCCGAAGGGCGCACTTCTACACCACTTGTAACATCTAGGCTCGGAGCGACACAATTTGACCCCTGGCCGCAGCCAGCTGACTCTCCAGCCGGCGGACGGCGGCCACTTCGGGCTCGAGCTCCTTGATCGTGCGCTGCCGCGCGTCGAGCTGCTCCAGCAAGTAGCTGTACCGCCAATCGGCGTTCTCGCTCTGCAGCTCCTTCACGACACGCTGGAGGAACGCGTCGTCGTTGACGTTGCCCTGTGCGATCGCGGCGTAGTCCCTGTTGCGGTCCTCCGCGGCCGCCAGCTGCGAGCGCAGCGTGGCCTCCTCGCGCTCGAGCTTGTCCCCGACGATGCGCGTCTTAATGAGCTGGTTTCGGAGCGCTTCCCTCCCGGCCATGGACGACAGTTGGCTGCGGCTGCCCACCGCGGCGGCGTCGCCAGCCGAGGCGGAGGCCTTGAGGCTCATCGCGGCGGGAACGGTCGTGGCGGCACCCCGGCTTGCATCGCCCTCGTCGTCGTCATCGTCATCAGCTCCCCATGAGCGAATGGGGAACCTTGGCGGCGATGAATGCTGCAGACCTGACGACAGAATGGCGCAGCTCGTTGAGCGGGCCAAGCCGGCAGGCGGCGCCGGCGACAACACTCCTCCTCCCCTCTCCTCATGGGTCTCGCTCAAGGATAGGGCCAAATTGCCTGCGGTACCGCCGTGCTCCCCGATAGCAGTCGGCGTCGCCGCGCTCGCTCGCCGCTGTTTGACTTCCCTTTTCTCTAGTTTCCGTTTGAGCGAGTCGTGCTGTTCCCGCAGACTGGCAAGCTCCTCTTCCAAGGCAGCAACTTGCCGTCTCGTTGCGTCATCTTGCGGCCGAGACGCGGCATCGGGAGGAGTGGCGATTTTCGCGGCGGCCGAAAGCCGACGCAGCCGACCGACCGCCGATCCGCCGGGTGCGACCCCTTCTGCCACAGGAGCCGGCGATGTGGCCGTGCCGTCTCTTCCGCCGCTGGAATGTGAGACCTCCGAAGCCGCCGCTTTCAACGGCGCCACTTCTCGCTCTTGAGCCTCCACCTCGGCTTGCAGCTGGATAAGCTGCCGGTCAAGTGCTTTCTGCGCAGGGTCGGCAGACACCTCCGCGGTCACGCGAATCAGCTCGTCCCTAGCGGCATCGAGCGTGCGAGTCGCGGCCGTCACGTCGTTGTTCGCGTCGTCGATGGATTGCTGCAGCAGCTCGAGCTCCAGCTCACACTTGGCGCGTTTGGCATGGTGGTCCGATACACGCTTTTCTGCGGTATTCCGTCGACCCTCAAGTTTCGAGATGCGCTCGCGAGCCGCTGCGATGACACCCTCCGCGACGGCAATATCGTTCTCGGCGACCACGAGTGCGGCCGCAGTTTCCTTTTCTTGCCGGGCTTTCTCTTCGCGAGCGAGGGCGTTGGCCTCTCTGGCTTTCTCCGATTCCTCGTTCAAACGCCGCTGCTCCTCGGCCAGCTTTCGACTACGCTCCTCTGCCTGCCTCGCGGACACATCGATCGACTCGCTTTCTTTGTGCAGCCTTGCAATTTCCGCACGCGACACGGAAGAGACGTCGCTTAGGAGCTTCTGGCATGCATGCAGCCGCTCATCCGCAAGCCTGAGTGACTCGCGGAGTTCGACGGACCGGTGCACGGCTTCGTCCCGGCGACCCATGGCATCGCGCAGGCCTTGCTGTGCCGTTTCGTGATCCTGCTGCGCCGCGATGGCATCGCGCTCG
>ERZ1292630.4934-Hain-H41-02um-R3-4934-length-11144-cov-5_pt1 | contig 11144 bp, 10 predicted proteins | sample MGYA00564408_ERZ1292630 | MGnify/ENA primary metagenome ERZ1292630 (study PRJEB36523, sample SAMEA6512641) | groundwater metagenome | collected 2019-01-08 | study: AquaDiva: Metagenomics assemblies of 32 groundwater samples | reverse complement strand
AAGTGGACGAGGCAAAGCCGGTGTCCGACCCATCCCGACTGACTGGCCGCCTCGCGGCCATCATTGATGGTGCGGGCATTCGCCGCCGGTGGGCCGACCGAAAGACGCAGCGCCTCGAGAAAGTGATCAGCACGCTCGTTACCACTGCGGCTCAAGCGCTGGAGATGAAGAAAGCAGAGCGTCTCGATGCGGAGTGTGTGGAGCGACAGAAAAGGAGTGTTAACGAACTCCGCCGCGCCGCCGTCGCCAAGAAGGATCTAGACTTCGGTCGTCGCCAGAAGCTCATGGAGTATGTCAGCCGTTGGCACGACGCCGAACGGATCCGCCACTATTTGGCGGCGCTTCAGTCCGCTCTCGATGGTGACAAGATCAGCCCCGTAAACGAGGAAGGCTTCCGCGAGTGGTTCGAGTGGGCGACGCACTATGCAGACTCGATCGATCCCCTCGCACCGGCAACGCAATCGGATGATCAACCAGTGGGACCAAGGAAAACGTCTTCGACTGAGCTCGACCTCACCCGGCGTGCTCGCGCATTTGTTTTGAAGCTGAAGATCAAGGATTCTGACGATCTTGCCGGCGTGACCAGCGAACAAGTCCAGGCCTCATGCGGATACTATGACCGGGAACTCTGGGTCGAGATTTGCCGAGTGCTTGAAGGGCTCGGCTACGACACCGCGAAACGTAGAGAACAGTACGGTTGGTAATGATTACCAGCCGGGCCTCCACACCTGGACTGATGATTGCCGTTGCGAACCGCGCGCCCGTCGCCGGTCGAGACCACCGTGAACCTTCGACCAACACCGTGTCGGCGATAATCAAGCCGGAACCAGCCTGTCGGACGTGAAGGTCGTGGCTGAGCCCCGGGAGTCAGGCGGCGGCCGGGGTGGCTGGAGAGATTTGGGGGTCGCGGCGTTTCTTCCACTCGCGCGGGATCAATTCGCCTATGCGGTCGACGGGGTGGGTGGGCATCCGTGCGAGCACGTCCTTGAGCCACGCGAATGGATCGACAGCGGCCAGCTTGCATGAGACGATCAGGCTCAGCAAAGTCGCGGTGTTGCGGGCCCCGTCTTCACTGCCCGCAAAGAGCCACGCCTTCCGTCCCATGACCAGTTGTTTGATCTGGCGCTCGGAAAGATTGTTGTCGATGGAGAGCCAGGCGGCCTCGGTATAGCGGTTCAGGGCTTTCCAGTTCTTCAACGTGTAGGAGATCGCCTTGCCCAAGGGACTGCGCGGCAGGACCTGCACGGACAACTCGTCCAGATATCGGCGCAGTCGCTCCAGCCGCCGCCGCGAGAATCGCTGCCGCCAGGCCAGCAACTTGTCTTCCGATACGCGCAGCTTCTTCGCTCGCGACTCCACCGCATACAGACCCCCGATCAGCGCGAGGACGCGCCCGGCTTCGATCGGGTAGTGCTCCAGTGTGTCGTAGAACTTCCGTCGGGTATGAGCCCAGCAAGCCACTTCCCAGATCAGACCTCCGGCGTAAATGCCGTCATACCCGCTGAACGCATCCGCCTGGAGATAGCCCCGGTATTCCTTCAGGAAGGAGGCCGGCCCGTCGCGTTTCCGGGAGTTGGTGTAATCGAACACCACGTCGTCGTACTCACCGATGTACACCCACATGTATCCTCGCCGCGAGTGCACCGGCACGGCGCTGGGATCGAGAACCGTAATCGGTGTGTCATCCGTGTGCACCTTGCGGGAAGCCAGCACGTGCCGTTTCATCGCCTCTACAATCGGCGCCGTCATTCCGGCCACATGGGCCACCCAGTCGCACAGCGTGGACAACGACAAATCAATGCCCGCACGCCGATATCGCTCTTGCAGCCGGTACAATGGAAGATGCTCTGCGTATTTGCTTGCAATCAGATCGGCGAGGAAGCCCGGCCCGGGAATTCCCTTGTCGATCGGACGCGGCGGGAGCGCCCCCTGGCTCACCGATCCCTGGCAATGCGGGCAGGCGTACTTGTGGCGAACGTAGCGCTTCACGAAGAACCTCGGCGGAATCATCTCCAGTTCTTCGGTCACGTCCGCCCCGAAGATCGACTTCGCCATGCCGCAACAGGGACAGGTCTGTTCTTCTTGAGGCGGATGAACGTCGTGGACACAGCGCATCAGATGGGCGGGCAGCGGACGACGACCGCGATGACGGGACGCCCGCCGTCGTAAAGCCAACTCTTCGTCTTCTTCATGGGACGCATCCTGCTCGGGCGATGCCGCATCGTCGGGCGACGCGGACGGATCGCCCTGCTGCATCTGGGCCTCGATGCGTCCGAACAAAAAGCCCTGCCCCGGATCGTCAGGCAGAAGCCTTTCGCTGCGGCGGCCGAAGAGCATCCGTTTCAACTGTGCCACCTCGTGCTGCAAGGCGACCACCATCGCTTGCAGGTCCTGCACGTCCGTGGGCAAGGGGTCTGGCCTGCGTGTAGCCGGGGGCTGCGGGGCGTGCTTGTGCGGTTGGTGTTTCAAGGGTCGGCGTTCGCGGAAGGAATATCCGAAGTCCTCCATAACTTCGATACTTCTCTGTACAACATGATCGGCGCTTGGGCAAGCAAAAAGATCGGAAAAACGAGAATTGTTCACGCCGTTCGACGGGGCGCGAAACGCGCACGACGTTTGGCGTCGGCCAAGTCGATCCCCTCCAGAATCAACGCCAGTTCCGCCGACTCAATCTCCGCGCGCCGCGAATCAGGACGCTCGAACGCCGACAGCCGAAATGTGCCTTTCTCCAATCGCTTGTAATACAAGGCTAGTCCCGAGCGATCCCAAAACAGAATCTTCGTCCGGTCTCGCCGGCGATTGAAGAAAACAAAGAGGTGGCCCGACAGTGGATCCTCACGAAGAATCTCCCGCGTCAGCGCCGCCAGACCGTCCAGGCTGCGACGCATGTCGGCCGGAGCCAGGCACAGGAACACGCGTACCGACGGCGGCAGGCTCAGCATGACTCCACCGCCGAGATCAGGCGCGATAGAACGTGCGGATCAAACTTCGCCGGAACGCGGATCGCTCGATCGCCGGCCAGCACAACTTCATAGGTCGGCGCCGAGAACGCGATGGACCCCGTTAACTCGACGAAGGACTTCGACAACTTCGCTGCCCGCCTCCGGCGCTTCGACATCCTGCCGGATGGCCCACGCAGCTGCCGCTTCCACCAGCCCAACGTCACTCGTTTGATTCCGTGACGCCGACAGAATTCCGCCTGGCTCAGCCCACTCCGCTCCCACGCATCCAACTGATCCGCCCAGTACTTCGCTCGTTCAGTCATTCAACACCTCCGGTGACAGCATCACCCCGGAGGAGATTCGTTCAAGATGGGATTGGTCGAAGGTTTACAGACCACCAGCTCTGCTTGAGGGCGCGTTTCCTTGGAATGTATTGGTCCACGCCGTGGTTTGCACGAGGGGTCCCGAATTGTCCCTTTCCGCAAAGACCTGTTTCGCGATTGGCCGGATGGAACACCAGACGCTCGGGCCGATCCGAAGAACTTAGTGAATTGGCGCGCGATAATGTTTTGAATGAGTTACCAAGTTCGATAATACATCAATGTTTCCTACCCCACAGGGTTCGCGCCGGGGCCAGGCGTGCGGAGTTCGTTGGTTGTGAGGCGGCCGTGCCCCCCTCGCTTACTTTAAAAACCAGGCGGCCTTTCCTTTCAATGTTCCTGAAGGTTGGAAAACTGGTTTTCAAAGCAACCGCGACACGGGCGCGATGTGCACTTTGCATGCGTGCAGCGCGGGATGCTGGACCATCAGCATTCGCTCACATTCAGATGAGGATTGGAGGCGGGGGGAACTGGCAACTGCGTCCACTACCGAGAATCCCTAGAAAGTCGATTCAACCTATTGCACACAAACGACTTACGAATCATGAAGACTGAGCGCCGGCACAGGCCGAATTGCGCACTTTAGAATTTACGAGTTGCAAGTCATTGCCAATAAACGACTTACAGATGGAGGCGGGGGGAATCGAACCCAAAAGACAACCCGCAAAACAAGCCAATACGCCAGATTACGCCCCTCTCGCCATCAGAAAGGGGACACCAATGGACACTAGGGTATGCAGAAGGACACAGAAAGACAAAGAAATTTTGCGAAGTGCGCACCAACTCCGCACCGACACGGCTGTCAAGAATGAAGCGATGTCGACCACAAACGAACGTCTTGTCGCCACGTCGAATTCCCGCTTGTGCGGCGCCTCATGCGCCCAGGACACTACGTCGCCGAAGTCGCTCCAACTCGCTCCGCAACGGCTGCCAGTAACGGCGGTCGGCATTTCGCTCGCGCTCCTCTTCCTGTTTCAGCGCCGTTTCCAATGCTTTCTGGTCGCCTTGAATCGCGTGCCGAAGGAGGTTGCGCCGTCGAACGGCGCGTTCGCAGGCACCCCGATGCCGGCGCGCCACCTCGAGGAGCAATTCCGGTGAACGAAGCTCCTGCGCCCAGAACCGCACCTGCGCAGGGGTCGGTTGGTTGCGGCATTGAAAGTAATGCGCTTCGACCAACCTGCGCAGCATCGGCCAGTCTTTATCCCGCTGTGTCTTCTTGGCCCGCACAAGGTCCTGCAAGGAGAGGACGTCGAAAGAAAACCCGTCGGGCAAGCTAACCGTGGTTCGTCGCCCCCAGAGCGTGGCAAAGGACCCGACGCCCCGCAGCCGGGACATGACGTCCACACGCATCCGCATAAGGTCCGGATGAAGGCACCGAAAATGAACGGCGTGTCCCCTCCGCAAGTGTCGAAGTTGAAACGGGGGTACGGCGATTACCTCCGCCTGGAGTTCGGCCAGCGCACGACGCAATCGCGCCAGGTTCGCCGCGTCGGCGAGAATGACCAGGTCCGTATCGCGACTAAACTCCGCCGCGCCGTACAAGACGCAGGCCTGACCGCCCATGAGCAGGGCGCGGACGCGATGTTCGCGGATTGAAGAAAGGACTCTGCGTATCGGGTTCGGGATCAAGCGAACCCCCCAGCATAAGGAACGATTCCCAAAGCTCCTCGCTTTCCAGCCAACGCTGCGCCGGCGTCAGGCGATACCACTCCGCCCATTCCGAACCCGCAATCTGTTCCGCCCGGACCATGACAAAATCGTAGTTCTTCCATCACTTACGTTCAATCCGAGTGTTTATTCTTCCGCGCAATCGCGTCCAAGGAAGCCCGGACCGACCCCTGCGTAGGGCGGCTTAGTGTAGCCAGCCCGAACAACTCGCCCAAGCCTTGTGAACGCCGATGTTGCGCAGCCTCACTACCAATGATGCCGGTGTAGCGAATTCCAAGAGATGACCTCCACATTCGTCCGTTTCTGATCGGCTTCACCGCCATACACGACCACTCGCCGCGCTGGAAAACTACTTTCAAGAACCGCTTGCACGCGATTCCCTGCACCGACCAGTTCCGTTGTGGCCGTTTCGCCTGCCTTGGCCTCCAACACGGTGAGCTCGCGCCCTTCCTCAATTACGATATCCGCTTCGAGGCCTTGTCGATCGCGGTAGAAGAACAGGCCGGCGTGCTCGCCCCGGTTGAATCGGTGCTTGACGATCTCGGACACAACCCAAGTTTCGAAGATGGGGCCGCGCAGCGGATGCATGCCGAGCTGCGAGGGATCGCGTATTCCGAGAAGCCAGCATACCAAACCAGTATCCAAGAAATGGAGCTTGGGCGCTTTGACCAAGCGTTTGCCGATGTTCCGGAAAAACGGCTGAAGTCGAAAGACGATGAAGGTGGCCTCAAGGATCGAGAGCCATGCCTTCGCGGTTGGCTGCGAAATGCCCGCGTCCATGGCCAGCGACGAAAGATTCAGAAGCTGCGCTGTACGACTTGCGCAGAGTTGGATGAACCGCTGGAAGACCGCAAGATCGCCAATGTTGGAAACCAACCGGACGTCGCGCTCCAGGTACGTGCGGATGTACGCTCCCAGCCATTCACTTGGCGCAAGCTTCTGATTCAGGATCCGCGGGTAGCCGCCCGTGAAGAGCACTTCATCCAAGGACCCCGGATGCCTGCCGAAGCGAAGCACTTCGCTCCGCGCCAACGGCATCAGATGAAGAACTGCGGTCCTTCCCGCCAGTGACTGGCTTACCGACTCCATCATCGTGAGGCTTTGCGAGCCGGTCAGAATCCATCGCCCGTGCTGTGGGTTGTCATCGATCATGCCTTGCAGGTACGAGGTCAGTTCGGGAACTCGCTGAATCTCATCGATGATGGCTCCTTTCTGAAACTGACCCAAGAAGGTGCGAGGATCCGATGCGGCGAACGCCCGTACGTCAGGCGCTTCCAGGTTGGCGTACGCGAGCTTCGGGAAAACCATCCTGCACAGCGTGGATTTCCCGCTCTGACGGGGACCCGTCAGCGTAATCGCGGGATTGCTCCGGGCGTCGGACCGAAGCTTGGGGGCAAGGTCACGCTCAATCATGGCTGGAGCGAATTCTATACCCTCCATCGGCTATTTCAAGATCAAACTTTGAATTAGCCATGATGAGACGGGGGATGGCTGTTTGTTGTTGTTGTGGTGGTAGTGGTCCCGGCCAGCCAATTGTCGGAGCGTATGGGGTTTGACCTCTCGCCTCTTCGGAGCACGATTAAAGGACGTACATCAGCTCCTGGTTGGAGCGGGCGCTTCCTGTTGGGCCGCCTTGCGACCGGCCGCAGTAAGTCGCCATGTCAGGTGATTCGGAACCACTTGATAGCAAAACCGCCGGTGAGGTTTGCGAACCCTATGGGATCGGCAAACTCGGCTTCCGAAACTAGGACGGTGATGGGGCGAGACTGCGCTGCCCTACAAGTCATGTAAACGGCCCACAAAGGTACTTGTTCAAGAATGCATAGTCCGGCACCGTATCGCCCAAAGCTCGATGCATCTGCGACCACAGGTCATCGCAGATCCGTTTCGCGCGACGATGCTCACCTTCGCCGACAAGATTCACCGCGGCCAGGAAGTCCCGGAAGTGGCGCATCCCGATGAGCGTGGCCACTCCGCGGGAGTACATCACGGACATCAACCCGAGCAACTGGGCCAGGTACTTGTCCAGGCGCTGTTGATGCAGAACCAACGGGTCGCAGTCCGACTCCTCCCTCATTTCCACGAGGCAAACGTTCACGAAATGCCGCATCGTATCGGCGACCAGCGGCGACAGCCGGCGCTCCACCGTCAACCAGCGTCCGAAATCCAAGGAGAGCAAGTAGAGATTGAACCCGGCCGGTTCGTCCCGTCCCAGCAGGTCCTTTCGTTCGAGGCTCCGATCCGCCACTCCAGCCCGATGTGCCAGCATGGCGGTGAGATGTTCATCGGAGGGATTGCAGTCGATCTCGGGCAACTGTTTTCGCAACTCGGCCATGGCTTCCGCCGTGCGCCCGGCCTCAATTACTTCGTGATAGAGAAAAAAGACGGCAAGCTCGACCAGGTCATCGATGGCCCACGGCGTCAATTGCGTGTGGGCTGACTGCTTGATCGCCGCGAAGGTCAGCGTTCGGGATTCTTCGCGCAGATCGGCAAGGTGAACCAAGTCGATCAGATCGAAGAAGGGATCATCGGTTTTGTGCGCTTCGTCAAGTAGGCATGGCAGCACTCTGGCGATGTCACGCTCCCGGCCGGACCTCACGTACGCATACGCCATCCGCCGCGCGAACCACTCCGCCCCCAAGTTGAACACGTCGGGATGGCTGGCGAGCATCTCTTCGAAAAACGAGAGGGAAGTCTCCTCCCCGTTGGGGCTCAAGTCGCGCTGAAGGTCCAGAACCAAGCTGACAAACTCGAGGTCCTTGTAAAACTCCGGTGGGCGGCTCTCCGCGAGCAGGGTACGGAGCATGTTGACCTTGGCCGCTGGATCAACGGCCCGGTAGCGGTCGTACCAATCGTCCCATTCATCGCGGGGACGCGACGGCGGTTCGGGCGGCGGCTTGAAGCTTGACATAGCAGGAAATGGCCTATTCTTCGAGGTCGATGGCACCGCTCGCGATGGAGCCTTGGTGGGCAGCGGTTTGGGCGGGTCGTTGCCCAGGCAGCAGCGCTTGTACTTCTTGCCGCTGCCGCAGGGACACAGATCATTGCGTCCACTTCTCTCGGCCATGCGGCTATCCTAACCGCTCTCGCCGTCGCCGCGACAGCGTTCTCATGATCGCATCAAGGACTTCATCAACGTGTTTGCCTATGTCCTCGGCCAGAAACCTCAGCACGAAATAGCCGTTTTCCTGCAACAACCGGTCTTTGCGCCGGTCCCGGCGGTAGGCCTCGGCATCATTGCTGTCGCCGATAGAAGGTGCAAGTTGTCTGCGGACTGCGTCCCGTCGTCTGTCTGTCTCGACAGACCGCGATTGCCAGCAGCGGCAGCTGCACACATCATTGGGCCTCCGAATTGCTGGTAAAACCGTTAGAATGTTGTCCTATCATGGAGCGGTCCGGCCAGAGCCAACCCCGCGCGACCCGGCGCCCTCATACTGAACGCGGTGCGGAACAGCCAGGGCGGATGCGTCCTTAGGCGTTGTGAAAGGAGACTTTATGGCTGGTCGGCACAAAGCTGTGGTCGCTTCCAAGACTGGCACGAATGATGCGATCATGAAGAAGTGGGCCTCGCTGACCTGGGAAGATGTTGACCGCTGGGCTGGAAGCCGCAGTGCCACGCGCGGCCGAACGTACCAGCGACGCGGACGTGTCAGAAATATGGCGGTGACGGAAGACGGGAAGCTTCTCGCTACCGTCATGGGCACGGACCGTTACACGACTTCGGTATGGCCGACCCACGCCAGGGGTCACTCTCACAAGTTGGAATCGAAATGCACGTGCCCTGTCGGCTTTAACGGCTGCAAGCACGCCGTGGCAGTCGCGCTTGCGTATCTAGAGGCGTTGGCCGAGAAGAAGGAGGTGCCTGCGGCTCGTCCCGATGACCCGCGCTGCACCAAGCTGTCGGCGGAGGCGACGGACAATAATGACGAGTTCGGCGAGGAGATCGAAGAAGAGTGGGACGACGAGCCCGCACAGGAATCAGAGTGCGAGATCGATGACGACTTCGCCGGCGAGTCTGACGGCGCCGAGGAAGCAGGCGATCGTCCGGGACGGGGCGGTCCTGTCCTTGTTCGAGCCAAAACAGCCGATCTCAAAGGCACAGCCAGGAAGGACGTCGGGTGCCGGACCCGTGCGGAATGGGAAGAGAGGATCCGTTCGCACATTCGACAGAAGAGCCAGGATGAACTGGCTGAACTGGTCTGTACGCTGGTGGGACGGTTCCCCGAACTGCGCACGGAGTTCCAGGAGCACATCGCCCTCGCCGAGGGCGACGTAGGCCGGCTGGTGAACCAGGCCCGGAGGGAGTTGGACGCCCTGGCGGCGGAGGTCGGTTGGCGCAATCACTGGAACGACGAGGGGCACACGCCCGATTACGCCCAACTGAAACGCAGACTGGAGCGACTAGTCGAGGCGGGCCACCATGACGAAGTGGCGAAGCTCGGCGAAGAACTGATTCGCAGGGGTATCGCGCAGATCGAGCAGTCGAACGACGACGGCGAGACGGCGATGGAGATATCCGGTTGCTTGCCCGTTGTGTTCAACGCCCTCGCGAAGTCGAGCCGCCAGACGCCGGATAAGATCCTGTATGCGATCGAGGCGGACCTCCAGGACGAGTACGACGTGATTGGTGATGCCGCGGACGCGATTCTCAATGCCAAGTGGACGCGCGCGGACTGGTCCATCGTCGCCGACCGGCTGGCCGAACGGCTGAAGAGCACGCCGCGCGGGAAAACAGCCGATGACTTCACTCGGAACTACAAGCGCGACTGTCTCAGCAACTGGCTGCTCCACTCGCTGGGCCGCGCCGGGCGGAACGATGAGCTCCTGCCCGTTTACGAGGCCGAAGCTCGGACGACGGGAAGTTATCCGCGATTGGTCGAATACCTGCTCGGCGAGGGGCGGCTTGAAGACGCCGAGCGCTGGGCCCGTGAAGGCATCGAGAAAACGCAGGTCAAATGGCCCGGAATCACTTCCGCACTCCTCGAGAAGTTGTGCGAAATGGCCCGCCGCCGAAAGGATTGGGGTGTGGTAGCCGCTCATGCCGCTCGAGATTTTTTTGAACACCCGAGCGTGCGCGGCTTCCGCGACCTCGTTGCATCCGCGGAAAAGGCCAAATGCGGTGAGCGCGTGCGCGCCGCGGCTCTGGCGTACCTCGAATCCGGGCGCTCGCCGATCCAGATGTCCCCAGAACGCGACGGACAACGGAAGGTCACGGTCGATCCTGCGTGGCCGTTGCCCGTTCCGGACTACCTTGCACCAGTCAGTGAATCCAGCGCCGCGGCACGAAGCGTGCGAGTGAGGCAAAACTCACCCCGACCGCATTATGACGTTCTGCTCGAAATGGCGATCGCCGAAAAGAAACCGGATGAGGTGCTTCACTGGTACGACGAGATGCGAGGCTCTGAAAGGGGCTCGGCCAGCGGTGGGTGGGGAGCGTATGGATATCACTCGTATGCCGAGCGGGTGGCCGCTGCCGTTGCTACCGCCCACCCGGAGCGTGCCCTCGACATCTACCGCAGGGCGCTGGACACGAATCTGAGGGCAGCGCACGTCTCTGCTTATGAGAACTGCGCGGCCTACCTTCGCAAGATGCGACCGATCCTCAAGCTGTCGGGCCGCCCAGAGGAGTGGACCAAGCTACTGGCCGACATCCGGCAGAACTACCGGAACCGCCCGCGATTCATGGAGATCCTCGGCACCCTGGAGGGGCGCACCATCCTCCAAACGCAGAGGGCCCAGCGCGGTCGGCGAGATCGGGGCGGAACGCCTCGGGAACCAGTGCGTGGCGATGTCAGTCCCAATGCGCGGGGACAAGGCCCCCGCCTTCAAAGTCCGTAGGCCGTGCATCTCAAACTCACACCTGCGCCTGGCTGGTAGAAGGGGGGTGACAGTAACTGCCCCCCCCGCATTGCCCCCAACTCTTCGGCAACTGCCCCCGCAGTCCGCGTCGAGAGTGACGGTCCCACCCGCGGCGCAAACGCGTGCTTTCTCATCGGGGATTCCAGTAGACCATGATATTCATAAGTAAGCGCGACTGGTCTGCGTCCCCGAGGTTCAAACGGCGGGGGGAATTGCCATTCGCAGACCATGCAGGGCCGCGATTCCGGCCAACGGCTCGGGGCGGGGGGAGCGAAGTCCACATTCAACTCCGCAC
>ERZ1292630.4933-Hain-H41-02um-R3-4933-length-11144-cov-9_pt1 | contig 11144 bp, 6 predicted proteins | sample MGYA00564408_ERZ1292630 | MGnify/ENA primary metagenome ERZ1292630 (study PRJEB36523, sample SAMEA6512641) | groundwater metagenome | collected 2019-01-08 | study: AquaDiva: Metagenomics assemblies of 32 groundwater samples | reverse complement strand
CCTCGAGGAGGAGCAGGCGGGGGAGAGGGAGGACACGGCAACCATGGGGTCTCCAAAAGCGTCTCCAAGGGGCGCTCACCGCCGGTGGTGAAGGAGGAGATGGGTCAGTGGACCAACGCACGGAGCTCCGTGTCGCACGACCGGGATCCCCCCACGTCGCATCAGCAGCAATTCCAGTCGTCGCGGTCGATGTCGTCGTCGTCGCGGTCGATGTCGTCGTCGCCCTTGGCCAGACGCTTCCTGGACCCAGATGGCGTCGCGACGACTCTCCAGGCAGCGTGGACCTTGTGCGATGCCACGGACGACGCCATCCTGTGGCCCCGCGCGTCGGATGGCACCGTCCTCGTGACACACGGAGCAACGTACCGACGGATTCGATATCAAGTGGAGAGCGTCGTTTTTGTCGGCCGCCTTCTCGTTGGCAGTCGTCTTGAAGCGGCGCCGCCGATGGGGAGATCGCCGGACGTGGAAAGCCAAGGTCCACCGCACAAAATGATGATGCGCGAAGGGGCGGGCCACGACGGCCGCGCATCCGTCCCCGAGGTTTCCTCGGCGCAGTGCCCTGGGTCGATGTTCGACGCGCTCATGTCGCCCCTCTCCAACAGCGACGACCCTCGTGACGTCGAAGCCCTCATTGTCCACCATTTGAGAGAGAGGCAGCAACAAGATATCGTGGCACACGACTCCCACCACCGCCGTGTCAAGCGAGCACGTTCAAGCCACTCCCCGACCCACCCCCAGAAGCAAAAGGAGGAGGAGGAGGAGCGCAGTGATCGTGATGAGCGACTACTCGCGCGGTTGCGCAGTAGCCCCAATCCACTCGCATACCGTGCGGCGCGTTACGCGATTATGCGGGCAATTGCCGCCGGCAACCTGCCGCACTATTGGTCTCGGAGAGTGGTGGGCGAACTCGCCCTGATCAACGCGAGAATACACGCGTTCCATCCCTCCGCCGCCGCGCAAGAAGAAGAGACGACGTCACGTGCGATGCATCGCGATGGCGATGATCACCAGGGCGATGATCACCAAGGCGATGATCAGGGACTGCGACGGCAAGTGGACCTCGGCTTGCAGCGAAATGGAGAGGCGCTTTGCCGAATTGGCGGTGCCTACGTCGCTGGCGCCGACGATCACGATCTCGTCGCTCGTGGACGGACGACGGCTCGAACGCTGCCGCCGCCGCGATTCATTCTCATCACCGTTAGTGGCCTTCCATTTCGGATCGAGCGGCCGGTGTCCGAGGAGGATCGCAACGCCGCCGGGACGACCAATGGGAATGCCTGGCATGGCTTGGTCGATCTGGACCATGTGCTTGGCGCGGCCGGGCGCTCTCTCATCACCGCCCATCAGCTCGATGGGGGGCAAGGGACGGGTCCAGCGGGTTCCGCCGACCTATTCGTGTCCACCCTTCTTGTCATAGCGCTGCTCATGCGCGAAAAAACAGAGAATGGGACGCGTTTGCCGACAAGTGCGTCGATGAAAGCGGAGATCAAGGACGAAAAAGAGGAGCTGAAGGAAGAAGAACAACGGAAGGTCAAGCGTGAACCAGATGCCAAGACGGCGAACGGTGACTCACCGTCAAGTAGACGCCAACAGAAGCCGAAAGTGGACAGAAAGAAGCAATCCACGACAACGGAAAAGAAATGCGCAGAAAAAATGGTCGTCAACGCACAGGGAACCAAAAAAATCCAATCGCCGGCGGCCGGGAGCGATTTCTTCGATTCTTCTTCAAGTACTGACATTGACGACGACGACTCGAATGATGCCCTGCGGCCTCCTTGGACGCGGTTCCAACGACAGGTCCGATGGTTGCTATCCGCGGTCCAGCAACTGAAGGTCGAACCCGCCGAAGATCCGTCCAGCTGTGGTGTGGCTGTGGGATCCTACTTGAGGGATCCGTCTTGTGCTGACCCCGCCGTCGCGAAAGGTGGCCCTCACCCTTCTGCTTCATCGTCAAGACCGACGCCGAATACTGCAAGAGGGGTGTTGAGCCGACGCGACCTCCATTCGGTATTTGAATCCCTTCGCCGCGTGGAAGGCAGCCTTCCTGGATTGCAGGCCCAACAATCTGCCGTTATCGACGACGGTCGTCAAGGTGTGCACGTCGCGGCGACGTCGCACGTTGTGGCGTCGCCCATTATGCTACGCGACAAAGGCACGAACCGCGTGGTGCTGCCGAACGCGCTGGGACTTAGCCGCGTTGTGGATGGACACGACTACGAGCTGGTCCGATTCACGTCTCCACACAACTTATGTGGGGCGCAAGGAGGGTTTGTCGGCGACTCGGGGCAAATGCGGCCAGTGCCCGTCGCGACCCTTGGGGGCACCGATCAACGGTCACCCGCGTCGCCGGCACGCCGGCCGTCGTCGTTTACTCCGGCGGTTGCCGGGTTCGAAGCGTCCCGCGAATGGGTCGCGGAAACCGACGCGACCAGTCGGGATTCTTCATGGCCAGAGAGGAGGTGGGCGAAAGATAAGACGTATGCCCCCGACGATCCCCCCTCCTCGGCGGCCTCCCCTCTTGCGTCCCTCGAGCGATTCACAGCCCATCGGCTCTCAATGACCCTCACCCAACTCCTGGTGTCCGCGGACTTAATGTCCCGGCAGCGCGTGGTGCACACGGTGACCGAAGGGGGCGGCCACCGCGACACTGCTGCCGAACGGCACGACCCACGACCAACGAACAACGAGGCGTCACATCAACAGGCGGATGACGGGGGTGGAATAGCTTTCGCGCGGTTTCTTCGCGACAGTCCAGGAAAGTTCGGTTGCCTCATCGCCGCGTACCGTTACTTTACGGAAAAGACCGCCAAGGGGGAAGTCCCTTGAGGGTTGATTGATCCACCAAGACAGACAGCAGAAAAGAACGATCCTTTTTTTTGCTAAGAAGCGCGGTGATGTTCCCCTTTCCACCGACGACCGTTTTCTGAGGGGGGGGGGGGTCGCCTTCTGCGCGCTCGACATGGGCAGTTTTGTGTGGCAAACGAAGTCGCACATTGTTTTAACCCCTCCACGCTGATTCCAACCCCCAAAAAAAACCACCATGGCCGCTGCCGCTGTCTCCCCCACCGCGCTGCCCGACCTTGATTTCGAGCAACCCCTCGGGGCATTTCACGGCGTCGTCGCTTACTCCAACGTCGACGACCACTTTTTCAGCGGCGAGAAGAACTACGATCACGGCGTCTACACCGGATACAAGTACCAGTGTGTGGAATATGCTCGCCGCTTCCTTCTCAACGCAAAGGGTTGTGTCTTCGGCAACTGTGGTCGAGCGGCGGAAATTTTCTCGATGAAAACGGTGACCGAAGTCTCCACCGGTGTGGTCCATCCGCTCATTGGGATGCCAAACGGGCAGTCGAAAGAAAAACCGATGCCGGGCGACATTCTCGTCTACCCATGGGACCCCGTCTTGATGCCCGTTGGCCACGTCGCGATCATCAGCGCCGTCGGCGACGACTGGGTCGGCATTGCGGAACAAAATCAAGAGTCAAAGACATGGGAAGGTCGGCCGTATGGCCGAAAGGAGCCCTTGAGGCGCGACCCAGAAACTCAATCCTGGACCATCGTCGAAACGGATCCTGAAATCACCCCATGTAGTGGCTGGATGCGCTGCGACGTCGCATGGCGCCTCGATGATCAAGGAAAGCCACTAGGACCGCTCAAGGTGCTGCCGCAATTCGCGGATGAGAAGAAGCCGATGACCGCCACGCGCTTCCGCCTTTCTCGGGCCATTCCTTCCTTCGCATCAGAGCATCAAGCGGTGAACGACTGCGTCAGCGGCTACCGCGATGCCGCCGGCAAGCGCGGCCGCGACCCACACTACGACGCGCTCTATTTGCCAAACGAGGAGCTCGGCGTCGGCTCCATCGGCGCCATCTTCCGCGTCTTCAAAATCGCCACCTCGATGATTCTTCGTTACTGGTCGCAGTCCCCGGATGCCCAGAGCTGCACCAAGCTGTGGGACGTTCCCACCGAACTTGTCCCGCTCGTGACGCAGCAGTTGCGAAGCATGGAGACGAAACGCGCCTCCGGGCACGCCTTCCTTGGCCGCTTCAAGCTCTCTGTGGACGCCAGAACCAACCACCACAACTGCGTTGACGTGAACTTGGACTGCCTCGATCACTTCATTGACGTCCTGGAACTCATGGAGATTCACGGACGGAGCAACGGGTTCAACAAGGGCTTCTATCCAGGACGGATCAAAGGCGACTCGTTGCGTGTTATTCGCGATAGCGTGCTGCTGGCTTGCGCTGGCAATCGCAACGCCTCGGCGTTTGACTCGCAAGGAAATAAAGCCCAGCTTCTCTTCGTGGACTTGGGCGCATCCGTCACCTTGCCAAAGTCGCTCTTTGCGACTGAAGCTGACGTCGCTGCGTACGACGTTCAACGTTGGAACGCGCTCTACGTCGCCAATTACTTCAAGCTGCTATCGCAAAAGGAAGAATTGACCTCCCCGAGCGACTCAGCGCACAAGTTTGGATTCGACGTGACCATCGCGACAGTGGATCAACTTATTTACAGCGAGGCAGCGACGTCGCCTTGGGACGTGCGCGCCCCTGGGATGTCTGACAGCGCTGTGTTTGTCATGAAGTTGGCTCCGTGGAGGGTCCTCTTCGCCGCGCAGAGAGCCGGGGTGACCGGTGTGAATATGTTTTTTGAAAAGTGCGTCCGAGCGGACGACGAGTCGCTGCACGGCGCCAACGCCCGTCCATCACCGCTCGTTGTTCAGCCCCTTTGGACCGCGCTCACGGCGCACCCCGAGGCGATGAAACGCATCGCCTTGGCAACCTTGCCTCACGACGCGGCGGAGCTGCGCCACCACCAAGACGTCGACCTCGTTTCGACCCCTCTCGCCCCGGCTCCCGATGACAGTAGCATGTACCAGTTCTACTTTCCCGTCCAACCTGCACTGCTCGAGCCAAAGACATGCGTCGACGGCCCAGAATTTTTGCAGCTGCTGCAAGCGACGAAAAGGGCAACCCCTCAAGAGGTGGTTGACCGTTGCACCGCGACGATTCCCACGTCCAATTACAGGCTCGCGTTGTGCGCGATCGTCGCAGGCTGCCGGTGGAGTGCGGGTTGCTTTTTGGAGACCACCCGAGCCAGCGACGAGGCGGCGGGATCAGATGGACGAGCGCTCGCGGCGTTGTGCGACCAGCCCGCCCCGATGTTCTACATGTTCCCAAGCGCCGACGAAGATGATTGAAAAGGGGGGTGTGCCACCGTCTTTAATTCATTTTTGTTTTTCCCGCATCGGGGGGAACTTTACTCTATATTGTCCGCCGTCTATCTCTCGTTCGCTCTTCTGTTGAGAGAAATGAAGAACGCCTCTCTTTTTGATTAACGCCCGCTGTTGTTTTTCCCCAACCCCCGCGGGTCCCGGGGTGGAAAAAAAATTGCCCCGGCGGGAAGACCGGATGTGTAATTTGCTTTTCGTTCGTAACAAAAAACGACACCATTTTGAGTGCGCCAGAGAAAAATGATGTTTCCAAACTGATGTCGCGAAAAAAATACCTTGCACAACGTATTCCTCTCGACAGTTCTGGACTTCTCCAAAAAGCCTGTCTTTACCGAGCCTACCCGACAATATCTGGGTGGGTGCTACATCCTTCTTACACACTGCTTCCCTCTGTGTTATTTGCCTTTCTCTCTTTTTTTTTCATCATTCAATCGCTGCTTTCCTCCGCCGGAGAGAGTGTGATATGGAGAAGAAACTGTGGCGCCACTCCATCCCGGAATGGGTGGACCTCTACATCGACTACGCTGGCATTAAAAAATGGATCGGTCAGCGATACCAACATAACCAATTCGTCGTGGTCCACACGACGGTCATCCCGACGGCCGCATCCTCCGGCAGCGGCGCGGATCAGATACGTAGCACCAGCGGTGGAGCGATGCCTTTTGCACCTGCTGCCGCTGCTGGTGCCGTCATTGGGTCAGCCGTTGAGCGGTCCTTCATCGTTGAAATGGCCACGACGACTCGGGAAGCTGCATCGGCGCTGGCGCCTGAAACGCTGGTCGTGCGCGAAATCACCGCAGCACCGTCGGCTGCCGCGAACTCGACGGTTGGCCCCGCCGTCACCCCCTCGAGCCTCACGAGGGCTGCCGTGGACATGCTGCAACGTCGCATGTCGACTCCTGGAACGGCGAAGCCCCCCCCCACGCCGACGGCCACGACGTCTAATGCTTCGAAAGTAGGAGCCTCTCTGCTAGCGTCGATGTCTCGTGCGAAGTCCTCCACCACGACGCACCGGTTTTATAGCATCGATCGGTTGTCGTTAATGCCCCCGGGCAATGCCCCAACGACCGGCGGCGGCGCCACCACGATGATGGTGAATCCGTCCATCGACGCACCCGCTTGGATCGAGACAAGTTCCGTCGTGCTGAACGTCATGCTGGGGTCCTCGGTCGGCGACCTCTACGGCACCATGCGAGGAGCCACCAACCCTAACTCCGCAAGCGGCGGCGGCGGCGGATCCTCGAAGCTGTCAAGTGCCGGGGGGAGCAGCGCGGTCATGTCTTACGGCACCACCGCAACGACGCCCGCCGCCGCATCATCAGTGTCGCAACAGCCTCACTCGCCGCACAGTCACCACCAGCACGTGGACATTGTAGCGGCGCACGTCAAGCACATGCAGGAGTTGAATTTTCAACTGGCCGTGAAGCTCAATGACGCATGCAAACAAGTCGACGAATTTTACCGTCGCGAGCTCACCCTCTTCTGCCGCAATGCCATGGAAATCATCAACTACGCCAAGAGCATCCGAAGTGACGATTTGGTGTTTTTTCGCGATGAAGTCGCCGTGCTGAAAGAGGGGTTCCAAAGGGTCCATTTCGCGCTCACGAATTTGCGCCGCTTCGCCGAGGACAACGTGGAATCGGTCCTCCACCTCGTGCACAAGGTTGAGGAGCGCACTCACTTCACCGTCAGTCACGCCTACGCGCAGCACCTGAACGCTCGATTTGCCTTCTGCGCCGAAGTCGACCATGGAAGCATCGACAAACTATGCGCCTTGCTCGAGACCACGCTCACTAACACCGTGTGTCGGGGTAACAAGAAGGCGGCGAGTCGCATCTTGCACGTCGACGATGAGTCTCAGCATTTGGATCATGTGGTGCTCAACACGGGCACCGTGGGATTACTTGCGGGCGCCCTGTTAACGCTTCTCGTATTTTGTACCCTTAAGTACCATTCGATGGCTAACGAGATCGACCTTGCGCTCAAGAGCGTCGTGGTCGCCGCTCACACGTCGGGTGGTGGTGGTGGTGCGGCCGCCACCGCCGTCACGACGGTGGTTGCTCCCCCCGGCGGAGCGCAGCAGCGGTACACGACGCGGGAACTCGTCTGGATCACTGGCGACGCCACGGGGCTTGAAATTTTCACGTTAACGGGACTCGTGCTTCTCATGGGCCTCTACTTCGCCGTCAACGTCACGGTTTGGACCCTTCACAACTTGAACTTCGCGTATATTTTAGACGTCGCGGACGAGGTTGGCTGGTCGGGGCATGACCTTCTCGTTCGCGCCTTGCGCAATTGCATCGTCTATCTCATCGGCCTGTACACGTTTCTCACGTTCAAATCGAAGTACGTGGACGATGTCTTCGTGACTCGGGGACTTCGCGCCGAGTCGACTCTGTGGACAGACCTGTCGAGTCAAGGGGCGGTGCCGTTGTTTCACCACATCCCTTATGCCACGGTGGCCATCCTGATGCTACTCGTGCTGTACGATCACGCGATGCGCCCGACCATTTGGCTAGGAAAAACTTTGTTTCGGACCGTCTTAGCGCCCTTGTTTAACGTCACCTTCGCGGACTTTTTCATCGCCGATCAACTAACGTCCCTCACCGGTTGTTTCTTCGAGATTCAGTTCGTGTTTTGTTTGTTTCACGATCAAACCAATTCTCGACGGAACGCCTACTGTCACGATCTCCGCACCCAAGGACTACCGTATTTGGCGGCGTTCCCGCATCTTTGGCGTTTCCTGCAGTGCTTTCGTCGCTACTACGACAGCCCCGCGCCGCGCAACTTTCACCCGCACATCAGCAACGCGCTGAAGTACTTGAGCGGCATAGCCGCGATATTTTCTGCCTTCACGTACCGCAACGCGCATCTCAACGCCGCGCACGGAGAATCCACCGAATTCGTTTTCTGGATGTGGGTCGTTTGCATGTTTGTCGAATTCGTCTTCAAAACCTACTGGGACATCGTCGTGGACGCAGGTTTGTTCACGCCTGGCTCACAAGCTCACGGGTTCCTGAGGAACAAACTTTTCTTCCCCCGCCGCGTGTACTACGAGTGGGCACTGACAAACGTCTTATTGCGGCTGAATCCGCTGATGAGAACGTTCTCTGTTCGATGGCTTGGGTTCGACCAATGGTACGCCTTCTTTCTCTGGTCTAGCATCGAAGTGACACGGCGGTTCCTGTGGAATTTTTTCCGAATGGAAAACGAGCAAGCCACCAATCCGGAAAAATACCGCGACGTGACGCTCGTGCCGCCACCGAAGCGGCGAGGCCCATCATCCGCCGCGGGCGGCAGCACCTCGTCGTCATCGACAGGCGGTGGTCTCCCGAAACTCCCGAGCGCCAGTTCCCCGATTTTGCAGAATCTACCGAATCGGAGGATGCTTCCACCAAAGTGCCCTCCGCCGACGCCTCCGGCGGCCGCCGCCGCCGATCATCCCCCCACTCCGGCTCATCATCAGCCCATACCGTCCTCTTCGGTGAATGTTGCCGCCCCTCAGGCGTTCGACGACGTGCCGATGGTCATCGGCGGGGCGAGTTTAGCGATGTCCGTGAACAGTTCTCGAGGACAGTCTCCAGGTCTCCACATGATGGACAAAGGCGGTGGCGCGGCGGATGCTAACGGGCGTGGCGAAATTAACGCCAGCGAAGGCGTCGTCGAGCGATCGATATTTTGCCCGCAGCGTCTGTTTTCACTGCTCACTGTGCACGATCAGCGGGCCGCGCTGAACTTGCTGAACATGGAGCGCGGAGCGCCGTCGTCATCAGTTTGGCGCGCCACGAGTACGCAGTGCGGCGACCTCTTCGCGACGATTATGAGCGAGGCAGATCGCGTGCGCTTGCTCCAATTCGTCCTTGGAAATGAGACAGAGCAAGCGTATTTATCGCGTGTGGGAGGTGCCACCGGTGCAACGTTTGCCTCCGCGGGAGATGCGGAGGACTGGTGCGTGGGCGTGGCGACGTAGCCGGATTGCGGTGATATTTTTTTTTTTGGTCATCCTCGCGCTGACCTCGAAACACAACGATGATTGATGATCCAACACTCATAACATGTCTAGAGGAGCCTGGAAAATAGCCAAACACATTAAAGGGGGGGCACACTTATAATGACGGTGCGGGTATAAAGTAGGATTATACCCGGGCCCTAAAACCTGGGAAGGAATGCAACTTTTGCGCCGCAGGCCGATTTTTTCCGGAAAAAGCCGCCTCCACCCCCCAAAATGGAGCCCGCCGCTATCATGCAGCTCGATGCGGACGACTGTGGCGTTCGCTATTTCGCCGAAAAAAGCCACGTCGAGTTCTCTCGAAACGTGGTTCGCGCCAAAACGGACCTTTGAAGACGTGAAATCCGCACTCGGAACTCGGTTTGAGCTCAAAACGGCAGAGTCCAAAAAAGTGTGGGATAAGGTGGGATAGTAGCTGCGTGGGATAATAGCCAAATTCTTGTTGCTGTGCAACTTTTAGCGCCGCAGGCCCGAAAAAGCCGGTGGGATTATACCCCGGGGGGCCCCTTTAGTAGTTGATGTGGTCTGGATGGTTGGCGATGGCGTGGTCGGCGCCATATTATACCCGGGGGGGCCCCTTTAGTAGTTGATGTGGTCTGGATCGTTGGCGATGGCGTGGTCGACGCCATATTATACCCGGGGGGGCCCCTTTAGTAGTTGATGTGGTCTGGATCCTCGGATGGCGTGGTCGACGCCATATTAAAGGGAGGGCCCCCATTAATATCCTATCCTCCTTGCATTGCCTGCTTCATTCCCCAGCGAGAAGTCGTCAACCACAAATGCCTCCCAAGAAGCAGTCCAAGAGCACCGCCCGTTCGAAGCAGGACGACGATGAGGCCATCCTCGATGCCGCCATGGCGTCGGCAGAAGTCGAGCGCACCGCGCGCCTTGCCCAGGAGGCGCAGCAAGCTGCCAAGGACGCCGAAGCCGCGGCGAAAAGGGCTGAGGCTGAGAAGAAGGCGATTGACAGCTTCCGGACCATCGTTATTTATGTGGACGACGTCGCCAAGGTGATCGTCGATCGCGCTCGCGAACTACCACATTCCGAGCAGCTGAAAAACATGTGCTGGCTGTCCTACATACTTCACAATTTTTTGACACTTGCCGTCGAACGGAAGTGCCAAATTAAGATGCGAAAAACGTCGATCAGCGGCTCAAACTCAGCAGCGCCGCCAGTGACAGTTGGCGAAGAAGGCGTTGCGGTGGAGGAGGTCGTGAGTTTTGACGTGATCGATGACCAAACAGGCGGCTCACACTCGTGGAATACTGTCACCACGACCGAAGGCGCCTACGTGTTGGATCTGACGTTGGAGCAGTTCTTGCCAAGTGGGGCTCTTGGCTACCGTCGAGATGCCGATCCTCGCGAGGGATGGATGCCCGTGTCGAAGACGAGTCGTTTGGTGAAAGCGGCGAATGGCAGTGAGGTGGTTGGGGTCCTGTGCCAGGATGCGGGCATCATGCCCCCTGGCGGAGCAGTCGTAGTGGCCATCGGAGTTCCAGCGGGAACGTACGCAGCCTACATAAAATTTTTGCGAGACGCCATTTGCGGGAGGTTTTCCAAAATGCCCGTGGAACACCGCAAAATTGGGGTGCTTGTGCAGAAACGGGCCGCTGAAATTCACCTTTGGTTCGCGATGCATGAAAAACTCATCGGTCACTTTTTTCCCGCATTTTCACCAGTGGACGCAACCGCGACGGTAGACGACAAGTAAAAAACACACATCATGTGGTATTTGGACGGTTAATATTCGGTCTGGGCCGATATCCAAAAGCCCAGGCCTCTTGGGAAACAGGGGGGGGGGGGGGGGGGGGTTGCCTTGGTTCGGCCGGGTTTTTTTGGTGGGTTTGTGGATTAAAAAGGCCGTTTCTGTACTGTATTCCTGCCTGACCATGGTG
>ERZ1292630.4932-Hain-H41-02um-R3-4932-length-11145-cov-7_pt1 | contig 11145 bp, 3 predicted proteins | sample MGYA00564408_ERZ1292630 | MGnify/ENA primary metagenome ERZ1292630 (study PRJEB36523, sample SAMEA6512641) | groundwater metagenome | collected 2019-01-08 | study: AquaDiva: Metagenomics assemblies of 32 groundwater samples | reverse complement strand
AGGCCCCCCCCCCCTATTTTTTCCACCCCCCGCGAGCGGGTGTCATCACTTTTGTCCGACAGCGCCCGTCACTACAGTGAGGAGAGGAGTTCCCTCTTCTTTTGCTGTCGCTGCAACGACGGCAGCGCACGAAGGACGTCCGGGGCTTTGTTTTTTGGTGCGGTCGATGAGGTCGTGTGATGCTCCTCGTCAAAGGACCGCCAATCGAGCGATGAGCCTAGCCTCCTCCACGGTGCGCGCCTCGATGAGGGCGTCGAGCACGTCGGCGGTGTCCCTTGCATGAAGCGCTCGGCGTGGAGCGGGCGCCAAGTCCAACTGCGACTCCTCCGCAGACGCTCGCTCTTCGGGATCCCCGCGGAGCCCCAGTTGAGTCGCCGCCGGTCGACGGGGACGAACCGTGTCCAGCAACGGTCCGATGACGCGGCAAAAGTCTGCGACATGGGCAGAAGCGGCAGGCCGGCGGCCAGAAAGAGGCATACTGCCCATCGCGGCACGCGAGGGCATATCCTCATCGATGAATGGCTCCGCTTCGCGCGTCACAGCAGCTGCCTCGTCGCCCGTCCCCTCAATGAGTCGTTGGAGCGCTGAGAATGAGCGACGTCCACCGGCACGTTCCGTCGATGCAGCCGCGTCCCCATCAGCCGCGGTCGGCAACCCATCCCCGCCGCCGTCCTCACACGCCGTCATGGCTCGGTCACGGGCAGGCATCGCATCGTCGCTGCCTCCGTGCTCGATTGTGGTTGGGCCATCCCCCCGCTGCCCGAGCAGCCCGGCCGTCAACTGCTGCAATTCCACCGCCATCGCCTTCTCTTCCTTCCGCTGCGTCTCGCGGTCCAATAGCAAGCGGCGCTGCTCCTTGGCGGCTGTAATGCGCTTCAGCACTCGGCGGCGGTAACGCCGGGCAACTGTTTCGGCCAACGCGAAGCCCAATTTCGCGAGGACTAGATACATGGCCCCGGGGACCATCTGGAGAACGGCGCCGAGTGCCGTAGGATCGCGCGCGAACCGTCCGACAAGAAAACTGATGCCCATCGCGAGTTGCATCGACGTCAAGACAATGTTAAATAGCATCTCAGCGATCGACAAGTAGGGCCGTCGCCACAATACGAGGACCATAAAGACCGCCAACACGACGACAAACGTCATGGCAACGTAGTCGCATTGGCCGATGCCGAATTTCATAGCTTCCAGTGTGCCGCATATACCGGACACGGCGAGCTCGATGACGAAAAACCAATGAGAATCGGCCCTGTAATCACGGAATAGTAATCGGTGGGACGCCACAAACCCCTGATGGACGGGGGACGTGTCGACCCACTTGTGCGACGGTGTGAGCCAATTTTCCACTTTGTTCAGGAGCGACGCGCGGTCGGCGTCAGAGGTCAAGGAGGCCTGCCGCGGCACCAGCGAGGCACCGAAGCCAAGTAGCAACCGGCGCAGCAACAGTCCGGGAACGACGATGAAGCACACGATGGACGCACCGAGACCGAGCATCCGCTGCGTGGTGTCGCCGTGCACGACGGCCGTTACCGCGCCCTGGGCCAGCGGCTCCATGAGCACCATGAGAGGGACCGCCAGGATGGACGGAAACACGGTCGATGGCGACGCCGTGGAGAAGGCCACGTCGCGATAGGTTGAGAGTAGCAGCGTGGCGAGGGCAAATACGGTGAAGAACACGGCGATGAGGATGGCGTTGCCAACCGCGGCCCCCGTCGCGTGTCGGGCGATACCAGTGCCCACCTCAAGGCCCAAGGGGTTCGCGTACGCGGCCCAGGGATCGTCACTCAATTGACAGTCAAACATGGACAGCGCGAAAGATGCCCTCGCGGCCTGCGACGCCAAGGTGCCCCCCGTCAGCACCGTCGCAATGGCCACCGTGCTGCTCGTGACCAGATTGGACAACGCGGCGGCCTTCTCCTCGTCACTTAACGGTCTACGAGGGGGAATGACGGTGATGTAGAGCGACGTGTTGACGGCGAGGGGTTTGCCACCGAGCATCAGACTCGCAGCGACACGCAACGTCGAGAAGCACGCGGCCGACAGCCTGAATGGCACGATGGCCTTCGTCGCGGTCTGCATCGCAAGTAGCAAATTCGAAGCGGCGGACACGTTCCAATAGTCCCCGAACAGGTGGATGCGAGAAAGACCGTCCAACGGAAGTCGGATCATGGCCCGGTCACGACGATCGACCGTGACGCGGGCCTTGAGGAGCAGCTCTTCGAGGACGCGCCCTTCCACCTGCGTCGCCCCGCTGACGTTGAAGGGGAGAGGCGGTGCCGCTTCCGACACACACCGTTGGCCGGGAGGCGCGGTTACAGCAAAGCCATCGCCGGAAACAGACCGCAGCAGCAGCGGCTCCGACCACAGGATGGCGTCGTCTGCAGGAGCGGTCACCGTGGCATTCACGAGGTCCACGCCTTCGGTCGGCAGCTCACGGGACAAGGTGGCACCCATCGTGGCGGACGGACTCATGGTTCCGGCGCTGCGCGATGGGGACGCCGTTCGGCTCGGAGAAGTTGTGGCGGACTTTGTGGGTGATTCCGGCGGTGACCACGAGACCGTGGCCGTACGCGTGACAACGTTAAAGGTCGCCGTAGCGCGGGTTGGAGTGAGTGACGGCGAGTCGGATGAAGACGTGGTCGGGTCCGTGAAACTAGGCGTGGGAATCGTTTTGGATTTTGTGCGAGAGACGTCCGACGTGAACGTTGCCGACGGGCGTGACACCGACTTAGTGGCATCCCTGACGGAAAGTGACCAAGTCGACGAGTCCGTCGCTGTGATGGGCCACCGGCTCGTTGCCGTGCGCGTCCATGCGGTTGTGCGGGAGGAAGTCAGACTGGCGAGACTGGACGTCGGGGAACCGGCGGAGAATGACGTGGACAACGATGTCGTGAAGCTGCCCGATAAGGACCCGGAATGTGACCACTGGTACTGATCACTGACAAGCGACGACGTCAGCTTCTGGCGAGACACGCAAAGCGGCGAGTAGGTCATATCGGATATCACACGATCATTAAGCGTGTTTGCCTCAAATCGGAAGGCATAGGTTCGGCCATCGTCCGACAATTCATTCGTTCTGAAGAAATCACAACTCAACGGTGGCGAGGGCCGCAGACATTCGCGATTTGCATTGATGGCCGCGTAAGGGCTGGTGAGATCGCACGTGCCCGGTGCCATCTCGGGATCCGTCATCCAGCAGTAGGCAATGTTACCGGCCGCCTTTTGGAGTCCCGTAACATACGGTGTGATGGCGCGAAGGGCAACGAAGTCGCGTACGAGGGTGTCTTCATCGAGTGTGGTGAGGTACGCCAGCGACGACTCACCCCCCGGTTCGTCCCGACATATCTGCAGCGCTTCAGCGAATGTGGACGTTGCCAAAAGACCTCGTGGCGCGAACACGGTCGGTGTCGAAAGATTCAAGTAAATCTGCGCCGTGAACGATGACTCATCCGCATTGATCACCCCGCGTTGCCATGTGATGTTCACCGTGACGTTGTCCGCAATGCTGTTCGTGATCTGCCAGGCGGCCTTCTTGCTGCCAAGGTAACGGACGAGGGGACCAAAGGTTTGTTCCGCCCGAAAGGCGATGAAACCATCGCCAGCAGGCGTCGCGTCACGCGTGAGAAGCCAGTTCTTGGGCACAACCGATCGAAACGGGTTCGATGACGATTGAGAAAGCGTCAACCCAACCGCGAGAGCGAGACTCGGCGGCTTCACACGCACGACGACCCGGATGCCGTTGCACTGCGACATGGACGTTGAGTCCGGAGGGAACGCAGGAGCGGGCGTCATACGAACACCCTTTGCGATTTCGATGCGATGCGCGTCGACGACGACTGTTGTCGCGAGGAGGTTGATCGGCAGCGCCATCAACACGGCGTAGAAACAACTCAGCCACACCGCATACGACGTCCGAGAACGAGTCGCACACCTGATTCCCTGTCCGTGAGCATGACTAGATGTGCCACACGACATGGATAACTGTGATTCGTTAGATCAACACATTATTTCGTTTTGTTTTTGCACCATCGAGGTGAGAGGTGTCTCAACTCGTTCGCGGGGGCAAATTTCTGCAACATGCGAGGTATTTTTTTCATCTTCTTGTGTGCGGGGTGAATCCCCTCTTTCCCTCCCTCCCGCTCCGCCGTGCCGTGTCAGTCGGACAAGGCGAAGTCATCCACTCCAATGACCCCATCGTCAGTGACGGCCGAGAATAGGTACGACGCCTGCGCCTCCACCAGCGCGACGAGCATGGATCCGCACACCGCCACCCCTGCGACACCAACCGCCTGTCGCGCGCGCATCGGCATGCGTCGCATCGCGCTGAAAGCCGACGCCGCCGCCGCGTTGGACATAGCCACAATATTGTCCGGACCCCCTCGTAGCCCGCCAGTGACGGACCGGAACAACGTTGCTGCCTTTCCCCGCATCAAGTCGTATTCGCGCCGCTTCGCCGGAGACGACAATATGGTGTACGCGGCGCTGACTTGCTTAAACGCGGCCGTGCTTGCCGCTTTTTTGGACGGATCCGGTTGACGATCTGGATGATACTCCAGCGCCTTACGCCGATAAGCCCGTTGAATGTCGGACACTGAAGCACGATCGCTGACACCCAGCATGGCGTAAAGGTCGACATCGTTCTCCGCGGCAGCTTGGACCTCCGCCGACGCTTGCTGGCTCTGCTGCTCGTTGAAGGCGTTATCCGCGTCATCGGAATCGGACGAGACGGCTGACCGATCCGCACCGGCATTGGTTTCGTGGTCGGGGCTGCCGTCTGGTTCAACATCGTCTCCCGCGGGGTGCGTCCCGGAAGCACTGTCGTCGCGATCTCGCGAGTCCGAGTTGAGCGCGGTGATGAACGCCGCCATCGCAAGCGCCTCTTTCACGTCCATGGCAAACGCGACGGCCACCGCGTGATCGATCCCCCCTCCCGCTGGATGACTCCCTCCGTACGACGACGAGGCAGCGTCTGCAGAAGGGGAGCGTGTCCACAGCAGCCAGTCGCACAACTTATGCACTCGGGGCGACAGCCAGTTCGCCAGCGACGATCCAACCCATTTGCGAACCACTGGCCGTGCGAAAAAAGCGGCGACATTGACGGTACCGAACGTGATAAAGGTCACACGGGCTGGCGTCACCGAGAGGGTGAACGAGGCTGCGACCCCGAGTGGCCCCCCGTCGCGCATTCGTGCCGCTTGAGCATGCCCAGCAGCACGACCCAGCGACGCGACGGCGGTCCCCGCGAGGATCTTCGAGCCCAGCAGCAACCCGGTTTGCACGCACACGAGTGTGGACGACAAGAGCTGGACTGGCAGCAATGTCCGGATCACGCGATGATACGCGGCAAATCGGCGCCGCCATCGGCACTGCCACGACCGCATGCGCGCGATCCGCGCGACGAGCGGCATGAGGTTCGCACCCTTCTGATGCGGCGAATGGCCGGCCTTCTCCACGTCGAGTTTCACAATCGCTGCCACCGGCGTAAGCAGGGCCGCCAACTGCGACTCGGCCACGGAGCACTGCTTGCCTGCCTCCATGAGGGATGCTGCATACAGTTGGCACCACTTCACGTTTTGCTGCATCGCGAAGGCGATTAGGTCCATGGTGGCGTGCTGCAACACCACGGTCGCGACGGGCGTCAACATCCGCCAGCTGCTGCGGTTCCACTGCGACGCCCCGTTATTCTGTTCATCCCATTCCCTGTGGTAGCGTTCAACCGCGGAGGGAGAGGACGTTTGGAGGCCAACGGTGGTGTTGACCGCCGCTGCATCAGTAGCGACCGTCTCATTCAAGCCCAAGACGTCGCGAGAAAAATGTCCTTCTGCGCGGGAACGTTTCCCTTCCCTGTCCGTCAGACAGAGCACGATGTACTCCCACGCGTCGAGCACCTCAGGTGCGGCATGGCTACTGGACTCGCTATCCCTCGTGGGGCTACTCGCCTTCTCCGTCATGCCGCTACTGAATACGAGCAACGGTTGCAATCCAAGGCGCAACAGGGACCATAGCGCGGAGCCGACGCGGCCCCAGGATTGCCGCCACAGCCACGAGCTGACGCGTGGGAGCCCTGTGCGGCGATACATGGCTGCTTGCAATTGGGGATAGACGGCAAAGCGGATCGCAGAAGCCGTCAGCCACTGCCGCAACGGCTCGAGTAGTCGTCCTCGTCGCCCCCGTCCCTGCATTGTCGGATGTGACGCGATCTGCAAGTCGCTCAATAGCAACACGGCCGACATGTAGGACGCCACGAAGCGCCGGAATGTGGTCTGTCCAATTTCATGCACGACGAGAAAACACAAATCGGAGGCACTCTTCCAGGTGAACCAAGGCGGCTCTTGATCGTCATCTGGCTTCGGACTCCCTTCCGCCGAATGCCCGTCTCGTCCATCAGTCGAAGTGCCCTCCGCGGTTGCGCATGATGGACGCGGGGGCTGGGTCGCGGAGTCTCGGTGCTGCCGCTTCTCGTGACGACGGCGCTTCGCTTCGGCGCGTCGACGATGGGTTCGGAGATGCATCGCGTTGGTGAAGAGCCGCGGGGCCGCGTGCAAAAGGGTGACGAGTGAAATGCGCGACGAAAACAGTTCCGCGGACAAGCTGGCGACGTTCGCGGCGCGATCGAGCAGCATGGCGCCGATCGAAGCTGACGACATTTGAATCGAACTCCTCCCTGATGTGGATGTTGAGAGGGGGGGAAATAACGGTGTACTGTTACGGGTACAACAACACGATTAAGTTAATCCAATGGGTGATCATGTCTCGCATTTCGTGATGAGTTTGAAAATCACCGAGCTCCCCTGTCTACGACAAAAAAAGGACTGCACAATACAATTCACGCGCCCGCCGGCATCAGCGTTGACTAGTCATTTGCGGCGTTGAAGATTCCATGGCGTGCGCGATGAAGGGATCGCCAGGTTTGGAAAAAGTGCCTGCGACAAAGTTGCTCGTTCGCCTTTGATTGAGAGATAGCGACCGTCTGGACGAAGTTGCATTGCCGTCGGAACAGACATCTCGCTTCGGCTAAGGCCCGCCATCGCGCAAATCGATTTCCGCGCAGCCGATGGGTCGTCGCCACCGCGAGCGCAAGGTAGACGGCCACGCCATATGATCCACAAACGGCGGGGGTTGGCGAGACGTTGGGTTCGTCGACGGCAAGCTGCCTCTCAGCGCACCGCAGGATGTCACGCGCCGGGCAGCGGAATTGTTCTTCCAACGCGACGTATCCTATGCATGGAGCCGACTCAACGCCGGTGGGAGCTGGGGCAGGGGCCAGGAAGGGTTCGGAGGCGTCACTGCGTGTGGCTTCCACGGTGGCGGCGTCAACGATCGCGTCGCGCAAGCGCGCGGCGGCATGGATGGCCCGAGCAGCTGGGCGCACGCGATGGCCGACGACCTCGCTGTGGTTCATCGCACTGCCGGCCGCTGCTGCGATTGAGAGCGACGACGCTACCAGGCGAGGCGGCACCATGTCTCCCGCGCCGCGCCACGCGACCCATACCCATCCGTGTGCCGCAGGGACTGTGTCGTCGACAGCGAAGACACGGCGAAATGGTCGCGGCTGACAAGCTGCCAAGGCAAGGGATCGAATCTCTCTGTACGTCCGGTCGCGGCAACGCGTCACGTAATCCAACAGTCCCTTGGACATCGAACGGGGGTCAATGGACGAACGACCAGGACGACGTAGCGCGAGTACGACCGCGTCCGGTAAAGACGGCGTCCAAACGCGCTTGGATTGATCACGGGGCAACGGTCGCACCGGTGAGTCGAAGCCGCTTTCGGAGTGTTCGAACACGTTGGGGTGGGAGGCGGTGGGCTCCATCAGCAGGGCGCACCGCCGCCGCATCAGCGTCGTCGAGGAGCACGCGGCATTGCTGCGACTTGACGAGCCTTCAAGATTTATCGAACGATCGCGCGAAGCGTTGACCGACACGAGGACGACGGAAACGTCGAGAAGCACCGAAACACAAACGCCCCATGACGCTGCGCGTGCTGGTGGCGACCCTTCAGCTTTGCTGTGACACGAGACCAGCGGCACCCCATTCGCATACATGGCCCAGGTCGTCAAGGGAGAGAACCTGCCAAGCAGTTCCTCGCCGTTTAGTCGGGAGGCTGCTGGTTGCATCGCTGCGGTGACGCCAATCCGGACGGCGGCGGGCCGGCGATAGTAGAGCTTCGGCATTCGCACGCTGAACGCCTCCTTGGCCACGAAGCGTTTCCAGAGAACAAAGTGACGGTGAAGGGCACGGAGATACGTGCGACGAAGGAGCCGTTTGCTCCGGGATGTGGCGACGTAGCCCCCCCAGCGAGCGAAGAGCCGACTGGCGATGTGACGCGCGACCGGAACCGTGAGGTCAAAGGTCAAACTAGCTTCCATCGACAGCATCATGCGGCTGGCAAGCTCTTGCTGTCGGCGAAACAGGTCCTGACGCCTGAGATGCCACGCGAACCAACGCTTGAAGCATCGCAGCGACATTGTCCGCTCAACCCGATGCAGTAGCCGCTGCGACGTCGGCGTGAAAATGGACGCCCGTTGGTGACTCGCGTCGACGAGATACTCTGCGAAGGAGAATTGTGCCTGCAGGAGCAGTTCTTGCATCCGGCGCCGCAATTGCCGACGAATCCGTGGCGGGACGTCGAGCGCCGCGTGGGAGGAGGCCGCGCCCATCATTCCCGAGGAAGGTTGCCGCGACGCGATGATCACTTGCGGCCGCCAGTAATACCGTACGACGAGTTTCTGCGTGTGGAAGTCCGTTTGGGCCCAGATGGCACGGCCCGCGGTCCACAGCAACGGGTCGCGCCAAGACGCCGCGGACACGTCGACGGCCGCAGCCGACACCGTTCGCGTGGAGCGGCCACGTTGGGCCAGCCCAGAAAGGGCCGGAGAAGAAGTTACCGTCGACTGGGCTGCGACCGCCAACGCGGCGGCCTTGTCAATGATGGCCGACGAGGCCGAGGCCCCTCCCGATCCAGGAAGCGGCACCAAGATAGCCACCGGCCGCGTCGCATCGACAAAGAACTGCAGCGGTGCCGCGAATGGAATGCGACCCTTCTCCGGAAGGGCCGCTCCGGTAATCAGTTTCTCCAATGGCCAGTCGGGCACCAGCGGATGGCGCCACTGGTGAGCGAGCTGCTTTAGCCGCGGCAGAGCCGGCGCGGGACACAGCACGAGCAGGACGAAGTCGTACCAGTCCACCAGCCACGGGCCCCGATGTACATGATCGTCCACTTTGGAGCCGAGCTGTGAAATCGCCGCGAACAGGTCGCTGGAAGAAGGAGCGGTGGAGAACAGCCACGCGGTCACATCCTGCGGCACCTCTTGGCGACGGCACAAAGTGCGCATCATGCGAAAAGCCGCCGCCGCCGGCGCGGTCTCGTCGTGGCGGTGATCGCCGGGCCGCGATCGCTGGGTGCTGGTGGTCGCCGCCTCCGCACCACTGCCACCAGGGACATCCCCTTCGGGATGCCTGTCTGATCCCACTGCCGCTTCATCGGTGTTCGTCATTTGATGCTGGTCATGCTGCCGCTGCTGTTCGATATACCAGAGGCGCCTGTACTTCCGTTGCAACACCGAAGGCACCTCGCCGCCCGCGGCTAGCCAGGCCTTCATGCTGCACTCTGGGTCGACCTCTTTCGCAAGGCGCATGCCGTCGTAAATCAAACCGATGAACCACTCGAGGCTAGGGTCGCCCACACCGTTGAATACGAGCGCCGTGGACAGCGGCGTGTGGCGCTGGCGCCGCATGCGGCTTACGAAGCGGTGGTACATGTGTGCCAAGGACTGCACCGTCGACAACCGCCGCACAAGGGGGAGCACGAACGGCGTATGGGGAAGGGGCGCGACGAGCGACAGCAGCACGGTGGACACGCCGATGGATGCATCGGCCGGCAGCTCCCGCAGTCGCAAGAGGCTCATCATGGGCCGCGAAGGCGTTGCGCCTCCGGTGTGGTGGAGATGGGCGGCCACCGCCGCCGAGGTCGTTGTATCCGCGACATGGGCGCCAAACACAACGGCCAAGGAGTACGTCGCCGTAGGGTCCACGTCGTCCAGCGTAATGCGGGCGGTGAACGACGTCAGGTCGGTCACGATGCCAGCAAAAACATCGTGACTGTGATTTAACATGTCACCCTTGAGCGCCACGAGCCTAAGTGAGGTGCACGTCCGCGTCGCCCGGTAGAAGAAGCGCGTCAGCAGCCGTTCTCTTCCAATGATGTCGTGTGCCTCGGCGGCGCGTCGCGGATCGTCACGCGAGACGTCGTGAGCGTCCACGGCCGTCTGGCCGCCGATCGCTTCCCCTCCAACGGCATCCGGAGCGTTCCAGGTGGTCATCGACGCCTCGGTGCGGTTGAAAGCCATGCTCGCGGTCTGGGTGTTGACAAAACTGAGTTGCGGAGCCACCAGTGAAGGCTGCGCGCCGCCTGCATCATCGACGTCCTCTTGTGGCCCATCACTGGACGCCGCGGATGTCTTCACCATCAGGTAAAATGCCGACGTCTGCAAAGACGCCGAACGGCTAGAGGACTGTGATAAAGACGGGTGCGGCGGGATAGATCTGGAGGCAGCGGCTTCCGTCAATGGAGCGCCGTCCGAGAGTCGTTCGGCGGCTGGGTGTTCTACCTCACCGGCATCGACGCCGGTGACACTGCGAAACGTGACGCTCACGCGGATGCCCTTCGGTCGTCTACCCCTGTAGCGTTGATGGGTTGCACCACTCTTGTCTGTCGCGGAGTGGCCCGAACTGGCCATCGGCAACCGGCTCATTTCGGCAAACAGCCGCAGCGATGACGACTGGATCGCCGGAACGCCATCGGCGGGGATGTCGCTTTCCTTGACGGCTGATTCAGTGTGTAGCATAAATCACGCGGCGGGTGGTGGAGCTCTGTGTGTCGGACGCTGGGAGCGTGTTGCTCTGTGGTATGACTTGGATGAAAATGACGACAGAGGAAAATATGGCGACGTTCGGACCCCCCCGCATCCGATCACCATGTTCCCTGACGCTCCCGTGGGGTGGGTGGAGACGTTGGTGACGAACGACGGAGGGTCACCATTTTTTGCGATCGCGTCGACGTCGACGCCGATACTCTCTCCTGGGGAACGAGAGAAAGAGAGAGAGGAGAGAGGAGAGAGGAGAGAGGAGAGAGGAGAGAGGAGAG
>ERZ1292630.4931-Hain-H41-02um-R3-4931-length-11152-cov-4_pt1 | contig 11152 bp, 9 predicted proteins | sample MGYA00564408_ERZ1292630 | MGnify/ENA primary metagenome ERZ1292630 (study PRJEB36523, sample SAMEA6512641) | groundwater metagenome | collected 2019-01-08 | study: AquaDiva: Metagenomics assemblies of 32 groundwater samples | reverse complement strand
TCCTTGGGCACAGCGCCTTCGGGCAGATGGATGTGGATATCCTTGCGCGCAAACAGGCTCGGCTTGATTCCGTAGGATGGGCTGCGCGCCTTCACAAACGAGAGCGCCGCCTGGATCGACTCAGTCATCACCTCGCCAAGCTTGCCCGTGGTGCGGACGCCGCCCTTGCCGGGCACCGTAACCGCCTCAATTGTCAGCAATTCGCCGCCCACTTCGGTCCACGCAAGGCCCGTAACCGCACCAATCTGGCTTTCTTCTTCACCAAGGCCATGGCGATATTTGAGCACGCCAGAATATTCGCCGATATTATCGGGCGTAATCTCAACTGATTCAACCTTGCCCTCAAGAATTTGGCGCAGCGCCTTGCGCGCCAGCTTGGCAATTTCGCGCTCAAGCGTCCGCACGCCCGCCTCACGCGTATAGCCCTGGATCAGCGCGCGCAGCCCCGCCTCGGTCAGGACGAACTCACCCGCTTTAAGCCCGTGCGCCTTGATCTGCTTTTCGATCAGGTGCCGCTTGGCAATCTCGACCTTTTCATCCTCGGTATAGCCTTCAAGCCGGATGATCTCCATCCGGTCAAGCAGCGGCTGGGGCAAATTGAGCGTGTTCGCGGTCGTAACAAACATCACGTCGGACAGATCGATATCAATCTCGAGATAATGATCCTGAAATTTGTTATTCTGTTCCGGGTCAAGCACCTCAAGCAAAGCCGAGGCCGGATCACCCCGGAAATCGGCACCAAGCTTGTCAATCTCGTCAAGCAGGAACAGCGGGTTTGATGTCCCCGCTTTCTTGAGGTTCGATACGATCTTGCCCGGCAGCGATCCGATATATGTCCGCCGGTGGCCGCGAATTTCGGCCTCATCGCGCACCCCGCCAAGCGATTGACGAACAAACTCACGCCCCGTCGCCTTGGCAATTGAGCGGCCAAGCGAGGTTTTCCCCACACCCGGTGGGCCAACAAGGCACAGGATCGGCCCCTTCAACTTGTTGGTGCGCGCCTGCACCGCAAGATATTCGATGATCCGGTCTTTGACCTTTTCAAGCGCATAATGATCATCATCAAGCACCGCTTGCGCCGCCGCCAAATCTTTCTTCAGCTTTGATTTTTTGCCCCATGGCAGGCCAAGCAACACATCAAGATAGTTGCGCGTCACCGTCGCTTCGGCGGACATTGGCGCCATCGTCTTCAATTTCTTAAGCTCGACCGTTGCCTTGGTCTTGGCTTCCTTGGAAAGCTTGAGCGTCGCGATCTTGTGCGTCAGCTCGCCAATTTCGTCGCCCTCGCCCTCTTCGCCCTCATTGCCGAGTTCGCGCTGGATCGCCTTTAATTGCTCATTCAAATAATATTCGCGCTGGGTCTTTTCCATCTGGCGCTTCACGCGGCCCCTGATTTTCTTTTCAACCTGAAGAACGCCAAGCTCGCCCTCCATAAACGCAAACGCCATCTCAAGCCGCTTGCCAGGGTCAAGCTCGACAAGCAAAGTCTGCTTGTCACTCACCTTGAGCGAAAGGTTCGCCGCCACAGCATCGGATAACCGCGAGGCATCCTCGATTTCGCTCAGTTGCACACCCATTTCGGCGGGCAGCTTCTTGTTCAGCTTTGAATAATTGTCGAACTGCTCAACCACCGATCGCATCAACGCCTTGATCTCGGTGCTGCCGGCGTCAGCCTCCTGCGCCTCGCTGATCGTGGCGGTCAGATGCCCGTCACTGGCCTTAAGCGTGGCAAGGCTCGCGCGGCGCTGCCCCTCGACAAGCACCCGCACTGTGCCATCGGGCAGCTTCAAAAGCTGCATCACCGTGGCAACAACGCCCATATCATAAAGGTCATCACGGCCCGGATCATCCTCGGCCGGATCAAGCTGAGCCACGAGGAAAATCTCTTTATCCGCCGCCATCGCCGCCTCAAGCGCTGAAACCGATTTATCGCGGCCAACAAACAACGGCACAACCATGTTGGGGAAAACCACGATATCACGCAGTGGCAAAACGGGGTAAAGCTGGCTCATTATCGCTCCAAGAAACAGAATGTCCGCGATATGGGCGCGATCTTGGCCGTTATCAATGGGCGCAGTCACAATGCCGTCACTATGGCGCTGCATGTTAAAGCGGCAATTTAATCGCCTTCATGATCCGGTCAGTCTCGCACAGGATCTTGATGATCTTTCGATAATGCAACACATCGTCAAACAAAAGCGCGCGGCCTTTGCGATCTTTTAGCCACTTCTGCGCGGGCTGATATCCGCCGATATGAAATTCCCAGGCAACGCGCGGCACCCCTTCAAAATATTGCGCGGCGTTGATGTAAACGCGGCGGCCGTCTGATAGCGCAGGCTTCACCACCACCCCGTCACCATCGCCCTTGAAGTGATAAGGCGTATCCCCAATCGCGTGCGCCTCCATCAGGTGAAGGCGGCGAAGCTGCCCGCCCTTATCGGCGATATCCGCAAAAACCTCTGGCGAGGCCGGATAGGGGATGCGCGGAAAATCGATTTTGAGGAATTGCGCATAGGTCGCCCGGTAATCGGGCGAATGCAGCACGCCGTAGATATAGTCGAAGACGAGGAGTTCGTCGGGTTCCTCCCCTCACCCCCTTCAGGGGGAGAAGGAGAATGTGAAGCTACAAGTGAATCCTTTTTAGGGGGTATTTACGCGGCAGCGACCAATTCACCTGTCAGCGTTGTGAATTGTCTCACTGCGGCACTCTTATCTGCTTCTAACAACGCAGACATTAGCTGCCCGCCCAATCGTCGAGCAAGTGCCGTTGGCACAGCATTGCCGATCTGACGCATCCCCTCTCCCCAAGCCCCAGTAATACGGAACGTCGGCGAAAATGTTTGCAATAGTTTGCTTTCAAAAACCGTGAAGTAGCGCACCGTGCCGTCTTCATTTCTGATCATGTTCTCACCGCCGGGAACGCCGTGTCCTCCTGCCTTTAAAGTTTTGGCGGGCGAGTCAACATAGCTACCGGTATGGCCGGGATAGCTGCGAGCACCATCGCGAAAAATATGGTCGGGAATGTTATGGTCCGCTGCCGGATGTGGGATATCAAATAGTGCGTCTCTTACCGTCAACCACGGTTTCAAGGGAGCTTCTAGGCCCAACTCGAGTTTGGCCACCTTTTCATATTGGGAGCAATTTGAAATAGAGTCGGAGGGTTGCTTGATGTTGTGCCGTCGCCAGTAGTCACCTGTAATGAACTGATCCCAATGTAACTGGTTCGCATCATGGGTAGGTTTTGGAAATCGCCACTCGACATTTAAATCTGATCTAATACCAACAATAAAAACGCGCTCGCGGATTTGTGGAACGCCATAATTTGCTGCATTCAAAAGCCTATATTTGACCGCATATTTGACGCCCGAGTAGGTGTCCCAATCAATATCAGACAGCCGGTTGTAGTGATCTGACCAAGGCTCGTCAGCCCGCGCTGTGATCTCGGGATAGGTCAGGCGCAGGGTGATATATGAAAAATAGCTTGCGAAGGACGGCCGCAGCAAGCCCTTCACATTCTCGAAAATGAACGCTTTGGGGTGATAGTGGCTAACGGCCTTGGCGGCATATGGAAACATATCACGGGTATCGTCATAAGCCATGTGCTTGCCAGCCATGGAAAAAGGCTGACATGGTGGGCCGCCAGCGACAAGGTCAATGTCTTTTAGCTGTGAAAAATCAAAGTCCTTAACATCACCGCAAAATACGGAGTTTGGATCGAAGTTTTCGCGCAAGGAATTGCAGGCGTGTTTGTTAAATTCGACAAATTGAGCGTGTTGGAAACCAGCGAGTTCCAAGCCCTTAGCAAGCCCTCCGGCACCCGAGAAGAGTTCAAGACTTCGCATGATCATTTCAGCATTTTTTCAAAATGCGACGCGATGTTTTTGCGAATGGTTGCATCAGATTTTGGGATGCCTTTGCACTTGTCCGCAAAGCCCCGTCCCGGATGAATCACGTCCCAATCAGACTTGGCCTGCTCAAAGCGCCCAGCACCGGGGGTATGGTTTCCGAAGCCGTCAACTGACGTGTTCCAAAGTGGCCGGAATAGTTTGATGAGTGCGGCTTCAACCGTGCTAATCATATCAGATCCCGTTTCCTCAAAAATCACAAACCGACAAGCGAAGCTCTCTATCTCTAGGCCAGCACCAATCTCTATGTTCCTTATATGTTCGATTATTCGGGAATTCAACTCATTCGATTGCCTCAGTGCACTATCTGACACTCGCCCTTGCCGCCAACCTTTGGGAACAGCTTTACCAACATATATTGGCACATCATATGCGAGTCGGTTGACCTCCGCTAATGGGGCATAAAGTGGATTCGAGCCGGTGTAATATAGGGCATAGACACCAGAACCAAGGAAGCGCTCAGGGAGCGGCAGGTCGTGAACAGGTGTGCCGTTAAAGAATCTGATGGCGTCTTTGACCAACTCCGCAAAAGCGTCATTTCTGTAGATATGCTCACTGCGATCAAATGGTCGTTTCGGCATCTATATTTTCCAATCCGTCTGCGAAATTGCGCTGTGTTTTACATTTATAGCATGGTGGATAGACATAGGCATTAGCCCTAACGCCTCAGCTCGGTTGAATGTATCAAGACTGTTATCGTGCAATCGTGCGGTGTACAGGCCGTAAGCCATCATTTCGGCAAGCTGTTTTGCGCTGTTAATACTGATCGGGGTTTTGCTGGCAAAATCCTTGAGCAGCATTTCAAGGCGGCCAAACTGGTCGGGCCGCGCGGGCAATGTCGGGATCAGATCGGCGATGCTTACGAAACCCGTCACCTCGCCCTTGCGGATAAACTCAAAATCCGTGCCGTTGGTATAGATTAAATTGGGCAGGCCTTTGCTATAACGCGCCTTTTGCTCCTTTGAATAATCACCCGTTTTGAATTTGGTGATTTCCTTGGTCAAGTCTTTGGCTTCGCACCAGCCGATGGAAACGCCATTGGCATCGTTGAACACAAAATCGGGTGCGCCAACATCGGTCAGCCGTTTTGGTTCATTGATTACAGTCAGTTTGTCATCAACAGATTTGAACAGGCGTTCAAGCGCGGGGCGATAACTATGCTCGGTTGCCTGTCCACTGGCGGAAAGCGCACGAATTTCGTTGAGATAACTCTGAATATCCATGCGCGCACTACTGCCCTGTCACACGGGCATCGGTCAACGGCCAAAGGCGCGGATGCAGGGTTCGGCATTGACCTGTTGGGCGGGGGCCTGTTGGGCTTTGGCCTCATCGGCATCGGCCTTCCGTTTATTATGCGCGCTGATCCGTTCGAGTCTGGCCAAAATCTCGCGGCGCACCTCTTCGGCGTCTTCAACAAAGGGCCGGGCATCGCGTTCGGCGCGGATTTTGACCACGCGTTCAAGGTGTAGCTTGAGCAGCGCCAAACCCATTTGGTTTGAAATCACCTTGATGCGGACAATTTCACCGCTCTTGGCAACAACCTCCTGAATATGACCGTTGCGCGCGCGATCAAGCATTTCGGATTCGAGCATGGCATAGCCTGCATCAAGCGCTTGATCCCACATTTCGCGGAATTTGGCGCTGGTCGCGCGGTGTTTATACAGCCCGGAGATCGACATGCCGGTTTTTTTGAGCGCTTCGCGCACGCAGCAGGTTTCATATAATTCTTCGATGAAAATCGCGCGAAGTGTATCATTCCAGCGGTTTTGCTTGGGTCTGCGGCGCGATGGGCGCGCTGCTGATGCCGCTGTTGCGGCGGCTTGTGGCGCGGTTGCAGGCGCAGATGATCGACGCGCGCCAAGGCGCGCTCTTTTAGATTTGGTCATGGGGAGAGTCCTTTTGCAGGCCCGATAAAGGCGCAGGCATGATGTACAGCGCAGATCAAGAACACCGCTATCGGCGACTCGCAATTCTTCACTGTTCACCATATGTACCATAACAGCGTCACGCTGTCAAGCGGAATTTCACCGGTCTGGAACATTGCTTGATGCAGTTTTAATGAGGGCGTCCACTCCGCCAAACTGGTGCCCGGAAGAGGACTCGAACCTCCACGCCCTTGCGAGCGCCAGCACCTGAAGCTGGTGCGTCTACCAATTCCGCCATCCGGGCAAAATCCCAATCGCTTGGGGGTATAAACGTGGGTGCCGCTTAGCGGGAGCGGTTGGCGCTTGTCAATCTTGCGCTGTGGGGGCATTGGCGCTTTTTGAGGGGCTTGGATCGTCAATCTTGGGTCAAAATGATGATGAATGATAAATTGATAACCGTTTTCGGCGGCGATGGTTTTGTTGGCCGTTATGTTGTGCAGGCCTTGCTCAAAAGCGGCGCGCGCGTTCGCATCGTATCACGCAATCCAAAGCGCGGCTGGTTTTTGAAAGCCCAGGCCAATCTTGGCCAGATTGCCTATGTCGCGGCAGATGTGATGCAGCCCGAAACGATCGCCCGCGCGCTCAACGGCGCTGATATTGCCATCAATCTCGTCGGCAGCTTCGCCAACATGGATATGATCCAGAATCGCGGTGCACAAAATGTCGCCGCCGCCGCCGCCGCAAAGGCCGGGGTTGGCCAATTGGTTCACATGTCGGCGATCGGTGCCGATAGCGCTTCACCCTCGGCTTACGGCAAATCAAAAGGTGATGGCGAAGCGGCGGTGCGCGCGGCCTTCCCTGCCGCCACAATAATCCGCCCCTCGATCATCTTCGGGCGCGAGGATCAGTTTATCAATCGCTTTGCCGGCCTGATCCGGCTGCTCCCCATCGTTCCGGTGTTTTCGGCAGAAACACGGTTCCAGCCTGTGTTCGTCGGCGATGTCGCGCACGCGGTGATGGCCGCACTCGCCAATCCAGAGGCGGCGGGAAAAACCTTCGAACTCGGCGGGCCGCAGACATTTTCGATGCTCGAACTCAATAAATGGATCGCGCAGGCCTGTGGCCGGGAGAAATATTATTTTCCCGTCAGCAGCATTATCGGCGCTGGCATGGCAAAGCTTACCGGCTGGCTCCCCGGTGCCCCGATGACTTGGGACCAGTGGTTGATGCTGCAGTCGGATAATGTTGTGAGCGAGGGTGCGTCGGGCCTTTCGGCACTCGGGATCGTGCCGACGCCGCTTGAGGCCATCGCGCCCGGCTGGCTGGTGCAATACCGTAAGCATGGCCGTTTCGGGGCGGCTACGTGAGCGAATATTTGACGGCGATAATCCTGGGTATTGTTGAAGGGTTGACCGAATTTCTGCCGGTATCCTCAACCGGGCATTTGATCCTTGCAACCGAACTGCTTGGCTATGATGCCCAGAAATGGGCGGTGTTCAACATTGCGATCCAGCCGGGCGCGATCCTGGCCATCGTCGTAATTTACTGGCGCACCTTCATGGATGTCCTGCGTGGGCTATTCAGCCTTGAAGCAGGCGCGATTGCCTTTGTCCGCAATCTTCTGGTCGCCTTTTTTCCCGCAGTCATCCTTGGGCTTAGCTTTGGCGATCTGATCGAGCTGATGCTCGAAAATGCCGTAATCGTCGCGTGGAGCCTGATTATCGGCGGCGTCGCGATCCTAATCGTTGAGAAAGTCGCAAAGCCAAAGGAATCGGGCGGCGTCGCTGCCGTCTCACTCAAAACCTCGGCGATCATCGGACTGATCCAATGTCTCGCGATGATCCCCGGCGTCAGCCGCTCGGGCGCAACGATCCTTGGCGCAATGGCGATGGGGGTTGACCGCAAAACGGCTGCCGAATTCAGCTTCTTTCTCGCACTGCCAACGCTCACCGGCGCGACAATTCTCCAACTGTTCAAACACCGCAGCGAAATCACAGTCGATAGTTTGAGCCTGATCGCGGTCGGCTTTGCCGTGTCGTTCATCGTCGCGCTCATCGTCATCAAGCTTTTTTTGAGCGTGGTTACGCGATTCGGATTTGGCCCCTTCGCATGGTACCGAATCGCGGCGGGCGGCGCGGCGTTGATCTGGCTCGGGCAAGTTTAAGGCCGTTTCGGCCATAAATACAGGCGATTTTACAAATTCAAGTCGCGCAGCGTCTAAATAGCACTGATATAGGTCAGTATTAATTACCTATATCCCGTTTAACGCGTGACTTTTACAGACGAACGGCCTATCGCTCCAGCTTGGAAAGAGGGGAGCCCGTATGGCTGACACGCTTATGCTCAAATTTGTAGAGAGCGCTCAGGCTTATCCTGAAAAGCGCGCCGCGCCCTTACGCGCGGAAGATTTTCGTGAAATTGCCAACCGTTACCCTGCAGAAGATGCGCGTGATCAGTCCGCGCGCTGCTCGCAGTGCGGCGTGCCTTATTGTTCGGTGCATTGCCCCTTACAAAACCATATCCCCGATTGGCTCAAGCTAACTGCCGAGGGGCGGCTGCGCGAGGCGTTTGAACTTTCGAACAGCACCTCAACCATGCCCGAAATTTGCGGCCGCATTTGCCCGCAAGACCGGCTGTGTGAAGGCAATTGCGTGATTGAGCTTGCAGGCCACGGTGCCGTCACCATCGGCGCGGTTGAAAAATATATCACTGACACTGCGTGGGACAATGGCTGGGTTGAACCGCTGATGCCGCAGCCTGATCGCGGCCAATCGGTCGGAATTATCGGTGCTGGCCCCGCAGGCTTGGCAACGGCTGAATATCTCCGTGTGCTCGGCTACTCCGTCCACGTTTATGATCGTTATGACCGTGCGGGCGGACTGCTGACCTACGGCATTCCGGGCTTCAAGCTTGAAAAGCCGGTTGTAATGCGCCGCGTCGAACGGCTGCGCGAAGGCGGGATTATGTTCCACGAAAATTTTGAAGTGGGCCGCGATGCCTCGCTTGATGAGCTCCGCCAAAAACATGACGCGATCCTGATTGCGACGGGGGTTTATAAGCCGCGCGCGATCAAAGCCGCCGGCGTTGGCGCACCCGGTGTCGTTGATGCGCTTGATTATCTCACCGCATCAAACCGCAAAAGCTTCGGCGACGCCGTGCCCGCATTCGATGATGGCCGCCTCAATGCCGAGGGCAAGAATGTCGTCGTTGTCGGTGGCGGCGATACCGCGATGGACTGTGTCCGCACCGCCGTTCGCCAAGGCGCAAAATCGGTCAAATGTCTCTACCGCCGTGACCGCGCCAATATGCCCGGATCACAGAATGAAGTCAAAAATGCTGAGGAAGAAGGTGTTGAGTTCGTCTGGCTTTCTGCGCCCGATGCCTTTGACGGCACCGATCATGTTGCAGGCGTTCGTGTCGCCAAAATGCGGCTCGGCGCGCCCGATGCGAGCGGAAGGCGCACGCCCGAGGTTGATCTTGGCAATGAATACCGGCTTGAGGCGGATCTTGTGATCAAAGCACTCGGCTTTGATGCTGAAGATTTGCCAACGCTGTTTGGATCGCGCGATCTCGGCGTCACCCGCTGGGGCACCGTCCGCGTCGATCACAAAACGATGATGACCAGCCTGAACGGCGTGTTTGCAGGCGGCGACATTGTACGCGGGGCAAGCCTCGTCGTCTGGGCCATCCGCGATGGCCGCGATGTCAGCGAACATATGCACCGCTATTTGAAGGCGAAAGCAGCAAGCGAAAGGAAGGCAGCATGAGACATCAATATCTGGCAATTCTGGCGCTTGGGGTCGGTAGCCCCGCGCTAGCACAGCAAGCGCCGTCCACTGTTTCCACTGTTGCGGAGACGCCTCAGGCAGTGGCTTCCCCATTGGCGGCAGAAATTGCGACAAAGTTATTTCCAGACGGCACATATCGAAAACTGCTTGGGCCAACATTTACCCAGATGGTTTCGGGCATGGTTGACAATATGGGCAATGTTCCACTTGGTCAGATAGCCAGATCTGCTGGGGCCGATGAAAAGACGGTCGCGGCGCTGGATAAGGCGAAAACCCAAGAAATTATGCAAATACTTGATCCTGCATTCAAACAGCGAACGAAAGTGATGATGGAAAGTATGTTCACCGCAATGATACCGCTTTTTGAAACAATGGAGCCGGATTTGCGGGATGGTCTGGCACTTTCGCTCCAATCGAAATTTACGCCAGTCCAACTTGCAGAACTGAAATCATTTTTTACGACGCCTACAGGCGCATCATTCGCATCGCAGCAAATGCTCTTATTTGCCGATCCTGCGGTTATGGGGAAAATGCAGTCACAAATGCCAAAAATCATGGCTGCAATGCCAGATTTGATAGGCAAGTCCGTAAAGGCAACCGAAAACCTACCCAAGCCACGCAAAATAGAGGATTTGTCCGAGGCTGAGAGAAGTAAAATTATTGAATTATTCGGCATTGAACCAGAAAAAGCCAAAAAATGACCACCCAATCCGAACGCACGCGCATCGCCGAAGTCGGCATGTATCGCCCCGAATTTGAATCCGATGCCTGCGGCGTCGGCCTTGTCGCCGCGACCGATGGCAAGGCTTCGCGTCGCGTCGTGGCCTCGGCGATTGATGCGCTCAAGGCGGTGTGGCACCGGGGCGCGGTTGATGCCGACGGGATGACCGGTGACGGCGCCGGCCTGCACATCGATCTGCCGCTGGCTTTCTTTGATGATGCCATCGCAGCGTCGGGTCACCGCCCGCAAAACCGGCGCTTGGCGGTTGGCATGGTGTTTCTACCGCGTACAGATTTGGGCGCGCAGGAAAGCTGCCGCACGATCGTTGAATCCGAAATCATCGACGCTGGCTATACCATCTATGGCTGGCGGCAGGTGCCGGTTGATGTTTCGGTGATCGGTCGCAAGGCGCAGGAAACACGGCCCGAAATTGAACAGATCATGATCGCCGGGCCTGATCCCGACGCCCATGACGCGACCGAATTTGAAAAGAATCTCTATCTCGTCCGCCGCCGGATCGAAAAGAAGATCATCGCCGCGCAAATTCAGGGTTTTTATATTTGCAGCCTATCGTGCCGCTCGATCATCTATAAAGGGCTATTTCTAGCTGAGTCGCTCTCGGTCTTTTACCCTGACCTGCGCGATGAACGCTTCATCAGCCGCGTCGCGATTTTCCATCAGCGTTATTCGACGAATACCTTCCCGCAGTGGTGGCTCGCTCAGCCGTTCCGCTGCCTTGCGCACAACGGCGAGATCAATACCATTCGCGGCAACACCAACTGGATGAAAAGCCACGAAATTCGGATGGCGAGCCTCGCCTTTGGGGAACGATCCGAAGATATCAAGCCCGTCATTCCGGCAGGGGCTTCGGAT
>ERZ1292630.4928-Hain-H41-02um-R3-4928-length-11154-cov-8_pt1 | contig 11154 bp, 10 predicted proteins | sample MGYA00564408_ERZ1292630 | MGnify/ENA primary metagenome ERZ1292630 (study PRJEB36523, sample SAMEA6512641) | groundwater metagenome | collected 2019-01-08 | study: AquaDiva: Metagenomics assemblies of 32 groundwater samples | reverse complement strand
ATGTCTTCCAAATTGATGGCGCCGAACCCCGGAGCAATGGCTTGAACCGTACGAACAATCTCGTCAGGATCTTGCGTGTTGAGGCAGATCGGCCATGCGTCGATTCCCGCAAATTCTTTGAACAGCATGACTTTGCCTTCCATCACGGGTAACGCGGCTTCCGGGCCAAGATTTCCGAGGCCCAACACCGCGGATCCGTCGGTGACCACGGCGACCGTGTTGCTCTTGCTGGTAAAGGCATAGGCTTTGGTTTTATCCTTCGCGATCGCCAGCGACACGCGGCCGACTCCCGGCGTGTAGACCATCGACAATAGGTTACGCGTCGTGATGGGGAACTTGCTTTGGACGCGAATCTTTCCGCCGAGATGCAGAAGAAAAATCCGGTCGGAGGCGGAGAGCACCTTCACGTCCGGCAGTGCCCCGACCCGTGCGAGCACCTTTTCTCCATGCGCTTCGTTCCGGACGTCGAAGGTCACGTCTCGCACCATACAGTCGGCCGTGGCCGAGACGATATCCACCGCGCCCAAGTTGGCGCCTTCCTCGGCCAGGACAGCGGCTACCCGTGCAAACATGCCGGGAGTGTTGGCGAGTTCGAGGCGAACGGTCAGGCGGTAGTTGGAATAAGGCCCAATCTCAGTCATGTCATGGCCAGTCCTTACAGGTAAGACTACCACAAGGCAGGTCAGAAGCCGGAGTGGCCTGCGTATGTGTCGTGGTCTTCCTGCAGGTAGCAGAGGAAAGAAAATAAGCGGTTGACAACAAGGCCTATTTTCGCTAACGTTCGCCCGTTTGCCCTACTTGGATGGGTAAACAGCATCCTAACACTAACATTCAAAGGGGGTGACATATTATGAAGAGCATCTTGATGGCAATCATGGCAGTGGCAGTGGCAGTGACGTTCAGCGCTCCTTCCTTCGCCGGCGAAGAGAAGAAGGAGAAGAAGGACGAGAAGAAGGGCGGCCACGTCCTCGTGTACGGTGAAGAGAAGAAAGACAAGAAGGACGAGAAGAAGGGCGGCCACGCCGATACGTTCGGCGACAAGAAGGACGAGAAGAAGAAGGACGAGAAGGGCAAGTAGTCGCGACGCAAGTCGTTTGTCTGATCAGACAAGCCTAACTTGAACGATTCTGAAGGGGCCTGCGATCTCACGATCGCAGGCCCCTTTCGTTATCCGCTCATTGACCCCTCTCCGACCTCGATGCTACCGTGGAGCCATGCAGACTCCACCAGAATCAGCAAAGCCGAATCGCCTCATCCACGAAACCAGTCCCTATCTCCTCCAGCATGCCTCGAATCCGGTCGACTGGTACCCATGGGGATCGGAAGCCTTGCAGGCATCGAAAGCGCAGAACCGTCCCATCCTGCTCTCAGTCGGCTATTCCGCCTGTCACTGGTGTCACGTGATGGAGCGGGAGTCGTTCGAGAATGCAGCCATTGCGGCGCTCATGAACCGGCATTTTGTCTGTATCAAAGTCGATCGGGAAGAACGCCCCGATCTCGACGAGATCTACATGCAGGCTACGGTGACCCTCAATCATGGTCAAGGTGGGTGGCCGATGACGGTTTTTCTGACGCCGGACCAGGAGCCGTTCTTTGCCGGGACGTATTTCCCTCCTGACGACCGATGGGGCCGTCCCGGGTTCCCCAGCCTGCTCAAGAAAATCGCAGAATCGTGGGAGAAGGACGCCGCCGGCCTCACGAATCAAGCGCGTCAATTGACCGAACGGTTGAAGAACGAACTCAAGGCGGTGTCGCCCGTCTCCGTCAGTGTTTCTGTGCTGGATGAGGCCGTGACGCAATTCCTGGAGGATTTCGATGAGCGCCACGGCGGATTCGGCAGCGCCCCGAAATTCCCCCCAGCCGCAGGGCTCTCCTTGCTCCTCCGTTGTCATCATCGGACAGGTGAGAGTCGAACCTTGCAGATGGTCACCCGCACGCTCGATGCGATGGCGGCCGGGGGGATCTACGATCATATCGGTGGCGGGTTCGCACGATACTCCACCGACGAGCGTTGGCTGGTTCCCCATTTCGAGAAGATGCTCTACGACAATGCCCTCCTGGCCCGGACCTATCTCGAAGCGTATCAAGTCACCAAGCAGGCCTCCTATCGCCAGGTCACGACGGAAGTGCTCGACTATATTCTCCGGGAGATGACCGACCCTGCCGGAGGATTCTATTCCGCGACGGACGCGGACTCGGAAGGAGTCGAAGGAAAGTTTTTCGTCTGGACACCGGCGGAGATCCAGGCTGTGCTGCAGAGCGCAGAAGATACCAGCCGATTCTGTGCCTGTTACGATATTACCGATCAGGGGAATTGGGAACATCGGAGTATTCCGAATCGACTGCGTCCCATCGAGGCTGTGGCCAAGGAGTTGAACCTCACCATCGATGAACTGTCCGAGACCATTCATCGCGTGCGTCCCCTCCTCTATCGCGCCCGACAAGAGCGAGTCCCGCCAGGACTCGACGACAAGATCATCACGGCATGGAACGGCATGATGATCTCGGCGATGGCCGAGGCAGGCCGGGTGTTCGGGGTCAGCCGCTACATCGACGGGGCCATGAAGGCGGCCGACTTTCTCCTTCTCGTGCATCGGACGTCCGATGGGATCCTGCTCCGCACCTCGCGGAAGGGCCGAGCCCATCTCGACGGGGTCCTGGAGGACTACGCCTATCTGGCAGAAGGATTGATCGACCTCTATGAAGCCTGCGGGCAGGAACGATATCTCACCGCCGCGCTTCAATTAGGAGAACGGATGGTGGATTCGTTTCGCGATGAGGACCAGGGGGGGTTCTACACCACTGCGAAGACGCATGAAACACTGATTATCCGGGCGCGTGAGGGCGCGGATGGTGCGACGCCCAGTGGCAACGCCGTGGCGGTCTCCGCCCTTGCCAGACTTTCATTCCACTACGATCGCCAGGATCTGCGGGAGGCGGCGATTGGCGGAATTCGCGCCTACGGGCGCCAGATGGCCCGATATCCGAGAGCCTTTGCCAAGACACTTGCCGTGGTGGATCTCTTGGCGGAAGGGCCGATTGAATTGGCGTGTGTCGGAGCGCCCAACGATCCCGGGTTGAAGGCACTGCAGATGGCCGTCCGCAAGATATTTCTCCCGCATCGCGTGATTGCCTTCACTGATAGCACGGGCACGCCGTCCGGTCATCCCCTGCTTGCCGGCAAGGGGTTGGTGGAGGGGAAGGCTGCACTGTATATCTGTCGAAACTTTTCCTGTCAGCGTCCCCTCACCGATCCGCGGGAGGTCGCCGAGGCGCTGCTGTCGGCGTCGCGACGAACGGATCAGACGACCCAACAGACACTCTTGCAAGGGACGGCGCTCCCCGGGTCGGCCAGTGCCGAGGGGACAGCCAGGTATGCCGCGCGCCTCGTGAGTCAGTCACGCCATGACGGGCACATGGAACATGGATATGGCCGGTTCGGCAACAGCGGCTTGACGACATCCCGACTGGGGTTCGGGACTTATCGGGTCGATACGAGGGAGCCAGAGCATCGCGAGGCGCTCACGAAGGCGCTACGAGAAGGCGTGAACCTGATCGACACGTCGACGAATTACATGGACGGCGACAGTGAGCGCCTCGTCGGCTCCGTTTTACGCGAGTTGATCAAGAGCGGCGAGCTGATGCGTGACGAAGTGATCGTCGTCTCGAAGATCGGTTATGTGCAAGGGCACAATTTGAAACAGGCGGAGACGCGAGAGCAGGCGGGGCGCCCCTACCCTGACATGGTTAAATATGGCGAGGGCATCTGGCATTGTATTCACCCGGAGTATCTGGCCGATCAGCTCACCCTGTCTCTGGATCGGCTTGGGCTGGCTACGCTCGATGTCTGTTTGCTGCACAACCCGGAATACTTTCTGTCCGAGGCAACGCATCATGAAGGGGGAGATCTCGCGGTGGCGCGGGATGCCTTGTATCGCCGGATTGAACAGGCCTTCACGTTTTTCGAGTCGCAAGTGGCGGCGGGACGGATTCGCTATTACGGCGTATCGTCGAATACGGTCACGGCAGATCCATTGAATGCCGAGGCGACGTCGCTCTCCCGGATGTGTGAGGCTGCGAAAGCTGCCGCTGCGTCTCATGGCATGGGCCGCCACCACTTCGCGGTGCTGCAATGCCCCATGAATCTCTATGAGGCAGGCGCGCTGGTGACTCCCAATACGGGGGTGAATCAGCGGGAGACGGTGTTGGAGGTGGCGCAACGAGAAGGGATCGCGGTGCTGGTCAATCGTCCGCTCAATGCCATGCCGACGAAAAAGAGCGGCGTGCTTCGATTGGCAGATTTTCCGCTCGAAGGCGATCCGGTGGACTTCGAGCGACAATGCCGGACGGTTGCGGCGCTTGAAGAAGAATATCGCAAGGCCATTGCCCTGACTCTTCAACATAGCGGTCAAGGGATGCCCCCGGCCGACTTCTTTACTTGGGCCGTTGAGTTGACGCGGGTGCGGCCTCAGATTCAGGGGCTGGAACATTGGGAGCAGATCGAACATCAAATGATCGCGCCTCATATCAATCAAGTGATGCAGGCGCTGTCACGGCACCTCACCGGAACGGCCGCCGAACAGTGGGAGGCCTGGCGCGATCGCTATGTGCCGCAATTGCTCACTCTGTTGGGCGGGCTCCGCAGAGAAGCCACCGAACGCAGTCGTGCGAGAAGCGCCTCGGTGTCGGCAGTCCTCGATCCCCTGTTGCCAGAAGCAAGGCGCAAGGAATCGTTGTCACGAAAATCCTTGTGGGCGCTGGCGAGCACCCCGGGGGTGACCGCTGTGTTGAATGGGATGAGATCGCCCGTCTACGTCGGCGATTCGATGAGGATTCTTCAGTGGGAAGCGCTTTCAGGAGTCAGACGTCTCTACGACACGATGAGCAAGTTCGGCAAGTAGCGCGCGGTGAGACGGTCCACCTTCGACGAGGGACGTGAGCCTGCTATCTGATGCTGCCGATAAGCTGATGCAGGCTATCGAGGGCCTAATCGAACCACGCGCCGCTGGTGCCGGCCGGGCGGTTCCTCTCGATGACCAGAGATCATACCGTGAGCATTGCCTAAGCCTGAGACAGGCCTCGGGTTTTTGCTGCCGAGTCGAGGATAGCCGAAAGCCCGCACTGGTATAAACTCCGAGTTAATACAACCGTAACATTGAAGGACTATCCTACCGCATTGTCAGTAGTGCTCGTTGATTCGGCAGCATCACGCACTAACACAGGTGGTGAGAATATGTCCCTTGCTCCCAAGAAGGTTCTGATCGTCGAAGATGAGGCAGACATCGCCCAATTGGTGAAGCTCTATCTGGAGAAGGAAGGGTTTCACACGAATGTCGCGAAATCGGGGGTCGAAGCGTTGAAGCTCATTAAGTCCGAACATCCGGACCTTCTGATTCTTGACCTCATGCTTCCGGAAATTGACGGCATTGAAGTCTGCAAGAAAATCCGCAACGCGACGGACACCGCACTCTTGCCCATCATCATGCTGACGGCCAAAGCAGAGGAGTCCGATACCATTGTCGGACTCGAACTGGGCGCCGACGACTATGTGGCGAAACCGTTCAGCCCCAAAGTGCTGGTCGCCAGGGTAAAAGCACTCTTTCGCCGTCTCGAACGGACAGACGATCCAAAGCAATCATCCTTTAGTTTCGGGCCGCTCTCGATGGATCTTTCCCGACACGAAGTCACCGTGAAGGGCAAAGAGGTGCCTCTCACTGCCAAAGAATTCGGCCTGCTCGAGCACCTGCTGCGTCACCCTGGGCGCGTACTGACTCGGGATGTCCTGCTAAATGCCGTATGGGGCTATGATTACTATGGAACCACAAGAACGGTGGACGTGCATATTCGTCGGCTGAAAATTAAGGTCCCTATCCTGAATGACGCCATCATCTCCGTGAAATCGCTTGGCTACAAGCTGTCGGATCAGGTCCCAGTCAAATAACCTGCTCGCTCCTTCCCTCCGTCCCTGCCCGCTAACCCGGCGCCTGTATGTATTCAGGCTGTTCTCTATCAGGCACAGATTCCTAATCCAGAATTAACGGGCGAATCACCGCGACGTTACGTCGTTGTTACATGGTTCCGCCAAGCTTGATGCAGGCAGAAACGATTACACAGGAGGGAGAACTATGGAATCTCTCATGATCGAAAACGCTCAGCGATCGAGCCTGGCCGTAACCCTGGCCACGTCTGCATTCGAAATCCGTGAAGCGCAGCGGCTCCGGTACCGTATCTTTGCCGAAGAATGCGGCGCACAGCTGCCCACCCGCTCGTTGGGCATCGATGAAGATGAATTCGATTCCTATTGCGATCACCTGATCGTGCGTGACACCGACCGCGATGAAGTGGTCGGCACCTACCGCATTCTGACATCCTGGAAAGCCAAAGAGGCCGGCCAATTTTATTCGGAAACAGAATTCGACCTTACCAATTTGAAGCCGCTGGTGCCTCGCATCATCGAAGTCGGCCGATCCTGCATTCATCAGGACTATCGCCAGGGCGGCGTCATTACGCTCCTCTGGGCCGGACTGGCCCAGTACATGATCACCGGCGGGTACGAATACCTAATGGGCTGCGCCAGTATCAGCCTGGCGGATGGAGGCAGGTTGGCGACAGAGACGTACCTCAGTCTCCGGGACACTTGCCTGAGTCCCGGTTACTGGCGAGTCGTCCCGCATCGTCGATACCCGATTGATGCATGCCATCTGGCAGGGAAACCGATTCTCCCTCCGTTGGTCAAGGGGTACGTGCGGCTGGGGGCGTATATCTGCGGCGAACCGGGGTGGGATGAGCAGTTCAACACGGCCGACTTGTTGATGCTGCTGCCCCTGTCGAACATGAATCCACGCTACGCCAGACATTTCTTGGGAGCGCCATGCCACATCCACGCACCAGCCGCCTAACCCGGCTGAAACGGGGCGGCCAACTCGTCCTGAAGCTGCTCGAAGGACTGCTCCTGATCGGGGGCGTCTTCCCTCACATCAGGCCCTCCGAGCGGGACGCGATCATCGAGTGCTGGTGCCGTGAGGTCTTGGACGTCCTGTCGATTCGTCTGAACCTGCGCGGCGAAGCGCCGCCGGGGAGCGTGTCGTCCGTGCTGTTTGTGGCAAATCACGTTTCATGGATGGACATTCTCGTCATCAACGCCTGTCGACGTGTGCGCTTTGTCGCGAAGGCGGAGGTGAGACAATGGCCGCTGGTGGGATGGATGGCCGCCCGAACCGGCACCCTCTTCCTTAAACGGACCAGCCCTCATGAACTGGCCCGGGTGACGAAAGGCGTGAGTGCCTCTCTCCGGCGCGGCGACTGCGTCGCGCTGTTCCCCGAAGGTACCACGACCGATGGCACATCCATTCAAGCATTCCATTCAGGATTGTTTGAGTCGGCCATCGCGGCTGAGGCGCTGGTCTGGCCCGTCGCAATCAAGTACAAACGACCGGATGGATCGCTCGATCCCGACATCGCCTTTGTCGGCAACCAGTCGCTGGTATCGTCAATCGTGAACGTCCTTGCTCGACCGGCGACGCAGGTACAATTATCATTTACGAGTCCCGTCGAAAGTTCAGCCGGTAATCGCCGCGAGCTAACGGCGTGGTGTCAACAGGCCATCACACAGAGTCTGGCAAGCCACCCGCAGCTCACCGTTCCTTTGCGATCTCCGTTGAGGTATCCCGCGGACGAATCCTTCCCGCCCTTGACCGCCGCTTGATTTCCTCTCGCCGACACCGCATGATTTGTCGATCATTATCAACGGCTCGCCGCTGACCATCGTGACGATGACACGCCTCGTAAGATTCTGCCTCTTCCTTCCTGGCTGCCTCCTGCCTCTTCTTCTCTCTTGCAGCCATCCCAGAGTGGAAGAATTCGAGGCCAGTATTGGACGGATCGCGCAGGACGACATGATCCGCCGATTCGGCTACCCCCAGCGGCTCAAAAAACTTCCCCCTGGAATCGAAGTGTGGGACTACGAATTCCTGGCAGGAAACTCTCAATGTGTGGGGTACCGTGTCTTTTTCGACGAGGACCGGCGATCCACACGCTGGGAATCACGAGACTGCCAGACCGTGGTTCACTAGCGGGTGTTGAAAAACGATTCGGAACTCAGGGAAACGTAGGGTACAAGTGGTCGCCAACGGTCCCCGTACAGCCCGCAGGCTGTTCAAAAATGCCAGACTTTCCACCCGCCCAACCCCGGCGCGCCAAGACGCGCCGCTCCACGGGCAAGGCCGCAGCTCCCCGGCTAACCCTCGTTTCACATTTCACGTTTTTATGGTTCTTGGGAGCGAAGCGAGCGGACTTTCTGAACAGTCTGTTAGCGGGGAAAGACGGAGCTTGCACGCTAGAGACAGAGTTAAGACTTTGGTTTCGACGGAGTTCGAGCTGTATCTTTTGCAGGGAGACCTGTGTCGAGGGGCTCTTTGATCTGCAGCCCGATGTCTTGGAGCGCTTTCCCGTACTGTCCGCAATACTCACGGGCACGGGCTGGTGCCTGCTCATACCTCTCCAAACAGGCCCGGTACGACTTCAGGAGCAAGGTCGCTTCGTGATACACCGCAGTGGCTGCCTCGTCCTGCTTGAATTGTTGACATTGAATCGCCACCTCCCGATCGAGCAGCGTCTCACCCGGCATTTTTCCGCACGTGATGTCGATGAACTTCTGGGGGCGCACACAGCCCGCTGTCACAAACAGTAGCGCACACACAGCCAACACACTGAATGTCCTCATTCTCTTGGTTCCCACTCGAATCCCCTGGGCCATGCACGCATACGGCAAGCCTGCCGTGATTAATCCACAGCATCGTGGCCTTATACCATTACAACTAGCACAAGGGCATGTTACAAGCTCGTTAACTTCTTCCTCTCGGAGATGGACCTTCGCTACCGAAACCCCGCTCTCTTCGCGTAACTCAAGGATCACGGTCATCCGCTCCCCCCCTGCGTGCACACACAGACATGCGTTACACAGATTTGATCCCCCGTTGATCGTCCCGTGTTTTGGACATAGTAGAAGTATGGCCATAGGGAGGTGACACCGATGCCAAACACGAGTACATCGAACCGTGCCCCGAAAATGGTTCCGTCGAAACGCCTGAACTTCCAGATGCGGAGGAGCACGAATTTCGCGGATCTTCAGAACGAACTCAATAGACTTCGAGCGGTGCTCACACACGAAACCATGATGTCCCATCTGATCACGACAGAGCCGGAACTCTTCCCCGACCCGATCGACCAGGCTGCCGCTGAGCATGAGCTCGATGTCGCCTTATCCGTGAATATTCTCGCTGTCGAAAAGCTTCGCCGGATTGAGCAGGCGCTCACGTCCCTGCATGCGCGTTCGTACGGAATCTGTTCCCGCTGCGGTCAAGAGATCCCCTATGCCAGACTGAAAGTGCAGCCGGATTCGCTCTACTGCGTCCCCTGTCAAACCCTCGTCGAGCAAGAAGCTGCCCAAAATTAACCCTATGCCGGACACCTCCACCGCCACGCCCGTACCTCGGAGTCCAGCTGCTACCTCGCCGTGCACCTGGCTCCCCGCGCTTGTCCCTTCCCGCCAGGAGAAGGGACAAGCCCCGGGCTGCGACTTCATTGAGGAGACCACCATGCAGGTGTCGGCAACCGACCACGCCATATTCTCACCTTCGATCTCGAGGAGTATTTTCACGCGTCCGGTCCGCCTCTCCGATGCACCGACACCATTGGTCAGCATTCCAGAGCCGGGCCCAGTCGAACGTCGAGCAAATTCTTGAGTGGCTGGCTCGCCACTCAACGAAGGCCACGTTTTTTTTTGCGATCGGGTGGTTGGCTGAGCAGCACCCGTCTGTCATTCGCGCGGTCTCGGCGGCCGGCCACGAAATTGCCTCTCTCGGGTACGGGCATGAGATGGTCGCAGCACAAACCCCGGACCGTTTTCGACAGGACATCCGTCGATCCAAAGGTATCCCGGAGGATGTCACGGGACAACCGATCGTCGTCTACATGCGGTCATGGGAGATCGACGCCGCGCAACCGTGCATGCAGGGCACCCTCCTCTCCGAATTCTTGGACTACTTGGATTTCGACAAGACGGCCAGCCGACCTCAGCACCTGCGTGCGGATTGTCAGTTCGGGCCGGTCTGCGAGATCGTTCTCCCGATTCGTGAACAGGTGCGAAGCGCTTCCGCGCGGGCGGTTACCGATCCAGCTACGGAGGCTATCAAAACGGGGCGTTACGACTCACAACGGTGTAACCAAGGAGGTAATTATGCAGTGCGCCCGCTGCGCCGGTTTGAGAGTACCTGAGATTATCTACGAAGGAGGAACTAGGATCATAGCCCTGCGATGCATTCACTGCGGGGACGTCACCGATCGCGTGATTATCCTGAACCGCCAGCGCCGCCGCCTTCCCCACCCGAGCCGAGCCCGCACGACCATCTATGGAAGCGATCGATGGAAGAAGAATAAACTGACCCTAGTCTAGCTGCTCGCTTGCGCGAGAACCGCGCCGATCGGTCGTGCCATGTCGGCATCAGGGTCCATCGAATACGCGATTTGTATCGACCCGACATGAAAGAGTAGAGTCGATGGAGTCGTGAGGCGGAGAATCGCCAATGAGAAACCTAGGCTCGCGTTTTATTCTTTGTTCGCTTCTGTATTCTTTTTCGATGACGCTGGCGGTGCTCGGTCTTCTCGCGGCATGTGTCTCGGCCCCCCACCATCCGGATTGGATTCGTGTCGGTGTGACGACGAAGGACGAGGTGATCACACGATACGGGCAACCTGATTTGCTGATCGCGTCCCCTGACGGGGACACCGCCGTCTACCGCCCGACCGCGTCCGGACCACGACTCGAAGTTCCCACCGCCCAGGCCGGCCCATTCGGCACAGCCACGACACGTATGCAACCGATCGACCCGGGTCTAGGTGCCAAAGACCTGAATAGGGAGACGAAAGGGCTGTTGCGTGGCGAAATTCGCATCCGTTACGATGCTCGGGGCGTCGTACAGGAGCTGTTGTCCCGGTAACAGACCGATCTGATCCTGAGTTGTTTCTGTCAGCATCGCGCGTATGCTTATGGCCGGCGCTTCGGGACCGGCGTTGCCCTTGACGCTCTCTCTCCTACTCCGGTGTGAAGATAACTTTCCACGGAAGACAAGGATTCCCATGCACGCTTCTTCTTTA
>ERZ1292630.4927-Hain-H41-02um-R3-4927-length-11154-cov-9_pt1 | contig 11154 bp, 7 predicted proteins | sample MGYA00564408_ERZ1292630 | MGnify/ENA primary metagenome ERZ1292630 (study PRJEB36523, sample SAMEA6512641) | groundwater metagenome | collected 2019-01-08 | study: AquaDiva: Metagenomics assemblies of 32 groundwater samples | reverse complement strand
TTATTTTTTTTAAAAAAAAAATTTTAAAAATAATTTTTTTATATATTTTTTTTTTTTTTTTAAAAAATTTTTTTTTTAAAAATTTAAACATTATTTTTTTTGATTTTTTTTTTATAGCATTAATAATTCTTTTTTTAAACAAAGAATTATTAAAAAACATATAAATATAGTTAAAAATTTTGTATTTTACATTTTTTATTTTTTTTAAAAACATAAAATTTTTAATTATATATTTTTTTATTTTTTTTGAAAACATATATTTTCCGAAATTTTTTAATTTAATTTTTATGTTGTTTATTATTTTTTTTATTTGTTTTTTAATTTTGGTATATAATTTTAATATAAAAATGTAGTATTTTTTTAAAAACTTATTAAAAATATGTTTTATTCTTATTTTTAATTTAGTATTTAAACGATTAAATTTTTTTTTTTTTGTTACCGGATTTTTAAAATTTAGTAATCTTAATATATAAAATTTATAATATTGTTTTAAAAATTTTATATACATTTTTTTTTGTGCATACGTTGTTTTTCTTCTTGTTTGCTCTTCTTTGTCGATCCCCCAAAAATTAAATAATATTTTTCCATTTTGTTGTTGTTGATAGTTTATAAAGGTTTTCCATTTTAAAAAAAAAGAAAATATCTTGTTTAAAAAATTTGGTTTTTTTTTTTTTTTTTTATAAAAATGTTTTTAAGAAAATACCATTTTTTTTTCATATATTTTTTAAAAACTATTTTGTGTTTTTTTTTTTTTAAAGCTTTTGCTACTTTTTTTAGAAAAGGGTTTCTCTTTTTAAATAAAAAGATCAGTAAATTTCCAAAATTTGCTACATTTTTAAAAAATTTTTTATCAATTCTATTATATTTTTTATAAAATAGTCTATATTTTTTTTGTCGTCGTTTTTTTAAAAGAATTGGAAGTTTTACTATTTGTTTTTTAAATTTTTTTTTAAAAATTTTTTTTTGATATACGTCAAATGTTTGAAAAGTATTTTCTACAAAGTACAGTGTTTTATAATATTTCCGTATATATTCTGATTTATGATGTTTAGAATAAAAAAAAAATCCTGGACGCATTTTCACATCTTCTTTAATATTTTTTTCAAAAAAAAATCTTTCAATATTGTAATTATGTACTTTTCTTAAAAAAATTGTAGTTAAACGATGTTTTTTCGTTTTTAACCAATATAACCAATTTCTGTTTAGTTTTGCTGTTTTATAAAAACTATACAAATCCACATAATATTTATTTTTACCATTTGTAGTATTCATTATATATTTAATTTTTTGATTTAAAAAGTGTTTATTCATAGTATAGTTTTTGCTTTGTTGATATTCGCTTTGATATGCATTTTTATATTTAATTTTATTAATTATAATTTGTGCACTAGTTTGATATGTATTTTTATACTTATTTTTATTATTTATAATTTGTTTTTTGTTAGTTTTAATATTGGTTTTAGCTTGCTTTTTGTTACTTTTAAATTTAGTTTTATTGTTTATAATTTGTTTTTTGTTATTTTTAATATTAGTTTTATTAGTTATAACTTGTTTTTTATTAGTTTTAATATTAGTTATAGCTTGCTTTTTGTTACTTTTAAATTTAGCTTTATTGTTTATAATTTGTTTTTTATTAGTTTTAATATTAGTTATAGCTTGCTTTTTGCTACTTTTAAATTTAGCTTTATTGTTTATAGCATATTTATATTGGGTTTTATTAAAAAAGCGTTTATTTTTACGGTTTTGAAAAAAAATATTTCGATAGTTTAGTTTAGGACCTTTTTTTTTTACCATTATATACCGTCGTTTTGGGGCAGCAATTGCAATTGCATACATTGTCATAATTTTTCTAGAACTTTCGCTAAAATGATTATGATTTTGTGGTATTTTAAAAACAAAATTTGGAAATTTTTCTAAATATTTAAGTACATTTGGTACTTTTTTTGCAACATTTTTATACTTTATTATATACCGTATTTTTATTTTTTGTTTTTTGATGTTATTTTCATTTTTTTTTATTTTTAAAGTTTTGCACCATATAAATATTTTTTTTTTGATTTTTTTTTGTATGTTATTTAAAGTAAATAACATATCAAATATATATTTTTTACTATATTTTAAAAAATATATATTTGATATTATTTGATTTAATATTTTAGGTATGTTGTAAATATTAATTATATTAAAAAAATTTAATGAAAAATTTTTATAAAAATAAGTAAAATAAAAAAAATTCTTTATCTTATTTAAAAAAAATAATATGTTTAAAAAAGTTGTGTTTTTTTGTCGCAGAATCAACATAAATAAAAGAATAAAAATAATAATAGTTTTAAAAACTACTATTATTTTTTGAAAATATTTAATGTAAAAAAAGGCAGAAAAATTCATGAGTTTATTTTGTATTTTTAATAACCAAGTATATTCTTGTTTTTCATTTACGCGTATAGTTTTAATTTTCGCATAGAAATATACTTGGTATATTACCCAAAGAGAAACAATAGGTTGTACAATTAAAAAAAAAAAGAGAATTGCGTTTATTTTAATTTTTTGAATTATATTTTTGTGCTTTATTTGCCGTTTTCTTAAAAATCTATAGCTTCTCATAGTGTATTTTCTCATAAAATTTACTACAATATCACCTCCTTCATCCGTAGTCATTGTACATGGAAGTATCAAAGTGAATATGAATAAAATTCTATAATACATTTCTACAGTTTCTCGTGTAACAGTTATAATCTTTCGAAAATAAAGTTGCTCGAAAATTTCTCCTATGATCAAACTTATAATCATACATATAATAAAAATTTTTCTAAAACGATCAGCGTTCATCTATCAATTTCGCCAAAAACAATATCTTGTGTTCCGATTATTGCAACAACATCGGCTAACAAGTGATTTTTTGACATAAAATCTAAGCTTTGTAAATGTGTAAATCCTGGTGTTTTTATTTTACATCTATATGGTTTATTTGTATTATCTGCTATTAAATACACTCCAAATTCGCCTTTAGGCGCTTCCGTTGCGGTATAACTATGGCCACTCGGTATTTGAATATATTCACTATATAATTTAAAATGGTGTATTATACTTTCCATAGATTTTTTCATAGAATTTTTTGATGGTGGAATTACTTTTTTATCATCAATTTTAATAATACCTGTTGGTATTATATTTAAACATTGTAAAATTATTTTACAACTTTGGCGAAGTTCTTCTATACGTATTATATAGCGGTCATAACAGTCTCCAAATTTTCCAATAGGAATTTCAAAATCTATTAAATCATAAATTTCATACGGTTGATTTTTTCTAATATCCCACGCAAGTCCAGTACTTCTAGCTAAGACACCACTAAAACCAAGCGTTTGTGCTTGTCTTTTTGTGACACAACCGATACCTTGTAAACGTTGTTTCCAAATTCTGTTTTCTGTTAACAAATCTTCAATTTCATCAATTCTATTTCCAAAAAATAATATAAAATTATAAATATCTTCTAATAAACCTAAAGGAATATCTTCATTAAGACCGCCTACTCGAAAATATGCAGCATGCATACGAGCACCAGAGACACGTTCATAAAATTCAAAAATTTTTTCACGTTCTTCAAATGCCCATAAAAAAGGTGTAAATGCTCCAACATCCAAAGCGTGTGTTGTTATTGCTAATAAATGGTTTAAAATTCTCGTTAATTCACAAAAAAGTACTCGAATTGTTTGTGCTCTGAACGGTACATTTATTTTTGCTAATTTTTCAATACATAAAACATAACTATGTTCTTGAGTCATCATAGAAACATAATCTAAACGATCGAAATATGGTAATGCTTGTAAATAATTTTTATATTCAATTAATTTTTCAGTTCCTCTATGAAGTAATCCAATATGTGGATCAGCTTTTATTATTGTTTCTCCGCGTAATTCTAAAATAAGTCGTAAAACACCATGTGCCGCTGGGTGTTGTGGACCAAAATTTATTGTAAAGGTATTTAATTCTTTTTCAAAGAATTTTTTTGTCATATTGAAAAGATTTGTTTAATAATTGTTTCTATAGTCATGCTTTTTTCTTTTTCTGATGATTTAGAAAATCACCTCACGAACTCTATAAAAATAATAAATGCATTTGAATTCGAATTTTTAAAGCAGGATATAAGTATAAATTTTTTTGACCCACTAGAAGGTTTCGATATTGATTTGGACACTTCGTTGTTTTTTTTAATAGAATTCCAATTTTTTGGTATTGCTGATTTTTTTCCATTTATTGTTGCTATGATTTCTGGATTTGTTTATATAATGGTTGATGAATTTGAAATTTTAGAAGAAGAGCTTGAAGATATGCAAGAATTGATTGCAGATGATTTATCTTCTGTAGAAGAAGATGATTTTGAAAGTGACCAAGTTGATATGAGTTCTTCTGGCAATTTTTGGTTTATTGCGTTTGGAAATTTATTGGGTATGTTACCATACGGTAGTGGTTTGGGAAGTTCTTTATTTTTTATTTTTGCTTATTCTTTTTTTTCATTACTTTTTATTAATATATTTGGTTTAATAAAGCACAAATTTCGTTTTTTTTCTTTATTTTTGCCGGAAGGAACTCCTTTAATTATGTCGCCATTTATTGTTGTTGTAGAATTTATTTCGTATATTGCACGTGTATTTAGCATTTCTATTCGATTATTTGCTAATCTTATGTCAGGGCATACTTTGTTAAAAATTTTGTCATCATTTACTTGGATTTTAATTATAACGTTTAATTTTGTTGTCTTTATTGCAATTATTAGTTTGCTTTTAATTTTTGTTATATTTAGTTTAGAAACGATTATTGCTGTATTACAAGCATATGTTTATACATTATTATCTTGTATTTATATTAACGATGTTTTTAAATTACATTAAAAATGTTATCTGTCCCCTTTGCATTTTTACTTTTACGTCAAGATGAGATTAGTAAAATTTTGTTTATTGAAAAGTTTCAATTTTTGTTTCTATTTTTTTTTATTTGTGTTATTTCATACATTTTACTTAAATTGCCGCAGTGGTTAAATAAATATAAAAGAGATTTATTGAAAGTTTCTGCATATGAGTGCGGTTTTGAAGCTTTTCAAACGACGAAAATAAAATTTAATTTACAATTTTTTATGGTTGCTTTTCTTTTTTTAATATTTGATTTGGAAATTATGATTTTATTTCCATTTAGTGGTTTTGTTGGGTATTTGACGGATAATGGTCAAAAAGTTGGTATTTTTTTTGTTTTTTTACTTTTGATTGGTTTTGTATATGAGTGGTTTTCGGGAATTTTACATGCTATTTCAAATAATGTTTTAGTTAAAGAAAAATCCCGAGAGACTTTTGTTTTTTTATAAAAATTTTTATAGTGCCTCAATTACATGAAGAGCTACTTTATGCGTCAACAGACTCTGCGTTATTTGGTATTTTTTTAGGTGTATTAACATTATCTTTAGAGGGTTCAAGTATTTTTGAGATTGATTTTGATTATTTTTTAGTGGAACTGCTTGGTTTTGTTTTAATTTCAAAAATTTTTTATTTTTTAGTACTTAAACGTATTTTATTATTTCTTAGATCTAATTTTTATTTTTTTCAAATTATTCTTTTTATTAGTATTTATTTTTTTTTGTTTTTTTATTTATTTTTAGAATTTTTTGTTTCTTTTAATTTTAATTTATTATTTGATGATATGGTAGAAGAAGAATTTTTTTCTATTGTACGAAATGAAGTTATGGGTAATCTTGTCCTTGATTTTTGGGAAGACATTTGTAAAAATCGTTATGTTTTTTTTTTGACAGCTGACGTTATTGAAAATATTGATTTTTTTTTTTTTTTTTTTTTTTTTTTTTCTTAATTTAGCTGACTTTGTAACAATGTTTCTTCGTTTTGTGGAATTTATTACGGAAGAACTTTTGGGAAGGTTTCAACGATATGATGCTGGTACGATAAGTGCTTCTATGATGGATACTCAATATTTTTACTAATGCGCAATTTCCCCGTTAAATTTTTTAATACAGTTTTATCGTTAATATACTCAGTATTTTTATTCATTCGCAATTATTTAACAATTAATACATTTATGCTAACATCTTTAACAGAAAAGGTTAAAAAGAACATGGAAATGAAAGTATTACAGATGTACACTATTTTTAGTGAAAAAAAAAAAATGGGTTTTACCCTGTTGGAACATAAATTATTAATTAATCGTGGATTCTTTACCCCTGTGGAATATAAATTATTAATTAGTCGAGGTTCGATATACAATTTTTTAAATTTTACTAGGCAATATTCTTCAACTTCTAATATTTTTTTTAATTATAAAAAATGTTGGACTTGGCGAAATTCTTGGGTTGCTGTTTTATATAATCATTTAATTGCGTACCCTAATTATTTAAATAGCATGTATTTTTGGACTTTTGGTTTTGTAGGTACCTTGTTTTTTGGTATACAATTAATTACAGGTATTTTATTATCGATGCAGTATACGGCATTTAGTACATTATCTTTTGATGTCGTGGAACATATTATGCGAGATGTTAATTATGGATGGTTGCTTCGTTATTTACATGCAAATGGAGCTTCTTTTTTTTTTTTTGTAATTTATTTGCATATTTTACGTGGTTTATTTTTTAGTTCTTATTCTAATTCTCGTGGGTTTTTATGGGTTTCTGGAATTTTAATTTTTATTTTAATGATGGCAATTGCTTTTTTGGGATATATTTTGCCATGGGGGCAAATGAGTTTTTGGGGAGCTACTGTTATTACAAATTTGTTTAGTGCGATTCCTTTTATTGGGGATTCTATTGCATTTTGGTTGTGGGGTGGTTTTTCTGTGGATAATGCGACGTTGGTGCGTTTTTTTAGTTTACATTATTTATTGCCATTTGTTCTTTTTGGGTTAATTTTTGTACATTTTTTTTTACTACATGTAAAAGGTTCTACGAATCCTTGTGGCACCGATGCAACACCAGATATTGTTAGTTTGTATCCAAATTTTATTTATAAAGATTTATTAAGTATTTTATTTTTTGCTGTTTTGTATTTATTATTTGTTTTTTATGATCCGAATTTTTTAGGACATTCTGATAATTATATTCCAGCTAATCCGTTAGTAACTCCGGCGCATATTGTTCCTGAATGGTATTTTTTACCATTTTATGCAATTTTAAGAGCTGTTCCTGATAAATTAGGTGGTGTTTTAGTAATGGGGGGTGCTTTAGTTGTATTATTGTTATTACCTTTTTTAACGACTAGTTATATTAGAACTACAAGGTTTCGTCCTTTTCAATTGGTTTTATGTTTTTTTTTTGCATTTAATTTTTTATTATTAGGTTGGTTAGGTGGACAACCTGTTACGGTGCTTTATATTTTGCTAGGACGTTTATGTGCATACTATTATTTTTGTATTATTTTAATATTTTTACCATTATTTTGGATTTTTGAATGGTTTATGATAAATATTTTTCGATTAGACCTAGATGATTTAATGTATTGGGTACATAGTCGTTGGGTAAAAAATAGTTTAATACGTCGTGGTTATTGGCAAAATAATTTAATGTATTGGATAAGAGGTCGTTGGGAAATTTTTTATTCTGGTTTAATATTATTTTTAATTTTAGTGGGTGGTTTTGTTTTCATGTTTAATCATGTATCAAAATTCGTTGAGTTTAATTTTCCAGTTTTTTTTCGTAAAATTGTGTATTATTATGTTCCTTTATTTTTGGGGATAATAATTGGTTTTATTATTATTATTATAAATGTATGCTATAATGCAGTTTCTTTTTTAAACAAAAGTGCAGCTACAGATAGTATTATGATGCGTTTTTATTTAAATTTACAAGATGCTTTTTTAGTTTCGAAACAGAAATATTGTGATTGTAATGCTTCTCGGAGTGGTTGTATGCCTAATAAAGTATCCGATGATTTATTTACGCGACTTTTTTTTGAATTTTTTGATTATTATACATTATGTTTTATTGAAATTTTCTTTTTTTTAGTTTTTTTAATTATTTTGCGGCGTACTACATATGGTAAAATATTTTTATTGTTTTTGCAAAGAAGAAGTATATTTGCAGAAACAAATAATGTTTTTTCTAATTCTTTTTTTATGCAATTTTCGTATGTAGAATTATTTTTAGGTTGTGCATCTCCGAAAATTTTTAATATTGTTTTTGGTGTGCCTGATTTTTCAGAAGAAAAGAAAACTGAAATATTGAAAAAGTATGACACTTTTTTCGGGATTATACCCTGTGTGCGTTTTGGCTGTACATTATTTTTTTTGACTGCTTTGTATATTTGTGCACGTTTTAGTTATGAGCATATTGGTATTACGTATATTTTTTTACATACACATATTCACGGTGTATATGTAGTGTTGATTGCTTTTTTTGTTCTTTATGGGACTATTATTGTAGAAAAGGAGCTTCAGAAAAGAGGCGGTGGTTCTTCTGTTGATGCAATAATTGCTGGTTTTCTTTTGTGTTTTTCTAGCATTTTTTGTTTATTGGTACAACAGTTTATTTTTTTGCTTTTTATTTTTATGGCTTTAGCTTTATGTTTTTCTATATTAATGGGGTCTCAGCTTGTAAGGACGCAAGTTAATTCTCTTTTTCAAGTTACTATTTTTGATGCGGTAGCAAGTTGTTTGTCTACAATGGGTATGTTATTTTTGCTTATACGTGCTGTAATCGCTCAAAAAAAAGTTATGCTTGCTGATAAAATTGTGGAGAATACTCTAAAAATACCCGCAGAAATAATGTCCAAAGTCGGTAATTACTATTCCAACAAACCTGTTACTTTGTCGGCGGCAGAGATTCAAATTTCAGTAACAGTTGAATATGCTTTTTCTTTAAAAGATATTTTTTCTATTACTTTTATGGAATTACCATCTCTACTTGGTTATTTACCCCCTGGGGAACAATTTTTATTTTTTTCTTTTTTATATCTTTTTTTTGCTGCGCAGCTTGGTGCTTTTACATTTCTTACATTTTATCGTGATTTTGTATCTTCATTAACAAATATTGGTTTTTTTTTTTTACAGTTTTTTAAAATTATACAATTATTTATGATTTATATTTTTAGTGAAGTAATGCAGAAAGTTTGTCCAACATTTTCTTCTGCTTTTTTTTATGCTTTTTTATTTATGAGTTTTTTTGCACTTTTTTGGGGTATATTTAATTTTAAAAATATTCGATTTAGTTTACATTGTATCTCTAGTAGTGGATCTTTTTTTGTAGCAGGTTGTTTTATGTTTCCATGTGTTGCGAAATTTTTACTTCTTTGTTTATATGTTATTTTTAACATGGGTATGGTGACTATTGTTCTTTCTGTTCTTGCCCATTATGAGGTTATTACTGGTGTTAAAATTATTTATTATTCAGATTTATTTAAAAAAATGGAAGAAATGTCTTTTCGAGGTTTTACAAAAATAATGTTCGTTTTAGTAAATTACGCAGGGTTTCCATTGTTTTTTAGCTTTTATTATAAAGCAATAGCTTTTGATGGTCTTTTAAAAATGGCTGGTGGTGGATTAATATTTATATATATATGTGTGATTTTAATTACTATTTTACAAGTTATTTTTGTAGTTAGAGTTTATCATGCATTTTCTGCGTCGTTGACAAAAAAAGACGCGTTTACTATATTTTCTGCTATACGTGCAGATGATGGTAAAATTGTTTGTTATTCTATTTTTGAATTAATTTTTATATGTCTATTTGTTGTGGTGTTTTTTGTATCCGGTATTTTTTTTATGGAGATTATAGAAGAAATTCCGAGATTTGGTGAATCTTTTTCTATGCAACGCGTTTTTGATATATATGCTGGGAATCGTACTGAAATAAATTCAAGAATTGATTCTACAGTCGTTTATATGATTGAACCTTTTACGTGGAAAAAAGGTACTTTTGAAAATGGTCGTTATGTTTTAAATTCTGCTGTGTCTGAGGCGGATTGGCGTCGTTTATTGGCGATTAAAGATCCTAAACAATTTTTGTTGGAATTAAGAAATTTAGTAGGAAATTCTGTTTTTAAAAAAATTTTGCTTGAAGTAGACAAAGATATTTTAAAAAAGCAAAGTACATAAATGTTACATTTTCTATCCCCGCTAATAAATTTACTAGGATATTATATTATAAATTATGTTTTTTTTTTAGTAGGTATTTTATTATCTGTTGCAATATATACACTACTCGAGCGAAAATTTATGGCGGCTGTTCAACGTAGGAAGGGTCCTGTAGTTGTTGGTTTTCATGGAATTTTGCAACCGTTTAGTGATGCTTTAAAATTAATTTTAAAGGAATTTTTTCGTCCTAGGGAGGCTGAGCGTTTACTTTTTTTATTTGGTCCTTATTTAATGCTTGTTATTAGTTTAACAGTTTGGTTAATAGTTCCGTTATCGGTGGATGGTTCGATAATTGATTTTAATCATTCTTTAATTTTTTATTATGGTGTAAGCTCTTTGGGTGTATATGGTATAATTATTTCAGGTTGGGCTTCTAACTCGAAATATGCTTTTTTGGGTGCAATAAGGTCTGCAGCACAGATGCTTTCATATGAAGTTTGTCTTGGTTTTATTTTTTTATCTGTAGGTTGTTTGGCAGGAAGCTTTGATTTGGATGAAATTAGTTTTATTCAATCAAAAACTATTTCATTTGTTTTTCCGTTGTTACCTTTATTTATTGTTTTTTATATTTCTGCTTTGGCAGAAACCAATCGAATGCCGTTTGATTTGCCAGAAGCTGAAGCAGAATTAGTTTCTGGATATAATACGGAGTACTCTTCTATGGGTTTTACTTTATTTTTTTTAGCAGAATATTCAAATATGTTAATTATGTCTTTTTTAATAGTTATTTTATTTTTTTCTGGTTTTAATGGTTTTTTTGGAATTTATATGTATTTTTTAAAAGTTTGTTTGTTTGCGTTGTCTTTTATTTTGGTTAGATCTATTTTACCGCGTGTACGATATGATCAATTAATGGCATTGTGTTGGCAACAATTATTGCCGATTACACTTTCGTATTATTTTTTTTTACTTTGTTGGTGTAAATTTTTTGGAGTATATCCTGAGATTTATTTGCCTGATAGTATAGTTATTTATTTAACTAACTTGAATGAAAATGCATTGTCGTATGAATTTCTTTAAAATTTTATT
>ERZ1292630.4925-Hain-H41-02um-R3-4925-length-11158-cov-3_pt1 | contig 11158 bp, 11 predicted proteins | sample MGYA00564408_ERZ1292630 | MGnify/ENA primary metagenome ERZ1292630 (study PRJEB36523, sample SAMEA6512641) | groundwater metagenome | collected 2019-01-08 | study: AquaDiva: Metagenomics assemblies of 32 groundwater samples | reverse complement strand
AAGGCTCGCTCAAAAACGGAAAAATTATGGAAAGTTTAGGCTGGGCTTCGCGGAGTTCGACAGCTTGTTTTCCGGCAACCCAGAATTTGAAGTTTAATGGAAATCACGTTTTATTTGTCACTAATATGCCGCCGCATTCAATTCTCAAAATTACGGTCAAACCAAAGAAAAGCGGAGTTAATTTGAGTATTTACGGGTATCAGTTAGCCAATAATCAAATTATTCTGCCAAAAGATTTAGAGCGATGCACTTCGTGTGAAGCCGAACATAAATGGGATTATCCAAAAAGAGGTAAAACTCAGGATGATTCGCGGACAATTTCGCTAAATTCTATCGGAAATCCTTACAGCATTGTTGTTGGAATTACCGGAGCGAATGGCTTGACCGAAGGAGATTTCACGCTCGAATTCAGCTTAGAAAAATAACTACGGAGAAATATGAAAAACTTTATAACTTTAATTTTTATTTCAATACTCGCAACCTTTTCGGCTTTTGCCCAAATTAATATAAAAATCCCTAAAATCGGTCAGCCTAAAACTACACCGACCCCAAGTTCGACACCAGCTACAAACACAAATACGATTAGCAATACAGCGGGTCCGGTTTTGGCTACGAATAATAATACACAAGTTTCTAAGGATAATTTAGCAACTAAGCCACAAGCTACGGATAAACCGGTTTTGTTGAAAACTACGTTAGATGTTCGGGCGGATTTAGAAAATCGTTATTGGAAAATGGCGAAAGAGTCAAATTTTACAAGTTGGATTCCGCAGGTTAAGTTTAAGGTTTTTTATAAAAGTGATGTTCGTCTTCGCTATACGGCAGAATACTTTTTACCTGATGGAACATCTTGGTTTAGCGAAACTCTTGAACCTGATATGGTTGATCAAAATAATCAAACGGTTGAAATTAAAAGCGGTCGGGCTGGAGATAGATTTACCAATAAATCAACTAATGCTGTTGGAACATACGGTGTCAAAATTACCAATACACGAGATAATACCGTCGCATTTCAAGGAAAATTTAAGGTTAATAAATATAAATATGGTCCGAATATTCCGATGTTTAAGAATCAATATTGCTTTTATGTTGAGCAAGATTGGAATATGCCGATTGGTTATGTTTGGCTCAAATGGACGGGAAGTGGTGGGGCATCGCCTTTGCCAACCGCAAGTTTTTGGATAAAAGATGACATTCGTTCGAGCGATTTAGAAGCCAGACTTTTTTATAACGGACAAGAAATTGCCACAACAGACGACATGGGAGAAGCTGAATATTCTGAATATAGATTTCCAAATATTCACGAAAATAAAGAATTAACCTTTTGGAGATTATGGAATTTCTCTTGGTATAAGGTTAGATATGCTCATTCAAAAGAAGCCCGAAATTCTTTCAGACAAGCAAAATTTATTAATGATATGGATGGCGAGTATGCGGTTAAAGTATTTTTTAAGGGACAACAGATTCGTGAGATGAAATTTAATGTCTCAGACGGAAATCTTGTAGATAATGGGATTGCCAAACAAAACAATTTAGGTGATGACAAAATCATTATTCCGGTAAAAATTTTGGCTACTACTGAGAAGTGGAACACTACTGCCTGGAAAACGGATGCTTTTTACGGCAATCCACTAACCAATTTTAGCTCCCAATAATAATTTTATTTTACTGATTTTCCTTTGGCTGGTTGGAATAAAATGTCAACCAGCCTTTTGAGTTGAAAAGGATATGCAATATTTCTGAAAAAAGCCGTTCTTTCTTATAGTTATGAAAAAGATTATTACAATTATTTTTGCCACTATAATATTTACAATTTCGATTTCTGCTCAAACGATTGAAAACTCAAGCCGTTCAACTATTGGCTACATTTCATCAAGTGGAACTGTCGAAAATTCGAGCCGCTCAACTCTCGGTTATATCAACAGCAATGGAACAATCGAAAATTCGAGTCGCTCGACAATTGGGTATCTGAGATCAAATGGAATGGTCGAAAATGCAAGTCGAAGCACAATCGGCTATATAAATTCCAACGGAACGGTTGAAAATGCAAGCCGGTCAACAATTGGTTATGTGAATTCAAGTGGAACAGTAGAAAACTCATCCCGCAGCACCATCGGCTATGCAAAAGGCGTAAAAATGGAACACGCAGGTTTGTTCTTTTTCTTCTTTTTCAAGCCAAAAGATTAGGTGTTTTCACTGTTTAGAATCCTGCTTCCAATAAACAAACAAATTACTGCCAATAAACAGCTTATTGGGCAAACTAGCAACGCATAACGCATCATCACGGGATTTTGTGTCGCTCCAAATCTGTCGCTTAAAAGTCCAATTAAATTTGAGCCGATTATGTAAGCAAAAATATTGACTGAGAAAAAGTAAATTGCCACTGCCAAACCACGTAAATTAACTCCCGAAATTTCGGTCGCATCAGCCGCAGCAGCTCCGAGCCACGCTAAAGCTGCGAAAAGTAGAACAAAAGAAGCACCGATAATGATTGGAAAACTATCGGTAAATAAAACTACAAACCACAATACAAAAGAAACGGCTGACAAAATTGCCCCATAAAGCATTCGTCCGCCGCGTTGCTTTTTGCGAAACCAATCGGCAATCATCCCGCCTGTCAGTGTAGCCGGAATACCAGCCAAAAGAGTTAGAATCCCTGCCCAATAGCCGATTGTCGGAATCGGTATTTGATACAAACGGTTGATGTAAGTTGCTCCCCAAATCGAAAAATTATTGGTTGCTAAACCAAGAAAAGCATAACCTAAACATAAACAAATAAATGCTTTATTGGAAATTAACTTTTTCCAATCGGAACTTGAATAGCTCTCATCATTTTGGATAGAAATGGTTCGGGGTGGCTCTTTCAATAAGAAAACGAAAATTGCCAATAAAACGCCCGGAAACCCGACCAGCATAAACGCAGTTCGCCAACCGTAGCCGTATAAAATTCCGCCAAAAATTGCCGCTAATCCTGCTCCAATGGCAATTCCCATCGAATAAATACTCGTTACGGTTGCCCGTTTAGTTGGCGGAAAGTAATCTGCAAGCAGCGAAATTGCTGCCGGTCCGAGCGTTGCTTCGCCGACTCCGACCATTACGCGACATGCGAAAATTGACCAAAAATCTGTCGCAAAACCCGTCAAACCTGAAAATAAACTCCAAACTAACAAGCCAATTGCAATCAATTTTGCCCGCGAACCTCTGTCTGCCATTCGCCCGAAAGGAATGCCGAGAAAAGTGTAAAAGATTGCAAACGCAGAGGTTCCGAGCAAACTCAGTTGCAAATCGGAAAACTGCATCTCTTGTTTGATGGCGGGAAACAGAATGTATATGATTTGACGATCAAGAAAATTCATCACATAGACGAACATCAAAAGCGTTAGAGCATAATACGAGTAACTGCTAGTTTTTTCAGTAGTGTCGGTCATAATTTAGAAATAAACCTTAGTTTGCTTACTTGAAAAGTCGTGGAAATTTACAACCTCTAATATTTTCTCCGCGATTTTGTTTCCGCCTTTACTTGATGGTTCAATTTCGTTTGCATAATCGTCTTTTTCGTTACAAACTAACCTCAAATCAATCAATGGCAAGCTATTCAAAAACGCCTGTTTTATAATCAAGTCATTGAAAGTAGCCAATGCCGCACAAGAAATTTTTTGAATAAAGTCATCGGGAGAATTCGGAAAATAAATCGTGCAAACTGTTGTTGGAAGATTCAAACTCAAAACCTTTTTCAGCATTTCTTTGTAATGAAATTCAAAAGTGCTTGCCCGATTTGCCAAAATGTCAAAAACATCCGCAGAATTTTTTACATTCAACTGCAAAACGTCAGCATTCAGAATTGCATCATTTCCACCAACGCTTATGAACAGATGTGTTGTATCTTGTGGAATCCCAAGCAGTTGACGACTAACATTTTCAATTACGTTTCCGTCAACTGCTTTCAAGGTTGTTTTCCAATTAGCCGAAATTTTGTCTTGTAAATGTGTAATTACATCAGGCTCATTTCCAACATAAGCCTTGTTATCAAATAACGAATCGCCAAGTAAAACTATATGTTTCATAAAATTTACTCCAGAATCATAATTTTCGATTCGCCTGTTACCAACATTTCGCCATTTTGATTTGTGCAAACAGTTTCGCAGGTAACAATCGGTTTATCTTCGCGAATATTCGTCACCGTAGCTGTTGTGGTAACAATATCGCCAATAAAAACCGGAGCCGTAAACTTCATCGTCTGCGAAAGATAGATGATTTTAAGGTCTTTGAATTCATTTCCTAACACCGCCGAAATAAACGCTCCGCTCAACATTCCGTGAGCAATGCGTTTGCCGAAACGAGTATTTTTCGCAAAATCTTCGTCCAAATGAATCGGATTGTAATCGCCCGAAACTTCGGCAAACGCACGAATCAATTCATCTGTAACCAACCTTTCTGTGGTAAATTTATCTCCAATTTTTAATTGCATAATTTTTTTTAGCCACGAACAAACACAAAATCGCACGAAAATTTTGTAAGAAAACAAAACATCTTTAATCTTCATCGGTTCATTGTAAATACTCCTTTCGTGTCTTTTCGTGGCTCAATCCTTAAATCTTCTCTAAAAACTCCAAAACTTTTTTAGTAAATTCAGGAAATTTTTCAAACTGAGGAACGTGACCGCAGTTATCGAAAATAACCAATTCCGAACCGGCAATTCCTTTGTTAAATTTTTCTGCATCAGTCACAGGTAATAGTCCATCTTGTTTGCCCCAAATAATCAATGTCGGCTTTTTAATTTTGCCCAATTCGTTATCCAAAAAATCTTCTTTTCGTTTGATTGATTCGATGATTGCGTTAATCGTATTGCCGTCATTCGTCATCACTCTGGCAGTCATAAATTGGTCAACAAATGCTTCATTGTGAAACATCGGATTAGCAAAAATTAGTTTCAAATTTGCCCGAACTTCATCACGAGTCGAATTGTTGAGCTGATAAATCCTATTAAAATCAATAGTTGCAGGCTCAAGTCCGGCTGAATCAACCAAAATCAGTTTTTCTACCCGATTCGGATATTTTACCGCCATCAATCCGCCAACCCAACCGCCGAGCGAATTTCCAACTAATGAAGCCTTTTCGATTTTTAGTTCGGACATAAATTTGTCCAAAAAATCCGCGTAAGTGCCAACGCGATATTTCAAAAAAGGCTTATCAGATTTGCCGAATCCGACCTGATCGGGAGCGATAACGTGATATTTTTGCGAAAAAGCAGCGATACTCGAAACCATCGGAGTTGATTGCCAACTATCAGCACTTGCTCCAAGTCCGTGGAGCAAAATAACTTTTGGTTTTGTCGCATCACCAGCCTCCAGATAACGAATTTTCGCACCAAAAACCGTGACGAATTTTTCTTGCGGAGCTTGTGCAAATACCGCAAAAGATAGGATAAAAGTAAATAGAATTGCGATTGATATTTTTTTCATAAGTTTTTTGTAACTGAAAAAATAATTTTTTAGTTATATTTTATTTCCATTTTTTTAGCCCAAACAAAACCATTCAAGCCATTAGAAGATTGGATAACAAACGATTTCACTTTCAATTGTTTTAATTTGATAATTAAATCTTGTTCTGACTCATACTGAAATTCTAGCCAGCCATGATTTTTGAGTTTGGCAAATAAACAGTCATATTGTTTTAATGTATGTTCTAATTCTTCTTCCACAATATCAAAAATAATGTTGTTAAAGTTGTCGGATTCAAAATGATAAATAACAACATCCGAAAAAAGAATGTCAATATTTTCAAAAGGCTCAATTTCTTTATATTCAGTGTGAATAATAATTTCACGAGTATAAGAAAAAACTGAATAAGATTTGATTCTATTGTCATGAACTGAAATATCCATAGTAGATTTTTAGGTATAAATTTTTTGAATTTCCTCAGCGAAATTCTTTGCCACAACATTGCGTTTGACCTTCAAAGTCGGCGTAATCTCGTCTAGTTCAAGCGAAAAATCTCTTTCGAGAATAGCAAATTTTTTAATTTGCTCGGAATTTGAAAGTCTTGAATTCGCTTTATCAACTGATGCTTCGACAATGGCGAAAATCCGTTCGTTTTTGGTCAAATCAGCAAAGTCCGAAAACTCAATTTCGTTAGCTTTCGCAAACATTTTCGCTTCGATCTGATTAAGCGTAATTAGTGCCACACAATAACTTTTACCGTCGCCATAAAGAAAACATTGAGAAATTAGATGATTTTCTTTAACGTAATTTTCGACCAAATTCGGAGCAACATTTTTCCCACTCGAAAGAACGATTATTTCTTTTTTGCGTCCCGTAATTTTCAAAAAACCGTCTGCATCTAATTCGCCTAAATCGCCTGTTTTGAGCCAGCCGTGTTCGTCAAACATTTCAGCCGTTTTTTCAGTTTCTTTGTAATATCCCGAAAACATCATTGGGCTTTTGACGAGAATTTCACCGTCTTTGGCAATTTTTACTTCGCACATCGGCATTGGTTTCCCGACGGTTCCGAATTTTAAGTTTTCGACTGTGTTGAATGCTACGCAAATATTTTCGGTCAATCCATAAGCCTGTAAAATTGGCAAATTTCGATTGGCAAAAAAAGAAGCAATTTCATTTGGCAATGGAGCTCCGCCGGAAGTCAACAATCGGGCGTTTCCGCCAAATGCATCTTTCAAATTTTGTTCGCTCGCATCTTGTCCAAATTCTGCCACAACTTTAGCGTGAATTTTCTCGAAAAATCTCGGCAGGGAAGCGAAAACAGTCGGTTTGACTTTGAGCATATAAGCGTAAAGTTTGCTCAAATCGTCAACAAAATAAACGCTAGTGCCGTTGTAAAGACGGTTGTAAAGCCCCGAAATACGCTCGGCAACGTGGCAATGCGGCAGATACGAAAAACAAACATCATCGTCAAAAATCGGAATGGAATGATGAAGCGATTCGCAGGAATTCAAAACGTAAGCGTGCGACAACATTGCCCCTTTCGGCATTCCGGTTGTGCCGCTTGTATAAACCATAATTGCTGTATCAGTTGGTTTTAGGGAGTCGCCGATTGCTTCAACTTTCGGCAAAAACTTTTCACGATTCTGTTTTCCAAATTCGAGAAATTGAGCAAAACTTCCATCTTCAAGACAAATAGCTTCCTTAACTTTCCGCAACTTTCTGCAACTTTCTGCAACTTTCTCCAACTGTTTCAGAGAATCAACCACGACAAATTCCGCGTCCGAATGATTGATGATGTATTCGCATTGTTCCGCCGAATTGGTCGGATAAATTCCCACGCCGACTCCACCCGACGCAATCGTGCCAATATCGGCAATCGTCCATTCGGGAATATTGCCCGCCAAAATCGCTACGCTCGCACCTTTAGTCAAACCTTTCGCCAACAAAGCACAGGCAAAATCAAGAGTCTTTTCGCCAAACTCCGCCCAAGAAGTTTCAGCCCACGCATCGTCAGACCGTTGGTAAAAAACGGTCTTGTCGCCGTATTTGGCAACTTGAGTTTGGAAAAGTTGGAAAATGTTTTGATACTGCATTAAAAACTTTCAGTAGTAACAGTTAAAAATCTAGTTTCAGTTGGAATCTCTTTTGTAATAAATACTTTGTTGTATAAATCAAAACTTTCTTCTGCGTTTAATCGAATCCAATCTTGCTCTTTTGTTTGAAATTCCTTATCAATGCGTTCTTTCAAAGAATCAAAATTCATTTCAAGGTTTTCATAATCTACAAAACCATCAGCATTAATATACACAAACCAATGAGTTTTGCTTGGCGGAAGTTGGAAAACTAAAATTTCTTTAGGAACAACAATTTTCTTTTCCTGTTCATAATCTCGTGTGCTTTTGAATCGTTTGATTACACTTTTTGTCTCGGCAAACTTTATATGTTCTTCATTTATTTCGATTCGATAACAAACAGGTTTTGATTTTGAAAATTCTTCATAAAATTTGAAAAATTTGACAAAAGCCTCTTCACCGTCACCTTTGCATTTTTCATCAATATGATGATACCAACCTAATTGATTGCGAAACTTAAAGTTAAGTTTCCCTTGAAACCAATCGCCAAAATGGTAATAGTATGGAAAACTCAGTTTCTCCTTATTACACATTCTCAAAACAGATTGATAACCATGTAGATAATTCCAAAGACTTGAAATGTTATACGGAACAATAAACAAGCCCGGAAAACGTTTCACTGCTTTCAAAACTTCGTTTATATCAAAACCGTTCCACTCGAACTTTAATTCGCCAGCAAAATTTGAAATTGTTTGTTTCATTTTGCTATTTTACTTCTTCCTTCTAATACTGAAAAATCATCGCCGCCATATTCAAACCGCCGCCCGAAGCACACATAATAAATTTATCGCCACGTTTCAATTTACCCGCTTTAATTGCGTCGTCCAAAACCATTGGAATACACGCCGAACCCGTGTAGCCCCATTTGTGCATAACCGTATGCGTCCGCGACATTTGCAAATTCATCTGTTCCATCACGATTTTGATAGTCGCCAAATTAACCTGAGTCCAAAGGAAAAGTTTGATGTCGTCTTGAGTTAAATTCGCCCGTTTTAGTAACTCAGCAACGATAGATTGCCAACCATTGATATTAACTTCGGGCGGGAATTTTTTATCAAAACGCACTTTGTTGCGATAGCCTAAATCTAATTCTGCGTGTGTGATAGGGAATTTTGAACCGCCTGCAAAGATTCCCAAAAAATCATGATACGAGCCATCAGCGACAAGTTTTGAAGTAATCATCCCGACGTTTTCTTCTTCGGTCGCTTGCAGAACAACTGCACCAGCTCCGTCTGCAAAAATCGTGGCGGTTTTCTTTTCTTTCCAATCCAAAAACTTGGTCATTGCATAAACGCCGATGACCAGAACATTTTTGTAATTGCTGTCCGCTTGAATATATTTAACTGCTGTGTCCAGAGCGGTTACAAAGCCCGCACAAGCCGCGTTAGTGTCAAAAGTTCCGGCGTTTTTCGCACCGATATTGTGTTGGACAACTACGGAAGTTCCGGGCGACATATATTCCGGTGTGTCAGTCGCCAAAACAATTAAATCAATTTCTTCAGCCGAAATTCCCGCGTCTTTCAACGCCATTTTTGCGGCTTCAGTTCCCAAATTTGCCGAGCTTTCGTTTTCGCCTAAAACGTGGCGTTCTAAAATGCCTAAGTTATTCTCAACAAAGTCGTTAATATCTTCGCCGAGCATTTCGCTCAAGTCTTTATTTGTCAATATCTTTTCAGGAACAAAGTGACCTGTTCCGATAATTTTTGCGTTTCTCATAAATTAGTAAATAGTAAATTGTAAATGGTAAATAGTTTTTTTTCTTTGAGGGATTCGATTAACTATTTGCTATTTACTATTTACAAAATTGGTTACAATTTCGTTAAATTTGGGGGCTTGTTCAATAAAAAATAAATGACTACCGTTTTCGATGATTTCAATTTTTGAATTCGGTATTAAATTCGATAAATTGACAGAGTTTTGCATCGGCACAACCTTGTCGCTTATTCCTGTTATTACTAAAGTTTCAGCCTGAATTTTAGAAACTTCATTCTCTTTATTAAAAGTCATTGCCGATTGAAGTTGTTGAAAATAGACGGTTTCAGGAACGATATTTTCCTCTCTCAATCGGCAAACTTTCTCAACAATTTCACTATTATTTTGCCAAAACTCCTGAGTGAAAGCGGGCTGAATATATTTACGAATTCTTTCCGTGCTATTCAAACTATCGGTCGAAGCAAAAGACATCAAAACTTCCATACTCGGTGGAACGTGATTTTGTCCGCCAAAACTTGTGCAGGCTAAAATCAGCTTATTCAAACGATCAGCGTGATTTAAGGCAAATACTTGTGCGACGAATCCGCCGAAACTTGTGCCTAAAATATGAGTTTTTTCAATTCCAAGTTCATTTAAAATCTGACAAATATCTTCGGCAATAAGTTGGATTGAAACTATTGGTGTTTCATCTTCGTCAAATTTTGAATGTGAAACACCACGCGGATCGAATGTTATTACCTGAAAATGCTTAGATAATTCCTCAATTTGCTCAAACCAAATCCACGATCCTGATGCAAATCCTGAGATTAAAACGAGCGGTTCGCCTGTGCCTTGAGTTTCGTAGAATAAGTTCATAAGTATAGGAAGTTTAGGCAGTTTAGGAAGAAATCTACTCACTTCCTAAACTGCCTAACTATTTTAGAATTTGAACTTAAATGCTAATTGGATTACACGCGGACCCGTTGCAGCACGTTCGATGCGTCCGAAGTTTGCACCTGAAATGTTGCTGTTAGGATTTGCATAGTTGACCCAATTGAAGACATTGAAGAACTCCGCACGAAGTTCACCTTTTAATTTTTCCGTAAATGGAATGAATTTGATAAACGAAATATCAATATTCTTTTGTCCCGGTCCGGTTAAAGAATTGCGAACCGAATTTCCAAAAGGATTTAGTGTGTCAAAATTCGCCGTTCCAAAAGCTGATCGAGTAAAGGCTGCCGTTGAGAAATAGCCATTTAATCTAATGCCAACGTCTCCGCTGGTGTAAAGATTGCCTGTAAAAGTCGGGCTATAATTAGCCCGATTGATGAGCCTATTACCCGGATTATCAATTACAGAAAACGGCAATCCTGTTTGGAAAACTCCGATTCCGGCTATTTGCCAATCATTTAACAAACCTTTAGCAAAAGCTGAATCTAACTTAGTTTGCGGCAAAGCATAAACTCCACTGATTACAAAACGATGTTCGCGGTTAAAATCCGAACGCCCGCGATTTGTTCTCCAGTTAAATTGATCACCCGGAACAACGGTTAATTCATTAACCCCAGCACCTGAATAATAATCGGTTGATACACCGTGAGTATAGGCTGCCAAAAACTGCAATCCGTTGCTAAAGCGTTTGGTTAAAGACATTTGCAATGAATTATAGGTTGATTCTGAAGTTGTTTGAACTTGATGAACACCACCTGTCAAATTACGATTGGTCGAAAATCCTGCACCAAGCGGAGCGGCACTAAATGTTCCTGTAGTTGTGTTAAATGTCGGCTGATTGAGCAGAATAACTTGCAACAAACTACGTCCTGAATTACCGACATAGCCAATATCAAACAGATAATTCTTGGCAAAATTCCATTGGAAACCAACATTGTATTG
>ERZ1292630.2757-Hain-H41-02um-R3-2757-length-15945-cov-6_pt1 | contig 11160 bp, 11 predicted proteins | sample MGYA00564408_ERZ1292630 | MGnify/ENA primary metagenome ERZ1292630 (study PRJEB36523, sample SAMEA6512641) | groundwater metagenome | collected 2019-01-08 | study: AquaDiva: Metagenomics assemblies of 32 groundwater samples | reverse complement strand
GCAGGTAGAGTATCCTCAATCACGGCGGGGGCATATGGCGTTTTCGGTACTTCCGATGATGGAACCCAACAGAGCGGCACAGATGATACGGCAAGAAATGACATTTTCACTTTAGCAGTAGCAAATATCTCTTGGAATGCGCCTCTGTTTGGGAAACATGTTAAGCTTACTATGGGTAAGATGTATACGTGGATCGGCTATGAACTGGTAGAAAACATTGGCAACCCGAATTATTCACATGGAATAAATTACAACAATTCAATACCTTTCACACACATGGGTCTTAATGCGGATGTATCCGAATTCCTTCCCAGCGACAAATTGGGTTTAACCCTCTACTATGTTAATGGATGGGATTCTTTCATTGATAACAACGAGTCAAAGTCATACGGAGCCTACCTTACATATACACCAAATGATGACTTCTTCATTTCCTTTGCGACTATATACGGTAATGAAGGTTGGAATAAACGCACAGGCGGAAGTACAACCAATAGTTTTGTAAGTGATAACAACGGTGGAGCTACATTTATGTATGACATTGTAATCAATTATGCATTACCACAAGTAGACAAATTAAGCCTCGGAGCTAACTGGGATTGGGGTCAGATTGAAGACTTTGTTGCCCATGATGTCGATGGAAATGCTGTTATAGACATTAATGAGGGTTTAAGCACTGCTCAATGGTGGTCTGTTGGATTATATGCCAAATATGATTACACAGACGCGCAACAGGGAGCTCTCAGATACGAGTATTTTGATGACACTGACGGCGCAAGGGCCTTTGGCTATTCGATATGGGATATAACCTACACACAAAATATGAAGGTAAGAGAGAATCTCATGCTTAGACCGGAAATCAGGTATATTAAACATAATGCACCTGATGTTCACGAACCTATGGTAGGAGACAGAGGTAACACGGCTGATAGTGAATTCATATTTACTTTTGGTACTGAATACGTATTCTAATGTGTAAATAAGTAGTTACCCCAGGCAAAAGTTGCCGGATGATTATGTTTTATTATGTAGTAGATAGTATGCTGCGCAAATTAGAATTTGTGTAGAAACCCGGGTCAAAACAATCCCTTCCCCGTTTTGACCTGGGTTTTTGTGTTTATGGACCGGCTTTTTTGACGAGATAACAGGATTTGAAAAAGAATCAAGCCGCCTGAGGCGCCCCTCGGAGTAACTTCAAGGTCCGACGCAGTCGGGAGGCATGAAGCGAGAAACAGAGAAAACAAATGACCAAGGGCACAGAGGAAAAGCAAAAAAACTATAGCCTCTATTTAAAATACTTAATGGCCAGGTAACAAGTCTAACGCCATTTTTTGTTGACTAAACCTGTGCGGTAAGAGTGCCTTTATGCTGTTTCTCTGTAAGGGCCAGTTCGAAAAGGCAATTAGCTGCCTTAGCCACCTTTTCTGCCCCACCCGGCAGAAAATATATTTCACCGCAACCATTACACACCCACGCCCTTAATCCTGAAAGTCGAATCTTGACCCCTTCCCTTTCAAATTCCTGAGAGATTAGTTTTTTCTCTAAGCTATCGCCACATTCTGAACAGGGTTTTTCCATTAATCCTTTTTCTTTTTTCATTACATCTTTCCTCTTTGGGTAGAGCTAACCCACCATGGTTTTTGAGGTATGTAGGCAGTAACTATATCTATTAAATCAGACCTTGAGTATTCACAAACAACATGTAGAGAAGAAATTGCAGCCTTTTTAAAATGAAATCTGCCTAAAATAAGACACCGACAATCATCAGGGTAATTTTCTATAATCCTGCTCTCACCTGTAACAGCTTCAATAATATTTGCCTCATAAAAACCTTCTGCTATCATGTGGCGAATAGCATGAATCCTTACCCTATATTTCCCGGATACTACAAGCCGTTTAATCCTTTCAAGTAGAACATTCTCTTGGGACATTTTCATCAATAGTATTCTAACATATTCGACTTTGCAAGGGGAAAATGCGTCTAAATGTGTCTAGGTGTCATATAGATAATAGGGATTATATTTTATGTGTTTAATGGATGGTATGCTGCGCAAAGCTGAGCTTAGCTCTGCAAATTGAAATTTGTGTAGAAGCCCAGGACAAAACAATTCCTCCCCCGTTTTGCCCTGGGTTTTTGTGTTTATGGATTCCCCCTTTGAGAGTTCAAACATCCCCCTATCCCCCTTTGAAGGGGGACTAAGGGGGATGTACTAACAATCTCACCTATCTTATTTCCCGTAGTTTCTCAGTTCTTCCGTTGTCTTAAATGTAATCTGTTTTTCCCCGTGCGATTGGGCAAGGGACTTAAGTTCCTCAAATGCCGAAAAGAGGTTGCGACTCATTGCAGAGATTTGTTCGAAGTCGAGGAGTCCCATTCCCCAGAGAAAGGTAAAGCACCTTTTCCTGAGACCCGCACTCAGTTCGGGATAGCATTCCTCTATCTCCCTTTCCCTTGCTTCCTGAGTGTCATAGGAGGGCTTTCCACTCTTTACAAGACGGCTGTCAATATACACGTTCCACAGGTATTTGTATCTCCTGAATGCACCGGTACCTTCGCGGGGTATAAGACTATCTTTGTACTTAAACTTCTCGTCTAACTGGTCTGCCACATGCATGAGTTCATGCCTGATCCGGCCCTCGATATTATCTAATGAATCCACTATCTCCAACTCCAGTGATTTGTTATCTTCGCTGAGATAGTTCATGTCTATGGGAGAGTCTGAAGGGGGATGTTTAATTGTTATTTGTTCCAGTTTTTTATCAATACCCAACTCCCTGACAACGTCCTCAATCATCTTACATATCTGTTTACTATTTTCAAAACCTTCAACAATATTAATCATAGATATACGCCTTTCTATAAGTTTTATCCTGCTTTCACGTGGGGGAAAATATTGCTTTTTAAGTCACGACAATATTATTAAAACGGTCATGTAAATTCAACTTTTTTATCTAAATGAAAAATTAAACAGGACGCACCCGCCAAACTATCCGTCGGGCAGGGATTATCGCAGATGTACACAGATAAAAAAGAATTAAAGCATTGAGGGATTAAGGGATCGAAGAAGTAACGAATGACTAATGACAGCGAAGCCGTACGACAAATTACTTGCCGACATCTTTGATATTTTCAATATTTATCAGTGTTGTCCGGTTAAGTTTTTGCATGCGTGGCTTTTGTCATACCCGAATGCCTTTATCGGGTATCTAAATGCCCGTTTATCCTAGATTCCCGCTAAAAGAATGCGGGAATGACAGCTTTTGGACAATTAATGGAACACATGCAAAAACTTAACCGGACAATGCTGAATATTTATAGAATATTCCAAAATAAGAATCCTTTACAGAGTATTAGTATAAATGATTGACTAATCAGTTGACAGGATGTAAATTTACATTAAGCAAGAGATGTTAAAACTATTTAGCCGCAGATATGCACAGATTAACATCAATAATGTTTTTAAACTAATCTTTCTTAATCTGCGTGAATCTGCGGCAGGCACATTCCTAAATTAACTATGGCTGATTTATTTGATGCAAGGGCAAAGGCTGCAAAAAAATCTCCACTGGCCGATCGGATGAGGCCGCAAAGCCTGGCTGAATTTGTCGGACAGGAACACCTCGTCGGACCTGACAAGATTCTCAGAGGATTTATGGAAAGAAGAGAATTGGTATCAATGATTTTCTGGGGGCCTCCCGGTGTAGGAAAAACTACATTGGCCTTAATTGTCGCCAGGGCAATGGGTGTTCACTTTGTCTCTTTTTCCGCTGTGTTATCAGGCGTCAAGGATATTCGTGCCGTCATAGAAGACGCCAAACAGCAGCTTAAATATTACGGCAAAAGAACTATTCTTTTTGTCGACGAGATACACAGATTCAATAAGGCCCAGCAGGATGCCTTTCTCCATCATGTGGAAGACGGCACTATTACACTGATTGGCGCTACTACGGAGAACCCTTCATTTGAGGTCAATGCACCCCTTCTCTCACGCTGCAAGGTGTTGGTTCTGGAACAACTCTCTGCTGACAATATCAAAAGCATAATAACCAATACCTTAGCAAATAAGGAACGTGGGCTTGGCAATTTAGAAATAGCAATAGACGATGACGCCTTCAATTTTATCGTTGATCTTTCTCATGGAGAGGCGAGGGTTGCCCTGAATACACTTGAATCGGCCATAATGCTGACAAAGCCCGATAAGGAAAATAAGAGGAAAGTTACCTTAAAAATTGCACAGGAAGCCATGCAGCGAAGGGCGCTTCTTTACGATAAAGGCGGGGAGGAGCATTACAACGTAATTTCCGCCTTTATCAAATCCATGCGCGGCAGTGATCCGGACGCAGCCCTATATTGGCTGGCACGTATGCTGGAAGCGGGAGAAGACCCTCTCTTTATTGCGCGGCGTATGGTTATTTTTGCCTCTGAGGATATTGGCAATGCCGATCCATCAGCTGTTCAGGTGGCAGTTGCAGTGAAGGATGCATTTCATTTTGTCGGTATGCCGGAGGGGTGGATACCTCTGTCACAGGGAGTAACCTATCTTGCCTCTGCACCAAAGAGCAATGCCTCTTACAAAGCCTATTTAGAAGCATTAAATGATGTTAAAGAAAAAGGAGCATTGGGGGTGCCGCTTCACATCAGAAATGCGCCAACACCCCTGATGAAAGATCTTGGTTATGGAAAGGGGTACAAATATCCGCACAATCATGGCGGCCATATAGAACAATCCTATTTACCGAAGGAGCTTCAAGGCAAAGAATACTATAAACCGACAGACAATGGTTTTGATAAAGAGATTAAAAAACGAATGGCATTTTACAAAGCAAAACGAAAGCAGGCAAAATAGTACGATTTAAATCATTCAATTTTATTTTTGACCGAGCCTTAATCATCCTCAAGTTTGTCTAATTCTTTTAAGAGTTCTTCCTGTTTTGCAGATAGTTTCTTTGGCATGTCTACTATTATTCTTACTAATTGGTTACCATTTCTCCCGTCTTTTGTCTTAATTCCCTGTCCTGTCATTCTTAAGGTTTGATTGGATTGTGTGCACTTTGGTATCTTTAACATTGCTTTGCCGCTCAGGGTTGGGACTTCTATTTCTCCGCCTAAAGCAGCTTTAGTAAAAGGAACATTTGCATCGTATTGAATATCCATGCCCCTTCTCTCAAAATAGGGATGCGGCGCTATATTAACACATATATACAAATCTCCTGTGCTTCCACCCCTGATACCAGCTTCACCCTGACTGGAAAGTCTTAATGTAGCGCCGTCCTTGATCCCGGCAGGTATCTTAACTGACAAGGATCTGTCTTTAGATGTCCGCCCTTCGCCGTTACAATTATTGCATGGGTTACCAATCTTCCTCCCGGAACCGTTACAATTAGGACAGGGGTTGCTAATGGTAAAAAACCCTCCGACAGGTTTTTGCTGTCTGCTTATATGTCCTGTGCCATTACACTGTGAACATACAGTCGACGCTCCGTTTTTGGCACCTGTTCCTCTGCATGTTTCACATGCTTCATTCTTTGTGAATCGGAGCTGCTTCTCACATCCTAATGCAGCATCAGTAAAAGAAATTGTCATGTTGTGCCTGAGGTCTGAACCCCTCTGAGGCCCGCCTCTTTCTCTGTAAAATCGTTTACCAAATATATCTCCAAATATATCCCCAAAACTACTGAATATATCAGAACTGCTTTCAAAACCATGGAAACCCATATCCTCAAGTCCTGCCTGCCCCCTTAAGTCGTACATCTTCCTTTTTTCAGGGTCACTGAGCACTTTGTAGGCATTTGCAGCTTCCTTGAATTTTTGTTCGGCTTCCTTATCTCCCGGATTTTTATCCGGATGATATTTGAGGGCCAGCCTTCTGTACGCTTTCTTCAGTTCGTCATTGGTTGCATTTTTACTTACCCCTAATACCTCATAGTAGTCACGTTCTTTAACATTACCGTACACCATATTTATACCTTTTTAATTAGTCGTACATTAAGAATTCCATCGGAATAGTCTGCTTCTATTTTTTCACTGAAACACTTGGCAGGTAATTGCACTTGCCTCTCAAAATACCCGTAACACAATTCTTCTATATGGCGTGGGCCGGCTATCGTCCCGTATGGGGCAGGTCTTTCACCCCTTATAAACAAAACATCATCTTCCAAAGATATATCAATATCTTCCTGAAGTGTGCCCGGAAGCGCAACATTAAGCACAACCTCTTCTTCCGTTTCATACATATTTATCTGCGGTGTGAAAGATATTTCTTTTGTTGATGTGAAACGATTGAAGAAATCACTGAATAATTCATTCACTTCCTGTTGCAATCTTTGAAGTTCCTGCCACGGGTCCCACTTTTCTATGGCCATCGGTACTTTCCCTTATTTTAATATCACTTTGGCTGATTAAGAACGGCGAGTTTATTGTATTGTGTCATTTGCTACGGAAAATTTTGAGGTTTTACCGAATTCAAACTCAGATAAAAAAAGGGTGAGGATTTTCTTCCTGCTGAATTCAAGATATCCAATGCATGGATTTTTTAACTACTTAGAATTTCAACATATACGCCGACTCGATACATTCCATTTTTTCTATTGATAAGAGGGTCTCCTGGGAAACTACTGCATCAACATTTAAGACTATCATCGCCACGCCGCCAGTCCCTTTCCTGCCAAATGTCATGTGTCCTATATTTACATCCTGATCGCCCAGCATCTTACCTATGTCCCCTATCAAACCCGGTTTATCCTGCCCAAATAAAATCATGACATGGCCAATGGGGTCCATGTCAACGCGATAATCATTTATTGTCTCTATTTTAGGTTCACTATTTTTAAATACGGTGCCTGAGACAGAGCTTTCACCGTTATCTGTATTAATCCTGGCAAAAATAAGGTTAGTATAGTCCTCCGCTGCACTGCTTATTATTTCATTAATCTTTATTCCTCTCTCATCAGCCAGTATACGGGCATTTATGATATTTATGCCCTCATCTAAAACATGTTTCAACATGCCGGCCAACAGACTATCTGTTAAAGGGTGTATATTATCCTTAGAAATGCCACCGCTGTACTGTATGTCTATGGATTTTATCCTGCCCTTTACCAACTGGATTAAGAGTGATCCCATTTTCTCTGTTAATGTTATATAGGGTTTAAGCTGCTTAAATTCTTCCGGGCCTTGCACGGGCACGTTGACCGCATTTCGTATATTATTGTCCTTTAAGGCCCCTACCATCTGTTCTGCCGCATCCCTGGCTACTGCATATTGGGCTTCCTCTGTCAGGGCGCCAAGATGTGGCGTTGGAAGGACGTTGTCAAGTGTCAACAGTTTATTGCCTTCCGGTGGCTCTTTCTCAAAGACATCAATTGCGGCTCCCGCCACCTTACCACTTACAAGCGCCTCATAAAGTGCATCCTCCGAAAGTATACCGCCCCTTGCACAGTTTATTATTCTTACCCCGTCTTTCATTAACGCAAATTCACGACTGGAAATCAGATTTTCAGTATCACTAGTTAAGGGAATATGTAAAGTTATATAATCTGCTTGTTTATAAATGTCGTCAAGGTTCTTAACAAGTTGTACATTCAGCTTTGGAACTGTTTCATTCGAGACAAAGGGATCATATCCCAACACCCTCATCTCCAGCGCAATAGCACGTTTTGCGACTTCTTTCCCGACCTTACCCAACCCAATTATGCCAAGTGTTTTCCCGGAAACTTGAGTACCCATAAATTTTTTACGTTCCCACTTTCCCTCACGAACAGAATTGTATGCCTGCGGTATATTCCTTGATAAAGCTAAAAGAAGCGTAATTGTATGCTCTGCCGTTGATGTTGTGTTGCCTCCAGGGGTATTCATTACGATAATCCCTTTTTTTGTAGCGGCAGGCACGTCAACGTTGTCAACCCCGACACCGGCCCGGCATATTGCACGAAGTCTGGCTGCCTTTTCAATAATTTCCGGCGTACATTGGGTGCTGCTCCGGATAATCAAGCCGTCATACTTACCTATCTCTTTTTTCAATTCTTCCGGTGTAAAATCTGTTTTTGTTGTTACATGAAAATCCGCATTTTCCAAAATTGTCTTACATATATCCGGAAGATTGTCTGATATTAATATCTTCATGTTTTTAAATATTTATTATAAAATAATTTGATAGTATAAGAATTTCCATTTTAAGTCTATGGTAGTTAAGTCTTTAGATTATTCCAGGCGACTCAAACCTACCCGCTTCCGCCAGAATGCACGTCGCCCGCACGTGCCGGTACGGACGGGGACTGGCGAACGGCAAGGCCGGGGGAAGCCTTGATGACGCAAAATTAATGCTGGCGGTCGAACTGAGTTAAATACTAACATGCGTTTTGGTGAAAATCAAATGCAATCTGTCTCGCAAAAGCTTTAACGATTATCAATTTAATATTATCATTAAGCACAAAAACCTTTTGATTTTTAATACGAATTTTACTATATCTAAATAATAAAATGTTGTTTAGAATGAAATAGTTTTACAGTATTCTAATTCATAAAATTGACGGAGGGGTAAAATGATACTTGGTAAATTGATTTTGATTAACCACTGGTTTCATCTTTCTGCCGCAGCCCTCTTAGTAGGGGGTATGATTTTTCTCGTGGCAATATTACGGCCTGTGTTGGGAAGAAGCTCATCGGTTTCCGGGATAGGCACATTTGCAAATGATGTTCATGAAAGATTTCGTATTTATGTTGGAATATTAGTAGGGGTACTTATTGTTACTGGAATCCTTAATTCGGTTGACGGCATTATGTCTGCTGCGGAGGCTGGCTTTAGTTCAGGGTATAAAACTGTTATGCGCATTAAGGTTACACTGGCGGTTTGCCTCTTTATTATTTACGGTGTAAATGCCTTTTTGATCAAAGAAGAAAAGACGGATAAAGATTGTTCATGCTTAATCCAGCCTCCTGTTCATAAGAAAATATTACAGGTAATTGCCCTGGTATTGGTTTTTGTAATACTGTTTTTAGCTGTATCATTGAGATTTTATTAATTAACGTGAGCTAAGCTCAGCTTTGCCTGATTACTTTCTAAATAACTTCTCCAATGTCTTTCGGGCATTCAGAAAAACGCTTGACTTTCATATTAAGCAAAGTAGAATTAATTATTGAATAAATTTCTTTTTTTGCCGATAAGAAGTATTATGCATTAAAATTAATATGTATGAATTAGTTGTAGAGAAAACATTTGCCGGCGCTCACAATTTACGGGGTTACGATGGAGATTGTGAAAAGCTGCATGGCCATAACTGGAAGGTAGAAGTAACACTTAAATCGGAAAAGCTCGATGGGTTAGGTATGGTCGTGGATTTTAAGATTGTAAAAAAGACACTCGAAGAGATACTTTCTCGTTTTGATCATTCTTATTTAAATGAACTCGAAGAATTTAACCAGAAAAATCCTACAACGGAAAATGTTTCAAAAGTAATATATGATAATTTCAGCGAAAAGTTACCTCCAGAAATACTCATTACCAAAGTAAAAACATGGGAATCTGAAAATTGCGCAGCTGCATATTACGTATAAGCCGTTCTTTTACAAGTCATAAGTGAATATTAATTTAGACACTCCTATTCTTCAATTAGCTTTAGATTTTATTAACTTAAGACGCGCTGTTAAAGTAGCCAAAGAAGCTGTTGATGCAGGGGTTGACTGGATTGAGGCAGGCACTCCCCTGATTAAGAGCGAAGGGTTAGATTCTGTCAGGACACTTCGGAAAGAGTTTCCAACGAAAACGATAGTTGCTGATATGAAAACAATGGACGCAGGCCGACTGGAAATGGAAACTGCCGCTAAAGCCGGAGCAGATATAGCAGTCGTTATGGGTAGCGCACCAGACTCAACTATAAAGGAGTGTATAAGTGCAGGGAAAAATTACGGAATAAAAATAGAAGTCGATTTCCTTGGAATTGCCGATTGTGTCGAGCGTGCAATAGATGTTGAAGAATGGGGAGCCGACTTTATAGGTGTTCATACCGCTATTGACGAGCAAATGCTGGGTAATGATCCCTTTGAAAGACTTTCGAAAATTTGCTCAAAGGTTAACATCCCCGTTGCCGTTGCAGGAGGCATTAATTCTGAAACGGCTGTTGACGCAGTAAATGCAGGTGCAAAAATTATAGTGGTAGGTGGTGCAATTAGCAAAGCAACCGACATAAGAACCGCTACTGCTAATTTAAAAAAAGCTATATCAAATCGTAAACGGATAGCTGCAGATTTCTTTAAAAGGGCTGCAGACGACAATATCCATGAAATATTAGAGAAGGTTTCTACCGCAAATATATCTGACGGTAGCCACCGTCTTAAAGGAATCACCGGTCTCAAATGCATAAGTTTGGAAACTAAGATGGTCGGACAGGCAGTAACTGTTCGAACATACCCCGGAGACTGGGCAAAAACAGTTGAGGCGATAGATAAGGCTGAAAAAGGAAATATAATAGTTATTGATTCCGGTGGTATAGGCCCTGCCGTATGGGGAGAGCTTGCCACACACAGCGCAATACAGAAAAAGCTTGGGGGGGTTGTCGTAAACGGTGCAGTTCGAGATAGTAGTGAGATCAGGAAATTAAAGTTTCCTACATTTGCAAAACTGGTAATGCCAAATGCAGGAGAGCCTAAAGGTTTTGGCGAGATAGGCATAACTTTAAATATTTCAGGGATTACAATAAATAACGGCGATTGGATTATTGGCGATAGTGACGGCCTGATTGTAATACCAAAGCGTGAAGCAAAAGAAATGGCTAACCACGCAATGGACTGGTTGGAAAAAGAAAACAGGATCCGTGAAGAAATATCTCAAGGAAAGACTTCTCTTGGAGAAGTTATGGAATTATTAAAATGGACAAAAAAATAGGTACTTCAAGGAGTTGCATGTAATGAAATGTGAATCATGCAATAAAAAACTGGCGACAGTGCATCTCACCGAAATTGTAGAAAACGAGAAGAAAGAAAGGCATTTCTGTGAGGATTGCGCTCAAAACGTTACAAATCATTTCCCTAAAGCCCCTTCCCCATCTGATATTTTAACAAGTCTTATTAACCAGGTATCTCCGGAAATAAGAGAAATGTCAAAAATGACTTGCCCTGTATGCGGACTTTCTTATCTGGAATTCAGGTCTCAAGGTCGTCTGGGC
>ERZ1292630.4920-Hain-H41-02um-R3-4920-length-11165-cov-5_pt1 | contig 11165 bp, 12 predicted proteins | sample MGYA00564408_ERZ1292630 | MGnify/ENA primary metagenome ERZ1292630 (study PRJEB36523, sample SAMEA6512641) | groundwater metagenome | collected 2019-01-08 | study: AquaDiva: Metagenomics assemblies of 32 groundwater samples | reverse complement strand
AGGTGAGGGGGAGTGAGTGGGGTTCAGAGGGGCAAGTTTATGCTGGGGCGTCAGATAGCGGTTGACACCACCCCTTCATGCGCCTAGGTTTCACGGACAATCAGCCAAGTGGGTGAGCGTTCGCTCGCCCCACCCGTCGGCCATCGGCGCTCGCGCCGGATGTGCTACCGGAGTCCCTGCAGCAGCGGCGAGCACGGTCACGTGCGCGCGCGTTGTTCATGCGCGGATCCGGAAACAACGGGTTCGCGTTCTTGTTTTCCCCGTCTCGAGGTACCGAGTCATTCAGGACACCACCAAGCGGCCGCCACGCGTCAACCGGCAGATTCGCATCAGCCCAGTGCGCGTGATCGGTGCCGATGGCTCCCAGCTGGGCATCATGGAAGTTGATGCGGCGTTGTCACAGGCCGTGGAGCAGGGGTTCGACCTGGTTGAAGTGGCGCCGCTGGCGCGCCCCCCGGTGGTCCGCATCATGGACTACGGCAAGTACAAGTTCGAGATGGCCAAGCAGGCGCGACAGGCCAAGAAGAAGCAGCACGTGATCCTGCTCAAGGAAGTGAAGTACCGTCCTGGCATCGAGGACCACGATTTTGATACCAAGACGCGGCATGCCCGGCGCTTCCTGGGTGAAGGCAACAAGGTGAAGGTGACATTGATGTTCCGCGGCCGTCAGATTGCCCACCCCGAGCTTGGCAGGGCGGTGGTCGACCGGGTTGCATCTGAACTTGCGGACGTGGCAAAGGTCGAGGTTTCGGCCAAGCTCGAAGGCAAGTCACTGACCATGATTCTCACGTCAAAGTAGGCGAGGTCTGCATATGCCAAAAATGAAGCGTCACTCCGGCGCCAAGAAGCGCTTCTCGGTCACCGGGACGGGCAAGGTGCGCCGCCTGAAGGCCTACAAGAGCCACATCCTCACGAAGAAGACGTCCAAACGGAAGCGTAATCTTCGCCGTCCCACGATCGTGGAAACCAACGGTGAAGCCAAGAAAATTAAGCGCCTGTTGTCGGCGTAAGGAGGAGCGATGCCCCGCGTAAAGAACACCCCGACGCGCCTCAAGCGCAGAAAGCAGGTCATGAAGGCTGCCAAGGGCTACTACGGTGCCCGCAGCAAGCTGTGGCGTCCGGCCAAGGAAGCGGTGGAGCGCGCCTGGCGCTACGCCTACCGGGACCGGAAGAACAAGAAGCGCGAGTTTCGCCGGCTGTGGGTCATCCGCATCAATGCGGGCGCCCACCTCAACGGCATGAACTACTCGAACTTCATCAATGGCCTGATGAAGGCGGGCATCGAGATCGATCGCAAGATCCTCTCGGATATCGCCATTCAGGATCCGACGGCGTTTACCGCGCTCGCCGAGAAGGCCCGCACCGCGCTGACCACCGCCGCGTAAGCAGCGACGAATCAGTACTGACCGGCAGGGGGCCTTCTGGTTCTCTGCCGGTTTTGCGTGGGGGATACGGATGACGGATGACAGATGACAGATGACGGATGACAGATGACGGATGATGGACGTCGGTGGCAGTTCGCATGCCGCACCCCTCCCACGCTACATTTCTCACGTCCGTCATCCGTCATCCGTCATCTGCCATCTGATATGATCCTCGACGAATTCCGATCGGCCGCTGACGCGCTGCGTCGTGATGGCCCTGCGCAGGTGGCCGCCGCCACGACGCTGGACGCCTGGACCGAGGCGCGCACCGCGCTGGTGGGGCGCACCAGTGGGCGCTTGTCCGACCTGATGACCGCGCTGGGTACCCTGCCCAAGGAAGACCGACGCGAAGCGGGGCAACTGGCCAACGCCGTCAAGCAGGAGCTCGAGGCGCTGCTCGACGCGCGCCACGGCGAGCTTGCGCGCGCGCAGCACAAGGGCCCCGCCATCGACCGCAGCCTGCCGGGGCGCGCCACGTGGCACGGCACCGTGCATCCGGTGTCGCTGGTCATCGACGAGGTCATCGAGATCTTCCGGGAGCTGGGCTTCACCATCGCGCTCGGCCCGGAGGCCGAGCAGGCGTGGTACAACTTCGGCGCGCTCAACTTCCCGGCCGACCACCCGGCGATGGACCTGCACGACACACTGTACCTCGACGACGGCCTGGTGCTGCGCACGCACACGTCGCCGGTGCAGGTGCGCACGCTGCAGCAGTATCCGCCGCCGATCCGCATCCTGGCGCCGGGCAACGTGTACCGCCGCGATTTCTTCGATCCGTCGCACGCCCCGATGTTCTCGCAAATCGAGGGACTGGTGGTGGACGAGGGCATCACCTTCGCCGACCTCAAGGCGACGCTCACGCGCTTTGCCAACCGGTTCTTCGGCGAGACGAAGACGCGCTTTCGCCCGTCGTTCTTCCCGTTCACCGAGCCGTCGGCCGAAATGGACGTGCTGTGCGGCGTCTGCAAGGGAAGCGGCTGCCCGGTGTGCAAGCAGAGCGGCTGGGTGGAAATCCTCGGCTCGGGGATGGTGCATCCCGCGGTGCTCGAGAACGCCGGCTTGGACAGCGAGAAGTTCACCGGGTGGGCGTTCGGCATGGGGCCGGCGCGCACCGCCATCTCGCGTCACGGCATTCCCGACATCCGCATGCTGTACGATTCGGACGTGCGCTTCCTGGAGCAGTTCGCCCGATGAACATCTCCCATGACTGGCTGCGGGCCTTCGTTCCGCATACGCTGAGCGCCGAGCGGGTGCGTGACCTGCTCACCGCGCACGCGGCGACCGTGGAGGGCTTCGAGCGGCTGCGCGCCGACCTCGCGACGTTCGTGGTGGCGCGCGTGGTCGAAACCGAGAAGGTGCCCGACACCAAGCTGTCGTTCAACAAGGTGGACGACGGATCGGGGACGCTGCTCGAGGTCGTGTGCGGCGCGCCCAACGTGACGGCCGGCAAGAGCTATCCGTTCGCGCGCACCGGCACTCTCATGCCCTCGGGCATCAAGATCGAGAAGCGCAAGATCCGCGGCTTCACGAGCAACGGCATGTTGTGCTCGGCGAACGAACTCGGGTTGGGTGAAGACCAGGCGGGCATCCTGGAACTCGAGACCGATGCCGCACCCGGCACGCCGCTGCTGAGCGTGCTGCCGCTGGGTGACGTGCGCCTGGTGCTGGATGTCCTGCCCAATCGCCCCGACCTGCTGTCGCACCTGGGCGTGGCGCGCGAGCTGAGCGCCGTCAGCGGCGTGCCGATGCGGAGTCCGCTCGACGCCATGCTGCCGGCCGAGGCCGACGGTGCGCCGGCCGGCCGAAGCGTTGACCTGGGTAACACCGCACGCGACGCGCATCAGGCGTCGAGCGGCGGCGCGACCGTTCGCCTGGAGGACGCCGAGGGTTGTCCTCAGTACCTGGGAGCGGTCATCCGCGGCATCACCGTGGGCCCGAGCCCGCGCTGGCTTGCCGAGCGCGTGGAGGCCGCCGGCGTTCGCTCGATCAACAACGTCGTGGACGTCACCAACTACGTGTTGCACGGGCTCGGTCAGCCGATGCACGCGTTCGACCTCGGCACGCTCGCCGAGTCGACCATCGTGGTGCGCCGCGCGCGCGAGCGCGAGAAGATGGTGACGCTCGACGGCGTGGAACGCGCGCTGACCGCCGAGATGACGATGATCGCCGACGCGCGGCATAGCATCGCGGTGGCGGGCGTGATGGGCGGACGCGACTCGGAGGTGACCGACAAGACCACGGACCTGTTTCTCGAAGTGGCGTATTTCGACCCCAAGCGCACGCGCCGCACCCGGCGCGCGTTGGGGCTGTCCACCGACGCCAGTTATCGCTTCGAGCGCGGCATCGACCCGCAGGGCGGCGAGACGGCACTGCGCGTGGCGGTGGCGCTGATGGTGGCGGTGGCCGGTGGGCGAGCGGACGGTGGAATGATCGGTGTCGGCAAGGCACCGGCGGCGCTGCCGGCGGTGAAGCTGCGCCCGTCACGCGTGGCCGCGGTGCTGGGAGCGGAGGTAAGCCCGGATGAGATTCGGCGGTACCTTACGGGGATTGGGTTCGGGGTGGCGGGTGGGGCGGCAGGTGGTGGGTTCGCGGTGGCGGGTGAATTGGTGGTGACGCCGCCGTCGTGGAGACGCGACGTGACGCACGAAGTCGACCTCATCGAAGATGTGGCGCGCCTGCACGGCTATGATCGCCTGCCCGAGACCATCGAGGCATATCGTCCAACCACCGTTCCTGATCATCCGCTGCACCTCACCGGGCTGCGCGTCCGCGACACGCTGGTTGCCGCCGGCCTCGACGAGGTGCGCCCGATCCCGTTCGTCAAGGGAGATGATGCGTCGCACTGGCGCGTCACGAACCCGCTGGCCGAAGACGAGCCGCACCTGCGCATCTCGCTGCTGGAGTCCCTGGCGCCGCGGGCCGAGTACAACCTCACGCGCATGCAGGGTGATGTGCGGATCTTTGAAGTAGGGTCGGTCTTCCGAGGCAGAGGCCGAGGCACAGTGGAGGAAGAGGTACGCGTGGGGATCGTGGTGATGGGTGCGCGAGCACCTCGGCATTTCACCGACGGTGCCACGCCCCCGGTCATTGACGCCTGGGACGCGAAGGCGCTGGCCGAGCGCGCGGCTCGCGCGGCGTACCCCACCGGACTGGTGGAGCTGGTTGCCGGCGAGGAGCCGGTGATCTGGAGCGTGGAGGTTGGTGGGCGGTGGATGGGGGACGTGCGGCGACTGGCACTCGATGCGCCTCCGTGGGCCACCCCCGCTTTCGGGATCGAACTCATTCTTGGGGCGATGCCGCTCGCGGCGGTCGCTGCGCCCGGCACGGCGGTGCATGGTGGCGCGCTTCCCGTGGCGGTGCCTCCGGCGCCGCCCGTGCAATACACGGCGCTCCCCGTCACGCCGGCCGCCGTGTTCGACCTGGCCCTGCTGGTGCGCGACGACCTGCCGGCAGGCGATGTGGAGCGCGTGCTGCGCGCGAGTGGCGGCGACATGCTGGAGCGCCTGGAGCTGTTCGACGAGTTCCGCGGCCATGGAGTTCCGGACGGCATGCGTTCGCTCGCCTGGCGGTTGACCTTCCGGCATCCGGAACGCACTCTACGCGACAAGGAGATCGAGGGTCGCCGTACGCAGCTTCTCAAGTCACTGGAGAACCAACTCGGTGTCAAACCCCGCACGGCCTGACGTCGCCGCATTCAGCGAACTCTCGTTCCTCATCCATCAGGTGGGTGAGGAACTGAGCGGCTTCCGCAAGCGCGCGCTGCAGGCGGAATCGAGGCTCAAGAGCATCGCCGCCGGCACGGGCGGCTCGTCGCTGGCGGCGGAGGAGCGCGTCGCCCAGCTCGCGGCGGAGAACGCCCGGCTGAGGGAACGGCTCTCGCAGGCCGAGGTGCAGGCGTCCAAGATGCTGGACCAGGTGGTGTTCCTGCGGCAGCAGCACGTCATGGAGGGCGGAGCGTGAGCGCGGCCAAGCACAGCACCAAGGTCACGATCTGCGGCGAGGACTATGCGATCCGCTCGGATTCCCCTCCCGAGCACACCCGGGCGGTGGCGGCCTACGTGGACGCCAAGATCCGCGAGGTGCTGGACAGCGCGACCGTGGTCGAGTCGCACAAGGCCGCCATCCTCGCGGCCCTGCAGATCACCGACGAGCTGTTCCAGGCGCGGGCCGATCACGTCTCGATGGCTGCGGAGATGGGAACGCTTTCCGGAGAGTTGCGGCGGTGGCTTCCTCCTGCCAAACGACAGGGGTGAGTGCGGGGTCTGGGGGTCTGGTGAGTAGGGTGAGTGTGGTGCAGGGTGCAGAGAGGGGGGCCAACCGGCCCCCTTTTCCGTTGCCAGCCAGTGACGCGCTTGGTACTATTGAGGGTGTCTCGGAGTTCGAGCACGTAGGTTCAAGCAGCCTCGGCAGTTAGGTCGTCCCACCGCGCCCCTTTCGTCGGGGCCCGGCCGGCCGGTCTGCTCGCCCACGGCGCTGCACCCCGCGCGCACGATGCTCCGGACCATTCCCACATAGCGGCAGGTGGTCGACGCCGCCCCTTGGAGCATACTGAATATGTTGTCCCCTATGCTGATTGCCGTGATCACCGGCGCGGCCGGACTCGCCGTAAGCGTGATCACCTTCGTCGTGGGCCGCTCGCAGGGCAGGTCGGCCGAACGCGACGCCCGGAACGCGGCGCGCGAGACCGCCGAGCAGATGGCCAAGCGCATCGTCGGCGAGGCGGAACGCGACGCCGATGGCCTGCGCAAGCAGGCAGTGCTGGCGGGCAAGGAAGAAGTGATGAAGTCCCGCGAGGAGTGGGAGGCCGAGGCCCGCCACCGTCGCGGAGAGATCGAGATCGAGGAAAAGCGGCTCATCGATCGCGAGAACCAGCTCGACAAGAAGGTCGAGCTCCTCGAGCAGCGTGATCGCGACCTCGGACGCCGGGCCAGCGACCTGGGGCGCAAGGAGAAGGGCGTCGAAGAGCGGCAGGCCGAGCTCGACAAGCTGGTGGGCGACGAACGCCGCCGTCTGGAACAGGTGGCCGGCCTGTCGGCGCAGGAGGCGAAGGCCGAGCTGATGAAGCGGATGGAGGAGGAGGCCCACGCCGACGCCGCCAACAAGATCCGCGAGATTCGCGAGTCGGCGAAGCGCAATGCCGATCGGGAGGCCAAGAAGATCGTGGCCCTCGCCGTGCAGCGCATCGCCGCCGAGCACACGTCGGAGATCACGCAGACCGCGGTTGCGCTGCCCAAGGACGAGATCAAGGGGCGCATCATCGGCCGCGAGGGGCGCAACATCCGCGCCTTCGAACTGGCCACCGGCGTGGACGTGATCATCGACGATACGCCCGATTCCGTGGTGATCTCGTGCTTCGACCCGGTGCGTCGCGAGACGGCGCGCCTGGCGCTGTCGCGCCTCATCGAGGACGGGCGCATCCACCCGGGGCGGATCGAGGAAGTGGTGGAGAAGGCGCGCAAGGAAGTCGACGCGGGCATCATCGAGACGGGCGAGCGCGCGGCCTACGACGTGGGCATCCACGGCCTGCACCCCGAGCTGGTCAAGCTCATCGGGCGCATGAAGTGGCGCACCAGTTATGGGCAGAACATCCTGAATCACTCCAAGGAAGTGGCGCACCTGGCCGGCATCATGGCCGCCGAACTCGGACTCGACGTCGCGCTGTGCAAGCGCGGCGCGCTGCTGCACGACGTGGGCAAGGTGCTGACGCACGAGCACGAGGGCACGCACGTGCAGCTGGGCGTGGAAGTGGCCACCAAGTACGGCGAGAGCCCGTCGGTGGTGAACTGCATCGCGGCGCACCACGACGACGTCCCGCACGAGAGCGAAGAGTCGGTGCTGGTGCAGGCCGCCGACGCGATCAGCGGGTCGCGCCCCGGCGCGCGCCGCGAGGCGTTCGAGACGTACGTCAAGCGCCTCGAGGGGCTGGAGAAGATTGCCGCGAGCTATCGCGGCGTGGACCGCGTGTTCGCCATCCAGGCGGGCCGCGAGATTCGCGTGATCGTGAACCCGGACGACGTGGACGATCTCCGGATGCAGTCGCTCACCGACGAGATCGCGCGTCGGATCGAAGCCGAGCTGCAGTACCCGGGGCAGATCAAGGTCGTCGCCATCCGTGAGAAGAGGACTTCAGACGTTGCCCGCTGAACTGATCGACGGCGTCGCCGTCGCCAAGCTGGTGCGCGCCGACGTGGCGCGCGATACGCAGGCGCTGGTCGAGCGCGGCGTCACGCCGGGGCTCACCGTGGTGCTCGTCGGCGAAGATCCGGCGAGCGCGGTGTACGTGCGTGCCAAGGAGAAGGCCTGCATCGAGGCGGGGATGAACGGAAAGACCATCCGGCTCCCCGCCACCACGCCGCAGGACGAATTGCTCGCGCTCATCGACCGGCTGAACGCCGACACGACGGTGCACGGCATCCTGGTGCAGATGCCGGTGCCGAAGCACATCGACCCGCAGGCGGTGATCCTGCGCATCGCGCCGACCAAGGACGTCGACGGTTTTCACCCGGTAAACGTCGGGCGCGTCTGGATTGGCGAAAAGTCCGGTTTTGCGCCGTGCACGCCTGCGGGGGTCATGGTGTTGCTGGAGAAGGCCGGCGTGGAGGTGTCGGGCAAGAACGTGGTGGTGCTGGGCCGCTCGAACATCGTCGGCAAGCCCATGGTGTCACTGCTGGTGGCGGCGAGCGCCACGGTGACCGTCTGCCATTCGAAGACACGCGACCTTCCGTCGGTGGTGCGGGGAGCCGACATCCTCATTGCCGCCATCGGCAGGCCGGAGTTCGTGACGGCCGACATGGTGAAACCGGGCGCGGTGGTGATCGACGTGGGCATCAACCGCGTGGACGACGCGACGAACGCGAAGGGATACAGGCTCTGCGGTGACGTGCATTTCGCGGGCGTCTCGGCGGTCGCCTCGAAGATCACGCCAGTGCCGGGTGGCGTGGGGCCGATGACCATTGCGATGCTGCTGAAGAACACCGTGCGCGCCGCCACCCAGGGCCTGGATTGACCGCTCGCCGCGGCGGCTCACCGCAGCGCGGCACGACTCCGTCGCTGTTCGACGGGGGCGAGGCCGCCGGCACATCGGCGCGTGCCCTCGTGCGTGACGCGGCACCGGGAGAGACCGCCGAGACGGCGCTCACCATTGCCGATCTCACGCAGACGGCCAAGGCGATTCTCGAGGGCGCGATGCCCCCGCTCTGGATTCGCGGCGAGGTGAGCAACTTCACCGCGCACCGCAACGGGCACTGGTACTTCACGCTCAAGGACGCCACGGCGGCGATCTCGTGCGTGGTGTGGGCGCGCGATGCGTCGCGCATACCGGCCATGCCCGACGAGGGGATGCAGGTGATGGCGCACGGCCAGTTGTCGGTGTACGCCGCGCGCGGGCAGATGCAGTTCATGGTCAGGGCCCTCGAGGCAGAGGGAGAAGGACTGTGGCGCAAGGCGTTCGAGGCCACACGCGCGCGGCTGGAAAAGGACGGCCTGCTCGACCCCGCTCGCAAGAAGCCGATCCCGCGATTCCCGACGCGGGTGGCGGTGGTCACCAGCCCGGACGGCGCGGCCCTGCACGACATCACGTCGGTGATCGCACGGCGCAATCCGACGGTGGACATCATCGTGGTGCCGGCGGCGGTGCAGGGAGAGTCGGCGCCGGCGTCGATCGTTGCGGCACTGGAGCGCGTGGCACGCTGGCGCGGGGCCGACGTGGTGATCATCGGGCGCGGCGGTGGTTCGCGCGAGGACCTGTGGGCGTTCAACGACGAGGCGGTGGCGCGCGCCATCGCGGCCTGCCCGCTGCCAACCATCAGCGCCGTGGGGCATGAAGTGGATGTCACCATCGCCGATCTCGTGGCCGACCTGCGGGCGGCCACGCCGTCGGCGGCGGCCGAGGCGGCGGTGCCGGTGCTCGCCGACATCGTTGCGGGGATCGCCATGCTGCGGGCGACGATGATTGCCGGTGTCCAGCGGCGAGGGACCATCGCCCGTCGCGACCTGCGGCGCATGGCCAGCGACCTGTCCATCCGCGCGCGGCGCAGCGTCGAACGGCGGCGCGCGCGCGTGCAACAGGTGGCAGGGCGCATCGATGCGCTGAGTCCGCTCAATACGCTGGCCCGCGGCTACGCCGTGGCGCGCGATGCGCAGGGTCACGCGCTGGGGTCGGCGACGGCTTTCACGCCCGGCCAGCCTTTTTCGCTCGTGCTGCGCGACGGGCAGGTGGGCGCCACCGTAACCTCGGTACACCCCGGCGCTCTTCCCACCGCCAAGGGAGCTGCCCGATGAGCTTCGAGAGTGACCTGAACCGGCTGGAAGAAATCGCCGCGGCGCTCGACCGGGCGGACCTGTCGCTCGACGAGTCGCTGGCCCTGTTCGAGGAAGGCATCGCGCGGCTGCGCGCGGCATCCGACGCGCTGGCCAAGGCCGAGGGGCGCGTCACGATGCTGGTGGAACAGGCCGATGGCGCCCTGAAGGAACGGGATGCCGGCAACTAGCGCCGTCCCCGACTTTTCAGTGGAGCGCGCCCAGGTGGCGCGCTCGCTCGACGCGTTCTGCGATCATTACCTGCGGGGCGTCGACGCCGCGGTCGCCGAGGCCATCAGGTACTCGGTTCTTGGCGAGGGCAAGCGCCTGCGTGCGATCCTGGTGTCGTCGGCGTTCGACGCCTGCGGTGGCACCGGCGACGTGTCAGCGCTGGCGGCCACGGTGGAAGTGGTCCACGCCTACTCGCTGGTGCACGACGACCTCCCGTGCATGGACGACGACGAGCTGCGCCGCGGTCGTCCGACGGTGCACAAGGTGTTCGGCGTGCCGGTGGCGACGGCGGCGGGGATGGCCATGGTGCCGCTTGCCGCGCGCGCGGCGTGGGATGCGGCGCGCGCGCTGGGGCTCAGCGACGAGGCCAGTGGCGCGATCGTCCGCACGCTGATGCGGGCATCCGGCGGTGGCGGCATGATCGGCGGCCAGTTGCTCGATCTCGAGGGCGAGGGCCAGCGCCTGTCGTATGAAGAACTGGAGCGGATCCACCGATGCAAGACCGGCGCGCTGATCGAGGCGTCGGTGGAGCTGGGAGCCCGCGCGGCCGGCGCTTCAGGGGAGCGGCTGGCGACCTTTGGCCGCTACGGCCGGTGCATCGGGCTGGCCTTCCAGATCGCCGATGACGTACTGGACGTCACGGCCACCAGCGACGAGCTGGGCAAGACGGCGGGGAAGGACCTCGCCTACCAGAAGAGCACGTATCCCGCGCTGTTGGGCATTCAGGGAGCCATCGCGCGGGCCGAGGCGTTGGTGCAGGAAGGGTGCGCGGCGCTCGCCGAGGCCGGGGTGCTCACGGCGGCACTGCAGGCCACCGCTCAATTCATCGTCGCCCGCCGGTCGTGACCGGCTGGCGCTGTCCGAAATAATGATGCATCTCTACCGAATCCCGCTCCGCCCATGACCATCCTCTCGCGCATCGATTCACCGGCCGACCTCAAGGGCCTCTCGTCCCCCGAGCTCAAGCAGCTCGCCGACGAATTGCGGGAGTTCCTCATCGACTCCTGTTCCAGCACCGGCGGCCACATTGGCGCCGGGCTGGGTGTGGTGGAGCTGACGATCGCGCTGCACTACGCGTTCGATGCGCCGCGCGACCAGCTGGTGTGGGACGTTGGCCACCAGGGGTACCCGCACAAGGTGCTCACCGGGCGCCGCGACCGCATGACGACGTTGCGCCAGGAGGGCGGCCTGTCGGGCTTCCTCAAGCGCAGC
>ERZ1292630.4918-Hain-H41-02um-R3-4918-length-11169-cov-4_pt1 | contig 11169 bp, 10 predicted proteins | sample MGYA00564408_ERZ1292630 | MGnify/ENA primary metagenome ERZ1292630 (study PRJEB36523, sample SAMEA6512641) | groundwater metagenome | collected 2019-01-08 | study: AquaDiva: Metagenomics assemblies of 32 groundwater samples | reverse complement strand
CCACTGAGTGGAGGAGACGACGAACATGGTCAATGCGCTCAAGCGGTTTCTGAACACGTTCCTGCTCTTCGAGTTGGTGAAGGGCCTGATGGTCACCGGCCGTCACCTGTTCGCGCGCAAGATCACGATCCAGTACCCGGAGGAACGCACGCCGATGAGCCCGCGCTTCCGCGGCCTGCACGCGCTGCGCCGCTATCCCAACGGCGAGGAACGCTGCATCGCCTGCAAGTTGTGCGAGGCGGTCTGTCCGGCGTGCGCGATTACCATTGAGTCCGAAGAGCGCGCCGACGGCACGCGGCGCACCACGCGCTACGAGATCGACCTGTTCAAGTGTATTTACTGCGGTTTCTGCGAGGAATCATGCCCCGTGGATTCCATCGTCGAAACGCGGATTTTCGAATTCCATTTCGAGAACCGCGGCGAGCACGTGATCACCAAGGAACAACTGCTCGCCGTCGGTGACAAGTACGAAAAACAACTCGCCGCGGATCGCGCGGCGGACGCGAAATACAGGTAATAATTTTTCACCGCAAAGACGCAAAGAGCGCAAAGGATAAAAAATCATTTCTAATGAAATGTAAAAATAACATGGAAAATTTATTTATTAATTCTTTAAATGCTTTTCTTTGCGTTCTTTGCGCCTTTGCGGTGAGATTAAAATAGTTAAATAGTTATGGAATTCAAACAACTCATTTTTTACTTTTTCAGCACGGTGCTGGTATTCGCCGCGGCCATGGTGGTCACCGTGCGCAACCCGGTGAAGGCGGCACTGTTTCTGGTGTTGACCTTCGTCAGCGCCGCCGGGCTGTGGCTGCTGCTGCAGGCCGAGTTCCTCGCGATCGCGCTGGTGCTGGTGTACGTCGGCGCGGTGATGGTGCTGTTTCTGTTCGTGGTCATGATGCTCGACATCAACCTGGTGCGCCTGCGCGAAGGCTTCGGCGAATACCTCCCGATCGGCGGACTGGTGGCGGTACTGCTGGTGGCGGAAATGGTGATCATCCTGAGTTCGGACCATTTCAGCCCGGCGCAGATGCCGGACCCCGGCGCGCTGCCCGCGGGCCACAGCAACACGCGCGAGCTCGGGCGGCTGTTGTACACGGTCTACGCCTATCCGTTCGAAATCGCGGCAGCCATCCTGTTAACGGCCATCGTGGCGGCGATCGCGCTCACGCTGCGCCGCCGCAAGGACACCAAGTATCAGAATCCGGCGCAGCAGATTAATATAAATCCGGGCGAGCGCATGCGCGTCGTGAAGATGCGCACCGAGAAGAAGGTTTAATAATTTTTTAACCGCAAAGGCGCAAAGGACGCAAAGAAAAGACTATGAAAATTTTTGCATTTTTTCTTCCTTTGCGCTCTTTGCGTCTTTGCGGTGAAGAATAATATTTAAAAGGAGCAGGGAGTAAAATGATACCGCTGTCGCATTATCTGATACTCGGGGCGATCCTGTTCTCCCTGAGCGTCGTCGGCATTTTTCTCAATCGCAAGAACCTCGTCATCCTGCTGATGGCGATCGAACTCATGTTGCTGGCCGTCAATCTCAACTTCATCGCGTTCTCGCACTACCTCGGCGACATCGCGGGACAGGTGTTCGTGTTCTTCATCCTCACGGTGGCCGCGGCCGAGTCGGCCATCGGGCTCGCCATCCTGGTGGTGGTGTTCCGTAATCGCCATTCCATCAACGTCGAAGACCTGAGCAGTCTCAAGGGCTAGGCCATGTCCGGATTCGACATCGACTTCAAGCTGATCTACCTCGCGATTCCGCTGTCCTGTCTGGCGGGCGCGGTATTGGCCGGGCTGCTCGGCTGGAAAATCGGGCGCGTCGGCGCGCACACGGTAACCATCCTCGGCGTCGCCGTGGCGTTCGCGCTCTCGGCTTTCGTGGTTTTGCCGGACGTGCTGGCCGGTAACACCTTCAATGGCATCATATATGAATGGGGCCGGAGCGGCGGCATTCCGCTCGAGGTCGGATTCCTGATCGACCCGCTGTCGGCGCTGATGATGGTCGTCGTCACCTTCGTCTCGCTCATGGTGCACATCTACACCATCGGTTACATGCACGACGATCCCGGTTACCAGCGGTTTTTCAGCTACATCGCGCTGTTCACCTTCTCGATGCTGATGCTGGTGATGTCGAACAATTTCCTGCAACTGTTCTTCGGCTGGGAGGCGGTGGGACTGATGTCCTACCTGCTCATCGGCTTCTGGTTCACGCGTCCCACGGCCACCCACGCCCAGCTCAAGGCCTTTCTCGTCAACCGCGTGGGCGATTTCGGTTTCCTGCTCGGCATTGCGGCGATCTACATGACCTTCGGCACCCTCGACTACGGCGCGGTGTTCTCCATCGCCCCGCAGATGGCGGCCAAGACCATCCAGGTATTCCCAGGCGTGGACTGGAATCTCCTGACGCTCACCTGCATCCTGCTGTTCATCGGCGCCATGGGCAAATCGGCGCAGGTGCCGCTGCACGTGTGGCTGCCCGACTCGATGGAAGGTCCGACGCCGATCTCGGCGTTGATCCACGCGGCCACCATGGTGACCGCCGGAATTTTCATGGTGGCGCGCATGTCGCCGCTGTTCGAACTGTCCGAGACGGCGTTGTCGGTGGTGCTGGTGATCGGCGCGCTGACGGCGTTTCTCATGGCGCTCGTCGGCATCGTGCAGAACGACATCAAGCGGGTGGTCGCGTACTCGACGCTGTCCCAGCTCGGCTACATGATGGTTGCGCTCGGCGCTTCGGCCTACAGCGCGGGAATTTTCCATTTGATGACGCATGCTTTCTTCAAGGCGCTGCTGTTCCTCGCCGCCGGTTCGGTCATCATCGCCATGCATCACGAGCAGGACATGCGCAAAATGGGCGGCCTGCGCCGGCGCATGCCTGTCACTTTCATCACCGTCTGGGTGGGCTCGCTGGCGCTCGCCGGCATTCCGCCTTTCGCCGGTTTCTTCTCCAAGGATTTGATCATCGAGGCGGTGCACCTTTCGCATCTGCCCGGCAGCGGCATCGCTTACGCCGCGGTACTGTCAGGTGTGTTCGTGACGGCGTTCTACTCCTTCCGCCTGCTGTTCATGACGTTTTACGGCAAGCCGCGCATGGACGAGCACACCTACAAGCATGTGAAGGAATCGCCCTGGGTGGTGACCTTGCCGCTGGTGCTGCTGGCGGTGCCCTCGCTGCTGGCCGGTTTCATGACCATCGATCCGCTGATTTTCGGCGGCTATTTCGCCGACTCCATCAAAGTTCTGCCCGCGCACGACGTCATCCGGGAGATTGGCGAGCATTACCAGGGCGTCGCCCCGTTCATTGCCCACGGGCTGCAATCCGCGCCGTTCCTGCTCGCGGTCGCGGGTTTTGGGCTCGCCTGGTTCATGTACATCCGTTATCCGTTCCTGCCCGGCCAGATTAGCGAAAAGGCCGGCGCGATCTACACGCTGCTGCTGCGCAAGTATTTCGTGGATGAGTTCAACGAGTTCGTGTTCGCCGGCGGCGCGCGCGCCGTCGGGCGCCTGCTGTGGAAGGTCGGCGACGTGAAACTGATCGACGGGCTGGCGGTGAACGGCACCGCGCGCGTGATCGGCTGGGTGTCCTCGGTCATGCGCCACATCCAGACGGGTTATGTGTATCACTATGCGTTTGCCATGATCCTGGGATTGTTTTTGTTAATTACTTTTTTCCTGCATCGTTAATGCCGTTTCAACCATCTATGACCAAGGTGACGATGAATTACACGTGTGTACCGCTGAGTGAAGCCGCATGTAGGGTGGGCAATGCCCACCGTCGGGCGGCAACCGAAGCGATTTCTGGTGGGCGATGCCCACCCTACAAATATTAGCCATGCTCGCCGAACACGTCCTGAGCCTTGTCATCTTTCTGCCGATCCTCGGCGGCGTGGCGGTGCTTGCCACCGGCGGCGACCGCAATGCCGACTACGCGCGCCAGCTGAGCCTCGTGGTGGCCGTCCTGACCTTCCTGGCGACGCTGCCGCTTTATACCGGCTTCAATACCGGTACTCCCGCGATGCAGTTCGTCGAGGACTACGCCTGGATCGATGCCTTCCAGGCCCGCTATCGCCTGGGCATCGACGGCATTTCATTATTGCTCATTCTGCTCACGAGCTTCAGCACCGTGCTCGTCGTCATCTCCGCCTGGAAATCGATAGACAAAAAAGTCGCGCAATATCACGCCGCCTTCCTCGTCATGGAAGGGCTCATGATCGGCGTTTTCAGCGCGCTCGACGGCATCCTGTTCTACGTTTTCTGGGAGGCCATGCTGGTGCCGATGTTCCTCATCATCGGCCTGTGGGGCGGACAGAACCGCGTTTACGCCACCATCAAGTTCTTCCTTTATACCTTCCTCGGCTCGGTGTTGATGCTGGTGGCCATGATTTATCTTTATTTCAAGGCCGGCAGTTTCGACATCCTGGCGTGGCATGACCTGAAGCTCGGACTTCACGCGCAGATACTGATATTCCTGGCGTTCCTGGCCGCGTTCGCGGTCAAGGTGCCGATGTGGCCGGTGCACACCTGGCTGCCGGACGCGCATGTCGAGGCGCCCACCGGCGGCTCGGTGATCCTGGCGGCGATCATGCTGAAGATGGGAGCGTACGGTTTCCTGCGTTTCTCGCTGCCGATAGTGCCGGACGCCTCGCATCATCTGGCCTGGCTCATGATCGCGCTGTCGCTGATCGCCGTGGTTTACATCGGCCTCGTGGCGCTGGTGCAGGAGGATATGAAGAAGCTGATCGCGTATTCCTCCATCGCCCACATGGGCTTCGTCACCCTGGGTTTTTTCATTTTCAACACCCAGGGCCTCGAAGGCGGCATAGCGCAAATGATTTCGCACGGTTTCGTCTCCGGCGCGTTGTTCCTGTGCGTTGGCGTGATGTACGACCGGCTGCACTCGCGCATGATCAAGGACTACGGCGGGGTGGCCAACCGCATGCCGGTGTTCGCCTCCTTCATGATGCTGTTTGCCATGGCCAACGCCGGCCTGCCCGGCACGTCCGGTTTCGTGGGTGAATTCCTGGTAATCCTGGGCGCGTTCCAGGTCAGCGTGTGGTATGCGTTCGCCGCCGCGACCACGCTCGTCTTCGGCGCCGCGTACACGCTGTGGATGTACAAGCGCGTGCTGTTCGGCGAGGTCGGCAACGCCAAGGTCGCGGAGCTGACGGATGCGACGCCGCGCGAAATCGTGTTTCTCACGCTGCTCGCGGTCGCGGTGCTGGCGATGGGATTGTGGCCGTATCCGTTCCTCGACGTGCTGCATGCGTCGGTGAACCACCTGCTGCAACAGGCGATGACGTCGAAACTCTAGGACCGAAAGCATGAAATTCGTCATCCCCGAAATGATGCCCGCGGCGCCCGAGATCTTCGTGTTCTCGATGGCCTGCGCGATCCTGGTACTCGACCTGTTCCTGTCGGACCGTCGGCGCGCGGTTTCCTACTGGCTGGCGCAGGCGACGCTGGCCGGCGCGGTGCTGCTGACGCTCAAGGTCATGACGGCGGCGCCGGTGTTCACTTTCAACGGCATGTTCGTCGCCGACCGGCTTGCGGACTTCCTCAAGCTCGGCACCTACGGCATCACCTTCTTCGTCTTTACCTATTCACGCGACTACCTGCGCGACCGCGGCATGTTCCGGGGGGAATATTTCGTGCTCGGTCTGCTGGGCGTGGTGGGCATGATGATCATGGCCTCGGCCAGTCATTTCCTGACGCTGTATCTGGGGCTGGAACTGCTGTCGCTCTCGCTCTACGCCATGATCGCCTTCCAGCGCGACTCGGCGGTGGCGACCGAGGCGGCGATGAAATATTTCGTCCTCGGCGCGATCGCCTCGGGCATGCTGCTCTACGGCATGTCCATGCTCTACGGCGTGACCGGCAGTCTCGATATTCCCACGGTGTCGCGCGCCATCGGCAAGATGTCTGCGGACAATATCATCCTGATTTTCGGCCTGGTGTTCGTCATTTCCGGCCTGGCCTTCAAGATGGGCGCGGTACCGTTCCACATGTGGGTGCCGGACGTGTATCACGGCGCCCCGACGGCGGTGGCGCTTTATATCGGCACGGCGCCGAAGCTCGCGGGGTTTGCGCTGTTCCTGCGTCTCCTGGTCGGCGGACTCGAGCCGCTCGCCGGCTCCTGGCAGGCGATGCTGATCATCATCGCGCTGCTGTCCATGGCGGTCGGCAATATCGTCGCCATCGCCCAGGACAACATCAAACGCATGCTGGCGTATTCCTCGATCTCGCACATGGGCTTTTTTCTGCTCGGTATCCTGAGCGCCGGCGCGAACGGCTACGGTTCGTCGCTGTTTTATATTCTCGTTTACGCGATCATGAGCGCCGGTTCCTTCGGCATGATCATCCTGCTGTCGCGCGCGGGATTCGAGGCCGAGCGGCTCGAGGACTTCAAGGGCCTCAATCAGCGCAGCCCGTGGCACGCCTGCCTCATGATGCTGCTCATGCTGTCCATGGCCGGCGTGCCGCCGACGGCGGGTTTCTACGCCAAGTTGCTCGTGATCCAGTCGGTTATTCAGGCGGACATGATATGGCTCGCGGTCGCCGCGGTGCTGCTGGCCGTGATCGGCGCCTATTACTATCTGCGCGTGATCAAGCTCATGTATTTCGACGACGCCACCGAGCGCGCTCCGATCCGCGCCGGTTGGGACGTGCAGGCGCTGCTGGGCTTCAACGCCTTGCTGCTTGTCGGCGTGTTGCCGTGGGTGGGCGTGATCATGGAGCTGTGCCGGCAGGCGATCAAAACCTTATCCTGAACTATCTATCCATAAAGGCCCCTATGCGGAGTTCACCTTGGGTAATCCTGACGCTTTTTTCGATCGCCGCACCCGCGGTGTTTGCCGGTGAGTTGGCCTCCAGGCCGTCGTTCGCCGTGAATGCGGGCGTGGAAAACTTCTGCTGGGAGGAATTCAGCGGCGGCCGACGCCTCCTCAGCGAAACCGGTCCGCGGCTGGTGGTCGGGTTCACGCTCGATCGCCTGTTACAGGGAAACCAGACGAATCCCTATTCCGCAGAAGCTCGTGCCTATCTGGGAGTTGTCGATTATGACGGCCAGACCCAGTCAGGGGTCTCGGCTAAAACCGATGTCGATTATTTCGGTGTCAGCGCCGAGGCCATGGGCGGCCTGCGCCTGGTGGGCAGTCCGCGCATGGATCTGCTCGGCGGCGTGGGAATGGATACCTGGACCCGCGATATTCAGGATGGCGTAACGGCCAACGGCTCAACCGCCTTGGGCTACCGGGAAGATTATTTCATTCTCTACGGCAAGCTGGGGCCGGGATTTCTGTTTCAGAGTGAAACGAGTCGATCCTATTTACAGTTCGGCCTCAAGTATCCGTTTTATACCTATGAGCGTGCATACCTCACGAGCATCGGTTTCGACAGCGACGTGGAGCTTGCTCCCGGCAAACAGCTTTCCGGTTACGTGAAGTGGCAGATGAATTGGGGACGGCAGGCGGACAAACCGCGTTTCGGTGTAAGTTTTTATTACGACAGCTACCGCTTCAGCGCCTCGGCTTCAAAGACGGTCTCGGCGGGAAGCACCTTGTATAACGTGCATCAACCTGAAAGCCGCATGGACGTGCTGGGCGCGAGGTTCGAGTATTATTTCTAGCAGGTTGCTGAAAAAGTCTTTTCCTTCTCCCTCCGGGAGAAGGTTAGGATGAGGGGGACATTAAATAACAAATGCTTAATGAATATGAGCACCCTCACCCCAGCCCTCTCCCGCAGGGAGAGGGAGTAATTCAGAAACCTGCCCGCCGCGCTTTGGCGCGGCTCAGAACGACGGGTACACCTTCATTTCACTCAGCAGCTTGTCGTTGGATTGCGCCAACGACTGTACCGGGGTGGTTGCCGCCGGCGCCGGGGTTTCCGTCAGCGGTTTCTGCTCGGAAGTAATCGGCGGCGAAGCGTTGTCAGCGGGAGCGATGTCGATATTTTCCTGTGCCGCCAGCGCCTGCATGAAGCCCGCGAGTGCCACCGCCGCCACCATGGCGGTCATACGATGTTTGTTCATGATTCCCTTCTATCCCTGCGATAAAAATTTCCGCGTGAAATCCGGAAATACCATACTGCCAGTAAACCCCGCGGAACAGGGGTGACATGACGAAAGCAATGGTATTACTGACCGGCGGTTTAATCTTGCCTTGGAAGCTTCTTACCGATCGGCTCGGGGAGTTCAGCCGGTCCATGGCTCGAAGAATACCGCTGTGATTAATATTTTTAGCATTAATGATGGATTTTGTCCAAGCGATGGAACCCGGGCCGACCGGACCGCGCCTGGCGCCGCGTTACCCGGGCCCGGCGGCCTGATTCGAATCCAGGAGGCGGGTGCGGCGCCGCCGCCGGCGCGAACCCAGGAGATCAATCACCAGTTCCGCCAGCGCGTTGAACCGGATGACCCGTATCATCAGGCCGCCGGCCGACACCGGCCGCACCTCGCGCACTTCGCGTATCCGCCGCAGGAATGTCAGCGCGACAGCGGCGCGCGCCAGGCTGGAGATCAGGATGACGCCCCACAGCCCGCTGGTCCAATGCATCCTGTGTCCAAAGACAATGATCTCGGCGGGGATGACGGTGCTGAGGTAGCCGCCGACCAAAGCGCCGCTGAAAATCGCGGAGTTGCTGAGGACATTGTGAATCGCGGCGTAGGTGGAGCGCTTGTCGGGCGGCATGACATCGTAGAGAAAATTCCCGGCGCTCAGGCTGAATCCGGCCCAACACAGGCCGCCCAGCGTCTGCACGCCGAGGATGTACCAGAATTCCGGCGACACCAGCCACAGCGCCGGCAGGATGGGAATGAGCGAGCCCGTCAGCGCCAGCACGCGGCGATGGCCGAAGATGTCGCCGAACCGTCCCCACATGTTGAGCGTCAGGAATTGCGCCAGCACCGAGATGCCGGTGCTGGCGGTGTATTGCAGGTAAGTGAAATTCAGGTCGCGCAGCATGTAGACGGTGAAGAACGGCGAAGCGATGGCCACCGCGAAATTCATCATTCCCAGAAACAGCGTGAAGCGCGCAAAGTCGGAAGCCCGCAGGCGTTGCCACAGGCCACTGAGTTGCGGCAGCGCCATCGGGATGGGCGCCCGCGCCGGTTCGTGCATGCGCGACAGATGATAAGCCGAGTACAGACGCGCGCTCGCCGCGAGGCTGAAAGCGATCGTGAATCCGAGACGCGTCTCCCCGGTCAGCTCGAGGAAATGCAGCAGCAGGCCGGCCCCGGCCAGGGAGAGAAAGGTCATGATGCTCATCAGTTGCGTGCGCCGGGCGAAGTAGCGTCCACGCTTGCGCTCCGGGACCAGATCCCCCATCAGGCTGTTCCAGGCCGGCGTGGCAAAGTTTCCGGCGGCGTAATAGAGCGCCACGCAGCTTATGACGATTGGCACGGCGTGCTGTGGGAAAAAATACGGCAGCCAGATCGTCGGCAGCCACGCCAGGGCCTGGATGAGGACGCCGGACAGAATGAGCGTCTTGCGCCGCGGCGCGAATCCGGCCAGCCACGCGGATAACACCTGCGCCAGCGAGCCGAGCAGCGAGGGCAGGGCGGTCAGCAGCGAGATCTGCGCGGTGCTGGCCTTGAGAAAAATCGCGTAGGCGGAAAGATAGGTCTCCCCGGCCCCGGCCATCATGGAGTAGGAGACACCGTCACGCACGGAATGGCGCAGCGACCGTTCGACGCGCGCATCCTTGGAATAATAGAACCGGGGCATGGAATCCGTGTTACATCGTCGCTGGCGAAGCCAGACTAAATCCGTATGATCGAGCCTATATTATAGAAGAACCCGATAAAGGCGGCGCCGTGTCCGGACAGCGGACAGTGACGGCGCGATGGCCCAAACAAGAAAGACCCGTTTCCATGAACATTCCTGTGATTGTCCTGTGCGCGGTATTCGTGCTCATCGCGGTGCGCCGCGTCGGAAAGCTCCACTTCGGGTTGTGGCAGATCATGCTGCTCGGGGCCGTGGCGGTTCTCGTTACCGGACAGATCGGCCCGCGCGAGGCGCTGGGCGCGATCGACCCGGACATCATGCTGTTCCTGTTCGGCGTGTTTGTCGTGGGGCAGGCGCTGGAGGAAAGCGGCTATCTGTTTCATTTCTCTTACCTGGCGTTCCGCCGCGCCGGCTCCGCGGATGGATTGATCCTGTCGATCCTGTTCGGCTTCGGTCTTGCCTCGGCATTCCTGATGAACGACACGCTGGCGGTGATCGGCACGCCGCTGGTGTTGCTGCTGGCCAAACAGCACCGGATGTCGCCGAAGGTGCTGCTGCTCGCCCTGGCCTTCGCGGTGACGATCGGGAGCGTGGCGAGTCCGATAGGCAACCCGCAGAACCTGCTGGTCGCGATCCATGGCCGGATGCCCAACCCGTTCGTGGAATTTTTCCGGCACCTCGCGCTGCCGACCGTCATCAGCCTGTTCGCGGCCTTTTTCATTCTGAAATTTTTCTACCGCGAGAGTTTCCACGGCGATGCGCTGGTGCACGTGCGGCACGATTTGCGCGACAAACCGCTCGCGCGCCTGGCACGGCTGTCGCTGATCCTGATCATGCTTCTGGTGGTCGCGAAGCTGGTGCTGGTTTTCACGCTGCCGCAGATCGATTTCCGGCTGACCTGGATCGCCCTGATCGCCGCGGCGCCGATTATTTTTCTCAGTCCGAAACGCTGGCGCATTGTCCGTCACATCGACTGGCGCACGCTGGTTTTCTTTGCCGCGATGTTCGTGTTGATGGAAAGCGTCTGGATGTCGGGATTGTTCCAGTCGCTGATGGCACGCGGAAACCTGGACCCGGCCTCGATAGGTATGATCTTTGCCGTCAGCGTGTTGTTGAGTCAGCTTGTTTCCAATGTTCCGCTGGTGGCGTTGTATCTGCCGATGCTGATGCATGCCGGGGTCTCAACCAGGGAGTTGCTCGCGCTGGCCTCGGGAGCGACATTAGCCGGCAATCTTTTCATTCTCGGCGCCGCGAGCAATGTCATTATCATTCAGAATGCCGAGCGCAAAGGCGGCCACAGCTTGAGCTTTGTCGAATTCGCCCGCGTGGGTATTCCGCTGACGTTGGTGAATGTGCTGGTTTACTGGCTGTTTCTGGTGTTGTTTTGAATAGCCTGCGCCATTGCCATGGCCTCGGTCCGGGCCGTAAAATCGCCGCAACCATTCGA